>Ga0207975_100120_pt1 | contig 68590 bp, 63 predicted proteins | sample LakWasMe91_HOW11_2_FD_183913 | JGI IMG/M metagenome (GOLD analysis project Ga0207975, IMG submission 183913) | Freshwater sediment methanotrophic microbial communities from Lake Washington under simulated oxygen tension - Sediment Metagenome... | ecosystem: Environmental > Aquatic > Freshwater >...
CGTAGCCGTAGCCGGTGGTGTCGGTCACGTCCTGGCGCGGCCCGTCGACGAAGGTCAGGTTGCCGACGCCGTCGAAGAGGTAGAGCGAGGTCAGGTTCAGTCCGCCATCGTCCACGACGGTCGTTTTCGGCGCATAGCGGTTCGTCGTGTCGTAGGTGTGGCGCGTGGTTGTCGCTCGTGCAGTCGTGATCAGGCGCTTTTCGGTGTCGAGAAGGTAGAACGGCGGGAAGCCGGCCGCGCTGTACGGCAAGTACCCGAGCGTCGTGGTGGGCCTGGCCCCGGCTGCGTCGGGCGGCTCCACCACGGTCCACGGTTCGCCCTGTGCCGTGTAGGTGTAATCGGTACGCTTGCCGCGCGCGTCGGTCGCATCCTGCATTTTGTTGAACTTCGATTCGTAGCTAAAACTGCTTGCCAGCGCAGGCAGTGCAGAGCCGGGTTTGGGCAGCCGGGTCACCGTCTTGACATTGTGCGTGCAGCGCCGCTCGGCGCTGGCACAGGTCGCGTCGTCATAGACGTATTCGCTCGCATTGCCTTCAGGTAATTCCGTTCGTACCACCCTTCCGTGGCCGTCGAAGCGGTTTTGGGTTGTCCGGCGTAATGGATCAATCATGCGCAGCCGGCGCCCGGCGCGATCGAGGTAGGACACGTTGCTGCCGCCGAGGGGATCGATTTCCTCCGAGCGCGATCCGGCAAAATAATAGGTGTAGCGCTTGCCGTACGCATTGTCCTGGGTCTGAACCTTGTCCTGGCTGTCGTAGACGTTATGGACAAAGGCGTTGCCTGGGTTGGCGGGATAAAACAGCCTGACAAGGCGTGCGGGCAGGTCGTACTCGAACCGTGTGCTCGCTCCGAGCGCGTCGGTAAATGTCTTGAGCTCGCCGCTGACCGGGTCCTGATCGTAGTGCACCGCGTGCCCCTCGCCGTCGCCCACCTCGCTTATGCGCTCATTCTTATAGGCGATGCGCAGGATGCGTCCGAGGCTGTTGCTCACGGTTTGCAGGTCCTTGCCCACATAGCCGAACCGGACTTCAATCCCGCTCGGGTGGGAATAGCTGGTGAGCTTGCCGTCGCTGGCGAAGTCGAGGCGGGTGCGGTCAGCCGCTTCTTGCCGGTAGCCGCCGTCTGCCTTGCGCGTCAGGAGCGCCGAACTGCCCTGGGGCGGATTGTAGCTGCCGTCGGCCAGGCGCACGAACACGTTGCCATCCAAACCCTGGCGCACCACCACGGTGTTGCCGGTCAGCTGGTCGCTAAACCAGCGCGCGCCCAGCGCGGCTGCCACCACCTTCTTGAGCGGTGCGGTTTGGTCGCTCAGCAAGTCTACCGCCACCACGGTCGCGGCGATCGCGCCGACCGCGTCGAGCGCCGAATCCTCGCCCATGGCCTGGAAGCCGTCCGAGCCCGGACTGGCCGACAGCGCCAGGTTGTGGGTCCAGCCCCGTCCCATCGGGCCGTCCTGCAGCCGCCGCCCGGAACTGTACAGCGACTGGAAGCTCAGCGCATGAGGAAACGCCCCGATGCCCACGCGGATGTCGTCCCGCGTATACAGGTAATTGCCCTTTGCCATGTCAATCGGGTCGTTGAAGGTCGCGCCCGTCGTTTGCGTCAGTGAGCCGAGGGGAGATGGCATATTCAACACGGTATTGCTGGAAAACTGGGCGACCGGTTGGGTGCGGCTGCCGAAGCCGCCAGCGATCGCTCCGCCCGTGAGGCCCTCACCGACAAGGGCGCCGTCGATCAAGGCGCCCATGCTCCGCCTGGTGGCGTCGATATTGAGGTAGCCAACGCCAGACCAGTTGTCGTCGCGCAAATCGCAGCGTCCAGGCAGGATCAGGCGTTGCCCCGCAGTCACCGCACTGTAGAATCCGAGCAGGTAACGGTCGCACGCTCCGAGTCGCGGCACGATGCTTAAATAGTTCGCAAGACGGGCGTCGAAAATTGGCTGGTTGCCCGCTGCGGCAATGTCGAGCAGTTTGATCGTCGACACCGCGTTGACACCGGTACTCTGATGCACTGCTGTCGATTCGAGCACGCTAGCGTGCATGAGTGACGCAAACAGCGCGCCGTTCTCGCTGGCCAGGTTGCCCGTTTCGCTGGTGATGGTCACGAAGTTCGCCGGCAGGTCGACATAGGCGCTCCTGTCGTAGCCGGCAATGCCAACCATGTGATGGGCAGTCGTGTTGGTTCTGGCGACGCGGTCGATCAAGAGGTTCGCTGCGCTGGTCTGCGCGCTCCACGTCGCCGCCAGCAGCGCGAGCCCCGAGCCCAGCACGGGCTCGGATCCATCGGAGTTGCCAGCCGCGCGGTCGGTTTCTTGCCGGTTTCTGTAGTATTCGACCAGTTCGCGCCCGGTCGCGCCCCATGCGTTGGCGATCAGGTAGGTGCCACCGGCCCGGATCGAGCGTGTAAAGGTGATGTTCGTACTGCGCTGGGCCAACAGCGAATACATGGCGTGGGTGATGGTGAAGGTAACATCACCGAAGGTTCCTGGCGACACGACGCTGCCTCTCGCCTTCTCGACGCCGTCGAGCTTCAAAACAGGGATGTTGGTGGTGGCCTCGTACGATAGCGTGAGCCGCCTCCCGTACAGGGCGTCCGCGCTGTAAATTTCATTAATGCCGGCGTAGCGGACGCGCAGGGTCGGGCTGAAGCCGGGAGCGATCTCATTCCATTCAACCACGCCCACCGACGTGTCCTGATGCGGCAATGCGACTTGGCGCAGCGCGCCGCCCAAGTGTGGGTCGATCGTCTTGCCGCCGACAACGTCAACCAGGCTCGCAGCCGGTAAGTACGTGCGCAGAAGCGTCGCCAGATTGCTGGCGTAGCCGGTCAGGCTGGCGTGAATTGCGGCCCGGTTCATGCCCTGCACAAAATCGGGCGTCTCGGTAGCACCGAAGAGCGCGCGCGAAAGGTGGTTCGCCTGGCTGTACCCGAGCACACCGGCTAGGTCGATACCGGCTTTCACCGTATGCGGCTTGAAGCTCGGGTCGAACACATAGGCGATGCCGCCGATCTCGACCTTCACCCAGACATGGCTGATGCTCGTGGCGCCAAGCGCGGCGTTCGGGGTGCAGTTCCCGTGGACCGGGATTTGCCCTTGCGCCAGAAGGCTCGTCACTGCGCAACTGCTCGCCGTACTGACGCCGAGCCAGTTGCCGAGCTGGGCGGGGCTGAGCTTGATGCGCCCGCTCACGTAGCGTGCGCTGGGGTAGCCTGCCTCGCGCAGCAGTGCCACCATCAGCGATGCCTGGTCAAACGCAGTGCCGCGCTGCTCAACCATGGCGCCGAACGCGCCTTTCTGGACGCCCCACACGGCTTGATATTGGATGTTGTTCCTGACGTATTCGTAGATCAGATCGGGGTCGTTGCGCAGGGCGCGCGCCAGTTCGCCAAGCGGGGACGCCGCACCGCTGGCCTGAGCGGCGCTCGGCATCGCCCGTTTGGGAAGTGGTGCGCCGCGGGTTTGGCGCCGCTGGGCCGGCACGCCCCGGTTCAAACCGGCAGGGGCGGGGAGGGAAGCGGTCTCCTGCACTTGTTGCGGGCTGACCGGTGGCAATTTTATAGCCGCTGTCGGCAGATAGCCTGTTGCATGGGCTGCCCCCGCGCAGACGGCAAACAGGAAAGGAATAAGCGCGTGACGAATGCTTAACATGTGATCCTCCATGCTAGTTGGTCGCACCACTAGTGGTATGGGTAATGCGGTTGCCGGCGGCGTCGAAGTCATATGTGACGATCGTGCCATTGGTATAGGTCACGCGCCGCAGGCGAGCGAGCGAATCGCTGGTGTAGCTTGCCGACATGGGTGCGACCACTAGCTGGAGAGTGCTTGAAGGCGAACCAAACCACGCCACGCCGTCCTGAACCATTTGCCATTGAAAGGCGTGGGTGCCAGGCGTGGCCGGGGCAAGCACGGTAAACAGGAACTGATGCTGTTGTCCCGGCGCCACCGTCGCGGTAAGCGCAACACGGTTACTGCTGCTCCAGACCTTGTTGTCGAGCGGATTCTGTGCACCTAGCCGGTACTCCCTCGCTGGGCTCCAAGTGCTCGTCCCAGTGTTCTTCATCGTCACCGATACATCGTACAACCGGCGCGGTGTCATGTTCGCGGGTACGACTTGGGAAACAAACTGAGCGCCATTGAGCAAGGTCGATCCGGAAACCGTCACCGGGGCATTCGGGGATGTTGCGCCGAACCATTCGACGAAATCGCGCACCATTCTCCATTGAAAATCGTAGCGGCCAGCGGCAGGCGGCGCGGAAATATTAAAATTAAAGGTGTGGGTCTGGCCGGGCGCGACAACCGCATTTAGGGAGACGCGGCTGAAACCCGTCCATAATTTGTTGTCTTGCGGGCTTTGTGACCCGAGACGGTAAAATCGGTCAGGCCGCCAAGTCGTGGTGCCGGTGTTTCGCATCGTCACGGACACTAGTTGGGTTTGGCCCGTCGCCAGTGGCACCGGTGCGGACTGCGTTACGAATTGCGCAGCATTGACCAGGGACGGGCCGGTTACGGTGATGGCGAGCTTTGTCGATGGTTGTCCAAACCATTCGACGCCTTCTTGCAACATGCCCCATTGAAAATCATAGGTCCCGGCGTTATCAGGCGCCGCCACGGCAAATGTGAAGGTCTGTTCCTGGCCCGGCGCGACGGGGCCATTGACTGCGACCCGTGCCGTCACCCACCTCCGATTTTCCTGCGGGCTTTGTGGGCCAAGTGCATGCGCTTGACCCGGGGTCCAGGTGCTCGTGCCCGTGTTTCTCATGGTTACTGAGACAGTATAAGAAGTTCCGGCTTGCATTGACATCGGTACGCTCTGCCTGACGAACTCTGCCTTATTGAGCTGCGCCTGTGCTGGTATTGCGCTCGTGCCGAGCATGAATATTGTCAGTATCCGCAATAGACAAATCATAACTCTTGAATGCACGGCTGACTGCTTGGCGGGGATGTTGGCTGCGACCATGGGCGAACTCCTGAATGAAAAAGGAAAAGCACCTCGAGCGTGCCGAACGCGATAACGGCAGCTCGCTATCGAATTTACCGTCAGCATGTTTTTCCGACTGGATATTTCGCAACAAATCGCTGATCTCGCATGGCGCCTGAAACCGAACGTGAGCCGGCTCAGGCAGCAATGGTCAAAAGTTGACGGCAATCAATGTCAGCTGCGATGCCGCGGTTACGCTCGAACGGAGGCGATGACTCGGCGCGAACTGCACGATTGAACAACATGAATACTGTCTTGAACACTCGGCCCCCGTGCGCCAGCGTCCCTGCCGGGCTGGCCGCTTTGCTCGTCGATACAGGAGTGGTTACGCAGGAGGCGTTGGACCACGCCCATGCTGTGGCCGCCCAGGCGGGGGTGCCAGTGGCGGCGGCTCTCACCCGGCTCGGCATACTGAGCGAGCGGGAACTGGCTCAGGCGTACTCGGGACTTTTACAGATTCCGCTTGCACGCCATGCGTGGCTGACGGCCGCGCCACGACTGCCGGATCACTGCAACGTCTTGTACCTGCGCGCCAAGCGCGTGCTGCCGATCGGCGTGCATGACGGTTATGTCGATCTTGCGATGGCCGATCCGTGTGATGACGGCGCGGCAAGCGCGATCGCTTTCCTGTATCGGCGGCCGGTGCACAGATTCGCAGCGCTCGAAACAGATATCGACGACGCCCTTGGTCTGATGGAAGGAAGTGTCCCGGTCGATCAGGCCTTGCCCGGCCCTGGAACTGCCCGGGACGACGTCGCCCTGCTCCATGATCGCGCGTCGGACGCGCCCGTGATCCGGCTGGTCAACAGGTGGATCGCCAGCGCGGTCGAGTTGGCTGCGTCGGATATCCATATCGAACCCGACCAGCACGCGCTTGCGGTACGCATGCGCGTCGATGGCATGCTAATCGAAAGCGAGACGCTGTCGCCACGGTGGGCCGATCCGGTTGCCTCGCGCATCAAGCTCATGGCCAAGCTTGACATCGCCGAGAAGCGCGTTCCACAGGACGGACGGATCAAGCTCGCGGTCAGGGGCCGCCCCGTCGAGTTGCGCGTGGCTACCTTTCCGGGCTTGTACGGTGAGTTTGTCGTGTTGCGTGTGCTCGGGCAAGCGGCAGTCGAACTGGACTTGGACAAGCTTGAACTGCCGGCCGAAGGCCTGATGCAGTTGCGTGCAGCGCTGGGCAAGCCCCACGGGATCGTCCTGTTGACCGGCCCGACCGGTAGTGGCAAGACGACCACGCTGTACGCGGCCCTGAACGCGCTGCGCACGCCGGAGCGCAAGCTGGTGACGGTGGAAGATCCGGTCGAGTATTCGATGTCTGGAGTATCCCAGTTGCAGGTGAAGCCCGAGATTGGACTGACTTATGCGGCTGCATTACGGGCCATTCTCAGAAACGATCCGGATATCGTCATGATTGGAGAAATCCGGGACAAGGAGACGGCGGACATCGCAATTCGGGCCGCTCTGACCGGACATTTGGTCCTGGCGACCCTGCACACGAATACGGCGGCAGGCGCTGTAACGCGCCTGCTTGATTTAGGCGTCGAGGACTTTCTGCTCGCGTCAACGCTCGCACTTTGTGCGGCTCAGCGACTGGTCAGAAAGCTATGCACCGCATGCGCGCGCGCGCGGCCACCCACTGCCGACGAGCAGGCGTTGCTGCTGCAATCAGCGGGGGGCGGCGTGGTTCCAGAACAGCTGTTCGAGCCGGTCGGCTGCGTGCGCTGCCTGGGTCGCGGATACCTTGGGCGAACCGCACTGTTCGAAGCCATTTCCATCGATGCGGCCCTGCAAGACAGGATCCGGTCGCATTTCGACGAACGCGCATTCGCAGACGCCGCGCTGGGCGCGTCCGCGGTCGACTTGTGGCGTCACGGGTTGCGCAAGGTCGCGAACGGCCTGACCACGCTCGAAGAACTGTTGCGCGTCGTTGCGCCTGCTACATCATGCCCGACTTCGAAGTGAGCTATATCGTCCGCACGGGACACGAGGAAAAGTGTGTCATCCACGCCCCATCGGCGATCGACGCCGCACGCCAAGTCGTCATAAGCGGCCAAATCCCGTGTGCCGTCGGCGTGCGCCGCGATCCTTGGTTAGGGAAATTGAAATGCATTGTGCGCGCGACACCGCGCACCAGCCTGGCCGACCTGGCACTATTCGCGGAACAGTTCTCCGGACTACTCAAGGCGAGCGTGACAGCAGAACAGGCGCTTGAGCTGCTCGCGCGCGAGGCCGATCGCGCTCCCGTCGCCGCACTCGCGGCGCGGCTGATGGCAAACATCCGCGCTGGCTGCGCCTTGTCGCAGGCACTCGAGGGCGAACCAGGTATTCCGGGCTACTTCACGGGGCTTGTGCGCGGTTCGGAGCGCGGCGGCAACCTGGCGCAGGGGCTTGGCTATCTCGGCGAATATCTGGCGCGCCAAGCCGGTGTGCGCGGCAAGCTGGTCGCGACATTGACGTACCCCGCCATCGTCGTCGCGACTGCCATTTTCGCGCTCGTTTTCGTATTAGTTGTAGTAATTCCCGAATTTACACCGCTGTTCGCCGGCGAGGAAGCCAACCTGCCTATGCTCACGCGGCTCGTCGTACTGCTGTCGACGCTGGTCACGACACGCTTGCCAGAGCTTTTGATTGGCGCCGCCTGTCTGGTCGCCGGCGGCTGGCTCGCGATCGACAAGCTGCCACGCCTGAAGCCCCGGCTTACCCATGCTTTCGGCCATTGGGCACCACTCCGGCTGGCCATATGGCTCGATGTGGCCAAGACGTTGCATGTGTTGGGCGCGCTGCTGACAAGCGGCGCCGACGCAGCCGAAGCGCTGGTGCTCGCCACGGACGCGGCCACATCTTCTCGTTTGAAGCAGGGCCTGCGGGATAGCGGGCGACTGGTGCGCGAAGGCGGTAGCGTATCGGCGGCCTTGCGTGAGATCGCCCTCATGCCGGCTTCGGCGATCGCCTTGATCGCAATGGGTGAGCGCGGCGGTGCGTTGGGGGCCGCAACAACGCGTGCAGCCCTGTTGCTCGAACTGGAAGCGAATCGGCGCATCGATCGATGGATCGCACTCATCAATCCGATTGCGGTGATGGTCTTGGGAGTCATGATCGCGGTATTGATCTCCGCTGTGATGATGGGAATTCTGAGCGCTAATCGATTGGTACTACGGTAACAGTATGGATAGACATAACCCGGTTCATGCCCAGCGATCGAGCGGCAGAGCGTTGCATCGCAGCTCTGGCTTTACTCTGCTTGAACTGCTGGTTGCACTCGTGGTGATGGCAATGCTGGCGGCGATTGTCACGCCACAGGTGATGTCGACGCTGGCCGGCGCCAAGGTCGACACGGTGCGGCTTCAGATCGAATCGCTCGCCACGGCGCTGAACTACTATTCGATCGATGTCGGCGCTTATCCGACGCAGGAACAGGGCTTGGCTGCGCTGCTCACCCGACCGCCTGGTGCGAGCAGATGGCGCGGCCCGTATGTGCGCAAGCAGCAACACTTGCTCGATCCATGGCAACACCCGTTCATATACCGAGTCCCGGGACGAGACGCGGCGTTCGAGGTGGTTTCATTGGGCGCAAACGGCAAGGAAGGCGGCGAGGGAGACGATGCGGATATCGGTACATGGAGCGACAAGTAACGCTGGGTTTACCTTGCTTGAGCTATTGGTCGTGCTGACCGTGATTGGCTTGTTGTCGGCCGGCGGGGCCGTTATGTTCGCTGGCAGCGACCAGCGTATCTTGAACCAGCAGGTGGACATGGCTATCGGCTTTATCAACAGTGCACGACGCGGTGCGCAGACCAGTGGCGAGGTCTGGGAGATTCGCATTGAAGCGTCTGGGCTGTCGATACATGGGCAACGCCTGTCACCGCGCTGGCGCGGAAAAGCGGCGATCCGGCAGTTGAGCGGCGAAGGCCTTGGCGCTATTCGCTTCTATCCTGACGGCTCGGCGAGCGGCGCCGCGCTGGAACTGTCGCGCAACCAGTACGCGCGCCATATCGAGGTCGATTGGCATGGACGCGTCGATGAACATGACTGACCCGAAAAGCTCCGGCTTCACGCTGCTTGAAGTGCTGGTCGCACTGATTGTCGTTGGGCTATGCACAACGGCACTGCTGCCGCCAACCGTGGCCTCTGCAAGACGCGCGGATCTTGCATTGCAGCAAAACCGGGCCATGATACTGGCCAGGTCTCAGCTCGACGCTTTCGCGGCCCACCCTTCGGCGCTAATTGGAGTGGCCGGCGGCAACGAAGGTGGCCTGGAATGGAAAATCGTGGCGAGCGATCCTAATTCGCAGCGCGCCTGGCGCGAGGATGATTTTGGGGTTGCTCTACGGACGTTGCGGATCACGGTCGTGGCGATGAACGATCAGGTTTCGCTGGTAGACGTATCTGTCACACGCTTGGTTCAGTTACCATGACGCGGCGCATGCACACCACGCCAGCCGGCATGACGTTGATCGAATTGCTGGTCGCGGTCGCGGCCGCTGCGCTTTTAATGGGGTTGTTGAACAGCGTCCTCAGTGGCGTGCACACCGGTGTGCAACGGACCACCGAATCGACCTTGATGGCCGATGCCGAACTGGCCGGGATTCGGTTTGTGACGACCGCGGTCAGTCAAGCGCTGCCGCCCGATCCGCAAAATCCGCAAACCTCGTTCCAGGGAACTCCAGATCGAATCGAATTCCTGGGCATGCCGCCAGACGCGCAAGCGCGGCGCGGCCCGGCGAAGATCAGGCTTTACGTCATGCCAGGGAAAAATGACCAGCGCTTTCTTGCTGCCGAGTTCGATTGGACCGGCGGCACATCCGCACATCGGTCAACTGATGTCCGTTTCGTGCTCGGCGACGTGAACTCGATCAGTTTCGACTATGCAGGGTCGCGCTTGGCCCGCTGGCAAAACGAGCAGACATGGAGTGAACCAAGCCAGCTGCCGGAATTGATACGGCTCACCATCTCGTTTTCCAACCCCCGCCGAACGCCAATTCGGCTGGCAATCGCGCCGAGGCGGACGATTTCTGGCCGCTGCCATTTCGACCTTGTCAGTCCGATTTGCCGAAGCTAAATGAATCCATACCTATTTGCAACACAAACAATGATGCGTGGGCTGGACCTGCCCTTGAACGCTGTCCTGGCTGCGTTGAGGACACTGTTGGTCGATTCACAGCCACGTGTATTACTTGCGATCCAAGCCGACCACACTATCGTTGTCATCCAAGACGACGAATCGGCGGTGTCGAGTGAAACGATCCTGGAGCCGTTCGATGAGATCACAGCCGAACAGGCGGCATGCATCAAAAAGATGTGCGAAGGCCGGGAGCTTTCCTTGTCACTGCCCACCTCCGACGTTCTGTGCATTGAGCTGCGGTTGCCGAGACGCGGCATCGTCACATTGCGTGAAGCGATCACGTATCGCTTGCTGGCCGAATCGCCGCTCCGGCCCGATGCCATGCACTTTGACACGCGCCGCCTGCCGGTCGGCCAGTCCAGCGCCGACACGTTGACGGCGGAAGTGGCGATTTGCCATCGACACAGTCTGACCGATCTCAAGCGCACCTTGACCTTGCTGGGGTTGTCTGTTCATAGAATCGGCTTTACTCGTGACAAGAGTCCCGAGCTGGAATTCATGTTCGAATGCGCCCCCGGGATCGGTTCGGCGGCAGCTCGGCTGTATCGCAATGCTGCCTTGGCGCTTGGTCCGGTCTTGATCGCCATTCTGACGATATTGGCCAGCTGGACGTTTGCAAACTTGCGTGAACAGGCTGTGCGCCACGAGATGGCAGCGCTGTCGACGTCGGCGAAGACAGCATTCGGATTGCTAGCTCGACAAGCTTGGGTCGTGGACATGGACGCCATCGTGCGCGATGAAGTACCGCCTTCAACGCTAACGGCTATCCTGAATGGACTAAGTACAGCCATACCATCTTCGGCGTACTTGTCCGAACTTCGGTTTGACGCCGACAAGCTTAGCCTTATTGGCTATGGCTCCGATCCGTCGGCCGTTGCAGCCGCCCTTGGCGCCATGCCCGGGTTGACGATGGTGCGGCTCGCACGCGCCTCGCCGGCAAACAGTGGCATGGTCAGCTTCGAGATTAGCGCGACGGTTTCGATACGGGGGGGGCGATGAAACCTTTTCCTGCGCGCGTACGCACCGCGATTGCCTGCGCGGCCATATTGGGACCAATCGTCATTATCGTCATAATAATATTCCGTCCGATCCTCGTCCGTACCATTGACGCAATGGCGCGCCTCAATGACGCGCGCTTCGAGCTTGACCGGACACGCACGGTTCTAAATGATGGCCGCATGGTAAACCCGGCCGAAATCGCAGGAAAAGAGCAGTTATTGCGTCCGATCCTGTTGTCGGGCGACTCACAGTCAGCCGCGCTTGACCACCTGCAGCGCCATGTAACCGAGCTGGCCGGCGCCACCGGATTCCGGATTAACAACGTGTCGTCCGATACGGCCGCACCCGCGACACCGATTTCGCGGCTGTCGATCAGCATCAACGGCAATGGCAGTGAGGCAGTGTTGGCGAACATGGTAGCCGCGATGGAGGGTGCGGTTCCGCTCGTGCTCATCGATCAATTGAGCGTCAAGACAATGCAGCCGGAGAAGCCGACCGACCTCGCCGTTGAAATGCGAGTTCATGCCTACTGGTCGGTAAATCGATGAGGAAGATTTCACGCACCTTCGGGCTGCTTGTCGTAAATATTGCTACCGCAATACTCGCGACCACTGTAGCGCTAGCAAGTCTTTGGCCCGCACAGCACCATCCCGCTGCGCGAGCGAAATCGCTTGCGACCAAACATGCCACGCCGAATCTGCCGCGCGCGACCCCAGCCGCCGATCTCCTGACCTATCCGTTGTTTACGCAATCGCGCGTCGCATCAGCAGTTTCATCGACTCCAGCGCAAGCGCTACCGGAAATGCCGATCAATCCTCCCGTGCTGCTCGGCGTTGTTGGGGAAAACGGAAAGCTGAGCGCGCTGCTCGAGGACACGATGTCGAATACCAGAAAATTGCTACGCAAGGGCGATGCGTTCGGCAACTGGACCTTAGTGGCACTTGACCGGAAGAGGGTGACTCTGCAAATGTCCGACCAGCAGCTTGCGCTGACACTAGACGCGGCGCAGACACCTTCGAACGAAACTCAAAACAAGCAGCAAGGGGCATTGCAATGACACAAGTACTTGCACGGCGACATGCATGCGTCTTATTACTCGCGCTTGGATTGCTAAGCGGCTGCGCCGCGCCCGCACCTGATGTCCGGACTGCCCCAATTGGATGGAAAATTCATACATCACTTCCAGCTGCAGCGGCGACAGACAGAGGCGCCGCAGATGCAGCGCCGCGCGCGGGTACTGAATACTTCGGCCTGGGTACGGCTGGCGCGCCGCACGAGAACGAAGCAGTGACTAAACCAGGAAGCAACGCGAAAAAGATCAACATCAATTTTCAGGATGCCGATGTACGCGGCGTCGCCAGCGCGGTTCTCGGGGAAATGCTAAAGCTTAATTATTCGATCGATCCGGCTGTGCAGGGAAAAATCACACTGCGTACAGGTAGTCCAATCATGTACGACTCGGTACTCCCGGCGCTTGAGGCCGCACTGTCAACCGTGTCGGCCGCGATTCTGGTTCAAGATGGCTTGGTGCAAGTCGTCCCCTTGGAGAGTGTCGCGAAACGGGCGAGTCGCGCGCAGCGAATCGATACCGCGTACCGGCAACTACCGGGATTTGCGATCGAGATTATCCCGTTACGCTATGTGAGTGCACGAGAAATCCAGCGCGTGCTGGAGTCGTTCGCGCCGAAAGGGAGCATTCTCCAGGCAGACGATGCGCACAACCATTTGGTTATCGCCGGCACCAGCCAAGATCGCGACGCGATCCGCCAAACCGTCGCCGGGTTTGACATGGATGGAATTCAAGGGATGAGTTTCGCGCTGTACAAGACCGAACAGACTGACCCCAATCAACTGGTTGCCGAGCTCCGGCAAATCTTCCAGCCGCCACTGGAGCTGGTTACCCAGCGGGTCCGGCTTGTGTCGATCCCACGCATGCAATCGATCTTAGGCATCTCGAAGCACCGCGCGGACCTGGAATTGCTCGAACTGTGGGTCCGAAAGCTTGATGGCGCATCGAAGCTCGGGGGGCGGCGACTGTTCGTATACAAAGTTCAAAACGGCATAGCAAAGGACTTGGCGCGTGGGCTACAAATCGTGTTTGAGAGCGGCGGTGACGAGCCGCAGGCAGCGCCTAAAGGAAACGAAGCGGCACCGGCCCAAATGCCGTCTCAAGGAGAGCGCCGTGGCCGCATCGTCGCTAACGATGACAATAATTCGCTGCTGGTGTTCGCTACAGAGCAAGAATATCGTACGCTGCGGGAGGTGCTTAAGCAGATCGACGTCAGGCCGCGCCAAGTCATGATTGAGGCGATGCTGGCCGAGGTGGTCTTGGGAGATAATCTACGATACGGACTGCAATGGTTCTTCAGTTCTGGCGAAAATACCATCACCCTTAGTAGTGCGGACACCGGCGCTGTCGCTTCTCAGTTTCCAGGTTTTTCGCTACTTTATTCGGGCAGTGCAAACGCACGGCTCGTGCTTAACGCATTGAAAGCTCACACCGACGTCAAAATTCTGTCGTCTCCAAAACTGACTGTGTTGAATAATCAAAAGGCGGAGTTATCGGTGGGTGACCAGATACCGATTCTGACCCAAGTGGCACAGGGTACATCGGCGCCTGGTGCACCAATTGTCACTTCGATCCAGATGCGCGACACTGGCGTGATCCTGGAGGTTACCCCGCGCATAGGTGACGACGGCAATGTCATTCTTGAAGTGATGCAGGAAGTGAGCGACGTGGCGACAACCACAACATCCGGCATCGATTCCCCAACCATACAGCGGCGCCGCATACGCAGCGTGGTTGCGACGCGAGACGGCTCCACCGTTGCGCTTGGAGGCCTGATTCGGGAAGCGAGAAATACCGGAAAAAGCGGCATTCCACTCCTTGGGGATCTGCCAGTTGTTGGCAACCTCTTCCGTAGCAATTCGACCGAAAGCCGGAGGACCGAGCTCCTCGTACTACTCGTTCCGCACATTATGCGCGACCCCGCCGACACCCAGGCGATCGTTGATGCACTCCTCGAGAGCATGCCGGCGACATCCGAGCTGACCAATCATGCCATACCAATTCGACCTGCGCCCAGGCCATAGAGGTTTTGTCCTGCTTCATGCGTTGTGGCTGCTGCTGCTGATATCGCTGCTGGCGACGGTAGCGATGCGGCGCAGCCGGGAAACGGCCACAGACGGCGCTGCGGCAATGGCGGTATTTCACGTCGAAATGGCTGCCGAATCTGCACTGAACATTGCCATGCATGAATTACTGATTTCCGGCGTCCAACAGCTTCAGCCGCGCCTTAAAAATATTGATGGCGCTGAGGTGACCACCGCGGTGTCGGATGCAATTGGGCTGCTCGATTTGAATATGGCGGATCGAGGAACATTGCGGCGACTGGTTACTGCGTTGGACTTGGCAGATCCTGACCGCATCGTGGCGGCACTGATCGGCGCGCGCCCCATTCTCGCTTACGCCGAGATTGCCGCTCTTGACGGATTAACACCTGCGCACCTTGCAACGCTACTGCCTCACATCACCTTATTCTCCAGGCTCACGGCCCCTATGCCGGACGCCGCCTCGGAATGGTTGGTTCATGCGCTTGGGATCAAACGTCCAGAGCAAAAGGCGGTGAGCGACATGAGGTCCAGTGCTGGACGTGTATTCCGGATCGAAACGACAGCCCGCACGAAATGGGCCCGTTCGCGTCGGCTAGTCGCGGAGGTATTGATTACAGGGCGTCGGGATCGACCATTTCTGATCTACGAATGGCGCTGGCATGCGTTACCCGCGTCGCCAAGCACATGAGTCGCGACCGGTTGTGGCCCAGCCACGCATTCACGCCATCCTTGACGCTCTTCTGATAATAAAATGAGGTTACTGCGGAAAATAGCGGCAGCCTGCTGTCGCCAGCATGGCGGCAGGCCACAGGAGCAGCTTGCGCTAACCCTACATCGTGGCAAACATCGCCAGCACCGCCACCAGCATCACGGCCACGCCGAACCAGCCGATCACGGTGTGGCGCCGCGACAGGGTGTACTCGCCCATGATCTTGGCGTTGTGGGCCAGCATCATCATCACCGTCATGACCGGCACCGCGATCACGCCGTTGATCTGGGCCGACCACAACAGCGCCTTGATCGGGTCGAGCGGCGCGAAGTTGAGCGCGGCGCCGCCGACCGTGGCCAGGGCGATGATGCCGTAGAACTTGCGCGCTTCGGCCGCTTTCAGGTCGAGCCCGTTGCGCCACTTGAAGCTTTCGGTGACCGCGTAGGCGGCCGATCCGGCCAGCACCGGCACGGCCAGCATGCCGGTGCCGATGATTCCCAGTCCGAACAGGATGAAGGCGAATTCGCCGGCCAGCGGGCGCAGCGCCTCGGCCGCCTGGGCCGACGATTCGATGTCGGTGATGCCGTGCGCGCCCAGCGTGACGGCGGTGGTGAGCATGATGGAGTAGGCCACCAGGTTCGAAAAGCCCATGCCGACCAGGGTGTCGGTCTTGATCCGGCGCAGCTGGGCTGCGGCGTCCTTGGGCTTCTTGCGCAGCGCGAAGGTGTGGCTGTCGGCGCGGATTTCCTCGACTTCCTGCGAGGCTTGCCAGAAAAACAGGTAGGGACTGATGGTGGTGCCGAAGATCGCGACGATCATGCCGACCGATTCGCGCGTGAAGTGGAAATCGGGCCATACGGTGCGCCTGAGCACCTCGGCCCACGGCATCTTGACCATGAACACGGTGGCGACATAGGCCAGCAGGCCGAGCGTGAGCCACTTCAGGTAGCGCACGTAGGTGGTGTAGGGCAGGAACACCTGCAGCCCCAGGCACAGCGCGCCAAAGCCGAGCGAGTACAGGTGGGCCGAGCCGAAGCCGGTCACGAGGCGCATCGCTTCGCCCATGGCGGCGATGTCGGCGGCGATGTTGATCACGTTCGCCACCAGCAGCAGCAGCACGATCGCGTACAGCAGCGCGGGCGAGTAGGCGCGCCGTATGTTGGCCGCCAGCCCGTGCCCGGTGACGCGCCCGATGCGGGCCGACACCAGCTGGATCCCGACCATGAAGGGGTAGGTCAGCACCAGCGTCCACAGGGTGTTGAAGCCGAATTGCGCGCCCGCCTGCGAGTAGGTGGCGATGCCGGACGGGTCGTCGTCGGCGGCGCCGGTGATCAGGCCGGGGCCCAGCGCCTTCAGGGTGGCATTGTCGGTAAGGCGGCTGAAAAATGTCATGGATCGCTCACGCAAAGGCGCGCGGACGATCCGAAAAAATGGTCAGCGCGCCTTGTTTACAGGGGGAAGAACTGGCTCATTGCGGGCGCAGTGTAGCACGGTGAACAAGTGCAATATGTTCGCCGTGTAACACATGACAGCGAATCGTTTGCGTCAGGCCAGGCGCGCGAAAACGCGGCGCGCCGCGGCCAGCGTTTCTTCGATCACGGCGTCGTCGTGCTGGGCCGACACGAAGCCGGCCTCGAACGCGGCCGGCGCCAGGTACACGCCTTCGTCGAGCAAGCCGTGGAAGAAGGCGTTGAACTTGCTGCGGTCGCTTTCCATCATCTCGGCGTACGAGCCGGGCACCTCCGCGCTGAAGTAGAGGCCGAACATGCCGCCCAGCGAATCGGCGCAGAAGGTCACGCCGGCATCCTTGGCGGCCTGCGTCAGGCCGGCCGCCAGCTTGGCCGTTTGCGCCGTCAGCTTCTCGTAGAAGCCGGGCTGCTGGATCAGCCTGAGGGTGGTCATGCCGGCCGCCACCGCCACCGGGTTGCCCGACAGGGTGCCGGCCTGGTAGACCGGGCCGATCGGGGCCATGTTCTGCATCAGGTCGGCGCGTCCGCCGAAGGCTGCCACCGGCATCCCGCCGCCGATCACCTTGCCCAGCGCGGTCAGGTCCGGCACGATGTCGTACAGCGCCTGGGCCCCGCCCAGCGCAACCCGGAAGCCGCACATGACTTCATCGAAAATGAGGACCGCCCCGTGCCGCGTGCACAGGGTGCGCAGCGCGCCCAAGAATTCCGGGGTCGCCTTGATCAGGTTCATGTTGCCGGCCACCGGTTCCACGATCACGCAGGCGATGGTGTCGCCCATCGAGTCGAAGGCGTCTTCGAGCTGGGCCACGTTGTTGTAGTCGAGCACCAGGGTGTGCTTGACGAAGTCTTCCGGCACGCCGGCCGAGGTGGGGTTGCCGAAGGTGAGCAGGCCGCTGCCGGCCTTGACCAGCAGCGAGTCGGCGTGGCCGTGGTAGCAGCCTTCGAACTTGATGATCTTGTCGCGCCCGGTGGCGCCGCGCGCCAGGCGCAGCGCGCTCATGGTCGCTTCGGTGCCCGACGAGACCAGCCGCACCTGTTCGATCGACGGCACCAGCCGGCAGATCTCTTCGGCCATTTCGATTTCGCCCAGGGTGGGCGCGCCGAACGAGAGGCCGCGTGCGGCCGCGTCCTGCACCGCCTTGACCACCTCCGGGTGCGCGTGGCCGACGATGGCCGGACCCCACGAACCGATGTAGTCGATGTAGCGCTTGCCGTCCGCGTCCCAGAAGTAAGGACCTTCGGCGCGCGTGATGAAGCGCGGCGTGCCGCCCACCGAGCGGAAGGCGCGCACCGGCGAGTTGACGCCGCCTGGCGTGGTTTTTTGGGCTCGTGCGAACAGCGTGTCGTTATTGGAAGTGTGCTCAGTTGTCATGGCGTAGTCGAATCGTGTGGATGGATGATAATCAGGCCACAGGCTGTGGCGCGAACCTGAAAAACTTGTTGGGCACCAGCTTGCCCATGCCGAAGCGCTGCGCATGGGCCAGCGCGCCGGCGGTGTATTCCTGGGCCGCCTGCACCGCCTCGACGGTGTCGCCGCGGCGCGCCATCAGGGCCGCCAGCGCGGCCGACATGGTGCTGCCGGCGCCGATGAAGGGGCCGGGCAGGTGCTGCCAGCTGAAAGTGCCCACCACGCCGTTCTCGTCGAACAGGGTGTTCGAGATGGTGGCGCCGGCTCCGCTGCCGCTGGTGCCGGTACCGGTCACCAGCACGAAGCCGCAACCCATGTCGGTCAGCTCGGCCACGTCGGCGCCCAGCATGTCGTCGCCGCCGCCTTCGCGCCAGGTCTCGGCCATGCGCGCCAGTTCGACCTGCGAGAGCAGCAGCACCGTGGCCTGCGGCACCAGGATCTGGCGAATCGCCATGAGCATGTCGTCGTCGGCCAGCCCCGAATCGGGAAGGCTGGACAGGAAGGGGTCGAGGATCAGCGGCACGTCCGGATAGTCGGACACGATCTCGGCGATCGCGCTGGCCTGCTCGATGCTGACCAGCGCGCCTACCTTGAAGGCGGCCACGGTCATGTCTTCGAGCACTACCCGGGCCTGGTCGACCACCCAGTCGGGGTCCAGTTCGAGCGCATCCTCGACGCGCGCGGTGTCGGCGATGAGCAGCCCGGTCGCGACCGACAGGCCGTGGCAGCCGAGCGCGGCAAAGGCGGCCAGGTCGGCCTGGATGCCGAGCGCGCCGACCGGATCGGAGACGCCGAAGGTTAATACGAGGGGAGATGTTTGGTTTTGCACGGCCGCTGGATTAAGATACCTGATAGCGGCATTTTACTAGATTGAAGGATCAATAACGTGAGTAGCAATGAAACAACGGTCGCGTACCAGACCTGGATGTGCCTGATCTGCGGCTGGGTCTATGACGAAGCGCTCGGTTTGCCCGACGAGGGCATCGCGCCCGGCACCCGCTGGGCCGACGTGCCGATGAACTGGACCTGTCCGGAATGCGGTGCGCGCAAGGACGATTTCGAAATGACCGTGTTCTGAAGCGTGGCCTCCTTAGTTGATTTAGCGCAACAGGATACGCACAAGGCCCAAGCCCTATGCTATCGTGCTGCTTCCCGCTCAGTGAACTCATTATGACGACATCGCAGCAACCGACAGGTTTGAAGATCATGGTGATCGACGACAGCAGCACGATTCGCCGCTCCGCCGAGATTTTCCTGACCCAGGCCGGCTACCAGGTGGTGCTGGCCGAAGACGGCTTCGATGCCCTGGCCAAGATCAACGACCATCATCCGGCGCTGATCTTCTGCGACATCCTGATGCCGCGCCTTGACGGTTACCAGACCTGCGCCCTGATCAAGAAGAGCGCCAGGTTCCACGCCACGCCGGTGCTGATGCTTTCCTCCAAGGACGGACTGTTCGACCGCGCGCGCGGCGCCATGGTCGGCTCGTCGGCCTACCTGACCAAGCCATTTAGCAAGGACAGCCTGCTGGCCGCGGTGCGCGAGCACAGCGGGGGCGCGCTTTCCACCCCCATTTGAACCAAGACACACCAAAGCAGCCAGGAGCGCCAGTGGCCATACAAAAAATCCTCATCGTCGACGATTCCCCGACCGAGCGTTATTACCTGACCGATATCCTGGTCAAGCACGGCTTTACGGTGAGCACCGCCGAAAATGGCGAGGAGGCCTTGCTCAAGATCAAGGCCGAAAAGCCCGAGCTGATCCTGATGGACGTCGTCATGCCTGGCGCCAACGGGTTCCAGATCACGCGCTCGATTGCGCGCGACCCCGAGCTGGCCAGCGTTCCCATCATTATCTGCAGCAGCAAGAACCAGGAGACCGACCGCATCTGGGGCTTGCGCCAGGGCGCGCGCGACTATCTGGTCAAGCCGGTCGACCCGCAGCAGCTGTTGGCGAAAATTGCCACGCTCGGCGCCTAGGCGATGAGCTCGGGCGATTCGGTGGCGGGCGAGAGCCCAAGGCGCGACGCGGCAGGCCGGCGCACCCGTTTGCGCCAGTATCAGGTGCAACTGCTCGAGCGCATGCAGGCGGCGCGCGGCAACAGCGACGCCAACCTGAACCAGCTCGGCGTGATGATAGGCGCCGAGCGCTTCCTGCTCGACCTGACCGAGGCCGGGGAAATCGTGCCGGTGCTGCCGATTTGCGCAGTGCCGCTGACCCAGTCCTGGTACCTGGGGCTGTCCAACATCCGCGGCAACCTGGTCGGCATCATCGACCTGGCGCGCTACTTCGGCCAGGCGAGCAGCGCGATCGGTCCGGACAGCCGCGTGGTGAGCTTCGGCGCCGCGCTCGGATTTAACTGCGCGCTGCTGGTCACGCGGGTGTACGGACTACGCCAGGCCGGCGAGATGGAGGCGGCCGGGGCGCGCCTGCGCGACCGCGACGCGAACGAATGGACCGCGCTCGAGCTGGCGGCGCTGGTGCGCGAGCCGCGCTTTTTGCAGGTCGGATTTTAAGTCGCTGAACAACAATGGCCACACCTTAGGGACTGGGAGCTGGAATGGGATTTGCGTCGAAGATTTCACTGGGATTTTTCCCAAAAAACAAACCGGCCGCGCCTCAGGAGCTGGAGGGTCCTGTCACCGAATTCGGCATCGATGCCGATGCCGGCTCGCGCCCGCAGCCGCAGGCCGGCGCGGCGCAGGAAGACGATTCTTCGCTCGCGCTGTCGAGCATCATGCGGCGCAAGGGGAGCGGCGCACAGGCCGGCGAGGCGCAACTTGACTTCCGGCTGCCGCTGATCGGGCACTACTCGCTGCCGCGCCAGTTGCGCATCCTGCTCGGGGTATTTGGCGCCGGCATCCTGGTTACCATCCTGGCGCTGTGGCAGAACGCCGCCGGCAACGCGGTGTCCTCGGCCCAGACCCAGATCGCCAGTGACGCACTGATGCACTCGCAGCGGGTCGGCAAGGCGGCCCCGAACGCGATCCAGGGCTACCCGGAAGCGTTCGACCAGCTCGCCGACAGCCGGATCCAGCTGACCAACGACCTGAACCTGCTGGCGCGCGGCGGCAGCTTCTCCGGACGCAGGATTCCGGCGCCGCCAGCCGGCATCGCCAGGCAGCTCACGGATGCGCGCGCCAAGTGGATCACTTCGGACAACGCGGCCGGCACCATCTTGCGCATGAAGACCGAACTGACCGGATTCGGGCGCACCATCAAGCAGCTCGACGTGCTCTCGCCCGAACTGCTGGCCCTGACCGAAGAGCTGCTCAACCTGAAGGTGCAGCGCGGCGGCAGCGCGCGCGAACTGGCCGCGCTGGGGCGCCTGATGATGCTGACCCAGCGCCTCTCGCGCAGCGCCTCCGAATTTCTCACTTCGGGCGGCATCCGCGCCGAAACCGCGTTCCAGCTGGGACGCGACAGCACCACCTTCCGCACCACCATCGAGGGCTTCCTGAACGGGAACGACACCATGCAGCTGGCGCCGATGCGCGACAAGGATATGCGTGAAAAGCTCACCGAGATCAGCTACAAGTTCGACCGCTACCAGAAGCTGGTGTCCTCGATCCTGGCCGACCTGCCCAAGTTTTCCGCGGCCAAGGCCGCCGAGCAGTCGATCTTCTACGAGAACGAGGCGATCAGGAAGCTGCTGTCGAACGTGCAGGCCAATTTCCGCAGCAACCAGGAGTCGACCGACGTCTGGTTCTGGGTGATGGTGGTGTCGTCGATCTTCACCCTGGTCACGGCCGGCAGCGTGAGCCGCGTGATGCTGCAGGATTCGCGCATCCGCACCCGCGGCGCCGACGTGCGGCGCCAGGAAGCGGAGGCGATGCGCCAGCTGTCGCAGGCCAAGGAAGAGGAAGCGAAGGCCACCAACGACCAGAACCAGGCCGCGATTCTGCGCCTGATGAACGAGCTGCAGGAGGTGGCGGACGGCGACCTGACCGTGCATGCGACGGTGTCGGAAGACATCACCGGCGCCATCGCCGACTCGGTCAACTACACAGTCGAGGAATTGCGCGGCCTGGTCGAACGGGTGACCACCACCGCCGAGCAGGTGACGTCGGCCTCGACCAATGCGCAGAACATCTCGACCGAGCTGCTTAGCGCCACCGAACAGCAGTCGCGCGAGATCCAGGACGCATCGGCCACGGTGCTCAAGATGGCGAGCGAGATCAACGACGTGTCCAGGTCGGCCAACGAGTCGGCCGACGTGGCGCGCCAGTCGGTGGCAGCGGCGCACCAGGGTTCGACCGCAGTGGAAAACGCGATCAAGGGCATGCACGAGATCCGCGAACAGATCCAGGAAACCTCCAAGCGCATCAAGCGCCTGGGCGAATCGTCGCAGGAGATCGGCGAGATCACCGAACTGATTTCCGACATTACCGAGCAGACCAACGTGCTGGCGCTGAACGCGGCGATCCAGGCGGCATCGGCGGGCGAGGCGGGACGCGGCTTCTCGGTCGTGGCCGAAGAGGTGCAGCGGCTGGCCGAGCGCTCCGGCGAAGCGGCCAAGCAGATCGGCGCGCTGGTGCGCACCATCCAGACCGACACCCATGACGCGGTGGCCGCGATGGAAAAATCGACGCAGGGCGTGGTCGAAGGGGCCAGGCTGTCGGACGCCGCCGGCGCCGCGCTGTCGGACATTTCGCGCGTCTCGAACCGGCTCGCGGAACTGATCCAGGGAATTTCGTTCGCGACCGAGCTGCAGGCCACGTCGGCCAACGGCGTGGCGCACAACATCCAGCACATCCTGTCGGTGACCGAGCATACCCAGGACGGCACCGAGCAGACCGCGCAATCGATCCGCCAGCTGAGCCTGCTGGCGCAGGAACTGAAAAACTCGGTGTCGCGCTTCCGCGTCGCCGCCTGAGCCGGTACGGCCAGTGAATTACAGAGACAAGCATGAGCATGAATGATTCTTCGCACGCGCCGCAATTGGACACCGGACCGCTATCGTGGGTGATGAGCGAAATCCGCGACGCGCTGGGGCGTTCCAAAAGCGCCCTGCTGGAAGCGGTGGCGCGTGCCGGCGAGGCGCGCTCGACCTCGCTGCAGCATGCGAAAACCCATTTGCACCAGGCGCACGGCGCCTTGCTGATGGTCGATGTCGAAGGCGTGGGCGTGATGACGCAGGCGGCCGAGGATGCGCTGGCCCGCTTCAAGGACGGCACACTCGATTGCAGCGCCGACCATGCGCAGGCGCTGTGCGGCGCCTACCAGGCGGTCACCGAATACCTGGAAGAGCTGCTGGACGGCGCGGCGCCGCAGCCGGCGCGCCTGTTTCCGTATTACCGCGCGCTGCGCGAGATGCTGGGCGCCGACCGGATCCACCCGGCCGACCTGTTGTTCGCCGACCTGTCGCTGCAGGTCAGCCTGCCGCCGCGCAGCGGCGCCGCGGGCGCGCCCGATTACGCGGCCTGCCGCACGCGCTTCGAAAAAGCGCTGCTGCCGTTCCTCAAGAGCGGCGGCGTGCAGGAGCAGCGCGCCAACGCGCAGGCCCTGCAGGAAGCCATCGCGCTGGTGGCCGAGGCGCAGCAGGAAAACCACGCGCGCACCTTCTGGTTCGCGATGCAATGCTTTGCCGAGCTGGTCGCCAGCGGCCAGCTGGCCAGCGACCTGTATGTCAAGCAGCTGTTCGGGCTGATCAACCTGCAGATCCGGCGTTTGTCGCAGGGCCAGGGCAGCCTGCCCGAAGCGATGCTGCGCGATGCATTGTTCTTCATCGCCGCCGCGCCCGCGCCTTCGGCCGCAGCGCAAAGGCTGCGGCGCGCCTACCGCCTCGATGGCCTGGTGCCTGCCGACTACGACAAGAAACGCTACGGGCGCATCGATGCCGATGCGCTCAAGGCAGCCCGGGAAGCACTGGCGCAGGCCAAGCATGCGTGGAACCGCGTCACCCCTGAGATCGACCTGGCGCTGGAGGCCGAATTCGACATAGCGCTGAGCGCGCTGGCCGATGCCGGCGAGCGGCTGGACGCGCCTGCGCTGCTGGAGCTGCTGCGCCAGCTGGGGCGCGCCGCCAGGCAGTCGGCCGAGTCCGGCCGGGGCCAGCGTTTCGGCATCGAAATGGCGATTGCCATGCTGTTCGTCGAAAATGGACTGGACCAGATTCGCCAGTTGCCTGACGATTTCCCCGTGCGCGCCGAAGAACTTGGCGCGCGCGTGCTGGCGCTGGCGGCCGGCGAGGAGGCGCCCGATGCACCGCACTGGCAGGGCGAGCTGGCGCGCCAGATCGAGCAGGGCCAGACAGTCGGCGCGCTTGCCGCTGAAATGAAGAGCGGCCTGCGCCAGGTCGAGAAGGTGCTCGACGACTATTATTCCGATCCCTCCAAACGGGAAGCGCTGGCCCAGATCGATCCGCTGCTGTACCAGTTGCAGGGAGCGCTCGCCATCCTCGACCAGGACGACGCCATGCGCGCGGTCCTGCACGTGAAGGAGGCAGTGCGCCAGCTGGCCACGGCCGACGCCGGGCCGCAGGCCGCGGCAGCGCTGCAGGACATCGCAAAAAATATCGGCGCCCTGGGCTTCTTCATCGATATGCTGGGACAGAATTTCGAGGCGGCCAGGCACAGGTTCTCGTTCGAGCCGGAAAGCGGCGTGTTCCGCGAGGTGCCGTTCGAGAAGGGTGCGGTGCTTGAAAATCCGTTCGACCAGGAGGAGGAACCCGAAGCGCCAGTCATGGCGGCGCCGCAGGAGCCGGCGCCGGTTGTCCCGGCGCCGCCAGCAATGGCCGAGGGCGACGACGCGATCGAGGCCGAACTGCTCGAGATATTCATCTCCGAAGCCCAGGAAGTGCTTGGCTTCGTCGCCGCCACGCTGCCCGCGGCGCGCGGCGCGCCGTCCAACCAGGACACGCTGACCATGCTGCGGCGCTCCTTCCATACCCTCAAGGGCAGCGGGCGCATGGTCGGCCTGGGCCAGTTCGCCGACGCCGGCGCCGCGCTCGAGCGCGTGATGAACAGCTGGCTGTCCGAAGCACGTCCGGCAAGCGAGGCCTTGCTGGCGCTGCTCGAGCGCGCCACCGGCGACATGACGGCCTGGGTTGGGGAACTGGCCGCGAACGGCGTATCGCCGCGCAGCGCGGCGGCGCTGGTGGCCGCGGCCGCACAGGTGCAGGAGGGCGGCGCCTTTGCCATGCAAGCGCACGATGGCGCAGCCGATATGGCGGCGCCCGACCTGGAAGAAGTCATCGAGATGACAATGCCGGACGAAACCGGCGAGATCGCGCCTGCCAGCGCGGGCGGCAATGTGATCGAGTTTCCCGCCATCGCGCCGCGCCCCGCGCCGCCCGAGGAGCACACCAAGCGGATCGGCACGATCGAAATTCCCCTGCCGCTTTACAACATCTACCTGGCCGAAACCGATGAACTGATGCGCGTGCTCACGCGCGACTTCGGCGAGTGGCGCCATGAGCCGCTGCGCGCCGTCACGGCGGAAGCGCTGAAGGCGGCGCACACGCTGGCCGGCACCTCGGCGACGGTCGGCTTCAAATCGCTGCGCGAGATCGCGCATGCGCTCGAGATGGCGCTCATGATGCTGGCCGAGCCGGCGCCCCAGCTCGACGACTCCCAGCGCGAGCTGCTCGATGCGACGCTCGAATGCGCACGCCTGATGCTGCGCCGCTTTGCGCTCGGCGAGCTCGCTCCCGAGCAGCCGCTGCTGGTCGGGCAGTTGCATGCGCTGCGCGAGCGCCTCGCCGCCCAGGCGGCGCTCGCGCACGCCGGCGCCGATGGCGCGCCGTCGCAAGAGACCGGACCAGCGTTCGCCTCGACCGTCGAAGGCCTGCACGACGCGCCCTCCGGGTTCGCGCGACAGGAGCCGCACGAGGCCGAGCCGAAGGCCGGCGAACCGCTGATCGATGCGGTCGACAATATGTTCGACCCCGGTTTCGAGGACGCCTTCGACGCGCCGGCCCTGACCCAGGCTGCACCGCAAGTGCAAGACCCGGCGGAGCAGGACGAAGCCGAAGCGCAGGCCGAAGCTGAACTGGTGCGCGAACTGATCGGCGAACCGGCGGAGCCGGTGGCGCACGCTGTCGATGAGCCGCAGTCCGAGGAAGCCGCGGCGCTGCTTGAGGCGCCCGCCTTCGAGCCGGTTTTCAGCGACGAACTCGATCCCGACCTGCTGCCGGTCTTCCTTGAAGAGGCCACCGACCTGCTGCCGCAGGTCGGCACCGGCTTGCGCCAGTGGCAGCAGGACCCGGCCGACACGGGGCCCGCCCAAATGCTGCTGCGCACGCTGCACACGATCAAGGGCAGCGCGCGCATGGCCGGCGCGATGCGGCTGGGCCAGCACACTCATGAAATCGAAACCCAGATCGAGAACATGGTGCACGCCGGGACATCGGCGCCGGCCGCGTTCGACGAACTGATGGCCAACTACGATCACGCGCTGGTGCTGTTCGAGCAGTTGCAGCAGCCTGGCGCGGGCCAGCCCTTGCCAGCCCCCGCGGCCGCGGCCGGATCCGATACCCCGGCGCCAGAGCTGCCGCTGGCCCAGGGCAGGGTCGCACTGGTGCGGGTGCGGGCCGACATCCTCGACCGCCTGGTCAACCAGGCCGGCGAAGTGTCGATCACGCGCTCGAAACTGGAGAACCAGGTCGGCTCGCTCAAGACGTCGCTGGCTGAATTTTCCGACAACCTGGCGCGCTTGCGGCGCCAGTTGCGCGAAGTCGAGATGCAGGCCGAATCGCAAATCGCCTCGCGCATGTCGATTTCGAGCGAACGCGAGTTCGATCCGCTCGAATTCGACCGCTTCACGCGCTTGCAGGAACTGACGCGCATGATGGCCGAGAGCGTCAACGACGTCGCGGCCTTCCACGAAAGCCTGACGCGCAGCGTCGATGGCGCGACCGACGACCTGAACGTGCAGTCGCAGCTGACGCGCGAACTGCAGCGCGACCTGATGCGGGTGCGCATGGTGCCGTTCGCCAGCCTTGGGGAGCGCCTGTTTCGGGTGGCGCGCCAAACCGCCAAGGAAGTCGACAAGCGGGTCAACCTCGATATTCGCGGCGGCGCGGTCGAGATCGACCGCAGCGTGCTGGAACAGATGGCCGCGCCGTTCGAACATCTGCTGCGCAATGCGATCGTGCACGGCATCGAGTCGCGTGAGCGGCGCGGCGCCAGCGGCAAGGCCGAAACCGGCGAATTGCTGGTGCACGCGAGCCAGCAGGGTAACGAAGTGGTGATCGAGTTCAGCGACGACGGCGCAGGTCTCGACCTGGGCCGCATCCGCGCCAAGGCGCACGCCAGCGGCTTGCTTGGACCGGACCAGGACGTGTCCGATACGCAAGCGGCCAACCTGATTTTCGAATCCGGGTTTTCGACTGCGGAAAGCCTGACCGAACTGGCCGGGCGCGGCGTCGGCATGGACGTGGTGCGCTCGGAAGCGCAGGCGCTTGGCGGGCGCGTCGAGATCTTGTCCGAAGCGGGCAAGGGCGCGCGCTTCGCGATCCACCTTCCGCTCACGCTGGCCGTCACGCAGGTGGTGCTGACCGCCAGCGCAGGCAAGACCTATGCGCTGCCGTCCATCCTGGTCGAGCAACTGCTGCAGATGAAGGAGTCCGCGCTCAACGAGGCGCATGGCGCCGGCGCCCTCATGTACCAGGGCCACAAGGTGGCGCTGCACTACCTGCCCGCGCTGCTGGGCGAGCGCGAGGCTATTCCGATGTCGCAGCGTTCCTGCCCGGTGCTGATCCTCAAGAACGGCGCCGACCGGCTGGCCGTGCATGTCGACAGCGTGCTGGGCAACCGCGAGGTGGTCATCAAGAATATCGGCCCGCAGCTCTCGCGCATGGTCGGGATTGCCGGGGCCACCGTGCTCGGTTCGGGCGAGATCGTGCTGATCCTCAATCCGGTGGCGCTCTCGCGCCACCTCGCGCATCACCCGCGCCAGCATCAGGGCAGCGGCGCCGAGAGCGCCCCGGCCAGCGCGGAACTGCGCGCGCGCGTGGTGATGGTGGTGGACGATTCGCTGACGGTGCGCCGCGTGACCCAGCGCCTGCTCGAACGCGAAGGCTACCAGGTGGTGCTGGCCAAGGACGGCGTCGACGCGCTCGAGCACCTGCAGGAGATCACCCCGGACCTGATGCTGGTCGATATCGAGATGCCGCGCATGGACGGGTTCGACCTGACCCGCAATATCCGCGGCAACGACAGCACCCGCAAGATCCCGATCGTGATGATCACCTCGCGCACCGCCGACAAGCACCGCAACTATGCGCTCGACCTGGGAGTGAATGCTTACTTCGGCAAACCGTTCCAGGAGGACGTGCTGCTGGCGGCGATCGCCGGGCTGCTCGACGCGGATTCGCCGCCTCCGTAGCCGCGCGATGCGTTCCATGGGCCCCCGCTTTCGCGGGGGCGACGGGGTATGCGCGAGCCGGCGGGGTATGCGCGAGCCGGCGGGGTATGCGCGAGCCGGCGGGGTATGCGCGAGCCGGCGGGGTATGCGCGAGCCGGCGGGGTATGCGCGAGCCGCTATTCGCTCGTTCCGCCAACATCTCGTCGTTCCCGCGCAGGCGGGAATCCAATTTGTGTTGGACGCGATACGCTATTCGCTCGTTCCGCCAACATCTCGTCGTTCCCGCGCAGCGGGAATCCAATTTGTGTTGGACGCGAGCCGCTATTCGCTCGTTCCGCCAACATCTCGTCGTTCCCGCGCAGGCGGGAATCCAATTTGTGTTGGACGCGATACGTTCCATGGGTCTCCGCCTTGCCCGGGGATGACAGGGTTTAATACCCGAGCGCCGCCACCATGACCTGAACTTGCTCAGTGTCATTATTGTGCGCGCGCTCAATGCACGAGGCAATTTTCCTGTCTACCATTGTTTCAGACTGTGCGCGGGATGACTCGCAACGCTGGTCGCGATTCCAAATCGGTGTAAACTATCGAAAAGCGCATTGTTGCGGCAAAGATACTAGCAGGAAACACAGAGAGCGAGCCACGAGAAAATGAGTATGAAGAAAAGCAAAATCGGCAAATCTCTACCTGTGCCCGGGCTGCCCCACGATGCCTCCGGTCCTCTCGAAGACGGCTTCGCGGGGCCGTCGAGCCTCAACCTGGCCAACCATTTCCTGATAGCAATGCCATCGATGCAAGATCCGATTTTCGGCGGCACCGTGGTGTACATCTGCGAGCACAACGACAAGGGCGTGCTCGGGGTCGTGATCAACAAGCCGACCGACATGACCATGGAGATCCTGTTCGAACGCATCGACCTGAAGCTGGCCGACGGGCTGCGCACCACCGTCGTCAACGAGCCGATCATGTTCGGCGGGCCGGTACAGGACGACCGCGGTTTCGTGCTGCACTCCCCCGGCGCACGCTACTCGTCCTCGCTGACGGTAACCGAGGATGTTGCATTCACCACCTCGATTGACGTGCTGGAAGCGGTCGCCAACGGCGACGGCCCGCAACGCCTGCTGGTGTCGATCGGCTACTCGGGCTGGAGCCCGGGCCAGCTGGAGGACGAAATCGGCCGCAACGGCTGGCTTACCGTGGGTGCCGACGCGCACGTGCTGTTCGACCTGCCAATCGAGGAACGCTACAACGCCGCCATCAAACTGCTGGGCATCGACCCGATGATGCTCGCCTCCGAGGCCGGCCATGCATAATGGTTGAACTCGTTTTCGGTTTCGACTTCGGCATCAAGCGCATCGGCATCGCAATGGGGAACACCCTGACCGGACAGGCGCAGCCGCTCGCAGTCGTCAAGGCCATCGACAACGCCGCACGCTTCAAACAGATCGGCGAGCTGGTCGAACAGTGGCGCCCCGCGCGCCTGGTGGTTGGCGAGCCGCGCCACCCGGACGGCGCCGAGCACGAGATGACGCTGCGCTGCCGCCGCTTCGCCAACCAGCTGCACGGCCGCTTCAAGCTCCCTATCGAACTGGTCGACGAACGCTATTCGTCGGCCGTTATCAACGGCAAACGCGGCGAGATCATCGACGCGAAAGCCGCAGCAATCATTTTGCAACAATATTTTGACGATCATGCCAACATCAATTGAAGAACTGGACGCCGAGGCGCTGTACCAGGCGCTGTTGCAGCAAGTGCGAAGCGGCCTGGCCGGGGTGCCCGAGCTGGCCATCGTGGGAATCCATTCCGGCGGCGCATGGCTGGCCGAACGGCTCGCAGCCGACCTTGGCCTGAAACAGCGCCTCGGTTTCATCGACGTCTCGTTCTACCGCGACGACTACGCGAAGAAGGGCCTGCACCCGGACGTCAAGCCGACCCAGATCGGCTTTAACGTCGACGCGGCCACGATCCTGCTGGTCGACGACGTGCTCTACACCGGGCGCACCACGCGCGCCGCCATCAACGTGCTGTTCGACTACGGGCGCCCGGCGCGCATCCAGCTCGCGGCACTGGTCGACCGGGGCGGGCGCGAACTGCCGGTGGTGGCCGATTTTGTCGCGGCCCACGTCACGCTCGAGCGCGATCATGCGCTGGCGCTGCACCGGGGCGCCAGCGGCCAGCTCTCGCTGACGATAGAATGACGGCAGGGAAACACTTGAAAAGCCTTAAAATAACCACGGAATAACGATAGAAGACGACCATGCTTAACCCGCAATTGAACAAAAATGGCGAACTTCAGCATTTGCTGACCATCGAAGGGCTGCCCAAATCCGTGGTCAACCACATCCTCGACACCGCGTCGAGCTTCGTCGGCATCTCGGACCGCGAAGTGAAGAAGGTGCCGCTCATGCGCGGCAAGAGCGTCTTCAACCTGTTCTTCGAAAACTCCACGCGCACCCGCACCACATTCGAGATCGCATCGAAGCGCCTGTCGGCCGACGTCATCAACCTGAACATCCAGGCTTCGTCGGCCAGCAAGGGCGAGTCGCTGCTCGACACCATCGACAACCTGGCGGCGATGCACGCCGACATGTTCGTGGTGCGCCATTCCCAGTCCGGCGCGCCCTACCTGATCGCCAAGCACCTGACCGACACGCGCCAGTCGCACGTGCACGTGGTGAACGCGGGCGACGGACGCCATGCGCACCCGACCCAGGGCCTGCTCGACATGTACACCATCCGCCACTACAAGAAGGACTTCACCAACCTGACGGTGGCCATCGTGGGCGACATCCTGCACAGCCGGGTGGCGCGTTCCGACATCCATGCCTTGACCACGCTGGGCGTGCCCGAGGTGCGCGCGATCGGCCCGCACACGCTGCTGCCGGGCGGCCTTGAGCAGATGGGCGTGCGCGTGTTCACCGATATCGACAAGGGACTCAAGGACGTCGACGTGATCATCATGCTGCGATTGCAAAGCGAACGCATGAGCGGGGCGCTGCTGCCCTCGGCACAGGAGTACTTCAAGAGCTATGGCCTGACGCCCGAGCGTCTCGCGCTGGCCAAGCCGGACGCGATCGTGATGCATCCGGGTCCGATGAACCGCGGCGTGGAAATCGATTCCGCGGTGGCCGACGGCGCGCAGGCGGTGATCCTGCCGCAGGTGACGTTCGGGATTGCGGTACGGATGGCGGTGATGAGCATTTTGGCGGGGACCCAGGGATGAAGCAGGCAGCAATGACACTACATATCAGGAACGGACGGCTGGTTGACCCGGCCAATGGCATCGACGCGGTAACAGACCTGTTCATCGTCGACGGCAAGGTGGCCGCGCTCGGCACGGCGCCCGCAGGCTTCAGCGCCGGGCGCGTGATCGATGCGAGCGGCCTGGTGGTCGCGCCCGGCCTGGTCGACTTGTCGGCGCGCCTGCGCGAGCCTGGCTACGAATACAAGGCCACGCTCGAATCGGAAATGCAGGCCGCCATGCAGGGGGGCGTGACAAGCCTGATCTGCCCGCCCGACACCGATCCGGTGCTCGACGAGCCGGGACTGGTCGAAATGCTGCGGCACCGGGCCATGAACCTGAACCAGGCCAAGGTGCACCCGCTGGGCGCACTGACCATGGGACTGAAGGGCAAGGCGCTCACCGAGATGGCCGAGCTGACCGAAGCGGGCTGCATCGGCTTCGCGCAGGCCGAGGAACCGATCGAAGACACCACGGTGCTGCTGCGCGCGCTGCAGTACGCGAAGACCTTCAACTACACGGTCTGGCTGCGCCCGCAGGATGCGCATATCGGGCGCGGCGGCATCGCCCACAGCGGCGCGCTCGCTTCGCGCCTGGGACTGGCGGGGGTGCCGGTGATGGCCGAGACGATCGCGCTGCACACCATTTTCGAGCTGGTGCGCGCCACCGGCGCGCGCGTGCACTTGTGCCGCATGTCGTCGGCGGCCGGGCTGGAGCTGGTGCGCGCGGCCAAGAAGGAGGGCCTGCCGGTGAGCTGCGACGTGGGCGCGCATCACGTCCACATGACCGACGCCGACATCGGCTTTTTCGACTCGAACGCGCGCATGACGCCGCCGTTTCGCAGCCAGCGCGACCGCGACGCGATCCGCGCCGCTGTGTACGACGGCACTGTCGACGCCATCTGTTCGGACCACACGCCGGTCGACGACGACGAAAAGCTGCTGCCGTTCGGGGAAGCCTCGCCGGGTGCGACCGGGCTTGAACTGCTGCTCTCGCTGGTGCTCAAATGGGCCGACGAATACGCCGCCGAACAGGCGGCAAGCGCCAACGGGGCCGGGCCGTTGGCGCGTGCGATCGCCAAGGTGACATGCGACGCGGCGCGCGTTGCCGGTTTGCAGGCCGGGCAGCTGGCGCCAGGCGCGAGCGCCGACGTGGTCGTGTTCGATCCTGCCGCGCGCTGGACCGTGGCGGCGGCGGGGCTGGCCAGCCAGGGCAAACACACGCCGTTCGTCGGCTACGAGCTGGCGGGGCAGGTCATGGCCACGATCGTGGCCGGCCGCGTTGCGTTCGAACGTTAAGCCCGGACCGATGCAGATCGGTGTAAATTGAATCTGCGGCTGATACTGCGCCTGACCCGCGTGCTGATTCACCTGCTGACCGGACTGGCGACCTGCGCGCTGGTGTTTCCCTGGGCCGCGAGCGGGCGCCGCAACCGTCACATCGAACGCTGGTCGCGCAAGCTGCTGCGCATTTGCGGCGTCAGCGTCGAACACGGGGCGGGAGCGGCGCCGCTGCCGCACGCGATGATCGTCGCGAACCACGTGTCGTGGCTCGATATCTTCGTCATCAATGCCTTGCATCCGTCGCGCTTCGTGGCCAAGGCCGAGATCCGCGCATGGCCGGTGCTCGGCTGGCTGGCGCAGCAGGCGGGCACCGTGTTCATCGCGCGCGGCAGCCGGCGCGACCTGCGCCATATCTTCAAGGGCCTGGTGGACAGCCTGCAACTGGGCGAGCGCATCGCCTTCTTCCCGGAGGGGACCACGGCGCCCCTCGGCAGCCTGCTGCCGTTCCACGCCAATCTGTTCGAGGCCGCCATCGATGCCAAGGTCGCGGTGCAGCCGTATGCCCTGAAGTACCTGGACGCGCACGGCGCCTTGCAGCGCTCGGTCGATTTCGCCGGCGAGACCACCTTCGTGCAGAGCATCGTCGCCATCCTGTCCGGCAGCGCGGTGCGGGCGCAGCTGACCTGCCTGGAGCCGATCGGCGCGGCCGGCGCGCACCGGCGCGAACTGGCGCAGGCGGCGCACGATGCGGTGGCCGGCGCGCTTGGCCTGACGCCCGCCTGAATTGCCCCTTATTTTTTCTGCTTGCCCGCATGCGGCCGGTACTCGGGGCAGCCCACCTGCAGCAGGCTGCGGTCTTCCAGGCACACCGCACTGAGTTTTCCGCCCCACACGCAACCGCTGTCGAGCCCGATGAGGTTCGGGCGCAGCACCAGCCCCAGGGCCGACCAGTGGCCGAAGACAACCGTGACGTCCTGCGTCCTGCGCCCGGGCAGGTCGAACCACGGCACCAGGTTGGAACCCGGGGGCGCGCCCGCGCTTTCTTTCTCCTTGAAATCCATGCTGCCGTCGGGAAAACACAGACGCATGCGGGTGAGCGCGTTGACGATGCAGCGCAGGCGCGCCGGCCCGGTGAGCGCCGCGTCCCAGCTATTGGGCTCGTTGCCGTACATCCCGGCCAGGAAATCGGTCCAGCCCGGCCCGCGCAGCACGCTTTCGACTTCGCCGGCCAGCGCCATGGCCTGCTCGGCGCTCCATTCGGGCAGCACCCCGGCGTGAACCAGCAAGTGGCCATTGGCGCGCAGCGCGAGCGGGCGATGGCGCAGCCAGTCGATCAGCTCGTCGCGCTCGGGCGCCGCCAGTATCTGGTCGAAGGTGTCCGAAGGGGAGAGCGCCTGCGCGCCGCTGGCGACGGCCAGCAGGTGCAAGTCGTGATTGCCAAGCAAGGCTTCGACCCGGCCGGGGTCGGCCTTGGACAGAGCGGCAATGCGGCGCAGCGCAGCGAGCGACTGCGGACCGCGGTTGACCAGGTCGCCCACCAGCAGGATGCGGGCAGCGCCGCCGGCATGCGCGTCTATCTTGTCGAGCAAGCGCTCGGCCTCGTTCGCGCATCCCTGCAAATCGCCAATTACGTAGGTTTTCATCATGTCCGGTTCGGGTTGTCGCTGCGCGACGCGATTTATATTCTGACAGCGCTACAGTTTCACATAGAATCATGGCTTGGACTGCATTACGCATGGCGGGGATACTAAATGATTTTTGTGACTGGCGGTGCCGGTTTTATTGGCGCCAATTTCGTGCTGGACTGGCTGGCGCTGTCCGATGAAGCCGTCGTCAATGTCGACCTGCTGACCTACGCCGGTAACCTGAACAACCTGGCCGCGCTGGAAGGCGATGCGCGCCACCTGTTCGTACGCGCCGATATCTGCGACCAGCAGCAGATGCTGGCGCTGCTGCACAGGCACCGCCCGCGTGCGATCGTCCATTTCGCGGCAGAAAGCCACGTGGACCGTTCTATCCTTGAGCCCGGGGCCTTTATCAGGACCAATATCGACGGCACCTTCAGCCTGCTGGAAGCGGCTCGCGCCTATTGGCATGGCCTGCCCGATGCGGAAAAGGCGGCATTTCGCTTCCTGCAGGTATCGACCGACGAGGTATACGGCTCGCTCGGGCCGCACGATGCGCCGTTCACCGAAACCAGCGCCTATGCCCCGAACAGCCCGTATGCGGCCTCGAAGGCCGGGGCCGACCACCTGGTGCGCTCCTATCACCACAGCTACGCCCTGCCGACGCTGACGACAAACTGCTCGAACAATTACGGTCCTTTCCAATTCCCGGAAAAACTGATCCCGCTGGTCATTTCGAATGCGCTGGCGGGCCGGGCGCTGCCGGTGTATGGCGATGGGATGCAGGTGCGCGACTGGCTGTTTGTGGGCGATCACTGCGCGGCGCTGCGGCGCGTGCTGGAAGCGGGCACGCCAGGCCAGGTGTATAACGTGGGCGGATGGAATGAAATGACCAATATCGAGGTGGTGGGCCGGCTATGCGCTATTCTCGACAAGCTGGCGCCGAAAGCGGAAAGTTATCGGGCCCAAATCACGTTTGTGAATGACCGTCCGGGACACGACCGGCGCTACGCCCTCGATGCGCGCAAGCTGGAACGTGAACTGGGCTGGAAACCGGCCGACACATTCGAAAGCGCAATCATGAAAACCGTGCAGTGGTATCTTGCCAACCAGGTCTGGGTGGCGCAGGTGCAATCGGGCGCCCATCTGGAATGGCTTGAACGGCAGTATGGCAAGCCGGAGGCGCGACCATGAGCGGGCAGCCGGAACGCAAGGGAATCATCCTGGCGGGAGGTTCGGGAACGCGTTTGTATCCAGTGACCATGAGCGTGTCGAAACAGCTGCTGCCCGTCTACGACAAGCCGATGATTTATTATCCGCTGACCACGTTGATGCTGGCCGGCATGCGCGATATCCTCATTATTTCCACGCCTCAGGATACGCCACGCTTTCGCGAACTGCTGGGCGACGGCTCGCAATGGGGAATCGCCCTCACCTACGCCGTGCAGGCCGCGCCGGATGGCCTGGCGCAGGCGTTCGTCATCGGGCGTGAATTCGTCGGCAACCATCCGTCCGCCCTGATTTTGGGCGACAACATTTATTTCGGCCATGGACTGGACCAGAAGCTCAAGGCGGCGAGCGAGCGCAGCGCAGGCGCGACCGTGTTTGCCTATCACGTGCTGGACCCCGAGCGTTATGGCGTGGTCGAATTCGGGACCGGCCGGCGGGTGGTCTCGCTCGAGGAAAAACCGCTCAAGCCGAAATCGAACTATGCGGTCACTGGCCTGTATTTCTATGACCGGCAGGTATGCGATATCGCCGCCTCGCTGGCGCCATCGGCGCGCGGCGAACTCGAGATCACGGACGTCAGCCGCGCCTACCTCGCGGCCGGCCAGCTGAACGTGGAGGTATTGGGGCGCGGGATGGCCTGGCTCGACACCGGGACGCACGAAGCCTTGCTTGATGCCTCTCAGTTTATTGCCACGATCGAAAGACGGCAGGGCCTGAAGGTGGCGGTGCCCGAGGAAATCGCCTACCGCAAGGGCTATATCGACGCCGCCGCGCTGGAGCGGCTGGCGCAACCGCTGAAAAAGAGCGGCTACGGCCAATATCTGCTGCAGCTGTTGCAGGACAAGGTGTTCTGATGAAGGCCGTCGCCACCGACAACCCCGATGTGCTGGTGATCGAACCGCAGGTGTTCGGCGACGAGCGCGGGTTTTTGTTCGAGAGCTACAATGCGCGCCGTTTCGAGCAGTTGACCGGGGTCGCGGCAAATTTCGTGCAGGACAACCACTCGAAGTCGGCCAAAAACGTGCTGCGCGGGCTGCATTACCAGGTGCGCCGGCCGCAGGGCAAGCTGGTGCGGGTCATTGCCGGCGAGGTTTTCGACATCGCGCTCGACCTGCGCCGCAGCTCGCCCCGGTTCGGGCGCTGGGTGGGCGTGCTGCTGTCGGCGGAAAACAAGCGCCAGATGTGGGTGCCGCCGGGCTTTGCGCACGGCTTTGTCGTCACCAGCGAGAGCGCCGAGTTTCTTTACAAGACCACCGACTACTGGGTGCCCGAGTTCGAGCGCGCCATCTTGTGGAACGACCCGGCGCTCGGCATCGCATGGCCGCTCGCCGGCCAGCCGGTGCTGTCGGCCAAGGACCGCCAGGCCAGCCTGCTGGCGCACGCGGAAGTGTTCGAGTGAAAATACTGCTGACCGGAGCGAGCGGCCAGGTCGGGCGCGAACTGGCGTGCAGCCTGCAGGGGCTGGGCGAGGTCGTCGCGCCCGCCCGCGCGCAGATGGACCTGTCCGACCTGGACCAGGTGCGCGCCGTGGTGCGCACGGTGCAACCGGGCCTGATCGTCAACTGCGCGGCCTGCACCGGCGTCGACCAGGCCGAGTCCGAGCCGGAACTGGCGCAGCGCATCAACGCCGAAGCCCCGGCCGTGATGGCGGCCGAGGCCAGGGCGCTGGGTGCGGCCATGATCCAGTACTCGACCGATTACGTGTTTGACGGCAGCTCGGCGCGGCCGTACGTGGAGAGCGACGCGACCGGCCCCATCAACGTGTATGGCCGCACCAAGCTGGCCGGCGAGCAGGCAGTCGCGTCGGCTGGCATCGCGCACCTGATCCTGCGCACCAGCTGGGTCTACGGCATGCACGGCAACAACTTCCTGCTCACGATGCTGCGCCTCGGGCAGCAGCGCGACGAAGTACGCGTGGTAAGCGACCAGCATGGCGCGCCAACCTGGAGCCGCACCATTGCCGGGCGCACGGCGCAGATGGTGGCGCTGGCACAGGCGGGCGGGCGCCGCTGGTGGGACGAGAACAGCGGCCTCTACCACCTGAGCTGCCAGGGCCAGACCACCTGGTGCGGCTTTGCCGAGGCCATCATGCAGGCCGCGCGCCTGGGCTGCCGGGTGGTGCCGGTCGCCAGCGAAGCATATCCGCAGGCCGCGCGGCGACCGCATTACTCGGTGCTGGACTCGCATAAGTTCATGCTCCGCTTCGGCATGTTGCCAGAGTGGCGCGCCGCACTGGCCCAGTGCCTGGCATCGTCCGCCGCCGGCCGGTGTCCGGAATAAGTATTTCTAATTGTAAAGATGATCGGTATTGCAGCACGCACCCGGCAGAATCGCTATTTTTCCCGGATATAAAAAGAAATTGCTGGTTACCGATGAATATTACCAAATATAAACTAATTTCGGTAATTCACGGTTTGTTTCTATCCGGCCCCTGATGCCGGCGCTGACGAAGTCCTAAAAGGCCGCCACATATTTCCGGTACAATCACGGCTTGGCGTTTTGGCCAGAGCCTGCCGCAACCGCGATTCCAACGGTGGCAATCCGGTTGGGCGGGATGGGGCACGGGGTTCCAAAGATTTTGCACATATAAAAATAAATGTTTTCATTCCTCGTGAGCTTCGTCGCATCCGCCCTCCTGACCCTGCTGGTAATCAAGCAGGTGAAGCTGCACGGCCCGGCACTGGACGCCGATTTTAATGGCGTGCAAAAGGTCCATTCGCACGAAGTGGCCCGCATCGGAGGACTGCCTATTTTCCTTGCAGTCGTCATCAGTTCCTGCATTTCGATCTGGCGGGTGCCGGAGATGGGCGCCTGGGTGTTATCGCTGTTACTGTGTTCGGTCGTCGCATTTGGCGGCGGAATCGTGGAAGACTATACCGGCCGCGTGAGCGCGGGACGGCGCCTCCTGATCACGCTGGCGGCGGCATTGCTTGGTTATTTCCTGCTGGACGCCCGGTTGGACCGGATCGACCTGCCATTCGGTTCCGTGCCCATCGCTTATATGTGGCTGAGCCTGCCGATTACCATGCTCGCGGTCTCCGGCATCGCGAACGCGGTCAATATCATCGACGGCTTCAACGGACTGGCCAGCGTGGTCACCATTTGCATGCTGATATCGCTCGGTTATGTCGCGCTGCAGGTGGGCGACGTGTTTGTCCTGGTGGCCGCGCTCATGGTGGCGGGGGCAACCGCCGGCTTCCTGGTCTGGAATTATCCGGTGGGCCTGATTTTCCTCGGCGATGGCGGTGCGTATTTTATCGGCTTCATGCTGGGCGAACTCGCGTTGTTGTTGGTCATGCGCAATCCGCAGGTATCGACCTGGTATGCGGCCCTGCTCTTGATTTATCCCGCATTTGAAACCCTGTTTTCAGCTTATCGCCGCATGTTTGTGCGCGGTAAATCCCCGGCGATGCCGGACGGGATTCACCTGCACAGCCTTATCTTCCGGCGTATCGTACAATGGGCGGTGGGACGGAAAGAAGCACGTGCACTGATGCGGCGCAATTCCCTGACATCGCCCTATCTTTGGCTGCTGTCGCTGATGGCTGTAATCCCCGCGACCGTTTTCTGGCGGCATACCGGGGTCCTGATTTTCTTCTGTTTATTGTTCGTTATCAGCTACGTGTGGTTGTATGCGCGTATTGTTCGATTTAAGTCTCCGCGCTGGATGATCCTTCATAAAAAAAAGGACTAGCGTTGATCTTTAAATGTAGTATATTGCGACAATTGGTGAGATTTCACTGAACCGTTTCAACCCACCCCACTTTTAAGGAACGATGATGGATCTGTCAAATATGTCTGTTGGTGACTTGCGTAATCTGCAGGATCAAATCAAACAGGAAATGAAAAAGCGTGAACACCAGGAAGTGGCGAAAGCACGCGAACAGATCCTGGCGATTGCCCAGAGCGTTGGTGTGCCTTTGAAAGACCTGATCGGTACCGGTATCCGCGCCAAGACCGGGACGGTTGCCGTACGTTATCGCCATCCTGAGAATGCTGCCCAACAATGGACCGGCCGCGGCCGCCAACCGAAATGGGTCAAGGAATGGGTCGAGGGCGGTAAATCAATCGACAAACTGCGCGTATAAGCTTTTTTGCGCTGATTTCATCCCGGTAGCGGCAAGAACCGCGGGCCAGCAATTCCCAAGCGCCCCGCTTGCCGCTACAATCTCTCCGATGCGTATTTAATCGGACATTCCGCTCCAACTTGCCGACGGTACTGTCCTGTGGCCTGCCCGTGCAGGCTTGGGCCTGATGCCGCCGCGCCGTGATTTGACGAAGGCAAAACGACATGGTCCCTCTCTCCCAGACAATTTTCAAGGCTTATGACATTCGTGGCGTGGTCGGCAGCACGCTCGACGCCGGTATCGCCAGCCAGATCGGCCAGGCGTTCGGCCGGGCCGCGCTTGCCAAGGGCGAGCGGCGCGTGGTGATCGGGCGCGACGGTCGCCTGTCGGGCCCGGAGCTGGGCGCGGCGCTGGCGCAGGGCCTGCAATCGGCGGGAGTCGATGTCATCGACCTTGGCGTGGTGGCCACGCCGATGGTGTACTTCGGCACCCATGTGCTGGGCGCCAGTTCCGGCATCATGGTCACAGGCAGCCACAATCCGCCCAACTACAACGGCTTCAAGATGGTGCTGGCAGGCGAAGCCATCCACGGCGACACCATCCTTGCGCTGCACCAGAGCATTGCGCGCCATGACGGCAGCGAAGCGGCCACCCCGGGCTCGTACTCGACCCACGATATCCGCGCGGCCTACTTGCAGCGCATTGCCTGCGACGTGAAGATCGCGCGCCCGATGAAGATCGCGGTCGACTGCGGCAACGGCGTGGCCGGCGCGTTCGCGGGCGACCTGTACCGCGCCATGGGATGCGAAGTGATCGAACTGTTCTGCGAAGTGGACGGCACCTTCCCGAACCACCATCCCGATCCGGCCCATCCCGAAAACCTGCAGGACCTGATTGCCTGCCTGCGTGAGAGCGACGCCGAAATCGGCCTCGCGTTCGACGGCGACGGCGACCGCCTCGGGGTCGTCACCAAGGACGGCCAGATCATCTACCCGGACCGCCAGATGATGCTGTTCGCGGCCGACGTGCTCTCGCGCCATCCCGGCGAACAGATCCTGTACGACGTCAAATGCACGCGCCACCTGGCGCCCTGGATCGCCCGCCACGGCGGCCAGCCGCTGATGTGGAAGACCGGGCATTCGCTGGTCAAGGCCAAGCTGCGCGAAACGGGCGCGCCGCTGGGCGGCGAAATGAGCGGCCACATTTTCTTCAAGGACCGCTGGTACGGTTTCGACGACGGCCTGTATGCCGGCGCGCGCATGCTCGAGCTGCTGACCCGGGTGCAGGACCCTTCCGCGCTGCTCAACAGCCTGCCGCAGTCGGACAGCACCCCTGAACTGCACCTGGAACTGCTGGAAGGCGAAAACGCGGCCCTGATCGAGAAGCTGCGCACCGGCGCCGCCTTCCCGGGCGCCGAACGCATCATCACGATCGACGGCATGCGGGTGGAATACGCGGACGGCTTCGGGCTGGCGCGTGCGTCGAACACGACCCCGGTCGTGGTCATGCGTTTCGAGGCCGAGACGCCGGAAGCGCTGCGCCGCATCCAGGGTGAATTCCGGCGCGTGATCGTGGCCGCCAAGCCGGACGCGGTCCTGCCGTTCTGAGCGTGAAGCCGCCCTTGAATATCCTGCTGGTGCGCGTGTCGTCGCTGGGCGACGTGCTGCACAACCTGCCGATGGTGGCCGATATCCTGCGCCACCATCCCGACGCCAACATCGATTGGGTGGTGGAGGAGGGCTACGTGAGCCTGGTGCGCCTCAATGCACGGGTGCGCAAGATCATTCCGTTCGCATTGCGGCGCTGGCGCAAGAGCCTGGGCAACAAGGCCACGCGCGCCGAGATCGGGCAGTTCTTGCGCACCTTGCGCGAACAGCGCTACGACTACGTGTTCGACACCCAGGGCCTGCTCAAGACCGGCATCATCATGGGCGCGGCGCGCATTGTCCCGGGCGGGCGCAAGGTGGGACTGGCCAACGGCAGCGAGGGCTCCGGCTACGAGGGCATCTCGCGCGTGTTCCACACCGACAGCATCGCGCTCGATGCGCGCACCCACGCGGTCGCGCGCGGACGCCTGGTCGCCGCCGCCGCGCTCGGCTACAGCGTCGACACACCGCCCGATTTCGGCCTGCCCGCGGCCGACCTGGCCAGCCGCCCGCGCTGGATGCCGGCGCAGGACTACGCCGTTTTCTTCCACGGCACCGCGCGCAACGCCAAAAAATGGTCAGGCGCGAACTGGATCGCGACCGGCCGGGCGCTTGCGCCCATGCCGGTGCTGCTGGCGTGGGGGTCACCCGAGGAAAAACGCGAAGCCGAAGCGCTGGCCGCGCAACTGCCGAATGCGCAGGTCCTGCCGAAACTGTCGATGGACGAGGCGGTGACGCTGGCGCGCAACGCGGCGCTGGCCATCGGCGTCGACACCGGCCTGACCCATATCGCGGCCGCGTTCCTGCGCCCGACCATCGAACTGTATTGCGACTCGCCCAAGTGGAAGACCGAAGGCAACTGGTCGCCCGTGATCGTCAACCTGGGCGAGCGTGGCGCGCCGCCGTCCGCAGATGAAGTCATCGCCGCCGTCAAGCGCCTCAAGGGTGCGTCCTGATGCGCCTCCTTTACTCCGCGCTGTGGTGGCTGGCGCTGCCGCTGGTGCTGGCACGGCTGTGGTGGCGCGGGCGCAAGGAGCCGGGCTATCGCCAGCACTGGGCCGAGCGGCTCGGCTGCTACGGCGTGCGCGGTCCCGGACGGCACGCCATCTGGGTGCACGCCGTCTCGGTGGGCGAAACGCGTGCCGCCGAGCCGCTGATCGACGCCCTGCTGCAGGCCTGGCCCGACAGCCGCATCATCCTCACCCACATGACGCCGACCGGGCGCGCCACCGGCAAGGCGCTGTTCGGCAAGCACGGCGAACGTGTGCTGCAGGCCTACCTGCCATACGACACCGGCTTCATGGTGGCGCGCTTCATTCGTCATTTCGCGCCGCGCATCTGCATCCTGGTCGAGACCGAGGTGTGGCCGAACCTGATCGAGCGCTGCGTCGCGCTCAAGGTGCCGGTGGCGCTGGTGAACGCGCGCCTGTCCGAACGCTCGCTGCGGCGCGGGCGCCGTTTCGGCACCCTGATGACCGATGCCGCGCGCGGCATTACGCTGGTTGCGGCGCAAACCGAGGCCGACGCCGAACGCGTGCGCTCGCTCGGCGCGCCGCGTGTCGCCGTCACCGGCAGCATCAAGTTCGACGTGGTGGTGCCGCAAGCGGCGCTGGCGACCGGTGCATGGCTGCGCACGCAGATCGGCGCGCGTCCGGTGCTGCTGTGCGCCAGCACGCGCGACGGCGAGGAAGCACTGATCGTCGACGCCTTCGGGCGCATGCCGGCGCGCCCCGCCGGCATGCTGCTGGTGATCGTGCCGCGCCACCCGCAGCGTTTCGATGAAGTCGCGCAACTGGTCCAGGCGCGCGGCCTGAACCTGGAGCGCCGCTCGCGCATGGCGACGCTCGACCGGGCGGTGGACGTGCTGCTGGGCGATTCGATGGGTGAAATGTTCGCCTACTACGCCGCGTGCGACTGCGCCTTCATCGGCGGCAGCCTGCTGCCGCTGGGCGGGCAGAACCTGATCGAAGCGTGCGCGCTCGGTAAGCCGGTCCTGGTCGGCCCCCACACCTTCAACTTCGCGCTGGTGACCGAGCAAGCCATTGGCGCCGGCGCGGCGCTGTGCGTGCAGGACGCCGCGCGCCTGCTTGCCGACAACGCGGCGCGCCACGCGATGGGATCGCATGCTTCCAGCTTCGCCAACCGGCACCGCGGCGCGACGGCGCGCACGCTTGAATTGTTACGGCCCTTGATCGACTAGCAATTTGATACCATATCCCCCTCGGGGTCGCTAAAGAAAGCAAGGGGGCGTGCATGTCGTGGTTCAATCACCCAAAGCCGGTCGGCCTCGATCTCGCCACGCCGGTAATCGACCTGCCGGTGCTGCATGATGCGGGTGTGGGAGAGGCCAGGTTCGCGGCGCTCAAGTTCGAGGTGCGTTACGCACTGCCGGAATATGTCAGCTTCATGTGGCAACATGGCAGATACGTGATCCGCAGGCGGCGCATCGGCCGCATCGGCTCCGCTTTCATGCTCGCCGCCAGCACCGCGCGCGCGGCGCTCAATTTCATCATGCAAGGCCGTTCGCGCCGCACCTACGAATTCACCATCGACAGCAACGGCATCGTGCGCTGCAGCCGCGGCGGGGTGTCGCTGATTGCCTGGTCCGATGTGCGCGCGATTCGCAGCTACTCGCGCGGCTTCATGATCATGCTCCGGCAAGGCACCCTGCCGATCCCGTTCCGCTGCCTGAACGGCGAGCAAACCAGCGCGCTCGGCGCGTACGCAGCCTCGCTCAAATAGAGCGGGCGTTACGCGAACAGCACCGGCAGTTCCTGCGAACGCTTGCGTAGCGCCGTCTTGGCGCCGTCGTAGTCGGGATAGACCGATTCGACCGTTGCCCAGAAGCGCGCGCTGTGGTTCATTTCGCGCAGGTGCGCCAGTTCGTGCGCCACCACGTAGTCGATCAGCGGCAGCGAGAAGTGGATCAGGCGCCAGTTCAGGCGGATATTTCCTTCCACCGTGCACGAACCCCAGCGCGTGCCGGCTGACGACAGCGCGAACGAGCGGTATGCAACGTCCAGCTTTTCGGCATACACGTCAAGCCGCTGCGCGAACACACGCTTGGCTTCGTCCTGGAACCAGATCCTCACCCGTTCCTGCAACTGCCATTCGGACAGCCCGGCCACCACGCCGACCGTCAGCTCGCGCAGTTCAGGATCGAATTCGCAGCGGCTGCGCGCGGCCTGCTGCAGGCGCAGGGTGACCTGGGCGCCCATGAACGGCAGTTGCGCGCCGTCCACCCACTGCACCGGCGGCTTTTCCTGGCGTAGCGCGCGCCGTTCGCGGCGTTCATGCAGCTTGGTCAGGATCCAGCGCTGCTTGGCGCGAATCGCGCTGTCGATCTCGGCCAGGGTGATGCGTTTGGGAGCGGTCACGCGCAGCCCGTCGTCGTCGATCATGAATCCGATCGAGCGGCGCGTCGAGCGCCGCAGTTCGAAGTCGAGTGCATGGGGACCGAGCTGGATACGGCGCAGCGGCGGTGCGTCCGGCGCGCGTGGCGGCGCCGGCAGCGTGACGCGCGGCGGCGCAGGGGGCGCCTTGAACAGTGGCTGGGGTGGTGGGGAAGGCTTTGCGGCCGGTTCGAGCGCCGCAAAAAAATCCTGCGCGAATAATTCTAGCTGGAGGCCGTTGATCTTGGGTGACGTCATGTTCTGTTGCGGTGTCGATGCTCGGATCAGGGCGCCAATCCCGCTCAGCCAGCGCTGTAGGCGTGGGGCGAAATGACGCGCATTTCTGATTCTATCCAATTTTCTACCTCTTGCATCAGGCTGTCGGGTGTGTGGCCTTGCGGCGAAATCGGCTTGCCGATCGATACCGTGATCACACCCGGACGTTTCAGGAAGGATTGCTTGGGCCAGCATTCACCTGAATTATGCGCGATCGGGACGACGGCCGTGTTGGTTTCTATCGCCAATCGTGCTCCTCCGCTTTTATATTTTCCTTTCTGTCCGACCGGGATGCGTGTCCCTTCCGGGAACATGATAATCCATTGGCCGTCGGCCAGGCGCCGTTTGCCGTGCGCGACGACATGCTTGAACGCGTTCTTGCCCTTGCTGCGGTCGATCGGGATCATGCGCAGCAGCGCCATGCCCCAGCCGAAAAACGGGATGTACAGGATCTCTTTCTTGAACACGTACACCAGCGGGCGCTTCATGTTCGGCAGCAGGAAAATGGTTTCCCACGCCGACTGGTGCTTCGAGAGCAGGATGGCCGGCGCATCGGGCAGGTTGTCGTAGCCCTTGAAGCGGTACTCGATGCCGCAAATGACCTTGGCGCACCAGATGACGAACACGTTCCAGCGCGAGGTTACCCAGAAGCGCTGATTGTAGGGCAGGGGAGCGGCCAGCAGGCACACGCCGGCCCAGACGACGGTGGCGACCACCATGATGACCGTAAACAGCAGGGAACGCAAAAACAGGGTGGCATTACGCAATGAAATCTCCGGTACTGGAATCAGACGGGTATGTGGGCGGCCGCGCCGGTGGTCTTGAGCAGCACGTTGACCATCGCGGCGAGGTCGGGAAAGACCTGGGTGCCGGGCGGCAGGCCGCCGGTTTCCTGGGTCTTTTCGCCTTTGCCCGTCAACACCAGGTAGGGCAGGCATCCGCTGTTGAAGCCGGCCTGCAGGTCGCGCAGCGAGTCGCCCACGGTCGGCACGCCTTTCAGGCTGACCTTGAAGCGCTTCCCGATTTCTTCGAACATGCCCGATTTCGGCTTGCGGCAATCGCAGCTGTCGACCGCCGCGTGCGGGCAGAAGAAAACGGCGTCGATCGAGGCGCCCACCAGCTGCGCACTGGTGTGCATCTTCTGGTGGATCGCATTGAGCACCGTCATGTCGAACAGTTCGCGCGCGATGCCGGACTGGTTCGATGCGACCACCACCCGGTAGCCGGCCTGGTTCAGGCGCGCGATCGCTTCGAGCGAACCGGGGATCGGAACCCACTCGGCCGGGGACTTGATGAACGCGGGTGAGTCGTAGTTGATGACGCCGTCGCGGTCGAGGATGATCATCTTCATGGACGTGCCTCTCTTATGCGGCCAGTTTCGAAATGTCGGCGACCCGGTTCATCATCGCGTGCAGCGACGACAGCAGCGCCAGCCGGTTGTTGCGCAGGGCAGCATCGTCGGCCATCACCATCACGCCGTTGAAGAAGGCATCGACGCCGTCGCGCAGTTGCGCCAGCGTCTTGAGGGTGCCGGTGAAGTCGCCGCGCGCGAATGCGGCGTCGGCTTCGGGCTGCACGCGGCCGATCGCGGCAAACAGTTCGCGCTCGGCCGCTTCCTGGAACAGGCTTTCCGACACCGCGCCGATGGCCAGCTCGGTCTTCTTGAGGATGTTGGTGATGCGCTTGTTGGCCGCGGCCAGCGACTCGCTCTCGGGCAGTTCGGCGAATGCCTTGACTGCGTCCAGGCGCTGCACGATGTCGTCGAGGCGGTCCGGATTTTGCGCCAGCACCGCTTCGACCTCGTTCGGGGAAAAGCCGCGCTCGCGCAGGATGCCGCGCAGGCGCTCGAGCATGAAAACGGTCACCTCGATACTCGGGTCCTTGAAGCCGGGCCTGGCGGCAAACAGGCCGGCGGCGCCCGCCAGCAGGCTGCTGATGCTGAGCGGCAGGCGTTTTTCGAGCAGCATGCGCAGCACCCCAAGCGCGTGGCGGCGCAGCGCGAACGGGTCCTTGTCGCCGGTTGGCTGCAGCCCAATGCTCCAGATGCCGACCAGCGTTTCGAGCTTGTCGGCCAGCGCCACCACGGTGCCGGTGTTGGTGGCGGGCAGCGCATCGCCGGCAAAGCGCGGCTGGTAGTGTTCCGACGCGGCCAGCGCAATTTCTTCGTGCTCGCCGTCGTGGCGCGCGTAGTAGGTTCCCATGATGCCCTGCAGTTCGGGGAACTCGCCCACCATGTCGGTCAGCAGGTCGGCCTTGGCCAGCAGCGCGCCGCGCTCGGCCAGGGCGCTGTCGTAGCCGAGCATGTGCGCGATGTTCCTGGCCAGCGCGGCCACCCGCGCGCTGCGCTCGGCCTGGGTGCCGAGCTTGTTGTGGTACACCACGTTGGCCAGCAGCGGCAGGCGCGATTCCAGGGTTTTCTTCTTGTCCTGCTCGAAGAAGAACTTGGCGTCGGACAGGCGCGGACGTACCACGCGCTCGTTGCCGCCGATGATGTGCTGCGGGTCGGCCGTTTCGAGGTTGGAGACGATCAGGAAGCGTGAACGCAGCTTGCCGTGCCTGTCGGTCAGCGCAAAATACTTCTGGTTGGTCTGCATCGTCAGGATCAGGCATTCCTGCGGCACGCTCAGGAACGCGTGCTCGAAATTGCATTCGTAGACGACCGGCCATTCGACCAGCGCCGCCACTTCGTCGAGCAGCGCTTCGGGCATCAGCACCAGGTCGTCGCCTGCCTTGTCCTGCAGGGCGGCGCGGATTTTTTCCTTGCGCGCCGAGACCGAGACGATCACCTTGCCCTTGACTTCGAGGGTGGCGGCGTAGCTGTCGGCATCGGTGATCGAAATGTCGCCGTCCGACAGGAAGCGGTGGCCGAGGGTGGCGATACCGGAGCTGAGGCCCAGGACGGCCAGCGGGACGGTGCTTGTCCCGTGCAGCGCGACCAGCCTGTGCGCAGGGCGCACGAACTGCACGGTGGCGCCGTCCGGGCGCTGGTAGCTCATCAGCTTTGGAATCGGCAGCTTGGCCACGGCGTCGTCGAGCGCGGCCTGCAGGCCAACATGCAGGGCGCTGCCGGGTGCGGTGTAGGTGTAGAAAAAGCTGTCGGCCTTGCCGTCGGCGGCGCGTTCGAGCTCGCCCACGGTGACGCCGGGGAACCCGAGCGCGGCCAGTTTCTTGGCCAGCGGCGCGCTGGCGTTGCCGGCCGCGTCCAGCGCCACGCTGACCGGCAGCACTTTTTCGCGGATCGATTTGTCGGGCGAGCCGGCGCGCACGCAGGTAATGGAGACGGCCAGCCGGCGCGGCGTGGCGTACGCCGTGGCGACGCTGCCCGCGTCGAGGAAGTCACGCGATTTCAAACCGTTGACAATGCCCGCGGCGAACGCCGCGCCCAGTTTGTCAAGCGCCTTCGGCGGCAGTTCTTCGGTCAGCAGTTCGACTAATAGTGTTTGGGTCATGGTTCTTGTCTTGTCTTTTGTCTTGTCCGGTCCAGGACCTATGCGGCTTCACGGGCGGCGCCTGGCGCCATCGGAAAGCCCAGCTTTTCACGCGAGTCGTAGTAGGCCTGCGCCACCAGGCGCGAGAGCGTGCGCACGCGGCCGATGTAGGCGGCACGCTCGGTGACCGAGATCGCGCCGCGCGCGTCGAGCATGTTGAAGCTGTGCGAGGCCTTCATGATCTGTTCGTAGGCCGGCAGCGTGAGCTGCAGTTCGACCAGGCGCTTCGCTTCGGACTCGTGGTTGGCGAACTGCGCAAACAGCAGCTCGGTGTTGGCGTGTTCGAAGTTGTAGGTGGACTGTTCGACTTCGTTCTGATGGAACACGTCGCCGTAGCTCAAGGTCTTCCTGACGCCGTTTTCTTCCCACTCGGTCCATACCAGGTCGTATACGTTCTCGACGCCCTGCAGGTACATCGCGAGGCGTTCGATGCCGTAGGTGATTTCTCCCAGCACCGGCTTGCAGTCGAGCCCGCCAACCTGCTGGAAATAGGTGAACTGGGTCACTTCCATTCCGTTCAGCCAGACTTCCCAGCCCAGGCCCCAGGCGCCCAGGGTCGGGCTTTCCCAGTCGTCCTCGACGAAGCGCACATCGTTCTGCTTCAGGTCCAGTCCGAGCGCCTCGAGCGAACCGAGATACAGGTCGAGGATGTTTTCCGGCGCCGGCTTGAGCACCACCTGGTACTGGTAGTAATGCTGCAGGCGGTTCGGGTTCTCGCCGTAGCGCCCATCCTTGGGACGGCGCGAGGGCTGCACGTAGGCGGCGCGCCAGGGCTCCGGTCCGATCGCGCGCAGGAAGGTGCCGGTGTGGAAAGTGCCGGCGCCGACTTCCATGTCATACGGCTGGAGCAGGGCGCAGCCTTGCTTGTCCCAGTAGGTTTGCAGCGTCAGGATAATTTGTTGGAATGTGAGCATCTTGGATTGACTGTCGCGCGTAGCGGGTCGCGAACGAAGTGAGTTTGCTAAAACGACCAATTTTAGCGGTTTTTGGCGGTGGTCTGGGTGCCTATGTCGCTTTTAGTGCTTTTTTGCGGTAAATCCTGCCGGAAATCCAGGCCGCTCCCAGACCGAGCGCAGCGAGCGCGAGGAACAGGTAGTTGCCAAAACGAATATAGGGGGTCATGCCGGCCATGCCTTGCACGCTCGCCGCCAGGGTGCCGCGCGTGTAGGGGGCGAGCTGGGCATTGACGACGCCGCGCCCGTCGATCACGGCGGTGGCGCCGTTGTTGGTCGAGCGCAGCATCGGACGGCCGGTTTCGAGCGAGCGCATTTGCGAAATCTGCAAGTGCTGGGGAATGGCGACCGATTCGCCGTACCAGGCCAGGTTCGACACGTTCAGCAGCACCGTGGCAGGGCGGGCGGCGGCGCGCAGCTGGAGCGCGATTTCCTCGCCGAAGGCGTCTTCGTAGCACACGTTCGGCAGCACCAGCTGGTCCTTGACCGCGAACGCCGCCTGCACCTGGGCGCCGCGCTGGTTGTCGCCGAGCGGGATGTGCATCATGTCGATGAACCAGCGAAACCCGGGCGGCACGAATTCGCCGAACGGCACCAGATGCTGCTTGTCGAAGCGGTAGGACTTTCCGCTGGGCGCCACCCCGGCCACGCTGTTGGTGTACTTGTCGGGACCGTCGAGCAGCGGGATGCCGAACATCAGGTAGCTGCCCGAGCGCACCGCGAAGCCGGCCAGGCTGCCGAGGTAGTCAGGCGGCAGGTACTGCGGGAACACGGGAATGGCCGTCTCCGGCGCGGCGATCAGGTCGGCGGGGGCGGCCGTGATCATGCCGCTGTACAGCGTCAGGATCGAGTCGAGGTGGGCCGGGGTGAACTTCTGGTCCTGCGCCACATTGCCCTGCAGCAGGCGCACCGAGATCGGTTTTCCTTGCGGATGGGTCCATTCGATCGCCTTCAGGCCGAAGCCGGCGGTCATCAGCAGGGCGAACAGGCCGAGCGCGAACAGGCGCGCGCGCTGGGTCAGCATGACCAGGCAGGCAGCGCACAGGGCGGCCAGCACGCCAAGGCCGTACACGCCCACCAGCGGCGCGAAGCCGGCCAGCGGACTGGCGTTGTGGGCATAGCCCGAGGCCACCCAGGGAAAGCCGGTGAACACCCAGCCGCGCATCCATTCCGAGACGCCCCACAGGATCGGCAGCACCAGCAGCTGAAAGGTGGTCACCGGCAGCGACCAGCGGCGCCGCAGCCAGGTCGCGACCCCGGTCGCGAGCGCGCCGAACACGCCCATGTACAGGCCGAGCAGGCCGATGGCAAGCGCGGCCAGCGGGGCCGGCAGCCCGCCGAAGCGGTTGAGCGCGATGAACAGCCAGTGCATGCCCGCGACCGACCAGCCGAAGCCGAAGGCCCAGCCCAGGAGAGTGCTGCGGCGGGTGGAGCTTTGCATGCCGGCCTGGTAGAACAGGTAGGCCAGCGTCAGGATCTGCAGCGGCCACCAGCCGAACGGCGCGAACGAGAACACGCTGGCCGCGCCCGCCACCGCCGCCAATAGCAGGGCGCGCACGCCGGGGCGATCTGGCCTGGTTGCGGGATCGGGTCGGGCCGCCACGGTCAGTGCTGTTCTTCGTCCGAAAGCGGCAGTTTCTCGACCAGCAGCACGTGGATCTGGCGCGCGTCGGCGCGCAGCACTTCGAAGCGCAGCTGGTCGATGTCGAACACGTCGCCCTTGTGCGGCATGCGCCCCAGGTGGTTTGCGACCAGGCCGCCGATGGTGTCGACGTCGTCCTCGGGCAGGTCGGTGCCCAGTTCCTCGTTGAACTGCGAGATTTCGGTGAGCGCCTTGATGCGCCAGCGCGGCCCCAGCTGGCCTTCCTTGATCGAGAGGATGTTGTCCTCTTCCTCGTCGAAATCGTACTCGTCCTCGATGTCGCCGACGATCTGCTCGAGCACATCCTCGATGGTGATCAGGCCGGCCACGCCGCTGTATTCGTCGACCACGATCGCCATATGGTTATGGTTGGCGCGGAAGTCGCGCAGCAGGATGTTCAGGCGCTTCGATTCCGGAATGAAGATGGCGGGGCGCAGCATGTCGCGCACGTCGAACGATTCTTCGGCGTAGTAGCGCAGCAGGTCCTTGGCCAGCAGGATGCCGACTACCTTGTCGCGCTCGCCCTCGATGGCGGGAAAGCGCGAGTGGGCCGTGGCCAGCACGGTCGGCAGCCACTCCTCGATCGGCTTGCCGATGTCGATCACGTCCATCTGCGAGCGAGGCACCATGATGTCGCGCACGGACAGGTCCGACACCTGGAACACTCCTTCGATCATGGACAGCGCATCGGCGTCGATCAGGTTGCGTTCGTGGGCGTCGTGCAGGACTTCGAGCAGCTCGGCGCGGTTCTCGGGCTCGGGGGAAATCAGTGCGGTCAGGCGTTCAAACAGTGACCGGTGGTGCTTGCCGTCTGGTTTGACGGCATTAGGGTGCTCTGGCATAGTTGGCGTGAGCCGTTGTTGCAATGGGCTATAGGATACACCAAAAGTGCCAGCGCCCCGTTTTCGGGGCGGGTGGGCCGTTCAGGTCCGCCGTTCCCGGCCCTTTTCCACGGGGCGCGGGGTGTCCTCGCCGCCAGGCAGCAGTGCCGCCGCCAGCGGCGAACGCGCCGGTCCGTGCAGCACGATGCCGTCGGTGTCGAAGCGCGATCCATGGCACGGGCAGTCCCAGGATTTCTCGGCCCCGTTCCAGTGCACCGCGCAGCCGAGGTGGGTGCAGGCGGCCGAGAGCACGTGCAGGCCGCCATCGGTGGCGCGGTACACCGCCAGCAGCTTGCCGCCATCGCGCAGCAGTGCGCCTTCGCCGCTGGCGATCTGGCTGGCCGAGTCGACGTCGCCGGCCTTGACCCAGTCGCTGTACTGGGCCAGGGTGTTGGCCTGTTCCGTAATGAATTCGCCAAGCCCGTGGATCGCCTTGCGTGAAGGCGAATACAACTCGGTCCAGGGATTCGCGCGTCCCATGATCAGGTCGGTCACCAGCATGGCGCCCGCGGTGCAGTGGGTCATGCCGTTGCCGGAGTCGCCGGTGATCAGGTAGACATTGTCGTCGTCCATCGGGTTGCGCCCGAGGTAGGCCACGCCGTCGGACGGCTCCATGATTTCGCCCGACCAGCGGTACTCGAGCGCCCCGGCCACGGGGAAACGCTCGCGCGTCCAGGTTTCAATCTCGTCGTAGCGGTGCCCGGGATGGGTGTCCTGTCCGCTCTTGTGGTCCTGCCCGCCCACCACCAGCACGTCGTAGTCGGCGAGCGCGGGGCCGGGCGCGAGCCTGACGTAGTAATACGGATCGCCCGTATCCCACAGCAGCATGCGCGCGATGGCATCCCTGGGCACGCGCAGGCCGATCACGTAGGTGCGGTAGGCGGCCTGCTTGGTATGCATCACGACGCGGTCGTTGAAGGGCGTGTTGGTGGCCACCACCACCGAGCCGGCCTCGATCGCGCCGTGGCTGGTCTTCACGGTTTGTACGGTGCTGTTGCCCGACACATCCAGGGCGCGCGTGCCGCAATGGATGCGCCCGCCCAGGCGCTCGACCGCGCGCGCCAGCCCGGCCAGGTATTTGAGCGGATGGAACTGGCCCTGGTTGGCAAAGCACAGGCAGGGGCCGCTGTCGAACTGCATGCCCGGCACCCGTTCCAGGCGGCGCACGTCCAGCCCCAGCCTGGTGGTGCTGGCGTACTCGCGCTCGAGCACGTCGTCCCATTGCTGGCGCGGGCTGACCAGGTAGCCATTGAGCCGTTCGAAGTTGCAGTCGATCTGCTCGGTGCGTGCGATCGATTCGGCCAGGCTGGTTGCCCTGTGGTAGCTGTCGGCCACCAGCGCCGCCTTCTCGGTGCCGAATCCGCGCTCGATCACGTAGTAGCGCTCGTCGGGCGGGAAGAAGTGCGCGGTGGTGCGCCCGCTTTCGCCTGCGGCCACCCCGATGGCGTCGATGACGCTCACCGATTTGCCTTCGCGCAACAGCAGGTAGGCGCTGGTGAGGCCGGCGATGCCGGCGCCGATCACGCACACGTCGGCGTGGGTGTCGCCCGGCAGCGGGGGAAATTCAGGCACGGCGGCCGTGGCCATCCACACCGATTGGGTTGAACCGTTAGTTGCTTGCATGAGGGCGCCTCCCTGGCTTCATGGTGCTTGCAATGAAGCACCAAGTAGACACCCTGGAACGCGCGCCGACCGTGCGATGACGCACCAAACGGGAGGTTTCAGCCTGGCGCGGCCAATCCGGGAAGCAGCTTGCTCAGGCGGCGTACGGGTCGGGATAGCCGAGCGCTTCGAGGATGTCGCGTTCGAGCTGTTCCATTTCTTCCGCCTCGACCTCGTCGTGATGGTCGTAGCCCTGCGCATGCAGCACGCCGTGCACGATCAGGTGGGCGGCGTGCTCCTCGAGCGTTTTCTTCTGTTGCAGGGCTTCCTTTTCGAGCACGTCGGTGCACAGCACGATGTCGGCCTGGGTCGGCGCGTCCGGTTCGATCTGCTCGCCTTCGTTGTAGGCGAAGGTGAGCACGTTGGTGGCGTAGTCCTTGGCGCGGTATTCGCGGTTGAGCACGCGGCCTTCTTCGGCGTCGACGAAGCGCACGGTCAGTTCGGCCGGCGCGAGCAGGGCCGCCTGCACCCAGCGCCGCACTTTCTGGCGCGTGAGCGATTGCTGCAGGCGTGGGTCGGGATACTGGACCGACAGCGCGAGCTTATGATTTTTTGCGGACATGTCTGGCGATGGCAGGTTTGGGAAGCGCGACCAGTTCCTGCGCGGACGCGGCCGATTCGTAGGCGTCGACAATGCGCGCCACCAGCGGATGGCGCACCACGTCGGCGCTGGAGAACTGGGTGAAGGCGATCCCGCGCACGTCCTTGAGCACGTGCACCGCGTCGATCAGACCGCTTTTCAGGGTCTTGTGCAGGTCGACCTGGGTCACGTCGCCGGTCACCACCGCCTTGCTGCCGAAGCCGATCCGGGTCAGGAACATCTTCATCTGTTCGACCGTCGTGTTCTGGGCCTCGTCGAGGATCACGAAGGCGTGGTTCAGGGTGCGCCCGCGCATGTAGGCCAGCGGGGCGATTTCGATGACCTGTTTCTCGAACATCTTCTGGGTCCGATCGAAGCCGAGCAGGTCGTACAGCGCGTCGTACAGGGGACGCAGGTAGGGATCGACCTTCTGCGCCAGGTCGCCCGGCAGAAAGCCGAGCCGCTCGCCGGCCTCGACCGCGGGGCGGGTCAGCACGATGCGCTTGACCGCGTCGCGCTCGAGCGCGTCGACTGCGCAGGCGACCGCCAGGTAGGTCTTGCCGGTGCCGGCCGGGCCGACCCCGAAGCTGATGTCGTGTTCGAGGATCGCGTGCAGGTACTGGATCTGGTGCGGAGTGCGCCCGCGCAGGTCGCTGCGGCGCGTCTTGAGCACCGGGCTGGTCACGTCGGTTTCCTCGGCCTGGCCGGCGTCGGGCGCGTGCGGCTCGAGCGCCGGGGCCAGGCCGGAGCGCTGTTCGACCAGCGCCAGCTGCACTTCCTCGATCGGCACGATCTTGTTGGCGACCGCGTAGAAGCGCTCGAGGATGGCGAGCGCGCGCTCGGCGTTGCTGCCGCTGACGATGAATTTCTCGCCGCGCCGGAAAATGGTCACGTCCAGGGCGGCCGAGATCTGGCGCAGGTTTTCGTCGAGCGGGCCGCACAGGTGGGCCAGGCGCGTGTTATCGAGCGGCTCGGGGACGAAGTACGATGGCTGGGTGGGGGTCTTGGTTTTCAACTGGCTTTGGCAATCGTTTCCGAGCTGGCGACAAGCTCGCCGCGCAGGGTGTAGTTAAAACTTTCGGTGATGCGCACGTCGGCCATCTGGCCGATCAGCGCAGCGGAGGCGGCGCCGGCCGCGAAGTTGACGACCCGGTTGTTCTCGGTGCGGCCCTGCAGCTCGCCGGCGTCCTTGACCGACGCTCCTTCGACCAGGATGCGCTGCACGGTGCCGACCATGGCCGCGCTGTACTTGCGCGTGTTGGCGTCGATCGCCGCCTGCAGGCGCTGCAGGCGCGCCAGCTTGACCGGGTGCGCGGTATCGTCCTCGAGGCTGGCGGCCGGGGTGCCGGGCCGCTTGCTGAAGATGAAGCTGTAGCTGGTGTCGAAGCCGACGTCGGCGACCAGCTTCATCATGGCCTCGAAGTCGGCTTCGGTCTCGCCCGGGAAGCCGACGATGAAATCGGACGAGACCGACATCTCGGGGCGCACCGCGCGGATGCGCCGGATGATGGACTTGTATTCGAGCCCGGTGTAGCCGCGCTTCATGGCCCCGAGCACCTTGTCCGAGCCATGCTGGGCCGGCAGGTACAGGTGGTTGACCAGCTGCGGGATCCGGGCGTAGGCGTCGATCAGGCGCTGCGTGAATTCCTTCGGGTGGCTGGTCACGAAGCGGATGCGCTCGATGCCGGCAATGGCGGCCACGTAGTCGAGCAGCAGCGCGAAATCGGCGATCTCGCCGCCTTCCATCTGGCCGCGGAACGCATTCACGTTCTGCCCGAGCAGGGTGATTTCCTTGACGCCCTGGGCGGCCAGCCCGGCCACTTCGGTGAGCACGTCTTCGAAGCGGCGCGAGACTTCCTCGCCGCGCGTGTACGGCACCACGCAGTAGCTGCAGTATTTGCTGCAGCCTTCCATGATCGAGACGAACGCGCTGGCGCCCTCGACCTTGGCCGGCGGCAGGTGGTCGAATTTTTCGATCTCGGGGAAGCTGATGTCGACCTGCGCGGCGCCGCTGCTGCGCCGCTCGCGGATCAGCTGCGGCAGGCGGTGCAGGGTCTGCGGCCCGAACACCATGTCGACATAGGGCGCACGCTTGACGATGGCCGCGCCCTCCTGGGAGGCGACGCAGCCGCCCACCCCGATCAGCAAGTTGGGGTTGGCGCGTTTCAGTTCGCGCAGGCGGCCCAGGTCGGAAAACACTTTTTCCTGCGCCTTCTCGCGCACCGAGCAGGTGTTGAGCAAGATGACGTCGGCGTCTTCGGGCGTGTCGGTGCGCACCAGGCCGTCGGAGGCGCCCAGCACGTCGGCCATCTTGTCCGAGTCGTACTCGTTCATTTGGCAACCGAAGGTCTTGATGAATACTTTTTTCTGCATGGAGTCGGCGCTTCTTAATTGTTGCTGCTGCTTTGGCAAGGCGGGTTGCCAGTTTACCGTAATTCCGCTGCCCGGGCCGAAAATGGAACGCTGGCGCGCGCATCGGCCGCGCCGCCCACCCCGGCCGCCACCGCCGTTCACAATTGGTGCAACACGCGTTCAATTATTTCCTCTTGTAAATCAATGAGTTCCAATGGACTTGTCAGGTGCGAGGTCAAATCAAGAAAACGCTTGCGTGCGCCACCAATCGGCACCATGTGTTGAAATGACCATCAGACAAGGTTTCCAAACGATAGCTTGATTTCGAACAATGCCCGGCCTGCGCTGGTCGGATGTACTGATGACGTTTGGGTCTAATATTTGTTTGAATTGCAAGTACGTTGGAAGCGACTTCGGCCTGGCGTTTGCGCAATGGTGCGCGGGTCCGGTCGGGAGTGGCGCGGGGCGCATACGAACCGGTCGCGGCTGTGGCATGGTTAGAACGACAGTTTAATTTAATCATGTTTATGGACGTTTTTCCGGGAACTTATTGAAGCGAAAGATAGTCTTTAACAAAGTTCGTATCGGAACTATTCAACCACTAACACACGAGGTAAATCATGGCACACCATGCTCTGGCATCACAGGAAAGTTATAACCCCAACCACCTGCTCGACATACTGCTGGGAAAGATGCAGCTCAAAAACGACGCAGCCCTGTCGCGCATGCTCGAAGTCGCGCCACCGGTCATCAGCAAGATCCGCCACCATCGCTTGCCGGTGGGCGCCTCGCTGCTGATCCGCATGCACGAGGTCACCGGCATGAGCATTCGCGACCTGCGCGACCTGATGGGCGATCGGCGCACCAAGTATCGCCTGTCCGATGCGCAAGGCCGTCCAAAGGCCGAGGATAAAAGCGCCGAAGCTCCCGCGCCGGGCAATTATGCGCACTAAGGCCGCGGGCATGGCGGCGCCGCCTGCCATGCCTTCGGTTGGCGCGGGTGGCAAGGCGCTGCGCGCGCGGCCTGTCCGCCTGGCGCGGGCAGGCGCGCTCGTCAGCCGATCAGTATCAGGGTAATTTCTTCACACTGCAGCTCGGTTTCGCGAAACACCTGCAGATAGGTCTCTTCATCGAGCCCCAGTGCGGTCCATGCGGCCGACGACACTGCGGGCACCAGGTCGTCCTCCTGGCACGCCAGGTCGAGCGCGTGGACAATCGCGTCCGCGACATGAATGATGGTGGCAAGGAAGCTGGCGCCGGGTGCGTCCGGAGCGTGATGGTTGGCAATCGCCAGCCGCATCGCATCCGAGAAATTCCAGTGCTCGGCCAGCGCCACCCCGGCCACCACATGGTCGATCCCGAAAATCGCCCGTTCCGCCTCCAGCATGCTGCTGTCATGCGCGCTGCGCCAATCCAGCGCCTGCTGGTACAGCACCGGATAACTGCTTGCCAGTACCAGGCGCCCTATGTCGTGCAGCAAACCGGCGGTGAAGGCGACATCCTGGTTGAAGCGGGTGCGGCGCGCCAGCACCGAGGCGCAGGCCGCGCTGGCAATCGAATGGCGCCAGAATGCCTGGGTGTCGAAACCGGCACAGCGCCCCCCCGGAAAATTGCTCGTCACGGCCGCGGCGGTGATCAGCTTGCGCGTGCTGTCGAAGCCGAGGAAGGCGATCGCCTGCTGGATCGTGGTGACCTTGGCCTGCAGTCCATAGGCCGAGGAGTTGGCAAGGCGCAGGGCCTTGGCGGTGAGAGCCTGGTCTTGCGCGACCTTTTTAGCCAGCTCGCCAAGGTCGGTATCCGGCCCGTCCATCGTGGCGAGCAATTCCATGACCACGGCCGGCAGCGAAGGCAGTTCGCGCAGGTGCTCAAGGAGATCGTGCAGCAGCAGCGGGTTCAACGCTCGATCTCCCGGCCCAGCCGAAAGTCTTCGATGTAGCGGCGCAGGATGCCGGTGGCCCAGTCGTGCGGGTCGTCGATCTCGTTCTTGCGGAACAGCCTGGCAAGGCGCTGCTGCACCAGCGTGGCGTCGGGCGCCTGCTGGCCGGGGGCGTCGCCCTGATGCAGCACGGCCAGCGTCACGATCCCGTGCCGCGGCAGCAAGGCGATGGTGGCGGCGGTGAGCACTGCCCCTTGCGGCAGCAAGACCTGGCCCTGCTTGTCGAGCAGGACGTCCGACAAAATCATGCCCGGCTTTACCTCCGCCAGCGCCAGATGTTGGTAGCTTGCGCTCATCGATGTCTCCCTGTCCATGATTCTGATATTACCACTTGGAATTGATGCTGTGGTTGCGGCAAGGGCAAGTCATCCGCGTCCAGGACATGGACTGTTTCGTTGAAGTGCTTGCGCGGTGACAAAAACGCGCGCAATATCTGTTGTATTCTCGTCATTCTTTGTGCGCTTCGTCCGAGGCGCCATGATTGCCGCGCGCTCAACTGTCGCGCCAACGCCACGTAAAGGATTTAACAATGAAACTATATTTCAGCCCCGGTGCATGTTCCCTGTCGCCGCATATCGTCCTGCTCGAAGCCGGATTGCCGTTCCAGACCAGCCAGGTCGACCTGCACAAGAAGCTGGTCGCCGGGGGCGCCGATTTTCTGGCGATCAATCCCAAGGGCTACGTGCCGGCGCTCGAACTGGACAACGGCGCGGTGCTGACCGAGGGCCCCGTGATCGTGCAATACATCGCCGACCTGGCGCCCGAAGCGAAGCTGGTGCCGCCCGCCGGCAGCTTCGAGCGTTACCAGGTGATGGAGTGGCTCAACTTCATCTCGACCGAACTGCACAAGAACTTCAGTCCCCTGTTCGCGCCGCATGCGAGCGAGGACATGAAGGCCGCAGCGCGTGCCAACCTCGTGCGCCGCTACGGGTATGTCGCACAGCGCCTGGAAGGCCGCGACTACCTGTCCGGCGCGAATTTCACGGTGGCCGACGCCTACCTGTTTACCGTCACCAGCTGGGCTGGCTTCCTCAAGTTCGACCTGTCGGCCTGGCCTGCGCTGCAAGCCTACCAAGCCCGTGTCGCGGCGCGCCCGGCCGTACAGCAAGCCATGCGCGACGAAGGACTGATTTCCTAACCACCACGAAAGCACCGCTATGAGATTTAAATCGAGCGCCCTGTGCGCAAGCCTCCTCTTGAGCGCGTCGTGCGCGTTCGCGGCCGACGCCACTCCCGTCGTGTCCGCGCTGCGACTGTATGTGTTCGACTGCGGCACCATCGACGTCGCCGACATCTCGGTCTTTAGCCCGGGCGTCGACAAGGGCAAGCACAAGCGCCTGACCGACAGCTGCTACCTGGTCGCGCACCCGAAGGGCACGCTGATGTGGGATACCGGCCTGAGTGACGAACTGGCATCCCTGCCGGACGGCAAAGTGGCGAACGGGATCTTCCACATGCGCCTGAAGAAGACGCTGGCCGGCCAGTTCCGGGACATCGGCTACGCGCCGGAGGCGGTGACTTTCCTCGGCCTGTCGCACATGCATTTCGATCACATCGGCAATGTCGGCCTGTTCCCCAAGGCGACCGTGCTGATGCAGAAGGAAGAATATGCGTCGGCCTTTGGCCCCGATGCCGCCAAGTTTGGCAACGACCCGAAGAACTACCCGACCCTGGGCGCCAATCCGTTTCAACAGTTGAGTGGCGACCATGACGTGTTCGGCGACGGCAGCGTGGTGATCAGGCGTGCGCTGGGCCACACGCCGGGGCACCAGGCGCTGCTGGTGAAGCTGCCGAAGACGGGCAATGTGCTGCTGTCGGGCGACCTCGCGCATTTTACGGAAAACTGGAACAAGCGGCGCGTGCCAAGCTTTAACGCCGACAAGGAAGCGTCGCTCAAGACCATGAACGAGACCGCCGCCTTCCTGAAGGCGAACAAGGCCAAGCTGTGGATTCAGCACGACCTTGAACAAAACGCAAAGATCAGGCACGCGCCCAAGTATTACGAGTAAGCGTAGGATGGGCGTCATGACCACCGAGCGCTATATTGCCTTACTGCGCGGCATTAACGTAGGGCGGGCCAAACGCATTGCCATGGCCGACCTGCGCCAGCTTATCAGCGAACTAGGCTATGGCAACGTGCGCAGCCTTCTCAACAGCGGCAATGTGGTGTTCGGCGCAGACGTGGCGCCGGACTGCGCCGCCAGCGCGATTGAAGAAGCGCTGGTGCTCAAGCTGGGCGTGGCGGCGCGCGTGACGGTGCTAAGCCGCACCGAGCTATCTGCCATCGTCGCCGAAAACCCCTTGTTGCAGGTGGCGGCAGAACCTTCCCGCCTGCTGGTGTTTGTCTTCAGCGATGCCGGGCAGCGCGCCGGGCTCGCTGCGCTCGCCGAGCGGCAGTGGGCGCCGGAGGCGTTCGCACTGGGCAGCCGCGCGGCCTACGTATGGTGTCCCGATGGCGTGCTGGCCTGCCGCGCCGCTGCCGCGGTTGGCGACATCCTGGGCGACGCCAGCACGGCGCGCAACTGGAATACGATTCGCAAGCTCGACGCGCTGGCAGCGGAGGAAGTAAAAGTGAAGTAAGGGCCCGGCAGACGGCCACGCCAACCGGGCGGTGCGTTCAATGGGGTCAGCGTTCCCGTCGCGGCATTGCTGCGACGGGAACGCTGACCCCATTTGGCGATGCTGCCCCAGTGAGGCATTGATATCCTCCCCTCGCTGAACCGAGGGGATTCCTACGGCGCTCAAGCAAACACCTCTTGAGTCGCTTCGGTGGGGTGGGCACACGTGCCCACGCTCAACGAGACTGCCCAGGGGCGCGCGGCTTGGTTATCGCAACACGATTCCCTTGTGGGGAGCTTTACGGGTTTGAGCCGACACCATGCGCCCCCAGGACTCACATTCTCTCGACAGGCTTTACTTTCCGCATATCCTGCGGTAGTTGCTACAAAGGTTAGACACATGAGATTGCCAATAAGTTCAAACATTTTTACACCGGACGGCCTTGCCGTCCGCGCTATCCGGCGTGTTTTTTTTATAGTGCCCGAACTGCTGCGCAGCTCGTCCCCGCCCAAACTCGACGGCTTCGCCTAGAGGTTGCTGCGCAACCGAATCGTTTGGACGGGGCTTGTCGCGCAACTGGTCAGAGCAAGTCCAGATTGCACGGGGTAACGAAACCGGTGGGGACACCCTATAATATGCAGTATGGATAAAGACTTACTTAAAGGTGTGCTGATTCTGCTCGGCATAATCGTGGCCGTGGGCGCGGTATTCCTCGCCGTCTCCGATTCGGGAACCGACAAGGCCAGGTGCATAGCGGACGCGCTCAGGTCAGGCGTCGCGTACGGCCACATCGAGAAGGTGTGCAGGCTGACGGAAAAATCGTATTAATCATGACATGCCCGCCAGCATTGGCGGGAAGTGGCGGGGCAGGTGCGCGGGCGCCGGCCCTATTTGAATTTTTCGTCGCTGTCGCGGCTGGCGCGAAAGCCGATCAGGCACAGTCCGAGCAGCATCATGGCAAACACTTCCGGCTCCGGTACATGTGACATGGTGATGTTGGTGATGAACGCGAACGGATCGGCCTGGGCGGGACGCGCAGCAGAGGGCAAGGTGGCCTGGGCAGCGGTGGCGCCTGCAGCCGGTGCGCCGGTGACGCCCTGCAGCGCTGACAGGCTGGTGGGCGCGCCCGGTACTTCGGCGCAGCTTTGGCCCGCATTGTCGAGGTAGCAGTCCCCGGCAGGGCCAGCAATAACAGCTTCGGGGCCGCCCGCAGTCGCCCGGTCGGGGCCGGCGGCGTGGACGGCGCCAATTGACAGCGCAAGCGCCGCTGCAACTAGAATTTTTTTCACGATCGTTCCTCTTTTATTCTTGGTCTTCGCGGGCAATGGCCTGCGGACAGGCCGTAGCACGCTCGGACAGGACGCGGTGTTCGTATTTCTATTTAATCATGTCCGGCGCGTTTTCGATATCCGGATTCGATTGAAATCGCGGTTTTTTTCGTAAATCGCTTGCTTGTTTGCAACCGCGCAATCCTATTCATGCCCGGAAGAAAAATACATCCGGAAATGACTAGCGCAGACCATGGCGCGTCAGCAGTTCGAAGCAGTACGCCGAGTCCGACAGGTCGACCGCGCCCATCAGATGGTCGTCCTCCGCGCTCACGGGCGTGCCAAACAGGCTGTTCAGGAAAGTGACTATGCGCTTCATGACCGTTGTCCCCTTGATGTGTTCATTGATGATGGAACGGACATGTTTTGCATTCAAGCACTGATACGAACTGTTACGAAACTGTCGGGATCGCACGACACGCCGGCGTGTCTAACCGGTGTTGCTGCAATGCACAAAACTCATAACGCCGGTGCATTTTTAATACCCTGTCAATGTTGTATGCAAGAGTGACAAGGCGTTAAATTGCCAGCTTTATCACAGGTGTTGCGTCGCAAAATTTTTTCCGTAAAACTGTTTACACTAGTCTTTTTTTTGGCGGTATAGTCTGCATATCCTCATTGCCTTCAAGCATCAAAACGATAGCAAACGGATACGCCCGGCCTCAGCCCGGCGTTCAGAAACAAGGTATGGCGACATCGATCACTACATCGTTCGCGGCAATCCCTGCTGTAGATATCGAACGCCGCTGCCGCGCCCCATCCTTGCGCGCCAGCCATCCGCTGTTTGCATCACCGCACCGCCGCCCACTATTCGCAGAGCATCAATATGACCAACCTTGCCAAGCTCCAGATCGCCTTCAAGAATGTTTACGTGCGCATTGGCGCCGCACTTCTGCTCGCATTGATCGCCTGGCTGGCGATCTACAAGACCGAGGTCACGCAGGATCCGAGCCCGCTGCTGCACTCGCAGGACATTTCCCAGATCACCGCGCTGGCCGCCGAGAAGGAGCGGCTCGAGTACCTGCTGGTGGCCAGGCCGCTGTCCGAATCGCCGCGCTATGTGTTCAAGTTCAAGGGCGCGCCGCAGCTGCACGTGGTCAAGGTGCCGAGCACCTCGCACCTGAGCCTCGAGCGCGAGGTGCTGCTCAAGAACGCCATTCCGTATTCGATCGCCAAGGAGGATTTCCTGGCCTCGCACAAGGCCGTGCTGCTCGAAGAGGGTGAACATCCCGCCACCGCCGAAGCGCTCGACTTCCTGAAGCGCCACGCGCTCGACATCTTCGTGATCTGCCTGGTCGTGTACGCGCTCAAGTTCGGCATTCCCGGCATGGGCATGAGCGCCTCGGTCATCATGCCCGACAAGCTCAGGGGCAGCATGGACGACCTGATCGGCATGGACGACATCAAGCAGGAAGTGCTGCACCTCGAAGACATGATCCGCAACCGCAGCGAATACAAATCGCACAACATCGACAAGCCGTTCAATGTGATGCTGACCGGGCCGGCGGGCACCGGCAAGACCAAGCTGGTGGGCTACCTGGCCAAGCGCCTGAACCTGCCGCTGATCCAGGCCTCCGGCTCGGCGCTCGAATCGGGCTACGTGGGTGGCGGCTCGAAGGCGCTTAACGCGCTGTACCGCAAGGCCTGCGCGCGCGGCAGCTGCATCATCTTCCTGGACGAGGCGCAAACCCTGTTCATGCCGCGCGGACGCAGCGACAAGAAGTGGGATGACGACACCGCCAACACGCTGCTCGGCCTGCTCGACGGCGTCAAGAGCGACAAGGGCGCCGGCGTGATCTGGGTGGTGGCCTCGAACTTCGACGACGCGTCTTCCGAGATGGACGAAGCGATGCTGCGCCGCTTCTCGGTCAAGATCAACTTCCGCCTGCCCAACAAGAGCGAGCGCGGCGAACTGCTGCACAGCTTCCTGTCGCGCAAGAAGGAAGGGCTGGTCGACTGGAACGATCTCGACCTGGGCCAGGTCGCGGAAATGACCGCCAACCTCAGCCCGGCGCTGCTCGAAACGGTGGTCGAGCGCGCCAGCATGATCTCGATCCAGGAAAAGGCGATCATCAACACCGACCTGATGTTCCGCGCCTTCGAGCGCGCCACGCTCGGCCTGACCGACCGCGCCACCACGGCCGACAAGGAAAAGCAGCGCGAGCGGGTCGCGCTGCACGAGCTGGGACACTTCTTCATGCAGATCGATCCGCACCTGCGCGCCGGGCTGTCGCTCGAACAAGTGAAGGAAAAATCGCACCTGCTCAAGATCAGCACCGAATCCGTTTCCAAGCTCGGCGCGCTCGGCTACGTGCTGCAGTCGGGCGACGACGTCTCGCTGCGCACGCTGGAAGAACTCGAACGCGACGTGATCCAGCTGTACGGCGGGGTGGCGGCCGAAGAGCTGTTCTACGGTGCGCGCGGGATCTCGGTGGGCAGCCAGAACGACATCGAAAAAGCGACCCGCATGCTGAACCTGATGGTCAACCGCCTGTCGATGTACTCGCGCTCGAAGATCGACTACACCCAGCTCAAGCACGAAGGCAGCGGCGAGCACACGATGCGTCAGGTCGAGGAGAAATCGAACGAGCTCTATAGCTACACGCTGGGCGCGATCCGCGACTACAAGGAAGTGATCGAATCGCTCAAGGACACGCTGCTCGACCAGTATGTGCTGTCGAAAGACGCCGTGTTCGCGCTGCTCGAAGAGCGCCGCGAGCAGTTGATGGCGCACATTGCAGTCCCGCGCAGCGCCAGCCTCAAACTGTGCGTGGAGTGCGCCGGCGCGGTGTAATAGCGCGCCGGGCGAATGGCGTGTGAGCACGCTTGGGAGTAGTATTGAGGGACAAGCCCTGATGCCCCTTCATTGCAAGGCCATGAATATCGATCATTCCGGTACCGCAGGCGCGCTGGATTTTTTCTCCGCCGAGCGCAGCGCGCAGAACGAGGCCCCCGAGGGCCGCGACCTGTTCACGGTCGCCACGTACTACCTGCCGACCGACGCGTATATCGTGCAGGGCTGCCTGGTCGCCGCCGGCGTGCCCGCGGTGCTGGCCGACGTCAACCTGGTCCAGGCCAACGCGCTGTGGACGGCGGCGCTGGGCGGAGTACGCATCCTGGTGCCCGAATGCCATCTGCAGCAGGCGCATGCCATCATCGAGGCCTACGAGCGCGGCGAATTCGCGCTCGACGACGAGGCCGACGTCGGTCCCTGAGGGGCGCGGTACAATCGGTGTCGTACCCATCGTACGATCACCGATAAGGAGCGCCCCGCATGGCTGGACCGTTGGCAGGTATTCGCGTCATTGAAATGGTCGGGCTCGGGCCTTGTCCGTTCGCCGCCATGATGTTGGCCGACATGGGCGCCGAGGTCATTCGCATCGACCGCAAGGCCACGCCCGGCGCAGACACGCCGTTCCCGATGCTCGGCACCAAATTCGACGTGATGGCGCGCGGGCGCCGCTCGCTGGCGCTGGACCTCAAGCAGCCGGGGGCGCTTGAAGTGGCGCTGCGGCTGCTGGACCAGGCCGATGCGGTGCTCGAAGGATTCCGCCCCGGCGTGATGGAGCGCCTCGGGCTCGGCCCGGATGTCTGCCAGGCCCGCAACCCCAAACTCGTGTACGGCCGCATTACCGGCTGGGGCCAGTCAGGCCCGCTTGCGCAGGCGGCCGGGCACGACCTCAATTACCTTGCCCTGACCGGCATGCTGCACGCGATGGGCCGCGCCGGCGAGCCGCCCGCGCCCCCGCTCAACCTGGTCGGCGACTTCGGCGGCGGCGCCATGATGCTCGCCTTCGGCGTGGTGTGCGCCATGCTCGAAGCGCGCCGCTCCGACAAAGGGCAGGTGGTCGATGCCGCCATGACCGACGGCGCCGCGCTGCTGGGCGCGATGATCTACGGCTTTCGCGCGCACGGCTCCTGGGACGAGCGGCGCGAGGCCAACCTGCTCGACGGCGGCGCCCCTTTCTACGATACCTACGCCTGCGCGGATGGCAAGTTCATCTCGATCGGATCGATCGAACCGCAGTTCTACGCCTTGCTCCTGAAACTGACCGGCGTCAGCGACCCCGCCTTCGACGCGCAGATGGAGCGCAGTGGCTGGCCCTCCCTGAAAGCGAAACTGAGTGCGCTGTTCAAGACCCGCACCCGCGCGCAATGGTGCGAACTGCTGGAAGGGACCGACGTATGTTTCGCCCCCGTGCTCGACATGGCCGAGGCGCCGCAGCACCCGCACAACCGGGCGCGCGCCACTTTTGTCGAGGTCGAGGGGGTGACGCAGCCGGCGCCCGCGCCGCGCTTTAGCCGCACCGCGCCCGAGTGCGGTGCAGCGCCGGCCAGGCCGGGCCAACACGGTGCTGCGATACTGGCTGACTGGGGATGGAGTGAAGTGGCCATCGCGCGGCTTCAGGAACTGCGCATCATATAAGCGGCCGTCCCGGGCGACCCGTCGCCCGGCTCAGGTCGCGATCGCGACCGCGACCACGATCACGGCAACCACGATCAGGCCGAAGCCGAGCGGCTTGGACCAAAATCCCTTCGCCGGTGCGGCTGCCGCATTTTCCACTGTCGCTGGCGCGGCAGTTTCCTCGGCCGGCGCCACCGTTGCATTGAAGCGGGCGAAGAATTCCTCCGCCATCTTCTTGGCCACGCCGTCGATCAGGCGCGAGCCAACTTGTGCAAGCTTGCCGCCCACCTGCGCGGTGGCAGTGTAGACCAGCTTGGTGCCGGCCCCCTCAGGGGAAAGTGAAACCTTGGCGCCGCCTTTGCCAAATCCTGCCACCCCGCCCGAGCCCGTGAAGGCGAGCGAATACGAGTTCGGGGCATCGATGTCCGACAGCGTCAGGCTGCCGTTGAACTTCGCCTTCACCGGGCCGACCGCGGCCGTCATCAGGATGGTGTACTGGTTCTCGGCGGCCCGCGTGATCGACTCGCAGCCGGGAATGCAGGCCTTGAGGATCTCCGGGTCATTCAGAGCGTCCCAGACGCGACGCTGTGGGAGGGGGATGAGCTGTTCGCCGGCCATGTCCATCGGGTATTCCTTCGCTTAAGTGTTGTTCAATTTGGCAGAGCTGCCAACGCATGCTTTTATTTGTACGATTTGGTGCTGCCCAGGTTCTCCATGGCGCGCCGCGCCATGACGAGCACCAGGTTGGCCCGGTATTCCGGGGTGCCGTTCAGGTCGCCCAGCAGTTCGGACGGATCGACGCTCAGCCCGGCCAGCGCCTCGGGGCGGAAATCGGCGCTCAGTGCAGCTTCCAGTTCGCGCGCACGAAATACGCCGCCCGAACCGGCCCCGGTCACGGCCACGCGCACGCCCTGCGCACTGCGCGAGATAAATACGCCGGTGATCGGGAAACGCGAGGCCGGGCTGCGCAGCTTGGCGTACGCGGCCACCAGCGGAACCGGGAACACGATGCGGGTGATCATCTCGCCCTGCTCGAGCGCGGTTTCGTACAGCGACACGAAGAAGTCGTCGGCGCCGATTTCGCGGCGGTTGGTGATGACGGTCGCGCCCAGCCCCAGCACGGCGGACGGGTAGTCGGCCGAGGGGTCGTTATTGGCGACCGAACCGCCGATGGTGCCACGATGACGCACATGGCGGTCGCCAATCGACCCGGCCAGCCCGGCCAGCGCCGGAATGAAGCGCGCCACCAGGGGCGAATCGGCCACCTCGGAATGGCAGGTGGTCGCGCCGACCGAGACGCGCTGCTCGTTGGCCTCGATCCCGCGCAGGGCGGCAATGGTGCCCAGGTCGATCAGGTCCGAGGGACGCGCCAGGCCCAGCTTCATGGTCGGCAACAGGGTATGGCCGCCGGACAGGAATTTTGCCTCGTCGCGCTCGCTTGCAAGCGCGGCCGCATCCGCGATGCTGGCGGGACGATGATATTGAGTTGGATGCACAGTGTTCTCCTTATTCAGCCGCTTTGCAGGCCGGCCGCATTTCGTCGGCCGCCGCCACGATCGCCTTGACGATGTTGTGGTAGCCCGTGCAGCGGCACAGGTTGCCTTCCATCTCCTCGCGCACGATCTCCGGCGTGAGTTTGCCCGGGTAGCTGTCGACCAGATCGACGGCCGCCATGATCATTCCCGGCGTGCAGAAACCGCATTGCAAGGCGTGGTTCTCCTTGAACGACTTCTGCACCGGGTGCAGCTCGCCGTCCTTGGCCAGGCCTTCGATGGTCCGCACGTCGCAGCCCTCGGCCTGCACGGCGAGCATGGTGCAGGACTTGACCGAGGTTCCGTCGACGTGGACCACGCAGCAACCGCACTGGGTCGTGTCGCAGCCGACGTGGGTGCCGGTCATGCCGAGTTTTTCGCGCAGGAGGACCACCAGC
>Ga0207975_100121_pt1 | contig 68386 bp, 67 predicted proteins | sample LakWasMe91_HOW11_2_FD_183913 | JGI IMG/M metagenome (GOLD analysis project Ga0207975, IMG submission 183913) | Freshwater sediment methanotrophic microbial communities from Lake Washington under simulated oxygen tension - Sediment Metagenome... | ecosystem: Environmental > Aquatic > Freshwater >...
GTGATCGGCGACGACCTCGATTCCTTCATCAAGGGGGCGCGCGAGAAGGGCAGCATCCCGAAGGAGCTCGACGTTCCGTTCGCCCACACGCCGGCGTTCGTCGGCAGCCACGTCACCGGCTACGACAACGCGCTCAAGAGCGTGCTGACCTATTTCTGGGACGGCAAGGCGAACGCGGTGCCGGCACTGGAACGGGTGCCGAACCAGTCGATCAACTTCATCGGCGGCTTCGACGGCTTCGTGGTCGGCAATATCCCGGAGGTGCGCCGCATGTTCGCGTCGATGGGCGTCGAGCACACCATCCTGTGCGACCCGTCCGACGCCTGGAATACGCCGACCGACGGCCAGTTCCGCATGTTCGACGGCGGCACCAGCAAGGCGGAAGTCGAGAACGCCCTCAATGCCAAGGCAACCGTCGTGTTCCAGGAACATAGCGCCGAGAAGACCGGCAAATACATCGCCGGAAAAGGGCAGGAGGTGGTGTTCCTGAATCACCCGATGGGCGTGGGCGGCACCGACCAGTTCCTGATGGAGGTGTCGCGCCTGACCGGCAAACCGGTCTCGAAGGAGCTGGAGCTGGAACGCGGCCGGCTGCTCGACGCGATCGGCGACTCGCAGGCCTATTTGCACGGGAAGAAGTTCGCGCTGTACGGCGACCCCGACTTCCTGCTTGGAATGACCGCCTTCCTGCTCGAACTGGGGTGCGAACCGGTGCATGTGCTGTCCACCAACGGCGACAAGGACTGGGCAGTCAAGGTGCAGGCGCTGTTCGATGCTTCGCCGTTCGGCAAGGACTGCAAGGTGTATCCGAAGCGCGACCTGTGGCACCTGCGTTCGCTGCTGTTTACGGAGCCGGTTGATTTTTTGATCGGCAACAGCTACGGCAAGTACCTGGAACGCGATTGCGGCGTGCCGCTGATCCGCCTGGTGTTCCCGGTCACCGACCGGCACCACCATCACCGCTTCCCGACCTGGGGGTATGCGGGTGGCCTGCGCGTGCTGGTGAGCATCCTCGACGAGTATTTCGAGGCGCTCGACCTGAACACCGGGGATGTCGGCAAGACCGATTACAGCTTCGACCTGGTGCGCTAGGCGATATGCTGCGCGCGGCGGCGCGAGCCGTCGCTGTTTTTTAGGATGGGGGAAGAATATGGCAGCCACGCTGGCAGTGAAGATGCAGTCCGTTTTCCAGGAGCCCGGTTGCGAGCACAACCTGGAAAAGTCGGACAGGCAGCGCAAGAAGGGCTGTTCGAGCCAGCTGAAGCCGGGTGCGGCCGCGGGCGGTTGCGCCTTCGACGGCGCCAAGATCGCCTTGCAGCCGATCGTCGACGTGGCGCACCTGGTGCATGGCCCGATCGCCTGCGAGGGCAGTTCGTGGGACAACCGTGGCGCGCTCTCGTCCGGCCCGCAGACCTACCGCACCGGCTTCACCACCGATATCGGCGAACTCGATGTGATCTACGGCGGTGAAAAACGCCTGTACCGGGCGATCCGGGAAATCATCGAAAAATACGATCCGCCTGCCGTGTTTGTCTACCAGACCTGCGTCACCGCGCTGATCGGCGACGATATCGAGGCGGTATGCAAGGCGGCCAGCGCCAAGTTCGGCAAACCGGTCATTCCGGTCAATGTCCCGGGATTCGCCGGCGTCAAGAACCTCGGCAACAAGCTGGCCGGCGAAGCGCTGCTCGATTACGTGATCGGCACGGCCGAACCGGAATTCACGACAGCCTGCGACATCAACATCATCGCCGAGTACAACCTGTCGGGCGAATTGTGGCAAGTCAAGCCGCTGTTCGAGCAGCTCGGCATCCGCATCCTGGCCTCGCTGTGCGGCGACGCGCGCTACCAGCAGGTGGCGTATGCGCACCGCGCCAGGGCCGCGATCATGCTGTGCTCGAAGGCGCTGATCAATGTCGCGCGCAAGATGGAGGAGCGCTACGGCATCCCGTATTTCGAAGGCTCGTTCTACGGCGTCGGCGACATGTCCGATGCGCTGCGCAAGACCGCGGCACTGCTGGTGGGGCGCGGCGCGCCGCAGCAGCTGATCGAGCGCACCGAAGCCCTGATCGCGGTCGAGGAAGCGCGCGCCTGGGCCAGGCTGGCGCCGTACCGGGAACGCCTCAAGGGCAAGCGCGTGCTGCTGATCACCGGTGGCGTCAAATCGTGGTCGGTGGTGGCCGCGCTGCAGGAAGTGGGAATGGAAATCGTCGGAACCAGCGTCAAGAAATCGACCAGGGAAGACAAGGAGCGGGTGGTGGCGATCATGGGCGACGACGCCCACATGATCGACAACATGACGCCGCGCGAGATGTACGCGATGCTGTCCGAAGCGCGCGCCGACATCATGCTCTCGGGTGGGCGCTCGCAGTTCGTCGCGCTCAAGGCGAAGATGCCGTGGCTCGACATCAACCAGGAGCGTCATCACGGCTATGCCGGCTACGAAGGCATCGTCACCCTGGTGCACGAGATCGACAAAACGCTGAGCAACCCGGTGTGGAAGCAGGTGCGCCAGCCGGCCCCATGGGAGCAGTGATGATGGCAATCGTGAATAAATCGACCAAGGCGGCGGCCGTCAATCCGCTGAAGATGAGCCAGCCGCTCGGCGCCAGTTATGCCTTCCTGGGCATGAACGGCTGCATGCCGGTGATGCACGGCTCGCAGGGCTGCACCTCGTTCGGACTGGTGCTGCTGGTGCGCCACTTTCGCGAAGCGATACCCTTGCAGACGACCGCCATGAACGAAGTGACCAGCATCCTGGGCGGCATGGACAACGTCGAAAAGGCGATCCTCAATATCCGCGAACGCGCCAGGCCGGACCTGATCGCGATCTGTTCGACCGGCCTGACCGAAACCAAGGGCGACGACCTGAACGGCTACCTCGATTTGATCCGCCAGCGCCATCCGGAACTGGAGGACACCGCCGTCGTGTATGTGTCGACGCCCGACTATAACGATGCATTCCAGGATGGCTGGGCCAAGGCGGTGCTGGCGCTGATCAAGGCGCTGGTGCCGCCATCGCAGGTGAAGCACCCGCGCCAGGTCAACCTGCTGGCCGGCTGCCACCTGACCCCGGCCGACATCGAAGAGCTGCGCGAGATCGTCGAGTCGTTCGGGCTGGCGCCGGTCGTGCTGCCCGACCTGTCAGGTTCGCTCGACGGCCACATGCCCGACGCCTTCAGTCCGACCACGCTGGGCGGCACCACGCTGGCCCAGATGCGCTCGATGGGCGCATCGGTGGCGACGCTGGTGGCAGGCGAGCAGATGCGCGCCTGCGCCGACGAGCTCGAACGGATCACCGGGGTGCCGAACCTGTGGTTCGACCGGCTCACCGGACTGGCCGCGAACGACCGCCTGCTGGCCGCGCTGGCGCAGCTCTCCGGGCGTGACGTGCCGCACAAGTACCGGCGCCAGCGCAGCCAGCTGCAAGACGCCATGCTTGACGCCCACTTTTTCTTCGGCGGGAAAAAGATCGCGCTGGCGGCCGAACCGGACCTGTTGTACGCGCTCGGGATGTGGCTGGCCGAGATGGGATGCGAGATCGTCACGGCGATCAGCAGCACGCAGTCGCCGCTGCTCGAGCGCTTGCCCGTGGCCGAGGTGCTGCTGGGCGACCTCGAGGACCTGGAGCGCGGCGCGCAGGGGTGCGACCTGATGGTCACCCATTCGCACGGGCGCCAAGCGGCGGCGCGGCTGGGGATTGCATTTCACCGCGCCGGGCTGCCGCTGTTCGACCGGCTCGGGGCAGGGCATCAACTGTCGGTCGGCTATCGCGGCACGCGCGGCCTGGTCTTCGAGATCGGCAACCTGTTGCTGGCCCATCCGCATCCGGTCCAGCCCGGGGATTGGGCCTTGCCCGCAGCCAGCCTGCACGCGCTCGGCCAGATGGCCTGAACCGGCGCTTCCACCATTCCAAGCGAGATAAAGGAGTCGAACATGAAGATAGCGTTTGCCACACAGGACCTGGCGCGGGTCGATGCCCACTTCGGCTGGGCCAGCAACATCATGGTCTATGAGCTGACACCAAAAGGCCATGCCTTTGTCGAGACCTTCAGCTTCGGCGCCGATCTGCAGGAAGACGGCAACGAAGACAAGCTGGGGCCCAAGGTCGAGGCGATCAAGGATTGCGCGGTGCTGTACGTGGCTGCGATCGGCGGCTCGGCCGCGGCACGCGTCGTCGTCAACAAGGTGCACCCGGTCAGGATCAAGGAGCCGGAACCGATCCTGGACATCCTGGAAAAAATGCGCATCGTGCTGGACGGAACGCCGCCGCCGTGGCTGCGCAAGGCCCTGTTGAAAGGCCAGGAACGCCAGTTCGATTTTGACGAGGAGGCGCCCGATGCCTGAGTTTACCGTGAGCCTGCCCGGCGGGGCATCATGGACGCCGCAATTCGTCACCGCGATCGACCACGACAAGTGCATCGGGTGCGGGCGCTGCTTCAAGGTGTGTGCGCGCGCGGTGCTGGCGCTGGTCGGGGTCGATGAGGAAGGCGAGTTCATCGACGATGACGACGAATACGAGAAAAAGGTGATGACGCTCGCGCACGTGGCGAACTGCATCGGGTGCGAAGCCTGCTCCAGGATCTGCCCGAAAAAATGCTATACCCACGCACCAGCGCAAGTATAGGGGCGAACATGCATGCTCATGGATATGCTGAATTGATGGCGGCGGCGCGTACCCCGGGCGATCCTGCCACGCTCGCCTTTGCCGGTGTCATCGCGCTCGCCCCGCAGCGGGCCGCGCCCTACGACGTGCCGATCGCCGGCCTCGATGGCGCCACGCTGCAGGCGCTCGCGGCGCACATTTTTCCCGACCTGAAAGGACCGCTGGTGGCGCTGTCATGCGGGGTGACGGGCCAGGCGCGGTTCGACGAGTTCGACGACCTGCTTGCCCTGTTGCTCGAGCACCGCAGTTGCATGGACCAGCAGTCGCGCTGGCTGGCGCACGCATTGGCCACGGCCGCGATGGGGAACAACCATTTGTGGCAAGACCTGGGCTTGCCCGGCCGTGGCGCATTGTCTTGGCTGATGCGCTCGCAGTTCACCAGCCTGGCGCAACTCAACAGTGGCGACATGAAGTGGAAGAAGTTTTTCTACCGCCAGTTGTGCGAGCGCGAAGGCCTGGCCTTATGCCGCTCGCCAAGTTGTGGGGTGTGCAGCGATTATCTGCAGTGCTTTGGGTCGGAACAGGCGCTCGCGGTGCTGAGCTAGTCTCAAATGACCTTCGGGCCGGCTGCCTGGAATACCACGCCCTTGGCCACCAGGCCTTCGATCTCGGCCGGCGACTTGCCCAGCACGTTCCTGAGCACGGCTTCGGTGTCCTGCCCGAGGCGGGGCGGATACTGGCGCGGAGTGCTGTCGGCGCCGTCGAACTTGATCGGGTTGCCCACCACGCGGATCTGGTGTCCGGCGTCGTCCTCAAGGCTCATCACCATGTCGCGATGCAGCACCTGCGCGTTGGACAGCGCCAGGTCGAGCGTATTGACAACCCCGGCCGGGATGCTCGCTTCGAGGAAGGCGTCCATCCACTGTTGCGCCGTCTTCGCGAGGAACGGTTTTTCGAGAAGGGGCAGCAGTGCGGCGCAATTGGCCAGGCGCTCGCGATTGGTCAGGAAGCGCGGATCGTCGATCAGCTCGGCCACCCCGAGCAGCCTGGCCATCTGCTGCCACATCTTTTCGGTGTTTGCGGTGACGGCGATGCCGAGCCCGTCGCCGGCGATGAAGGTGCGGTAGGTCGGAACCGAATCGTGCGCGCTGCCCTGCCTGCCGGGAACGTGCCCCGAGTGCAGGTAATAGGCTGCCTGGTAGGAAAGCATGGCGACCTGGCAGTCCATCATCGCGATGTCGACCACGCGTCCGCGTCCGGTCGTGTTGCGCTCCTGCAGCGCGCCCAGGATGCCGATGATGCCGTACAGGCCGGCCGAGATATCGGCCAGCGGAATGCCGGCCCGCACCGATGGGCCCTCCGGTTCGCCGGTCAGGCTCATGCCGCCCGACAGCGCCTGGATTACCATGTCGTAGGCGGGCCAGTCGCGGCAGGGGCCATCCTGGCCGAAACCGCTGATGCTGCACCAGATCAGGGAAGGGCACTGCCTGGACAGCTCGGCGTGGCTGATGCCCAGCCGCGCCAGCACGCCAGGACGGAAGTTTTCCACCACGATGTCGCTGGCCAGCGCCAGTTCCCTGACCACTTGCACCCCCTCGGGGGTCTTCAGGTCCGCCACCACGTTTTTCTTGTTGCGGTTCACGCTCAGGTAGTAGGCACTGTCGTCGCCCACGAAATGGGGGGGAATGGTGCGCGCCAGCTCGCCCGATTTCGGTTCGACCTTGATGACTTCGGCACCCATGTCGGCCAGGATCATGGTGCCAAACGGGCCGGACAGGAATTGGGTCAGGTCCAGCACGCGCAATCCCGCCAGCGGTCCGCCGGCCTTATTTGGGGGTAAGGTCTTTTCCAATTTTACTGCCTCTCGTGTTGCGGGACGTCAGTCCTGGTTGAATGTCATTGCGCGAACATCCCAGCGCGTGCGACAGCGCGTCGGCGTACCGCATGGCGGCCGTGGACAGTTTCGGCAAGTTGCTTTCGTTGTAACGTACTTCGGGCACCGTATAGCCGAACGAGCCGATCACGTTTGAATGGGCATCGAATACCGGTGCGAAGATGCCGACCGCGCCTTTGATCCGCTGGCCCATGGTAAGGGCGTAGCCCTGTTCGCGGATCTGCAGCAGTTCCTTCTTGAGCGCGGCGCGCGACTTGGCATCCTTGAGCAGGCCGGCACGCGCCTCCTCGACGAGGATGCGCTCCAGGTTTTCCTCGCTGATCCATGCCAGCATCGCCAGGCCGGACGCTCCCCGCACCAGCGACAGCGGTTCATTGAACGCGACCCGGTACGAGAGCAGGTGGCGCGAGTCGGCCGCGGCGGCAAACAGCATTTTGCCGGCCCGCATGTCAAGCATGCCGAGATAGGCGCTTTCGTCGTTTTCATCGGCCGCTTCGCGCAGGAAGGGCTGGGCGATCGAGCGCGGCGACATGCGGCTCGACACCGATGCGGCGACCCGGAAGAATTCCAGGCCGGGCCGGTACAGCGGCAGCGCCTCGTCGCGTTCGACCATGCCTTCGCCGGCCAGCAGGTCGAGCAGGCGGTGCACCGTGCTCGGCGGCAGGTCGAGGTGCTCGGCCAGTTCCTTCAGGCTGACATCGCCGCTGAAGTCGGCGATCGCCCGCAGTACCCTGACCGCCCTGGCAACAGTGCCGGTCGCGTTATCGGCCGGGCGCGCCGGGTCCTTGGCGCAAGCGGCGCTGGCCTTCGTTTTCATGGCAGGGTTTGGCTTGATCATTCGTCTCTCCGTATTCGTTTCCGTATACGGCATATTGTGGCGCGTCGACGCTCGTGGCGTTAAGTATTTTTTAAGATTTTTTTCCAGCTGTAACTGCTTTACACCCCAAAAACATGGATGCAGCAGGCGCCGTGATCGAACCCTGCCGTGCCGCCGCCGGTGATGTGGGTCAGGCCGATCTTGGCGCCTTGTACCTGGCGCTGCTCACAGCGGCCCTGCAACTGGCGTGCGATCTCGACGATCTGCGCCACGCCGCTGGCACCGATCGGATGGCCCTTCGACAGCAGGCCGCCGCTCGGATTGACCACCGTCTTGCCGCCAAAGGTAGTTGCGCCCTGGCGCAGCAGCCTGACGCCTTCCCCAGGCGGGCACAGCCCGAGCGCCTCGTAATACAGCAGTTCGGCAATCGTGAAGGCGTCGTGGCACTCGAGCAGGTCGAGGTCTTCAGGGCCCAGGCCGATCTCTTCATACAGTTCATTGACGCAACGCACGGTAATTTCCGGAATCGTCATGTCACGAAATTCGCTGACGAACTTGCCCGAGGCCAGGTGCGAGCCGAGCACGTGCACCGGACTATCTGTATACCGCGAGGCCAGCTCGGCCGGCCCGATCACCACCGCCGCGGCGCCGTCGCCGGTAGGGCAGCACTGCAGCAGCGTGAGCGGGTCGGCGATCTTGCGCGAAGCGAGCACCTGTTCGATCGTGGTCGGGGACCGGAACTGGGCATAGGGCGTGAGCGCGCCATGCTGGCGCGACTTGACCGCGACCTCGGCCAGGTCCTTTTCTTCATATCCGTAGTCGTGCAGGTAGCGCCGCGCACGCATCGCGTACAGGCCAGGCATGACCATGCCGTTGGTAACTTCGATATCTTCATTGTCGAGCGGCAAAGTGCCGCCGCCCAGACGGGTCAGCTGTTCGGCGCCGACCACGACGGCAAAATCGATCATGCCGCAGGCAACCGCCATCCACGCTTCGCGAAACGCGGTCGCGCTCGATGAACAGGCGTTTTCCGTATTGACAATGGTGATGCCGGTCAGGCCGCACTCGCGCGCGATGCGCTGTCCTGCCATCCATCCGGCCAGTGCGCTGCCGCAGTACATGGCGTCGACCTGCTTGCGCTCGACGCCCGATTCCTTCAATGCCTCGAGCACGGCGGGACGCGCCATCAGCGGCAGGGGCAGGTTCGGGAATTTACCGAAGGGGATGATGCCGGTACCGTAGATCGACACTTTTCTCAGTGAGCCATTCATCAATCTCTCCCTTACGCTGCAGCAAAAAAATAGTGGTAATGCGGACCCTGGTCATCGGCGCCGGCGGCGCGCGTCACGCAAAGGCGCACCTGCTGATCGAGCTTCCAGTGCGCCGGATCGGCGTCGGCCAGCTTGCCGAACACGCGCACCCGTTCCGGCAGGTCGACATACGCGATGCCATAAGGCACTTCCCACACAGGGGGCGCCACGTGGATGAAGGTGTAGCTGTAAAGGCTGCCGAGCGGCGACAGCGGCAGCGCCTCGACCTCCTCGGACAGGCAGAACGGGCACAGCGAGTTGGCGGGAAACATGCGCGCGTCGCACTGCCGGCACCGGCATCCGACAAGTTGCAGCTCGCCGCCTGCCGACATGACATCGGCCGCGCCGAGAAGTCGTCCTTCGTGCGGCGCACTGGGCGCTTCGGACAGTTGCGTGTTCTTCAAGACGTATCTCCTGTGATGGTTGGGGGCGCGCAACACCGCGCCTCGATTGGTGCGACCTGCGTGGCGTTCGCGGACCGGAATTTCACTTCTCCGCGTGCCGGATATTTACCACTTACCGGAATATAATTCCACTGATCGAAATAGTATGGACTAAGCCTGTCCTTGTCAAGAACTCCTTTTACGGGGTGTCGTCAAGCCGAAAAACGGTTCGGCAATAAGCCTTGACACCCATTTTTGCCGAGAGTAGTATTCCAATCATCGAAATGACGTTCCGTTAATCGGAATGCACTAAGTGCCCGGAAATTGTCACGGCGGCGCGAACCACCCTCTGGGATGCGATGGGACGAAACCGAAACTTCAGCTGTAATTGTGCCCAATTGCCCCAAAAGGAAACTGGGCCGCCATGCGCTCGACACACTCTGGCCGACAATGCTTGACAATTTTTTTTACGTCATACAATATGACCGTCGGGCAATATAATTCACCTGACCAAAAGGCTGCATATGAACAAAGAGTTATTTGAAAAGGGACTGGAAGCGCGCAAGAAAGTGTTGGGCGAGGCCTATGTCAACAAGTCGATCGAGAATGCCGACGCATTTGCCATGCAAATCCAGGAACTGGTGACCCAGTACTGCTGGGGCGAGATCTGGACCCGTCCCGGCCTCGAGTTCAAGACGCGCAGCCTGCTCAATATCGTCATGCTGACTGCCCTGAACCGCGCCCATGAGCTTAAGATTCATGTTGCCGGCGCCATCCGCAACGGCTGCACCAAAGAGGAAATTTCGGAGGCGCTGCTGCAGGCGACCATCTACTGCGGCGTGCCTGCCGGCGTCGAAGCTTTCCGCATCGCACGCGACGCTTTCGCTGAAAACAATATGTAGGCTGGACGTGCATCCAGGAATAGAATTGCCGGCTGTCCAGATCATCGAAAAATCTTCCTCGCATGCCGGGAGCGGCGAGCAAGAAAAAGGAGAAGCATGAACAAATTTTCAGTGGCCGCGGACGGGCCGATCGCCCGTATCACGCTGACCTCGCCCAAGCTCGATATCGAGGCCGTCAAGGCGCTGACCGAGACGTTCGCGCAAGTTGGCAAGATGGCGCACGTGAAGGTGATTGCGCTGCGTTCCGAAGGCGCCGATTTTTGCCTCGGCCGCCAGTTGCCGCCGGCCGAGCCTGGCGTCACGCCCCCGAAAAAAACCGCTGCCCAGATCAAGGACCTGGTCACCGATCCGATCCTGGCGCTGTACGCCGCGATCCGCGCGGCCCAGGTGCCCGTGGTGGCCGCGGTCACCGGCGGCGCGCACGGCATGGGTTGTGCGCTGGCCGTCATCTGCGACGTGGTGCTGGCGACCGATACGGCGCGCTTTTCGCTGCCTGAAATGCGTTCCGACCTGCCGCCGACGCTGGCCATTTCGGCCGTCATGCATTCGGTTCCGCTCAAGGCGGTGGCGCATCTTGTGTATTCGACCCAGGAAATTTCGGCGCCGGAGGCACTGCGCCTTGGCCTGTTGTCGCAAACCTACCCCGAGAGCGAGTTCGCGCAAGCGCTCGAGGCTTATCTGGACAACATGAGCATCCGCACGCGCCTGTCGCTCGTTGCCGTGAAAGAGTATCTGAATCTGGCTCCGGGGCAGGACGCGCAATCGGCCGCGCGCTACGGCGCCAATCTTCTGGCGGGCGTGCTCGCCTCCCAACAGGGGTAGTCAATGCCAATAGTAAACATCAACAACGAAGACATTTATTACGAGCTCGAAGGCTCCGGCCCGGCGCTGGTGCTGGTGCACAGCCTGGGCACCAGCAGTGCCCTGTGGCGCGACCAGATCGCCCACTGGAAAAGCAGCCACACCGTGCTTGCCATGGACTGCCGCGGCCACGGCCGCTCGTCCTGCCGCGGCGGCGTGAGCATCGAAGCGATCGCGCAGGACCTGAACGCCCTGGTCGAGCACCTGAAGCTGGACCACATCGACCTGCTCGGCATCTCGATGGGCGGCCTGATCTCGACCCATTTCTACACGCTCGCGCCGAACAAGATAGGCCGCATCGTGCTGGCCGACACCTTCGCGAAAATGCCCGAGGGCGAGAAACGCATCGGCCTGATGCGCGAGAAGCTGGCCGCGACCGACATGGTGGCATTCGGCAAGGAGTATGACGAGCAGACCTTGCTGCCGACGACCCCAGCCGAGTGGCACCTGCAGCTTGCGGCATGGGTCGCCGCTACTCCGAAGGACGCCTACATGCAAACCGTCGAGTCGCTGTTTGTGCAGGATATCCGCGCGCTGCTGGCGCGCATCGCGGTCCCGGCCCTGGTCCTGATCGGCGAACAGGACCTGCGTACGCCGCTCGCACTGTCGCAGGAGATCGTCAGCGTGCTGCCAGGCGCGCGACTCGAAACCATTCCCAGGGCCGCCCACTTGGCGAACCTGGACAACCCGGACGGCTTCCAGCAGGCAGTCGACCAGTTTCTGCAGAGCCGTTAGAAAAATGGCATGTGATGTCCAGCAACAGAAGTTCATTTCAAACAATTGGAGAGAGATCTTGAATACCAAACCTCACAACAAATTCACATCCGCCTGCCGCAAGGTTCTTGGTAATCTGGTTCCGCGCGCGGGCCTGCTCGCTGTCGCGGTAAGCGCCGTGGGCATGCTCACGCTGGCCAACGACGTATCCGCCGCCGAAAAATGGAAACACGGTATCCTGACCGCCAAGGGCGACGCCGGCTTCTTCTTCATGGCAGAAAACAAAGGCTTCTACAAGAAGCACGGCCTGGACGTGGAAATCATCCAGTTCCGCGGCAGTAAAGACCTGCTGCGCGCAGTGCTGGCCGGCGAAGTCGACACCGCCGACGTCACCCCGAGCGACGGCACCATCGCATTCGAAAAAGGCGCGAAGCTCAAATACATCGGCAGCACCATGGTCGGCTATCCGTACACCCTGTATGCGCGCAAAGGCATCACCAAGCCGGAAGAACTGGCCGGCAAGACGATGGGCATCTCCGGTGTCGGATCGGCGCCGCATATTTTCGGGCTGGTGATGCTGCGCGCCCTGGGTGTCAAGGTCGAGGACATGAAGCTTGCCAACGCCGGCGGTAGCGGCAGCCGCATGAAGGCACTGATCGGCGGGCGTATCGACGTCACGGCCGGCGCCAGCGAATTCACGCCAAAAGCCGAGCAGATGGGAATTGTCGTTCTGGGACAGGCATCCAAGCTCGCTCCTCTGTTCCCGCGCTATTACATCACCGCCAGCGACGAGACCCTGAAAACGCGCGGCGAAGCGGCGGTCAACTTCCTGGCCGGCCAGATGGAGGGGCTTGACTACGCCTTGAAGCATCGCGATGAAACCATTGCGCTGACCGCAAAAATCAACAACAACAAGGCTGACAATCCGGAATACTCGTACATGTTCGATGAAATCAAGAACAACAAGTACATCTCCACGACCTCGGAAATCAAGCGTCCGCCACTGGTCTGGATGCAGGACATGATGATCGAACTGGGCAGCCAGAAGAAGAAAGTCAATATCGAGAACTTCATCGACGACAGCTATCGCAAGAAGGCGCTGGCGAAGGTCAATTTGAACGCGGAGTAAGAAAACGATGAGCGCTAACAATGTAAAAGTCCGCATCAAGGATGTGGTCAAGACTTTCGAGACCAAAGTCAACGGAAAAGCCACGACATTGCGGGCGCTGAACGGGGTATCGCTCGATATCATGGAAGGCGAATTCGTCGCCTTCACCGGGCGCAGCGGCTGTGGCAAGACCACGATGCTGCGCGTTATCATGGGGCTGCAGCAGGCCACCTCGGGAACCGTCGAGGTGGACGGCAAGGTCGTGACCAAATGCGGTTACGACCGCGGCATGGTGTTCCAGCACGCTGACCTGCTTCCATGGCGCAACGCACTCGAGAACATTGAGTTCGGACTGGAACTGAAAGGGGTCGCGCCGGCCGAACGGCGCGCGACCGCGCAGCGCATGCTCGAGCTGGTGGGCCTGGAACATTCGGCGCACAGCCGGCCCGACCAGCTCTCCGGCGGCATGAAGCAGCGGGTAGGTATTGCGCGCGCCTTTGCGATCGATCCGGAAGTCATGCTGATGGACGAACCGTACGGCGCGCTCGATCCGCACACCCGCGAAACGATGCAGATCGAATTATCGACCCTGCATCAGAAGACCGGCAAGACCATCGTGTTCGTCACCCATGACATCGAAGAGGCAATGCTGCTGGCCGACCGCGTGGTGATTTTCTCGCCCAAAGGCGTGATCCACGAGGTCGTCAAGATCAACCTGCCGCGCTCGGCCGCTGAACGCATGGAAATGGCCGATTCCGAGGAATACATCAAGAAACGCATGCATATCTGGAAAACTTTAAAGATGATCAATGATCCCAATTGCCTGGAGACTCCCAAGTCCCTCGAGGAGGCAGCGTGAAGAGCCTTAGCAAACGTGGAGGCCTGGTCTCTCTCATCTCGGTCCTGATCGCCATCGCGCTGTGGGAATTTTTCGGGCGTGAAGTCGACCCGATCTTCGCATCCTACCCAAGCGCCATCGCACACGCCGCCTATGATCTCGTCGCCAGCGGCGAACTGCTGGAGGCATTCCTGCAAAGCATGCAGGCGCTGGTGGTCGGCTATGTCTCCGCGGCGGTGATCGGGATCATCCTGGGCCTGATCCTGGGACGCTACCGCCTGGCCGAGTCGGGCCTGGGCGTGTACGTGTACGCGGCCGATTCGACCCCGCTGATCGCACTCATTCCGCTGTTCGTGCTGTGGCTCGGCCTCGGCTTTTCGGTCAAGGTCCTGATCATCTTCGTGCTGGCGGTCTCGCCGATCGTGATGAACACCTGGGCCGGCGTCAAGAGCGTGCCGCGCACGCTGCTCGAACTGGGCGACGCCTTCGTGGCCTCGGACTCGGCCGTGATGCGCAAGATTATCCTGCCTGCCACGCTGCCATACATCATGACCGGGCTGCGGCTGGCGGTCGGACGCTCGATCATCGCGATGGTCGTGGCCGAGTTCTTCACCTCGATTTCCGGCCTGGGCGGTGTGATCCTGGCGGCCGGCGAGGGCCTGGAGACGGCGAAGATGTTCGTGCCCGTGATCTTGTTGATGGTGCTGGGACTGTCCCTGACCCACCTGGTGAGCTGGCTGGAGCACAAGGTCGCTCCGTGGCAGAAGGACACGACCGGTTCGAACCACTAAGCATCCACACAGAAAAACCAGGAAATGACCATGCCAAAGGCAACCGCTGGAACCGGGCCGGATGAGCTCAAGGCTTGCACCGATTTGCACGACCACCTGAAAAATCTGGAGCAGGCCGGCCTGCTCATCACCATCGATGAGCCGATCAACAAGGACACCGAGATGCATCCGCTGGTGCGCTGGCAGTTCCGCGGCGGCATTCCGGAATCGAAACGCAAGGCATTCCTGTTTACTAACGTGGTCGACAGCAGCGGCAAGCGCTACGCATTCCCGGTCGTGATCGGGGCGCTTGCGGCCAGCGCCGAGATCTATCGCATCGGCATGGCCGTGCCGACCGTGGGCGACATCGGCGCCAAGTGGTCGCACGCGATCAGCCATCCGGTCGAGCCGCGCGTGGTCGAGCGCGGCGCCTGCCAGGACGTGGTGATCACCGGCGATGAACTCAGGCAGCCGGGCAAGGGACTGGACGGCCTGCCGATTCCGATCTCGACGCCAGGCTTCGACGTTGCACCTTACCTGACCGCGACCAATGTCGTGACCAAGGATCCGGAATCGCAGATCCAGAACGTGGGCACCTACCGCGGCTGCCTGCGCTCGCCGACCCGGCTTGGCATGATGATGCTGGCCTCGCTGCGCGCCGGCGGCCAGACCCACTGGCAGAAATACCGCAAGCTGGGCCAGAAGATGCCGGTCGCGATCGTGCTGGGAAGCGCGCCGGCGCTCGCTTTCTGCGGCCCGCAGAAGCTGCGCGAAGACCTCGACGAAATGTCGGTGGCCGGCGCGTTGCTGGGAAAACCGGTCGACCTGGTGCGCTGCAAGACCGTCGATTTGCTGGTGCCGGCCGACGCCGAGATCATCATCGAGGGTCTGGTCGATACCGATTTCCTCGAGCCTGAAGGTCCGTTCGGCGAATCGCACGGCTACATCGCGCTGGAAGACTTCAACATGAACATCGAAGTGACCGCGATCACCCACAAGACCCGCCCGATCCTGACCTCGATCATCTCGCAGGTCACGCCGAGCGAGTCGAGCGTGATCAAGCGGGTTGCCTACGAGCCGATGTTCCTGGCGCACCTGCGCGACCATCTCGGCATCAAGGGCCTGGTCAGGGTGTCGCTGCACGAGCCGCTGACCAACCTGCGCCGCGTCATCATCATCACGTTCAAGCGCAACACCCCGAGCACCGAGGTATGGCGCGCGCTGCATGGCGCGACCACCTTGCAGGCCTCATGCGGCAAGTATGTCATCGCAGTCAACGATGACATCGATCCGGAGAACGGCGATTCGGTTTTCTGGGCGATGTCGTATCGATCCAACCCGGAATTCGACACCCACATCATCAAGCACCGCGAACGCGGCCACGGCCCGCGCACGGGCGGCAACGCCGATTCGTCGCTGCTGATCGACGCGACCATGAAGGAAGACATGCCGCCGCTGGCCCTGCCCAAGCGCGAATACATGGAAAACGCCAAGGTATTGTGGGAGCGCCTCGGCCTGCCCGAGCTCAAGCCCGAGTCGCCATGGTTCGGCTATTCGCTGGGCGACTGGTCGGAAGGATGGGACGCCGCGGCGCAACGCGCGGTGGACGGCAACTACGAAGAGAACGGACGCATGAGCGAGCGCAGGCGCCGCAGGAACGTGGAGCCGAACACGCCAGTGAACGAGTCGACCAACAGCGAAGACGACGTCTACAAAGACACCAACAAATAGATCCGCCCAGCGTTAGCAAGGAATTCTTACATGGCACTCATCATCAAATCATCGTTTCATGCCGACGTCCCGCGTGACGTGGCGTGGAACGTCATCACCGACATCGAACGTTCGGCACCGTGTTTTCCCGGCGCCGAATTAGGCGAGCGCGAGGCCGACGGGACGTACAAGGGCGCCTTCAACGTCAAGCTCGGACCGCTCGCTTTCCGTTTTGCCGGCAAGTTCGGCTTCGTCGAGATGAAACCGGAAGCAGGCACCGCCCGGATCTCCGCCAGCGGCACCGATACCAAAGGGCGCGGCGGCGCGCAGGCCATGGTCGACGTGGCGATGATCGAGATCGACGGGCGCACCGAAGTACAGATCGTGTCCGATGTGGTGCTGTCCGGTTCGGTCGCCCAGTACGGACGCGGGGCCGGCATGATCCAGGCCCTCTCGCAGCAGCTGATCAACCAGTTTGCGCGCAACCTGTCGGCCGTGATGGCGACCGAAACGGCGCTGGCGGCCCCCGCGCCCGCTTCCATCGCCAGCGCATCCGCGCCTGTCGCGCGTGCCGCCGCCGCGCCGCAACAGGCCGCCTCGCTCAACGCCGGCAGCCTGGTATGGCTGACCTTCAAGGACTGGCTGCGCAAACTTTTCACAAGGTCCGGAGGGCAATAAAGCCATGAAACCTGCACCATTCAAATATCATTCGCCCGCCACCCTGGACGAGGCGCTGGAACTGGTCGGCACGCTCGAGAACGCCAAGCTGCTGGCCGGCGGGCAGTCCCTGATGCCGATGATGAATTTCCGGTTCGTGATGCCGGACCATCTGATCGACCTGAACCGGGTTACCGAACTGGCTGCCATCGAGCAGCGCGGCGAGCAGCTGTTCTTCGGCGCCATGACGCGCCAGCACGCCCTGCATTCGTCGCCGCTGGTGCACAAGCTGGCGCCGCTGGTGGTCGAATCGTATTCCAGCGTGAGCCATCGCCAGGTACGCAACCGCGGCACCTACGGCGGCAGCCTGTGCCATCTCGACCCGTCTTCCGAGCAGCCTTGCTTCACCGCGGCGCTGGACGGCGTGATCGAAGTGGCCAGCCGCAACGGCAAGCGCGAGATCCCGATGGCCGAATGGACCGCGATGTACATGACGCCGGCACTGGCCGAAGACGAACTGATGACCGGCGCGCGCCTGTCGGTGTGGCCCGAGGGGCACGGCTGGTCGTTCCTCGAATATTCGCGCCGCCACGGCGACTACGCCATCGTGGGCGTGGCGGTGCTGGTGACGCTGGACGACGCGCGCCGCATCACGCGCCTGGCCATTTCCCTGTGCGGCATCGACGCCGCGCCGCTGCGCCTGTCCGTGGCGGAGGCCGAGCTGGTGGGGATGACGGCCGACGAGGGGGCGGTCGAACACGCCATGCGCATCACCGAAGCGATCGGGGAAGTGATGGAAGACGCGCACAATTCGGCCGACTACCGGCGCCACCTGGCCAAGACCCTTACGGGACGCGCGCTGCGCGTCGCCTTCCAACGAGCACGTGCGGGGAACAAATAATGGACAAACGCGTAATCAAGGTGACAGTGAATAACCAGGTGTTCGAGCGCGAGGTCGAAACGCGCCGCTCGCTGGGCGATTTCCTGCGCCAGGACCTGGGCCTGACCGGCACCCATATCGGCTGTGAACACGGCGTGTGCGGCGCTTGCACTGTCCTGTTGAACGGCAATACCGCACGCTCCTGCCTGACGCTGGCGGTGCAGGCCGACGGCGCCGCCGTCACCACCATCGAGGGCCTGGCTGCGCCCGACGGCACGTTCTCGGCCCTGCAGCAGGCGTTCCGCGAATGCCACGGCCTGCAGTGCGGCTTCTGCACCCCGGGCATGCTGACCACGCTGACCGAACTGCTGGGCGAAAACCTGGACCCGACCGAGGCTGAAGTGCGCGAAGCCATCACCGGCAATCTGTGCCGCTGCACCGGCTATCAGCCGATCATCAACGCGGCCCTGCTGGCCGCCAGCCGGATGCGCGCAGCGCGTGCCAACGAGGTGAAAGCATGAGAGACGAAATTTCCGTACCGGCGTCCTCCACGATCGAAAAGGCCGGCAAGTATGTCGGCAAGCGCGTGCAGCGCACCGAGGACGAGAAGCTGCTGCGCGGCCAGGGACAGTATGTCGACGACCTGAAGCTCGAGAACGTGTTGTACTCGGCGCTGTGCCGCAGTCCGCACGCGCACGCGCGCATCGTCTCGATCGATACCGCGGCGGCGCGCGCGCTGCCTGGCGTGCGCGCGGTCTACCTGCATGCCGACCTGCCGCCTTCGGCGCAGCATCGCCTGCCGCTGCTGGTGCCCAATCCGGCGATCCGCGCCCAGATGACGCAGGAAGTGTTGGCCTCGACCGAAGTGTGCTCGGTGGGCGACCCGATCGCCTTCGTGGTGGCTGACTCGCGCCACATTGCCGAGGATGCATGCGCCCTGATCGACATCGAGTACGACGTATTGCCGGTAGTGGCCGACGCGTCCACCGCGCTGGCCGCCGGTACGCCCCTCATGCACACTTCGCTCGAGAGCAACCTCGCAGCCCAGATCAAGATGGGCTTCGGTGAAGTGGGCAAGGCCTTCGAGACAGCGGCCCATGTGGTGCGCGAAACGTTCTGGCAGAATCGCGGCTCGGCCCATCCGATGGAAACGCGCGGCTACGCCGCCGAATACCATGCGGTCACCGGCCAGCTGACCGTGTGGTCGGCCGGCCAGGCCCCGTTCCTGGAAAAAAAGAACCTGATCGAAGTGCTGGACTGGGATCCGGAACGGCTGCGCATCATCATGAACGACGTGGGCGGCGGCTTCGGCCCGAAAGTGATTTTTTATCCGGAAGAGGCGCTGGTCGCGATCGCGGCCTGGAAACTCGGGCGGCCGGTCAAATGGATCGAGGACCGGCGCGAGCACTTTTTCACCGCGACCCAGGAGCGCGACCAGTGGTGGGACATCTCGCTGGCGCTGACGGCCGAAGGCCGCATCCTCGGCATCAAGCTCGACATGACGCACGACAACGGCGCCTATCTCCCGTGGGGCATCATCATGCCGTACATCGCCGCCACCACCACGCCCGGACCCTACGTGATTCCGGCCATGGATGTCGAAGTCAAGGTGGTATTTACCAACAAGGGTCCGACCTCGCCGGTGCGCGGGGCAGGTCGCCCGCAGGCCGTGTTCGCGATGGAACGCATCCTCGACAAGGCCGCGCGCGCCATGGGCCTGGACCGCGCCGAACTGCGCCGCCGCAACCTGATCGGCCCCGAGCAGATGCCTTACTCGGTCGGCTTCATCTACCGCGACGGCAAACCGCTCATCTACGACAGCGGCGACTATCCGCGCTGCCAGGCCGAGGCACTGGCCAGGGCCGACTACGACGGCTTTGCGGCGCGCAAGGCCGCAGCCCGCCTGCAAGGGCGCTATCTGGGCATCGGCATGGCCAACTACGTCGAAGGGACCGGCCTCGGGCCGTTCGAGGGCGCCACCGTGCGGGTCCAGCAAAACGGCAGGATCAGCATCCTGACCGGCGCCGCGCCGCAGGGCCAGGGCCACAAGACCACGTTGGCGCAGATCTGCGCCGACCAGTTGGGCGTGCCGATGGACCATATCGACGTGATCACCGCCGACACCAATACGGTATCGATGGGCATCGGCACCTTCGCCAGCCGCATCACCGTCACCGCCGGCAGTTCGGTGCACCTGGCCGCGCAGGCCGTGCGCGACAAGGTCGCCCGCCTGGCGGCGTTCATGCTCGGCTGCGAAGCGGACCAGATCACGCTCGACAACGGCTTTGCGCTGGTGGCGGGCGAACCGGAGCGGCGCAAGTCGTTCGCCGAACTGGCGCGCGTGTCGCAGGGCATGCCGGGCTTCTCCTTCCCCGCCGGCGTGACCAACGGGCTGGAAGACACCCAGTACTTCTCGCCGTCCCAGTCGACCTACTGCAACGGCACCGCCGTGGTGGAACTGGAGCTGGACCGCGACACCGGGCAGATCCAGATCCTGCACTACGTGATGGCGCACGACTGCGGAAAGCTGATCAATCCGATGATCGTGGACGGCCAGATCCAGGGCGCGATTGCACACGGGATCGGTAACGCGACGCTGGAATGGATGCGCTACGACGACCAGGCCCAGCCTATCACGACCAACTTCGGCGAGTACCTGCTGCCGATGGCCACCGACGTGCCGAACGCCGACATCGTTCACATCGAGACCCCGTCGCCGTTGAACCCGCTCGGCGTCAAGGGCGCGGGCGAGGGCGGGACCATTCCGGCCGCCGCCGCCATCATCGGCGCGATCGAGGATGCCTTGTCCGACACCGGCGTGTTCCTGACCGATTCGCCGATGACCCCGCCTCGCCTGTTCGAAGTGCTGTCCAAGACAGGGGTATACAAATGAGCAGCTTGCCATCTTCAGCTGGAAAGCGCCGCCTGATCGTCGGCATCAGCGGCGCCTCGGGCGTGGTGTACGGGGTCAGGCTGCTTGGCATGCTGCGCGAGTGCGGGATTGAAACCCACCTGGTGATGAGCAAGGCAGCCGAGCTCACGCTGGCCTACGAGACCGACTACAAGGCGGCCGATGTCAAGGCCATGGCGGACCATTATCATTCGATCGGCAATATCGGCGCCTCGATCTCGTCGGGCTCGTTCAAGACGATGGGCATGGTGATCGCACCGTGCTCGGTGCGCACCATGTCCGAGATCGCGACCGGGATCACCTCGTCGCTGCTCAGCCGCGCGGCCGACGTGGTACTCAAGGAAAGGCGGCGCCTGGTCCTGATGGTGCGCGAGACGCCTTTGCACACCGGTCACCTGCGCACCATGCTGCAGTTGTCCGAGATGGGAGCGATCCTGGCGCCGCCGGTTCCGGCTTTCTACACCCGTCCCACCGACCTCCAGCAAATCGTCGACCACTCGGTCGGACGCGTGCTCGACCTGTTCGATATCGACACCGACAGCGTCAAGCGCTGGAGCGGGGAGCGGCCGGACAAATCCGGCGGCGGGAACGAAGCCGGCTAGGAGACTGCGCGAATGCTGCCGTAGTGCCGCCATGCCAGGCGGCGGCCCAGCCACGCCCGGCCACCCGGCGGACCTGTTCGCCTTTACCGCATTACATATCAGGAGACAAGACAATGCAGCGTGCCGTGAATGATTTGCCCCGTTTGAACGATGCCTCGCTGCTGCGCGCGCACGCTTATATCAACGGAGCCTGGACCGATGGCGCAAGCCGCTTCGACGTGATCAATCCGGCCACCGGCAAGTGCATCGGCTCGGTGCCGAATAATGGCGCGGCCGAGGCGCACGGCGCGATCGACGCCGCCAGCGCCGCCTTCCCCGCCTGGGCCGCAACGAGCAGCAAGGAACGCGCTGCCATCTTGCGCAAGTGGTATGAGCTGATCGTCGCCAATTGCGACGACCTGGCCGCCCTGATGACAGCCGAGCAGGGCAAGTCGCTGGCCGAGGCGCGCGCCGAAGTGATCCACGGCGCCGCCTTTGTCGAGTGGTTTGCCGAGGAAGCCAAGCGGATCAATGGCGACGTGCTGTCCTCGAGCTGGAGCGATAAGAAGATGGTGGTGCTCAAGCAGCCGATCGGCGTATGCGCATCCATCACCCCCTGGAATTTTCCGAATGCGATGATCACGCGCAAAGTCGCCCCCGCGCTCGCGGCCGGCTGCACCATCGTGCTCAAACCGGCCGAGCTGACGCCGCTGTCGGCGCTGGCGCTGGCCGAGCTGGCCCACCGCGCAGGGCTGCCGGCCGGCGTGATGAACATCGTCACGGCCGATTCGGCCCACACGGTTGAAGTGGGCAAGGCCCTGTGCGAGAGCCCTGTGGTGCGCCACCTGTCGTTTACCGGCTCGACCCCGGTTGGCAAGATCCTGATGCAGCAATCGGCGCCGACGGTCAAGAAACTGGCGCTCGAGCTGGGCGGCCATGCGCCGTTCATCGTGTTCGAAGACGCCGACGTGGACGCGGCAGTGCTGGGCGCGCTGGCCTCGAAATACCGCAACGCCGGCCAGACCTGCATATGCACCAACCGATTTTACGCGCACGAATCGGTGTATGACGAATTCGTGCAAAAGCTGGCCGCTGGAGCGGCCGCGATCACGGTCGGCAACGGCGCCGAGCCCGGCGTGATGCAAGGACCGCTGATCGATGCGCGTGCGCTGGCCAAGGTCGAGCAGCACGTGGCCGATGCGCTGGCCAAGGGCGCGCGCGTCGAAGCGGGCGGGCGGGCGCACGCGCTGGGCGGTCATTTCTATGAGCCCACGGTGCTGTCGAACATCAGCGCCGACATGCAGATCATGCGCGAAGAGACCTTCGGCCCGGTGGCCGCCGTGATGAAGTTCAGCACGGAGCAGGAGGCAATCGCGGCCGCCAACGACACCCAGTTCGGGCTGGCCAGTTATTTTTACTCGCGCGACATCGGCCGGGTCTGGCGGGTCGCCGAAAAGCTCGAGTACGGCATGGTCGGCATCAACACCGGCCTGATATCGAGCGAGGTCGCGCCGTTCGGCGGCATCAAGCAGTCCGGCCTCGGCCGCGAAGGGTCGAAGTACGGGATCGAGGAATACCTGGAGTTGAAATATCTTTGTATCGGAGTGAATTAAGGAGGCAATCGGAGGGGCCAGGTACTACGTGTCAATGAGCTGAACCAGAAAAATATCTGGATCTGTATGATTACAAGGGGAGACAGGAATGAAGAACGCAATAGCAGGGGCTGTCCAGGACAGCAGTATCGCAAGCAAGTCCGGAATCGAACGCTATCAGTGGCTGGCGCTGGTTTCGGCTTTTCTGGGATGGATGTTCGACTCGATGGACCTGAACGTGTTTACGCTCGTTCTGTTTCCGTCGGTGTCGGAGCTGATCGGTAGCGTCAATCCCGCGGAAGTCTCGCGCATTGGCGGATTGATCATGGCCATCAAACTGGCAGCGTGGGGCGTTGGCGGCATTTTATTCGGCATCGCGGCAGACCGCTATGGCCGCGCCAGGATCATGGCGCTGACCATCGTGATCTACTCCGTTTTCACCGGCTTGAGCGCGCTGGCGCAAAGCTGGGAACAACTCGCGCTGTTCCAGGCGCTGGCCGGCTTCGGCATCGGCGGCGAATGGGCGGCAGGCGCGGCGCTGGTGGCCGAGACATGGCCGACCAAGTACCGGGCACGCGCGATCCAGATCATGCAGATGGCGTTCGCGTTCGGCTTTTTTGCCGCCGCGCTCAGTAACCTGTTGCTCGGCTCCTACGGCTGGCGCTGGGTACTCGCGGCCGGCGCCTTGCCGATCGTGATCACGGTGGTGGTGCGCCGCTTCGTGAAGGAACCGGAGAAATGGGTCAAGGTCAACCAGGCAGAGCAACTGCAAAGGGCCAAAGGTGGCCCGGCGACGAGCACCTTCCGCGACATCTTCAGTGGCCGTTTGCGCCGCAACACCATTGTCGGCGTCGTCATTGCATCGGCCGCGATGGTCGGATGCTGGGGCGGCCTGACGCTGCTGCCAAGCTGGATGCAGCAATTGTCCAAGGCCTCGCCAGGGATTAACCCGAAGGACGCGATCAGCTACGCCTTCATGCTGATGATGGCTGGCGCCACGCTCGGCTACATCACGCTGATCTTCCTGTCCGACATCCTCGGACGCCGGCTGTGCTATTTCCTGTTCTGGACCGCGGCACTGCTCTCGTCGCTGTACCTGTTTACCTCGGTGCATAGCGTGACCGAAGTATTGTGGTTCATGCCGGTGTATGGCTACTTCGTGATCGGCGGCTTCGGCACCTTCGCGACCTATCTTCCGGAGCTGTTCCCGACCCGCGTGCGCGCTACCGGCCAGGGATTTTGCTGGAACATGGCGCGTGTGATCACGGCGGCCGGTCCGCTGATGGTCGGCGCGCTGGTGCAGCGTTTCGGCTCCCTGCCGAATGCGGCAGCGGTGGTGTCGCTGTTCATCATCCTGGGCCTGGTCGTGGTCTGGTTCGGACCGGAGACCAGGGGCGTGCCGCTGGACGACTGATGCCGCGGTAAGAGCGAAACCGGGGTTCCGGGCAGACGAGGGCAGCAACGTCCTCATCTACCCGGAACCCCGGTTTCGCTCCTTCCATATTTGGCAGGCACTTACAGCCGGTATCCCAGCCGCTGCGATATCCTGAGCGCGCATTGCCTCATTTGCTGCGCGGTTTCGCCATCCCATGACGCATCGAGCGTCCCCATCGGCCCGATCGCGGTAAGGGCCAGCGCGATATTGCCTGCATGGTCGAACACCGGCGCACTCAAGGCGTTGATGCCGGCGATCGGCTCGCCGACCGCGCGCGCCAATCCCTGCTTGCGCACTTCCCCCAGCAGCGCTTCCAGTTTTTGCTTGGTTACTTTTTCCTTGCTCCGGCCAATCGCCACCTGCGCCGCCAGCTCGCGCGCGTTGAGCTTCTCGACCAGCATGGCCGGCAAGTGGGCGGAAAACACCCGTCCGGTCGCCGTATGCAGGATCGACATCACGGTACCGGTTCGCATCTTCACGTGCACCGGCTGGGTTGACTCGCTCAGGTGAATGATGGTGGGGCCGGCATTGCCGAGCACCGCAATGCCGACCGTGTGCCCGAGCTGCTGGCACAGGTCCGCCGCTTCGGGAATCGCAAGCTTGACCGGATCGAGCAGCTGCAGGCTGATCATCCCCATGCGCAGCGCGAACGAGCCCAGTTCATAGCGTCCGGTCGCGCCGTCTTGCTGGATCAGCCCGACATTGCCGAAGCTGACCAGGTAGGGATGCGCCTTCGCCGACGTCATGCCCGCTTTGCTGGCCAGCTCGCGCAGCAGCATCGGTGCGCCTTCCTCGACCAGAACTTCCAGCAATTGGGCGCCCACTTCCACGGACTGGATGCCGCGGCGTTCTTTTGTCATCTATTTCTCTCAAAAAAGGGCGTCATGGCCTATTTAACATTTTAGCAGTCACGCAACAACACAAAATGATTCGTGATTGACAAATGTGTTGAGCTAAACCAAACTTAGTAAATATCAAGTGTATTCGATATTAACTAATATCACGATCCCCCCGGAGAAAAAATGTCAGCGTCTGAGAAAAAATTTGCATCGCAAGCCGATCTGGAAGAGAAAAAGACCAGCTTCATCAAGCTGTCCGATAACGCTTACGCCTATACCGCCGAGGGCGATCCGAACTCCGGCGTGATCATTGGCGACGATGGCGTGATGGTCATCGACACCACCGCCACGCCGGTGATGGCGCAGGCGCTGATCAAGCACATTCGCAGCGTTACCGACCTGCCTATCAAGTATGTCGTGCTGTCGCATTACCACGCGGTGCGGGTGCTGGGGGCCTCGGCCTACTTCGCCGAGGGCGCCGAGCAGGTGATCGCCTCGCGCGGGACCTGGGAAATGATCGTCGAGCGCGGCGCCCAGGACATGAAGTCGGAAATCGAACGCTTTCCGCGCCTGTTCTCCGGCGTCGAATCGGTTCCCGGCCTGACCTGGCCGAGCATGGTGTTTGAACGCGAGCTGACCATTTTCATGGGCAAGCTTGAAGTCAGGCTGATGCACATCGGGATGGGCCACACCAAAGGCGACACGATCGCCTGGATTCCTTCGCAAAAAATCTGCTTCTCGGGCGACCTGGTCGAATACGATGCCGCCGCCTATACCGGCGACGCCCAGCTCGAAGAGTGGCCGGCCACGCTGGAAGCGCTGCGCGCGCTGGGGGCGCTGAAACTGGTGCCCGGGCGCGGCCCGGCCCTGACCGACCCGGCCCAGGTCAACGCAGGCATCGACTACACCCGCGACTTCGTGACGACGCTGCTGCAAAGCGCGCGCGAGGCAGTCGCTGCGGGGCTCTCGCTCAAGCAGGCGATGGCGCATGCGCGCGAGCGCATGGATCCGAAGTTCGGGCATGTCTTCATCTACGAGCACTGCCTGCCGTTCGACGTCACGCGTGCAGTGGACGAGGCCAGCGGCATCAAGCACCCGCGCATCTGGACCGCCGAGCGCGACCAGGAAATGTGGCACTCGCTGCAGGCGCAGCAGGGGTAAGCATGGAAAAGGACTATCAGAGCATGACATTCGAGTACCAGCGCTCGCCCGACGAGGATGCGGCGGCGCCGGTGCGCCGTCCCGTCGTCATCGTCGGCGCCGGTCCCGTGGGCCTTGCCACGGCCATCGACCTGGCGCAGCAGGGTGTGCCGGTGCTGCTGCTCGACGACGACCGCTGCCTGTCGGACGGATCGCGCGCGATCTGTTTCGCCAAGCGCACGCTGGAAATCTTCGAGCGGCTCGGCTGCGGACGGCGCATCGCCGACAAGGGCGTGTCATGGCATGTCGGGAAGGTGTTTTACCGCGACGACATGGTGTACAGCTTCGACCTGCTGCCGGAGTCGGGGCACAGCATGCCGGCCTTCGTGAACCTGCAACAGTACTATGTCGAAGGCTATCTGCTGGAACGCGCGCTGGAGCTTCCCAACCTGGAAATCCGCTGGCGCAACAAGGTGGTGGGTGTGGCGCAGGAACAGGACCATGCGACGCTGGCGATCGACACTCCCGGTGGCGCCTACCGGCTCGAGTGCGGCTATCTGATTGCCGCCGACGGTGCGCGCAGTACGGTGCGCAGCCTGTCGGGGCTGGAAAGCAAGGGACGCACCTTCCAGGACCGCTTCCTGATTGCCGATGTCATGATGAAGGCGGACTTTCCGACCGAGCGCTGGTTCTGGTTCGACCCGCCATTCCATCCCAACCAGTCGGTCCTGCTGCACCGCCAGCCCGACAACGTCTGGCGCATCGATTTCCAGCTGGGATGGGATGCCGATCCGGTGGCGGAAAAACAGCCGGAGAAGGTGATCGCGCGTATCAAGGCGCTGCTCGGCAAGGACGTCGAGTTCGCGCTGGAATGGGTGAGCGTATATACCTTTTCGTGCCAGCGCATGGACTCGTTCCGCCACGGACGCATCTTTTTCACCGGCGACGCAGCGCACCGTGTTTCGCCGTTCGGTGCACGCGGCGCCAACAGCGGGGTGCAGGATGGCGAGAACCTGGCATGGAAACTGAAGCTCGTGCTGGCCGGGCAGGCGCCCGATTCGCTGCTTGACACCTATGCGCAGGAACGCGAGTACGCAGCCGACGAGAACCTGCTCAATTCGACGCGCGCCACCGACTTCATTACGCCCAAGAGCGCGGTCAGCCGCACCTTCCGCGATGCCGTGCTGCGTTTGTCGAAGGACCATCAATTCGCGCGCCGGCTGGTCAACAGCGGGCGCCTGTCGCTGCCCGCCACGCTCTCCGGCAGTGTCCTCAACACGCCTGAGCGCGACAGTTTCGCGGGCGCTCTGGTGCCGGGCGCACCGATACAGGACGCGCCCGTCGCCAGCGCCGCGGGCGAGCAGGGCTGGTTCAGCGCCTGTGTCGGAAACGGTTTTACCGGGGTCTATTTCCACGATCCTGCAACTGCAGCTCCTGCCTTCGGGCCGCGCGCCGGGGAAGTCGGGCTGCGCCTGCTGGTGGTGGCCGCGCCCGGCGCACAAGTGCAGGCAGGCGCGGACAGCACCGTCATTATCGATTCCGAAGGCTTGCTGGCACAGCGCTACGATGCGCGGCCCGGCACGTTTTACCTGATGCGCCCGGACCAGCATGTGTGCGCCCGCTGGCGTAGTTTCGATCCGGCGCTGGTGCGCGATGCGCTTGCGCGCGCGACCGGAAATACCACTCAACCGCAGCCCATTGACAGAGACAAGCGATGACAGCCATACACCTGAACACCAGTCCGAACCTGGCGTTGCCGGACGATTTTTATGCGCTCCTGATCGACATGCATCACGACTTTACGCCGCTGCAAAGCGAGGCCGCCAACGCTGCCCTGATCCTGCTGCTGGCAAATCATATCGGCGACCTGGGCGTGCTGCGCGAAGCGATGGATATTGCGCGGGTCGACGCGATCAGGCTTGGATAACGGATATCGGGGAGCTCGGTCATGTTCAAGGATATCCTTCTCATCAACGCATTCCAGCTCGACGATGTCGACGACCAGGCAGCTCAGCTGCCGCACTGGGACCAGGAGTACCAGCAGCTAGGTTGCGGAAAATTTTCCGGCTCGCTCGCCTATGTCGACCTGCAGGAGTTCACCCTGATCCGCGAGACGTCGAACAAGGCGCTGCACGAAACGGTGATGCCGCCGGCCGAGCTGATGGTCGTCGGAATGAGCATGAGCTGCGAAAACTCGCCCACGTTCAACGGCAAGGTGTTCGACCAGAATTCGCTGCTGATGGTCGATGGGCAGCGCAGCCACGACATCCGCACCGAGGGGCACCTCGACCTGATCGGGATCTCGGTCAACCGCGACTATTTTTTCTCGCGGGTCCATGAACAGGATGCGAGCATCGCAAGCGACTCGATCAATTCGACGGTGACCCAGCTCCAGGCCCACCTGGCTGCCACGCTGCGCCAGTATTTCATCTACGTGTCGCAAATTCTGCAGGGGAGCAACGCGGCGCTGGGCGGCATTCTCACGCCGCGCATGCTCGCCAGCAGCATGATGAGCCACATCGCGCTGGCCGTCAGCCTGAGCAATCCCGGCAAGTATGCCGATACCGTGCCGCGCTCGCAGCAGCGCCGGGCCGACATCGTGCAAAAGGCGATCAAGTACATGCGCGAGCACGCCAGCGAAGAAATCGGCATTCTCGACGTGTGTGCGGCGACCTACGTCAGCCGCCGCACGCTGCAATACTGTTTCGAGGAGCGCCTCAACATCTCGCCCCTGCAGTACCTGAAAACGCTGCGCCTGAACCTGGCCCGGCGCGAGCTCAAGCTGCTGCTGGAATCGCAGGTGGTGCGCGAACGGGAAAACACGATCGCCAACGTGGCCGCCAACTGTGGCTTCAACCATGCCAGCCGGTTTGCCTCGGACTACAAGCGCCTGTTCGGGGAACTGCCCTCCAAAATCACCTATTGAGCCTTGGCAGGCCGCATGCCGGCCCGTGATGGCTGCCAGCTTTACTGCAAGTCTGCCGATTCCGGATATCGACTGCCGACAACCCAGCCCTACACTCGTCCCTGGTGCATTGACACAAAATAAGAAACCGGGACTGGTTTCCACAACTTTTCCAAGGAGTGAGACATGGGTAATCTGGCAGAGCTTTTTTCGCTGAGCGACAGCTACAAGCATTTCATCAACGGCGAATGGCAGGACGGCGGCGAGGGCATGATCGAGGTCGTCAACCCCGCGCGCGAGGAAGTGATCGCGCGCGTGCCCAACGGCGGCAAGGCGCAGGTCGACGCCGCGGTGAAGGCGGCGCGCGCCCAGTTCGACGGCGGCGCATGGTCGAAGCTGAGCGGCGCCGAACGCGGCGCGCTGATCCTCAAGCTGGCCGACCTGGTCGAGCGCGACGCCGACCAGATCGCCAAGCTCGACGCCCTGTGCATCGGCCGGCCCTTCATCGAGCCGGCCATCCTCGACCTGCCCAACGCGCTGGCCACGCTGCGCCATTTCGCCGGCTGGGCCGACAAGATCGAGGGCCGCACCATTCCCACCTCCGGTTATTTCGGCCGTCCCACCCTGTCCTATACCCGGCGCGAGGCGGTCGGCGTGATCGGCGCCATCATCCCGTGGAACACGCCGTTCATGATCACCTGCTGGAAGCTGGGTCCGGCCCTGGCCACCGGCTGCACCATCGTCATCAAGCCGGCGGAGGAAACGCCGCTGTCGGCGCTGCACCTGGCCAAGCTGGTCAAGGAAGCCGGCTTTCCGCCCGGTGTGGTCAACGTGGTCACCGGCAGGGGCGCCGGAGCCGGCGCGGCCCTGTGCACCCATCCCGGAGTCGACAAGGTGAGCTTCACCGGCAGTCCGGTGGTGGGCGCCGAAATCATGCGCAGCGCAGGGCCCCTGTTCAAGCGCGTGGCGCTCGAACTGGGCGGCAAGTCGCCGCAGATCCTGTTCGCCGACGCCGACCTCACCGCGGCGGTGCAAGGCTGCGCGATGGGACTGTTCTTCAACCAGGGCCAGGTGTGCGCCGCCGGCACCCGCGTGCTGGTGCACCGCAAGATCTTCGACGCGGTCGCCGACGGGCTGCGCCAGGCAGCCGAAGGCATCAAGGTGGGCGATCCGATGGATGCCGAAAACAACATGGGTGCGATCTCCAAGCGTTCGCAGTACGACAACATCAACCGCTATATCGAGTCGGGCAAGCAGGAAGGCGCGCAGATGATCGCAGGCGGCAAGCACGAGAGCGGGCGCGGCCTGTTCATCAAGCCGACCCTGTTCGTCAACGCCAATAACAGCATGCGCATCGCGCGCGAGGAAATCTTCGGGCCGGTCGGAACCCTGCTCGCATTCGACAGCGATGAGGAAGCGCTGGCGATCGCCAACGACAGCCCGTACGGACTGGCCGCCACCATCTGGACCTCGGACATCACGCGCGCGCACACCATCGCGGCCGGCATCAAGGCCGGTGCGATCGGGATCAACGGCTGGGCGCCGATCGATGCGCGCCTGCCGTGGGGCGGGATGAAAACCAGCGGAATCGGGCGCGAGCTCGGTTACAGCGGCATCGAAGCCTGTACGGAAGAAAAAGTCGTCACGGTCGTGCTGTAAAAGCCATCACGGAGCCTGCCTTGCCGCCAGCGGTCGGTGCGGCGGCAGGCCCATACTCAAGGAGTCAAATCATGTTGAAACGCGCAAAATGGGGCGGCCTGGCACTGGCTGGGCTGGTTGGAACGGTATGTGCGGCCACGCCGCAGGATCTCGGTACCACCCTGACGCCGCTGGGCGGCGAAAAAGCCGGCAATGCGAGCCGGTCGGTTCCGGCCTGGAACGGCGAGCAGGTCATGCAGCCGGGCTGGAGCTATGGAAAATACCGCAAGGACTACTTCAAGTACAAGGACGACAAGCCGCTCGAGACCATCGACGCGGGCAACGCCGACAAGCACGCCGACAAGCTCAGCCCCGGCCAGCTGAGCCTGCTCAAGCAGGTCAAGGGCTACAAGATGGAGGTCTATCCGAGCCATCGTTACTGCAGCGCGCCTGACTTCGTGGCCGAAAACACCAAGAGCAACGTGGGCAGCGCCAGGATCGGAGCCGACGGCTGGAGCCTGGCCGAGGCCAACGTGCCGGGCGTGCCGTTCCCGTTCCCCAAGACCGGGACCGAAGCGATGTACAACGCCAAGATGCGCTATCACGGCGTCGGCATGGACTACAAACGCGTCACCACCGCGGTCTCGCCGCGCAAGGGCGGCAGCGACTGGATCAAGGCCGGTTCCGAGCAAACCCTGTTCTTCCCGTGGGGCAGCACGGGCAGCACCAAACTGAGCACGCTGCCTCAGGTCGAGTACTACACCTACTTCGCCTATTCCTCGCCGACCGCACTGGCCGGGCAGGCGCTGGCGATCGCGTTTTTCCTGAACCAGCCATCGAGCGAGACGTTCTATTACTTCCCGGGTCAGCGCCGGGTGCGCCGGATGCCGGCCTATTCCTACGATGCGCCGCAGATCGGCTTCGAAAACCAGTACACGCTCGACGAGCCGTTCGTGTTTAACGGCGCCATCGACCGCTTCGACTGGAAGCTGGTCGGCAAGAAGGAAGTCTACATTCCCTACGCTTCCTTCGGCGCCTACAACTTCAATGCGAAGTTCGAAGACGTGGCCAAGGACGATGCGATCGCCAGCAATGCGCGCCGCTACGAGCTGCACCGGGTATGGGTGGTCGAGGCCACCGTCAAGGCGGGCATGCGCCACTCGGCGCCGAAACGCACCTTCTACCTGGACGAGGATAGCTGGAACCTGATGCTGGCCGACGACTACGACGCCCAGGGCAAGTTGTGGAAACACAGGGAAGGCTACCTGATCCCGGTCTACGAGACCGGCAGCTGCGACGTTTCCGCCTTTGCCCAGTACAACCTGGCCGAAGGACGCTATGTGTTCGACCTGCATTCGGTCGGCGCGGGCAAGGACATGAGCTGGGCCACCGACGCCAAGTCGAGCCCGCGCTTCAAGTCGAGCTTCTACGGCGCCGACAACCTGCGCGCCATCAGCGAACGCTAACCACCTGACAGGAATATCATCATGAGAACAAGCTACAAGGCGATTGCGCTGGCGTGCATGCTGTGCGCCTCGATGGCGCAGGCCATCGAAATCAAGGGCGAGACGGTCACCGGCAATTTCGACTCGACCATCGTACTGGGGGTTGGCGTACGTGCCAACGACCCCGCGTGCTCGCACGTGATCGGCAGTTTTTTCGGCAGCTTCGCGTCGGCCCAGCCCAGCGGCGCCGGCGCCCCGGCCGGATGCACCGACGTGTTTTCCGCCTATAACGACCAGGGCAACCTGAACTACGCCAAGGGAGACCGCTTCACCACCTACCTGAAGGGCACCCACGAGCTGCTGCTGAACTTCCCGGAAGATATCAAGTTCATGGCCCGCGTCAGCTGGCTCAAGGATTTTTCCGCGACCCACGCGACCGGCTACCTTAGCGGCCTTGGCAGCGTCAGCTCGTTCCCGCAGGAGGCGCGCGACGACCTCTCGACCAAGGTGCGCCTGCTCGACCTGTGGGCCAGCAAGTCGTTCTCCGTGGGCGAGGAACGGGCCCGGATCCGGGTCGGCAACCAGGTCGTCAACTGGGGCGAGAGCCTGTTCCTGCCGGGTGGGCTGAACCAGACCAATGCGGTCGACATCATGCGCCTGTCGCAGCCAGGCACGCAACTGAAGGAAGCCGTGCTGCCGGCGCCGATGGTCAACCTGTCGACCGGGCTGGGCCACGGCCTGAGCGCGGAAGCCTATATCCAGCAAGGCTGGAACGGCAACTACTTCCCGCCGGTGGGCAGCTACTGGTCGACCGCCTCGGTCGGCAAGGGCGCCGACGCCTACGGCTTGCCGACCCTGAGCGAGCCGCGCAACGGCGGCCAGTATGGTGCGGCGCTGCGCTTCCAGCCGGAGAACACCGCGCTCAACCTGGGCCTGTATGCGATGAACTACCACGACAAGTCGCCGGTGGTGGTCACCTCGATGACCTCGGGCAGCGGCTTCGCCTACCGTTACCTGGAAGACCGCAAGATCTACGGCGTGAGCGCCAATTTCCCGCTCGGGAACTGGGCGATCGGCACCGAGTTGTCGTACCGGCCGAAAGACCCGATCGCGCTCAATGCCTCGGCGCCGGGACTGGCGACGACCACCATGACCGAACCGTTCGGCGTGACGTCCTGCCTGGCCGACGGCAAGTGCTATGCGGAGGAAAAGAAGTACCAGTGGCACGTGACGGGTTTGCTCAGCCTGACGCCGGGCGACCATGGCCCCCTGCTCAAGCTGCTCGGCGCCCAGACCGCGACCCTGCTGGCCGAGGCGGTCATGATTCGCTATCCTGACCTGCAGAGCAGCTATTCCGGCGTGCCGGTTGCCGCCGGCGGCTGGGGCTGGGGCTTCGAGACCAGCGCGCGCGCCGACCAGACCGGGGCCGGGGTTCCTGCCGCGGTGGGCAGCCGCACTTCCTACGGCTACAACTTCGACTTCAGCTGGGTCTACGACAGCACGGTCATTCCGGGCTGGCAGGTGATCCCCGAAGTGTATTTCTTCCATGCCGTCAAAGGGCGCACGCCGAACCTGATGGCCAACTTCATGGAAGGGGCGAAGTCGGCCAACTTCATCGTCAGCTTCGTCAAGAATCCGGCAACCTGGCAGGCCAGCGTGAACTACGCCCGCTTCTGGGGCGGCGATTCGCTGTTCGATCAACCGCTGCGCGACCGCAGCTTCTTCGGGGCGACCTTGTCCCGCAATTTCTAGGACGGCGCTGCCCACAAGCCAGCGGCTAGCTGGCGCATTAAAAGGTGTCCTTCGACCCCGTTTAATGCGCCAGCGCGATCGGCGCCGGTAAGCCGTGACGAACTTTTTAATTCGAGATTGGCCGCATCATGGTTTTCTTTAAACGTCACTTCAATATCAACCGGTTCCAGGAAATCGCTTTCCGCTTCCGGGTGCAGGTGCTGGCAGCGCTGCTCCTGTTTACCGTGTTTATGGCCGTGTTTGCGCTGCAGTTGCGCATGGACGCAGGCTTCGAGAAGCAAATGCCCTCGGGCCACGAATACATCCAGACCTTCAACCAGTACCGCGACGACGTGCTCGGGGCGAACCGCCTGAACGTGGTGCTCAAGGCGCGCAAGGGAACGATCTGGACCAAGGAGGGGCTGGCGCGCCTGCATGGGCTGACCCAGGCCGTCACCTTCCTGCCGAACATCAACCGGCTCGGCGTGCAGTCGTTGTGGACCCCGAACTCGTATGTCAACGAAATCACCGAGGAAGGCTTTCGCGCCGATCCGGTCATCCCTGGCACGGTCACGCCCGAAGCGCTGACCCCGGAACTGGTCGGCCAGGTACGCCAGGCGACCGCCAACGGCGGTTTCGTCGGCACCCTGGTGTCGAAGGGGCAGGACAGTGCGATGGTCATCGCCGAGATCAACGAAATGGATGCGCAGGGACGCAAGGTCGATTATGTGGCCTACAACGCGATCCTGGAAAATGAAATCCGCAAGAAGTTCGAGGACGCCGACTTCGAAGTGCAGATCATCGGCTTCGCCAAGCAGATCGGCGACGTGGCCGCCGGCGCGGCCGGCGTCGTCAAGTTCTGCCTGATGGCGCTGCTGCTGACCGCGCTGGCGGTCTACTGGTACTGCCGCTCGGTCAGGTTTACAGTGCTGCCGGTGCTCTGTTCGCTGGTGTCGCTGGTGTGGCAGTTCGGCACCTTGCGCCTGCTCGGCTACGGGCTCGACCCGCTTGCGGTGCTGGTGCCGTTCCTGGTGTTTGCCATCGGCGTCTCGCACGGGGTCCAGCAGATCAACTACATCGTGCGCGGCATCGCGGCCGGCATGAGCTGCGAGCACGCGGCCAAGGCCAGCTTCAAGGGCTTGCTGGTGCCTGGCGTACTGGCGCTGGTGACTGCCTTCGTGTCGTTCGTCACGCTGGTGCTGATCCCGATCCCGATGGTCAAGGAACTGGCCATTACCGCCTCGATCGGTGTCGGCTACAAGATCGTCACCAACCTCGTCATGTTGCCGCTGGCGGCGTCGATGCTATCGGTAGGCAAGGACTACGCCGTCGATGCGATGCGCCAGCAATTGATCCGGGCGCGCTGGCTGGCCGTGCTCGGGCGCGTGGCCGAGCCGAAAACCGCGGTGGCGATCGTGCTCGCGACCCTGGCGCTGTTTGCCGCCTCGGCCTGGTACAGCAGCGACCGCCTGGTGGGCACCTTGCAGCCCGGCGCGCCCGAACTGCATGCCGATTCGCGCTACAACCTGGACGCCAAATCGATCTCCGAGAATTATTCGACCGGCCTTGACTGGCTCACCGTGGTGCTCGAGACGCCTGCCGACTCGTGCGAACAGGTGGCCTACGGCCGCTACCAGGACAGCTTCGACGCCGCCATGCGCAATGTGCCGGGCGTGATGTCGGTCAGTTCCTTCGCCGAGCAGATGAAGATCTATAACGAAGGCTACAACGAAGGCAACCCGCGCATGTTCGTGGTGCCGCTCGACAGCGCCAACTACGCGGCGCTGGGCGTGGAGATCGGGCGCGTGCGCGGCTTCCTTAACAAGAACTGCAGCATGCTGGCAAGCCACCTGTACCTGGCCGACCACAAGGCCGAGACCATCAACCGCGTGATCGCGCAGGTGCGCCAGTACCGCGACGCGAACCGCTTGAACGGCCTGACGCTGCGCCTTGCGGCCGGCAATGCCGGCGTGATCGCCGCCGTCAATGCGGAAGTCGAAAAGTCCGAGCTGCCGATGATGCTGTACGTGTACGCAGCGATCGTGCTGCTCGTGTTCGCGGTCTACCGTGACCTGCGCGCCGTGATCGCCTGCTGCCTGCCGCTGACGGTGGCCACCTTCATCGGCTACGCCTTCATGAAGCAGCTGCAGATCGGCCTGACGGTGGCGACCTTGCCGGTGATGGTGCTGGCCGTTGGCATCGGGGTCGACTACGCCTTCTATATCTACAGCCGCCTGCAGGCGCACCTGGCCTGCGGCGAGCCGATCGGGGCGGCACTGGAGAAATCGATCCAGGAGATCGGCATCGCCACCATCTTCACCGCGATCACGCTCTCGATCGGCGTGGCGACCTGGTCGTTCTCGGCGCTCAAGTTCCAGGCCGACATGGGCAAGCTGCTGTCGTTCATGTTCCTGGTCAACCTGGTGATGGCGATGACCGCACTGCCTGCATTTGCGGTGGTGCTTGAAAGAATGTTCCCGCGCACACGGCCGATCAAGCTCAGCGCGGCACTGAGCCATTAAGAGGAGCACAGCAATGATCCGTTTCAAGATGACCGCGCTGGCGCTGGCCTGCGCACTGGGGGCAGGCGCCGTCGCCGCCGATGAGGTGGCGCCGCGCGCCGCGCGCCTTGACCCGCATGCGGCGCGCGCCGCCATGCTCGACGCCACCCGCGCCGGAAACCGCATCGTCGCGGTCGGCGAACACGGTTATGTGCTGCTCTCGGACGACGACGGCAAGACACAGCGCCAGGCCAAAAGCGTCCCGGTCGATTTTGCGCTGACCTCGGTGTCGTTCGTCGACGCGCGACAGGGTTGGGCCGCCGGGCACGGCGGCGCCATCATCCATACCGTCGACGGCGGCGAGACCTGGTCGCTGCAGCACAACGACAGCAAGGTCGACCAGCCGTTTTTCAGCGTGTATTTCCGCGATGCGCAAACCGGCTTGGCCGCCGGGCTGTGGTCCTTGCTGCTGGCCACCAGCGATGGCGGCAAGAGCTGGACCCAGGTCAGCCTGCCATTGCCGGAAGGACGCAAACGGGCCGACCTGAACCTGCTCAAGATCTTCCCGGGCACCGGGCATGAGCTGTTCATTGCAGCCGAGCAGGGGACCGTGCTGCATTCGGCCGACGACGGACAAGGCTGGCGCTACCTCGCCACCGGCAGCAAGGCCTCGCTCTGGACCGGGACCATGACGCCGGCGGGTACGCTGCTGGTGGCGGGCCTGCGCGGGAAGATGTTGCGCAGTACGGATAAAGGCGCAAGCTGGAAACCGGTTGCGCTGGGTACCGAGGGTTCGGTCACGCAGTTGAAGTCGCACGGCGCCGCGTTGTGGGCCAGTTCGCTCGACGGCAGCCTGCTGCGCAGTGTCGACGATGGACTAAGCTGGAGTGCGGCGGCGTCCGCCGGCAGCTCCCTGACCGCGATTGCGGCGCGCAGCGACGGCAGCTATCTGAGCTACGCCAAGCAAGGCGTGAACCCGTAGGAGGGAAGCGGTTAGAATACATGCGGACCATCACATCAGGAGCCTGACATGAGCCGCAAAGTATTCGTCACCGGGGTCGGCATGATCCCGTTCGCCAAGCCGGGCGCCAGTGCGCCTTACCATGAGATGGGCGCGCTGGCGGCGCGCCAGGCGCTCGATGACGCGGGCCTGGCCTACGACGACATCGAGCAGGCTTACGCCGGCTATGTGTACGGCGATTCGACGTGCGGCCAGAAGGCGCTGTACCAGGTCGGCATGACCGGCATCCCGGTCGTCAACGTCAACAACAACTGCTCCACCGGCTCCACGGCGCTGTTCCTGGCGCGCCAGGCGATCGCCAGCGGCGCCGCCGAGTGCGTGCTGGTGCTCGGTTTCGAGCAAATGAGCCCGGGCGCGCTCGGCTCCGTGTTCACCGACCGTCCCAGCCCGTTCGACGCGTTCGACACGGTCACCGACAAGCTGGTCGGCATGCCCGACATCCCGCTGGCGCTGCGCTACTTCGGCGGCGCCGGATTGGCGCACATGAAAAAATACGGTACTCCCCTCGATGCCTTCGCGAAGATTCGCGCCAAGGCCAGCCGCCATGCGGTAAACAACCCGCTGGCGCTGTTTCGCAAGGAGCTGAGCACCCAGGACGTGCTCGATGCGCCGGCGATCTGGCCCGGGGTGATGACGCGCCTGATGGCCTGCCCGCCGACCTGCGGCGCCGCGGCCGCGGTGCTGGTGTCGGAAGAATTTGCGAAAAAACGCGGCCTGAAGGCGAACGTGTTCATCGCGGCCCAGGCCATGACCACCGACCGCGCCAGCACCTTCGATGGCGGCGACATGATGCGCCTGGTCGGCTACGACATGAGCCGCGAGGCCGCCGCCAAGGTGTATGCGCAGGCCGGCATCGGCCCGGACCAGATCGATGTCGTCGAGCTGCACGACTGTTTCGCCCACAACGAGTTGATCACCTACGAAGCGCTGGGGCTGTGTCCGGAAGGCGGCGCCGACAAGTTCATCAGCGATGGCGACAACACCTATGGCGGCAAGGTGGTGACCAATCCATCGGGCGGGCTGCTCTCGAAGGGGCATCCGCTGGGCGCCACCGGGCTGGCGCAGTGCTACGAGCTGACCCACCAGTTGCGCGCCAGTGCAGGCGCGCGCCAGGTCGATGGCGCGCGCGTGGCGCTGCAGCACAACCTCGGGCTGGGCGGGGCGTGCGTGGTGACGATGTATTGCAGCGCCTGAGGGAGCGGTCATGGACATTACCTCCCCATGGATGAACCCCGAACTCGAAGGCTTTCGCGACGCGGTGCGGCGCTTCATCGACAGCGAAGTGATGCCGCACCAGGAGCGCTGGAAAAAACAGCAGCACGTTGACCGCGACTTGTGGAACAAGGGCGGCGCGATGGGCATGCTGCTGGCCGATATCCCGGAGCAGTACGGCGGCTCCGGCGGCAGTTTCGCGCACCAGGCGGTGGTGTTTGAAGAGCTCAGCGATGCGGGCGACATGGCGTTCGGCGTGCACGTGCATGCGATCGTCGCGCACTACATCCTGAACCAGGGTACCGAAGCGCAAAAGCGCAAGTACCTGCCAAGACTGGCCAGCGGCGAGATGGTGGCAGCGATCGCGATGTCGGAGCCGGGCGCCGGCTCGGACCTGAAAGGCATTCGCACCAGCGCCGTCGCCGGTGCCGAAGGCTACCGCGTGAACGGCTCCAAGACCTTCATCTCGAACGGCTACCTGGCCGATTTGATCGTGGTGGTGGTCAAGACCGATCCGGCGGCCGGCGCCAAGGGCGTGTCGCTGCTGCTGCTCGAGACGGCCGACAATCCGGGATTTCGGGTCGGGCGCATTCTCGAGAAGGTGGGACAGAAGGGGCAGGACACCTGCGAGCTGTTCTTCGACAACGCCCACGTGCCGCTCGAGAATGTGCTGGGCGGGGTGGAGGGAAAAGGCTTCGCGCAGCTGATGACGGAGCTGCCCTACGAGCGCACCATCCTCGGCGTGGCCGGGGTGGCGGCCATCGAACGCGCGCTCAGGCTGACGGTGGCACACACGCGCGAGCGCAAGGCCTTCGGCCAGAGCCTGATGGACATGCAGAACACGCGTTTCGTGCTGGCCGAGATCAAGACCGAGGCGACGGTGGCGCGCATTTTCATCGACCGCTGCATCGAGGACATGATGCGCGGACGCATGGACGCGGTGCAGGCGTCGATGGCGAAGTACTGGATCTCCGACTTGCAGTGCAAGGTGATCGACCAGTGCGTCCAGCTGTTCGGCGGCTACGGCTACATGCTCGAATACCCGATCGCGCAGATGTACGTGGACGCGCGCGTGCAGCGCATCTACGGGGGCGCCAATGAGGTCATGAAAGAAATTATCGCCCGCTCCCTGTAAGGGCAAAGGCGGCGGCGCCGCCTTTGCCACCCCTTCGCTCTCCTATTTGCCAATCGGCAATGTCACGCTCCAGCCCGCTTCGCGACAACTTCATGCGATTGGGCAAACTCCCTGCACGTAATTCGGCCCACAATTTCGTTTAGTGTTGCCCGACTGGCTATATCGGCGGGCAACTTGAATGACATGACAATGGGAGAGACCAGATGAATCTTCGTAAAACATTGCTGGCGGCGATGATCGGCGCATTGCCCCTGATGGCGCTGGCCGCAGGTCCGATGATGGGAGCGCCCATTGCCCAATCGCCGCAGGAGGGCGCGAGCCTGATCGCCCGGCTGGCCGCTCAGCGCGCCAGCCATGGGCTCGACGCCGACCACCATTTTGCGCTCGCCAACCAGCACCCGGGCATGGACGGGACCAGGGTCACGCGCGCCGATCATACCTACAAGGGGGTGCGGGTGTTCGGCTCGGAGTCGGTTGTCGTGACCGACAGCGCAGGCGAGATCGTGAGCGAATCGATTTCCGACCGCCGCTCCGGGCTCGGCAGGGGCGCGTCGAACAAGACCGGTGGCGCGGCGGCCGACTTCAATGTGGTTCCCGCGATTAGCGCCAAGACCGCGATGGACACGGTGGTGAGCGCGCTGTCCCCGGGCGGCGTGCATGTGGTGCCTCCCAGGGCTGAACTGATCATCTATCCGGTCATAGGCGAAGAGCGCACTGCCGCCGCTGCCAACAAGGCCGAGGAAGAGCTCAATGCGCTCGACCTGCACGAGGTGGTCGAACGCTACGAATTGGCCTATCTCGTACACACGCGCATGACCGAAGGCGACAAGCCGCTGTTTTACGACACCGTGGTGAGCGCCAGGGACGGCGGCATCCTGAGCCAGTGGAGCATGTGGCAGACCGTGGTAGGCGTTGGCAACAGCCAGTACAACGGCACGGTGCCCATCAGCACCTCCCAGGCGGGCGAGACCTACACGATGAAGGACCCGACCCGCGGCACCGGCGGCACCTTCGGCGCGATGGCCATCACCAACGCCAACCATACAACGTCGGCGGGCAAGCTGTTTACCAACACCAGCAACACCTGGGGCGATGGCAAGCAATACATCGCCGGCGGCAGCACCACCGACGCCAATGGCCAGACCGCCGCCGTCAACGCCTTGTGGGGCCTGATGAACACCTACGACATGCACAAGAATGCGCTCGGATGGCATTCGCTGGACGGCAACAACACCTCCACTTACATCGCCGCGCACGTCAACACCGCGTATGACAACGCCTACTACAGCGACACCTGCAAGTGCATGTTCATCGGCGACGGCTCGAGCTTCACCAGCCTCGGTGCGATCGACGTGGTCGGGCACGAGATGTCGCACGGCGTGACTGCCTCGACCTCGAATCTGATCTACCGCGGCGAGCCGGGCGGGCTCAATGAATCGAGTTCGGACATCGGCGGCGAAGTGGTCGAGGCCTATGCGCGCGCGGGCGGCACCGGCAGCACGATTGCCAACACGGGCAACGACTGGGTGATGGGCAAGGAAATCAGCAAGACCGGCACCCCGCTGCGCTACCTGTACAAGCCGAGCAAGGATGGGAGCAGCCCGGATGCATGGAGCGTCAAGCTCAGGGGCCTTGACGTGCACTACAGCAGCGGCCCGAACAATCGCATGTTCTACTTCCTGGCGCAGGGCTCGAATGCGACCGCCAGCAGCGATTACTACAGCAAATACCTGAACAAGGCGCCGCTGGCGATGAGCGGGATCGGGACCGACAAGGCATTCCGGATCTGGTTCAAGGCGCTCACGACCAAGTTTACCTCCTCGACCAATTACGCCGATGCGCGCGCCAAGATGGTGCTGGCGGCGCAGGAGTTGTATGGCGCTGCCAGCAAGGAAGCGACCGCCGTGCAGCGCGCTTACGCGGCGATCAACGTGGGCGCCGACGTGGCTGAATGAGCCAGCCGCGCGCTGCGTTAAATGGGGCCGGGGTTCTCGTGGCGGCAGTGCCGCGACGAGAACGCCGGCCCCATTTGGCGATGCTGCCGCGGAACGCGTTAGCCTTTTTTAGATCCCGCCACCAGCACGGCCGCACCTGCGGCAATCGCGATGAGGCTGGCCCACAGCGGGATGATCACGCTTTCCTTTTCCGTGACCGACAGCGAGAGCGGGCCCACGACGGCCTTGTGGGTCTCTTTGGTAAAGCTGAAGCCGCCGAAGACCAGTCCCAGCACGCCGCCGACGATGAGGACGGCGCCGATCATTTTTGTCGCATTCATTTTGTTTTTCCTTGTTATGAGTGAAGCCGGTTTAATTGCCCAGCAGGGGATAGGGGTTGAGCGGGGTTCCCTTCCACCATTGCTTCTCGGCGGTCAGTTCGACCACCGCGAAGTGCAGATGGGGCGCGGCCGGATCTGCGTTGCCGGTGCTGCCGACATAGCCGATCAGGTCGCCACGTTTGAGTGGCATGCCTTCCTTGATGCCCTCCGCGTAGCGGTCAAGATGCGCGTAGTAGTAGGCAAATTTTTCGCTCGGGTCGAACTGGTAGATGGTCAGGCCGCCGGGCTTGCTGTTGAACAGTTTGACGAGCTTGCCGTCGGCCACCGCGAGCACCTTGCTGCCCTTGGGCGCCATGATGTCGAGCGCTTCGTGATGGCGTTCCTTGCCGCGCGGCTGGTCGAAGGTGTCGGTGAGGGCGCTGGCCTGGATGCCTTCCACGGGAACCAGCAGCTTCTGGGCCGGAACCGGTTCGCTGCCGGCGGCGAGCGGCGCCACCAGCGGGAATTCCTGCGCGGCAGGGCGCAGCGGCAAATCGGCCTCGGTCAGGTCGGTCTGCACCACGGGCGCCGCAGGCAGGGCCGCCATTGGGCCGGTGCTGGCCGCTGGCGTAACGGCGGGCGCGACTGCCACGACGGGCGCCGCATCCTGCGGTAGCTGGCGCAGGAAGACAAACAAGGCGGCGGCGCCGAGCACGGCGCCCGCTACAAACGTCAAAAGCCATTTCATGGTGGAATCCTTCACTTCGGTGAGTGCGGCAAGCCGCGAATCCGGCAACGGCCGGTCATTCTTGCAACACCACTTCAGTGCCGCTCGCCACCGATTCGGTGAGCGCTGCCACATCCCAGTTGGTCAGGCGGATGCAGCCGTGCGACTGGGTCTTGCCGATCGACGCAGGGACGGGCGTGCCGTGGATGCCGTAATGCGGTTTCGACAGGTCGACCCATGCCACCCCCACCGGATTGTTCGGGCCTGCCGGAATCTTGGCTTTTTTCTCGCCTGCATCGGCATCCCAAAACAGCTTGGGGTTGTAGTGAAAGACCGGGTTCTTCGAAATGCCTTGCACCTTCCATGTGCCCACGGGCAGCGGATCATGTTCGCTTCCGGTCGAGGCCGGAAATTGGCCGATCGGCTTGCCGCTGGCGTCGAGCAAGGTGAGCGTGCGCTCGGATTTGTCGACCACGATCTTGCCGGCCTTGGGCAGCGGTTCGGTGCCGAGCACGTTCGGCACCATGAGTTGCTCGCCCGCGCGCCCCAGGTTCTTGCCTGGATTTAAGCGCTGGAGCAGGGCGGGGCTGGCGTGGAATTTCTCGGCCAGCGCTTCGGCCGCGCTTGCATACCCTAGCGCGGCCAGTTTCGCTTTTTCCGCCATGTCTTCCGGAACCGGCGCAAAGGGGCCGGCCACGTCGGCATCGGTGACGGTGTAGACGGCGATCGCGTCTGCGCTGTCGGCATTGAGCGCGCGCCAGGTCGCAGCGTCCAGTTTGCCGCTGGGCGCGAGGCCATTTTTTCTTTGGTAGCCGGTAATTGCCGCGCGCATGTTGGAGCCGTGGGCGCCGTCGATCTCGCCCGACGAGTAGCGTGCACGGTCGAGCAGGATTTGCGCGCGCAACAGGGCTGGAACAGAGGCCTTGCCTTCGGCCGCAGTCTTGCCGGCGGCGTTGACGGCGGCCGCGTCAAGGCTGGTCGTGGGCAGCGGAGCGGCTACAGCAGCGCCCGCCAGGGAGGCTGCGATCAAGGCGATTGACAGATGATTCAAGGTGGATTCCCGCTAAGTGTAACCAAAGGAAATCCTAGATTAATGCCTGCCAGATATAAGGTCTGTGCGCCAGCGAACTAAGCGAATAGCGCCAGCGGGCGCTGCGAGGCGCGCTGTTGGACTCCCCGGATATTGTTGTTATTTGGACACGCCGGCAGCCAGGCGCTCCAGTCCCAGCGCCTGGCGGATCGCCCCCAGCACCAGGGTCCAGGCTGGCGAGCTGGCCGCGATTTCGTCGTAATGGCTGGCGCCCGGCAGGATGATCACTTCGGCAGTGTCGCCGGCAGCGCGGGCGCGCTGCGCATAATCGTAGGCTGCGCGCGGCGGCGAGACAGTGTCGAGCTCACCGGTGATCAGCAGCGTGCGGCTGCCGTTGGGGATCAGTTCGGCCGCGTTCGTATCGGCAAACACATCGGGCCGGGCGGCGCTCGGCTTGCCGGCCAGCTGCACGATGTCGCGCCCGCAGCTCGATTTGATCAGCGCTTGCTCGTGGCGCAGGTCGGCCAGGCCGCCCAGGCTGATCACCTCGCGCACTGGCAGGGGGCGCGGCTGGAACAAGGGGCTGCTGGCCGGGATGCGCGCGCGCCCGGCAAGCCATTGCGCCAGCTGGCCGCCAGCCGAATGGCCGACCGCCACGATGCGGCTGGTGTCGAGCTGGTACTTGCCGGCCTCGGCTCCGAGCCGCTCGAGCGCGGCGTTGACATCCTGGTAGGTGCCGGGGTAGCCGCCGCCTTCCTCGTCCACGCGCCGGTATTCGACGTTCCACACCGCGATGCCCTGGTCTGCCAGGGCGCCGGCGACATTGTGCATCTGGTCGATGCCGCCGAACTCGACGGTCCAGCATCCGCCATGGATCAGCACGACGACCGGGAACGGACCGCCCCCGGCCGGCCTGAACAGTTCGGCGAACTGGGAAGGCGCGCTGCCGTAGGAGAACCTGGCCGACGGCGCCGGTCCGCTCAGGGCGAGGTAGTCCGCCAGCGTCATCGGCGCGGCCGCGGCGGCGCTCGATACGAACAGGGCGGGAAGCAGGGAGCGCAGGGACAGTGTCATGGTGGCGGCGTGCATGGCTGGGCGAAGTGTGAACTATATACACATTGAACGCCGAAGTGGAAACGGCGATGCGCGTCCAGCCGGCCCGCACGATTGAAGCATGCTGCCGGCGTTCCGCTCCTTCCGTGCTAGTCTGCAAAAAAGGCGGAGGAGCCATGCAAAACGCGAGCGAGCAATACCGGGGCTTCACGATTTTCGTGCAGCCCATCAAGGGTAAGGACGATCTCTGGGATTTCGAATACCGGCTCACGCGCGAGGGCGGGTCGGGCGGGTCGGGCGCGCAGGCGCCCATGACGCGTTCGCAGACCGCGGGCGGCCATGCGACGGCCGAGGTGGCCTGCCTTGCCGGCATCGAAGTGGGCAGGACCGAGGTCGACAACCTGCTGGCGCTTGCGCAGGCGGGGGCGCCCAAAGAGCGCACCCCGGACCAATGAGGCGCCTGTTGTTTACCCTGAAAAGTATGTCGGAAATAAAACATTTGTAAAAATGTTTAAGGGCTCTATATTCAACGATGTGTGAAGGCGAATGAGAACCGGTTGTTCGCTTTTACGCCCTTCTTTTTACCCACCGGAGATGACGATGAACCAGTCAAAGCAAAGCGGCACCCAGAACAGGCAATCGGCTAACGAAACCGAGGCCGAATCACGCGCTGGCGCCAAGAGCGAAAAGAGCAGCAAGAACGCGAAAACGAACGTCAAGGCCGGCACCGGCAAGGGAGCGGGCGGCGGCGCCAAGCAGAAGCAGGGACGCTGATCAGTCCAGGCCCAGCTCGAGCTGGGCCGCAAGGTGAGCTCCTTCGTTGCCGGCCCGCCCTACCTGCTTTCCGGCCTGCTCCGAAGGGAGCGCCGGATCGAGCCAGAGCGCGGCATCCTGCGCCGACAGCACGACCGGGCGCCTGTCGTGCACGTCCACCATTCCGCCTTCGGCGTCGGCGGTGACGATCACGAAACCCGACTCGGCCGCATGTTCGCGGAACGGTCCGAAGGCAGCGATGGCGGCCATGAACAATGGCTCGCGCGTTTTCAGGTGCACATGCCACGGCTGCTTCTTGCCCTTCTCGCCAGTCCATTCATACCAGCCGGCCGCCGGCACGATCGCGCGTCCGGCCTTGAGCAGGGGAGACCAGTAGCGGTTGCCGAGTTTTTCAAGCCGCGCATTGATCGCGATCGGCACCTTTCCAGCCGCCCACGCCGCGCGGTAGCCCCAGAACAGGTCTTCGATGACGAGCTGGTCGTCCACCACCCGCATCAGGGGGCGATAGGTGCCGGGGGCCGCGTTGAAGCTGGGCGCGGCCTGGCTGCCGAAGATGGGATTGGCATGCGGCCAATGCATCGCGGCGACATATTCAACGGCGGTATGGTTTTGGTCGAGGCGGCCGCACATGGGGTGTAATTTCACAGGATCGATGGAACGAAACGATACAACAATTACGCCTGGTTCGCGTCCACACGCATTGAGATTTTCCCATATGAACGTATTGCAGGCATGCAGCGTTCTTTATAATTGACAGAAAGGCAGGCCCTGACGATGACTGAGCGATTCAACTGCAGTAGCGCGGAGCGCGCGATCCGGCGCGCCCACTCGACACCCGATCCGGACGTTCCGCCGCCCGAGCCCAAGCCCAACCCGGTGCCGGACGATGTTCCCTTGCCCACCCATGCCCCGGTGGAAGAGCCGACCTTGCCCGAGCCACCCATCAAGGCGGGCGCCGCCACGAGGGCGTGAAGCGCTCAGCGGCCTTTGGGAGGGACCGGGTCGAGGTCGTTGAGCTGTTCGTTCGGTTCGTCGCGCTGCAGCGAGGCGTCGTGTTCGAGGCGGCCGCGGGTTTCGCCGGCGTCGAATCCGTTCGCGCTGGGGGACTCCGGGTCGGACGTCCCGTCGCGCCGCGTATGCGGCAGTGGCGGAATGGTGCGGATCATTTCCTCGATTTCTTCCTGGGCTGGCGTTTTTTCACCGCTGCCGATATCGGCTTCGTCGAGTAATCCCCGGGCCTGGGCCGGGTCCGGAAAAGGTTTTTTGTGGCGCATGATGCACTCCAAATGGTGGGTAATCTTTTAAAGTGATCCTATCAGCGCGCCCTGCCGGCTGGCGCGCAATACACGCGCGCGCCGCTGTTGCTTTATGGCTACAGACATGATGTTTGTGTTTCACGTCACAAGGCGGCGTTGCCGATGGTTTCATAATTGGGACATCGATGCGTTTTCTTTGTACTGGGAGCAGGTGATGGGCAATTCCTTACATAACAAGATCTATCTTGGCCGTACTTCGGTACTCAGCTCCAAGCCGATTCAGGCGGCGCTTTTCGTCGGCGCGTTTGTGAGCATTGGCCTGATGTGGCTGGCAATGCGCGTGTTCAGGTGAACGGTCGCCTCGGGCGCGGCCACAGCGGCGCCAGGACGATTGCAGTTGCCCTTGTGTAGCTGCGCGGTTACCATGTGGGCCGGGTCGCCACATGAAAGCAGCAATGAAGAACGAAAAACTGACAAGCGACGAATACGATGCGCTTGAACATATCGAGCGCGGCGCCAAGCACGACCGGGTCAATGCCTGCGTCGGGCGCAATGCGAAGCGCCTGTCGGGCCTGAAACTGGTGCAATATGGCAAGGATGGAACAGTCGCGCTGACCGACAAGGGGCAGCAGGCCTTGTTTGTACGGCGCTGCATCCTGGGGCTGCGGGCCCTGCGCGCGGACCCGATGGCGCCGCTCGCGGCCGACGTGGCCCTGTTCCTCGGAAAAAAATCCCACATCGAAGCACAGGAAGCGGGCGGTTTCGCCGTCACCGCCAAGGGTCGCGAATCGCTGGCCGATATCGACGCCCAGGAAAAACAGAAGTAACGGCCAAGCCCGGAAAAATCGGGGTCTGTCCCCGATTTCCCGTTTTTGGGAAATCGGGAAATCGGGGACAGACCCCGATTCTTTATTTCCCCGTCACCGCCAAGGGCCGCGAATCGCTGGCCGATATAGACGCGTAGACGCCCAGTGCCCAGGAAAAACAGAAGTAACGGCCAAGCCCGGAAAAATCGGGGTCTGTCCCCGATTTCCCGCTTTTGGAAAATCGGGGACAGACCCCGATTCTTTATTTTTGCACTGGCTGGAAGCCGTCGGCCTCGATCTCGAGCTCGGTCACTTCGCCGTACTTGGCGGCCACCTTGCGGATCGCCTCGGCCTTGCCGATCAGGACCATCTGCAGGTTTTCGCGCGGGAAGTGCTTGTCGACCAGCTGGCGCGCGCGCGCCGGCGTCAGGCTGTCGACGTCGTGCATGAAGTTGTCGATCTGCGCGCGCCCCACTTGTGCAACGTACATGTCGGCCAGCAGGGCGCTCAGTTGTGCGCTCGTTTCAAAGCGCGGCGGGTATTGCCCCTTGACGTAGGCCTTGGCCGATTCGAGCGTGGGCGCGTCGATCCCCTTGTCCCACAGGCGCCGGTAGGTCTTGAGCGCTAGCTCGAGCGCGGGCTCGGTCTTGGGCAGCGCCGTGAAGCTCGAGATGGCGAAGGTGCCGGTCTGCGAGAGCGTGGCGAACTCGCTGCGCGCGCCGTAGGTCAGGCCGGAATTGACGCGCAGTTCGTCGTTGAGCCATGAGGTGAAGCGCCCGCCGACGATGGTGTTGAGCACTTGCAGCGGCACGTAGTCGGCATCGTTGCGGGCAATCCCGGCGCCGCCGATCAGGAAGGTGGTCTCGGTCGCGTCGGGCTTGTTGACCAGCCATACGCGCGCCTTGTCGGCGCGTACCTTGCCGTTTTGCTGGGCCGCGGGCGCGGCGCCGCTCGCGCTCCAGCTGCCGAACAGCGCTTCGATCTGCTGGCGCATCTCGGCGCCCTTGAAGTCGCCCACCACGATGATGGCGCTGTTGTCCGGACGGTAGTAGCGCTGGTGGAAGGCCCTGACGTCCTGCTGCGTCAGCGCGCCCACGCTGCTGACGGTGCCGCCGGCCGGGATCGCGTACGCGCCGGGGCCGAACAGCATGCCGCGATAGTAGTTCTGCACGACGTTGCGCGGGCTCTCCTTGGCTTGCCTGAGGCCGTTCACCTTGCGGCTGCGCAGCTTGTCGAGTTCGGCCGCGTCAAAGCTCGGCTGGCGCACCATCTCGGCGAACAGCGGCAGCAGGACTGCCGTGTCTTCGCGCGCGAAGTCGGCCGCCAGCGCCGATTGCTCGGCGCCGCTGCTGGCAGCCAGGTGCGCACCGCGAAAGTCGAAGGCCTGGTCGATCGCGGCCTTGTCGTGCGCGGCGCCGCCGAGCAGGATGGCGTCGCTGGCCAGGTTGGCCAGCCCGGCCTGCGCGGCGTCGTTCACCGAGCCGGCCTTGACCACCGCGCGAACCGCAACCAGTGGCACTTCGTGGCGTTCCATCAGGTACACGGTCAGGCCGTTGGGCAGCCTGGCCGTGTCGAATGCGGGCAGGCGGAATTGTTCCGCGCCGGCGCTTGCCGCAATGCTCATCAGGCAGATCGTCAGGATCTTTTTCATGCTCAGTCCTCCTTCGCCGCCAACACGCCGACGGTGCGCTGCGATTTTTTCAGGTACTTGGCGGCCACTTGCCGGATCTGGGCGGCGCTCAGCTTGCGGTAGGCCTCGGGCGCTTCGAACATCTTCTTGTAGTCGCCGAAGAAGACTTCGTAGTTGCCCAGCTGCTGGGCCTTGCCGTTGATGGTTTCCTGGGCCCGGTAGATGCCGACCAGCTTCTGGTTTTTCACCTTTTGCAGTTCTTCCTCGCTCACCCCGTCCTTGACCAGGCGCTCGAGCTCGGCGAGCACCGCCTGTTCCAGCCTGCCCGCGTCGACCTTGGCTGCGGCCACCGCGTAGATGTACAGCAGGCCGGGGTCGAAGCCGTCGGTGTTGTCGGCGCCAACCGTGGTGGCCAGTTGCTGCTCGACCAGGGCGCGGTACAGGCGCGAGGTCTTGCCTTCGGCCAGGATGCTCTGCAGTACATTCAGGGCGTAGTAGTCGGGGTGGCTGATCTGTGGCGCCTTGAAGGCGATCATCAGGTTGGCCGAGGTGGCCGATTCCTTGGCCACGAACAGGCGGCGCTCGCCTTTTTGCTCGGGTTCGACGGTGCGCACGGGCGGCGGCGGCGCCCCTTTCGGGATCGCCGAGAAATAGCGGGTGGCAAGCTTCTTGACCTGCCCGAACCTGACGTCGCCCACGATCACCACCACCGCGTTGTTGGGCGCGTAGTAGACCTCGAAGTAGCGTTTCAGGTCTTGCCGGGTCCAGGCCTTGATGTCGGACTCGTGCCCGATCACCGGCCACGAATAGGGATGGCCCTGGAACGCGACCCCGTTTACTTCCTGCTGCAGCAGGCGCACGTTCGAGTTCTCAAGGCCGGTGCTGCGCTCGGACAGCACCACGCCGCGCTCGCTTTCGACCATCTTCGGGTCGATGCTGAGGTGCGCGATGCGGTCGCTCTAGAGCGCGAACACGGTCTCGAGCGAGGAGGCCGGGAACCAGTCCTGGTACACCGTCACGTCATTGCTGGTGTAGGCGTTGTTGGAGCCGCCCTTCGCTTCCATGGTGCGGTCGAACATCTTGGGGCCGTAGCGCTTCGAGCCGTTGAACATCATGTGCTCGAAGAAGTGCGACAGGCCGGTGATGCCGGGCGCTTCGTTGCGCGAACCGACCTTCCAGAAGGTGTACATGTTCGCGTTCGGGATCGCGGCGCTTTCGAGCACGATGAACTTCATGCCGTTGGGCAGGGTGAAGCTGTTGACTTGTTCGGCGCTCACAGCGTGCGCAAGCGATGCCGCGCCGAGCAGGATGGCGCCGGCCACAACGTTCCATTTCATCAAGGGATTCCTTTCGGTGACGAGCCGTGCTGATGATAGTGACCGGGCACGGCGGTTCCTTATCTTAGCCCGCCACGGTTTCTTCCAGTGCGCCGCCGACCGGCAGGCACTTGCGTTGACGCAATAGTTGCTCAAATTCATGGGCGGGCAGCGGGCGGCTGAAGAAGTAGCCCTGCATCTGGTCGCAGCCGTGGCTGCGCAGGTACTCGAGCTGGGCGCCGGTTTCGACGCCCTCGGCGATCACCGCCAGCTTCAGGTTGTGCGCCAGCGCGATGATCGAGGCCACGATCGCCGCGTCGTTGGCGTCGCGCGTGATGGAGGCCACGAACGAGCGGTCGATCTTGAGCACGTCGATCGGGAAGCGGCTCAGGTACGACAGGCTCGAGTAGCCGGTGCCGAAGTCGTCGATCGACAGCTTGATGCCCAGCGCCTTCATGGCGTGCAGCAGGTCGACCGCGAGCGCGATGTCGCTCATGAACAGGCTCTCGGTCAGTTCGATTTCAAGGTGTTCGGGCGCCAGCGCGGCGTCGGCCAGGGCGGTCTCGATCTCGGCCAGCAGGTTGGGCGAGCCGAACTGGCGCGCCGACAGGTTGACCGCGATGCGCAGCTGGCCCAGCCCTGCCTCCTGCCAGGCCTTGCTCTGGGCGCAGGCGGTGTGCATGACCCAGGCCCCGATCGGCACGATCAGGCCGGTCTCCTCGGCCACGCCGATGAAGCGGTCGGGCGCGACCATGCCCAGTTCCGGGTGCTGCCAGCGGATCAGCGCTTCCATGCCGACGATGCGTCCGCTGGCCAGGTCGACCTGGGGCTGGTAGTGCAGCACGAATTGCTTGCGTTCGAGCGCGTTGCGCAGCGCGCCTTCGATGCGCACGCGTTCGAGCGCCTCGTCGTTCATGGCCGGGGTGTAGAACTGGAAGTTGTTGCGCCCCAGCTTCTTGGCGCGGTACATCGCGATGTCGGCGTGCTCGATCAGGCTGTCGGCCGGCGCACCGTCGGTCGGGTACACCGCCACCCCGATGCTGCAGGTGACGAAAAACTCCTTGCTGCCCAACATCACCGGCTGCGCCACCGAATCCATCAGGCGCTGCACGATCTCGTGCGACAGGCGCTCGCTCTCGTGCTGGGTCAGGATCACCACGAATTCGTCGCCCGACAGGCGCGCCACGGTGTCGGTATCGCGCAGGGCCGAGCGCAGGCGCGCCGCGACCGTCATCAGGAGCACGTCGCCGGCCTTGTGGCCCATGCTGTCGTTGACGAATTTGAAACGGTCGAGGTCGATCAGCATGACCCAGACCGGGTTGTCGGTGCGGCCCGAATAGGCCACCGCCTGGCTCAGCCGGTCCTGCAGCAGGCTGCGGTTGGGCAGGCCGGTGAGCACGTCGTGCTGCGCGATATGGTAGATGCGCTGCTCGCTCAGCTTGCGCGAGGTGATGTCGGTGCTGGTGCCGCGGTAGCCCTTGAACACGCCCTGCTCGTCGAACACCGGCTCGCCGTTGACGCAGTACCAGCGCGTCTCGCCTTTCTCGTCGAAGGTCGCGTATTCGAGTTCCTCGAAGCTCTGGTGCGCCTTCAGCTGGGCGATGTGGGCCTGGCCCCAGCCCGACGCTTCCATGCCTTCCACGGTTTCCCAGCGCGTCTTGCCGATCAGGCGCTCGGCCACCCAGCCCTGTTGCGCGGCGAGCCCGCCGGTGATGTTAAGAAAGCGGAAATGCTCGTCCTGCTCCCAGTACCAGTCCGACGACATCGCCACCAGCTGGCGGAAACGCTGTTCGCTTTCCTGCAAGGCCAGTTCGGTGCGCTTCCTGGCCAGCACGTCGTCGATCAGGCGCTGGTTCGACGTTTCCAGGTCGGCGGTGCGCTCGTTGACCAGCAGCTGCACGCGCCGCGAGCGCTGCCCCACGGACTGCACGAATGCGGTCATGAGCCCGGTAAACAGCAGGCCGCCGATCAAGGTCAGCAGCGAGCCGAGGTGGTCGGCCAGGAAGGGGCGCGGCGCGCCCTGCACCTGCACATGCCAGGGCTGTCCGGCCACCTTCAGGATGCTGACGTGGCGCGCGGGGGAGCCGAAGCCGGCCCAGCGCGCCAGGGCACTGGCCTTGGCGCCGTCCTGCCGCAGGGGCGGCGCTTCGCTGCGGTACACCAGGTGCGCCGGGTCGGCGGCCGCACCGACATAGACGGACAGGATCACGGCGCGCTCGGCCAGCAGGTCGGCGCGCTGCAGGATGTGGTGCACCAGTTCGCGCGCGCGGATGATGGCCGCGGTGTCGCCCAGCAGCGCCGCGCGCCGCTCGGCTGCGGTGGCGCGCGGCGCATGCTGGCGGTACACCGGCATGACGACTTCGAATCCGCTGAGCGGAATAGTGTCCTGCGCCAGGCTCAGCATGCCGGTGGCGGCCACCCGGTCATGCAGCACGGCTTCGTCGAGCGCGGCCATGACCTGGACGTTGGTGGAGACGTTCAGGCCGAAGGCGCCCTCGTTGCCGCGCATCGGCTCGAGGTAGTCGACGATGCTGTAGCGTTCGCGGCGCGGCGCGATACTGCGTTTGCCTTCGTCGTTCTCGCTGATGACGGTGCCCGGCACGATCTTGCTCAGTTCGGCCTCGGTCGCGGCGCGCTCGCCGTGGCTGAGCCAGCGGTGGTAGTTGAAGGCGTGGATGAAGGGATAGCGCCGCAGCAGCGGTTCGGTGAAATCGTGGAACTGCGCGCGCGTGACCGGGCTGACGGTGGAAAACAGCTGGTTGGTGACGGTGAGCACCTCGACCGCTTCGTCCAGCCCCTCGCGCAGCGCGGCCACGCGCACGCTGGCGCGCTGCTGGAAGGCGAGCGCCATCTTGTCCGATTCGAGCCGGCTGAGGGCGCCGAACAGCACGGCACTGGCGGCAAGGCCGCCTACGAGTGTGAGAGCTGCCGCGGCATCGAGCGAAAACGGCAGGCGGCGAGACGGCATTTCGAGTTCCCTAACGGTTGCATGGAGTAAGACCCCGGGTTGCGCGCCGTTAGTGTGTCACAAAAGTATTGTTCGTCGCAATAAATTGTTCGCCAGCAATGTAAATACTGTGGCCTGTTCACCCACCCCGCCCGGACCCGCCCAGCCAGACCACCAGCAGGCGCACCGCCAGCCGGTTGAGCCAGCCGGCGCCAAGCCCGTGGCGGCGCGCCACCAGCTGCTGCACACGCAGCGCGCGCGCCGAAGGCCCGACGGGCAGGGCGCCGAAGGGCGCCTTGACGGCGAACAGGATGCGGTTGTTGCCGGCCACCTTGTCGAGCCAGCAGACGCGTTCGTCGAACAGCAGGCGCAGGCGCGCCAGCATCTTCGGGTACTGCGGGTCGTAGCTGAAAATATTGGCAATGAGTACACCGCCATCGCGCAGGGTGCGCCGGCAGTCGGCGTAAAAGCGCGCGCTGCCCAGTGCGGGCGGCAGGCCGGTTTCGTCGAACCCGTCGATCACCAGCACGTCGGCGCTGTCGCAGGCGCCGGCGATGAACTCGGCCGCATCGGCATGCACCACCCGGAAGCGCGCATCGTCGGGCGGCACGCAGAACTGATCGCGCAGCGCGATCACGTCGGCGCGCAGCTCGATCACGGTGATGCGGGTGGCCGGAAAATGGCGGTAGCAGAACTTGGCCAGCGAACCGCCGCCCAGCCCGACCATGACGATGTGGCGCGGGCGCGGCACGAACAGGACGAAGCACATGATGGCGCGCGAATAGGCCAGCACCAGGGCGCTGGGACGGGCCAGCAGCATTTCGCTTTGCACGTTGCCGGGCATGAATTCGAGCGTGCGGCGCCCGGCGCGGGTCCGCACCAGCGGCGCAGGCGCCGGCGGGCGCTGCGGGCAAGGGCTGTCGTCAGTTAGCGGCATGGGGGAAAAGGAACAATCTGGGCCATGCAAGTATATACAAGAAGCCGGGCGCGGCGCTGATACCTTGTTGGTAAGCATGGGTTTCTGCTAAGCTGGCCCCGGCAGCCATTTTAACCAAGGTGCAGCGCCGGGCGGCAGCCGCGCCGCCGGCACGGGCCCACGGAGAGACCATGTTCCTAGATCACCCAACCATTACCGCGACCAACAGCCTGACCGAGCCGGACCGCATCGAGCGGCTCACCCGCGTCTACGGCTACGTGGTGGCGCTGGCCGACCGCAGCGGCGCGCAGCACTTCATCGAAAAAGTCTCCCAGATCCACGACCACAAGGGCACCCTGATCGTGTTCTGGAACGATGCGCCGAGCGAGGCCGAAAAGGACTATTTCGTGCAGGCCTGGGGCAGCAAGATCGGCGACGGCAGCAGCAACGTCGAACACGAAATCTGACGCTGCCGCGGCACAGCGATGGATATAACGACCATGGTACTGGCGCTCGCGCTGGGCAACCTGAGCCTGTGCGCGGCGCTGTTTTTCTTCGACTATGGCGCCAAAAAGCCGCTGGCGCTGTCGACCTGGACCCTGGCCAGGCAGTGCCAGGCGGCGGCCTGGCTGTTGTTGTATTTTCGCGGCAGCGGCGTGGTGCCCGATCCGATCTCGATCCCGGCCGGCTACGCGGTCCTGTTTGCCGGCGTCGCGCTGGAGGCGGGGGCGCTGTGGGAAGCGGCCGAGCGCACGCGATGGCGGCGCATCATGCTGCCCGCGCTGGGACTGGCGGTGGTGCTGTTCCTGGCCTGCTATTTCATCGACGAGATGGGACTGCGCGTGGTGGCCGCCTCGCTGATCCTGGGCGGCTTTTACCTGTCCGGCGCGGCCGCGCTCGCGCTCGACTGGAAGGGCGCCAGCATGTTGCGCCGCTTCCTGGTCATTGCGACGGCGCTGCTGGCGCTGCTGGTGGCCGCGCGCGGTATCCTGGTGCTGAGCATGCCGCAAGGGTGGGGCTGGATCAGCAATGCGCTGCTGCAGTCGCTGTCCTCGGGCGCTTTCTACCTGCTGATGCTGGCCGGCGGTTTCGGCTACCTGCTGCTGTCGCGCGAACGGCTGCAGCAGGAACTGGCGCGCGTGGCGGTGCAGGACAGCGTCACCGAGGTGCCGAACCGGCGCGCCTTCTTCAATGCGCTCGCGCCCTGGCTGGCGCTGGCGCGCCGCCCCGGCTTGCCAACCGCGCTGATCATGCTCGATTTCGACCAGTTCAAGCGCATCAACGACAGCTACGGGCACCCGGTGGGTGACGCGGTGCTGCGCGCCATTGTCGAGGTGTGCAAGAAGCAGTTGCGCGACAGCGACCAGATCGGGCGCATGGTGGGAGTCGAATTCGCCGTGCTGCTGCCGCGCACCGATATCGCGGAGGCGGTCCTGGTGGCCGAGCGCATCCGCGCCGCGATCGAGGCCAGCGCGGTCAAGACCGAACGCGCCATGATCAACATGACCGCCAGCTTCGGGGTCACCACCATCCGCGCCGACGACAGCACGGTCAGCCTGTTCAAGCGCGCCGACCAGGCGCTGCAGGCGGCCAAGCAGGGCGGGCGCAACCAGGTGGCGCGCGCCGCCGCGGCCGACGCGGCGCTTCCCTGAGAAATCCGGCGGCGCGTCATCGGCGCGTCATCTCGATCGCCTATTGTGATAGGATTTTCGCCAGCCGGAGATCCTGCATGAGTACGCCAGACAACGAGACGCGAAGGTTCGCTGCCGTCGATCTCGGTTCCAACAGTTTTCGCCTTCACGTGGGCCAGCATGACGGGGCGGGCATGCGTGTGCTCAAGACCGTGCGCGAGCCGATCCGCCTGGCCGCCGGACTCGACGCGAACGGCTGCCTGAGCCAGGCCGCCATCGGCTCGGCGCTTGCCTGCCTGGCCGACTTTCGCCGCGCGCTGGCGGCCTGGCGGCCCGACGCGGTGCGCGTGGTAGCCACCTCGACCTGGCGCGTGGCGCGCAATGGCGCCGCCTTGTTGCCTGCGGCCGGGCAGGCGCTTGGCCATCCGGTCGAAATCATCTCGGCGCAGGAAGAAGGACGCCTGATCTACCTCGGCGTAGCCCATACCCTGGCCACGCCCGAGGCGCGCCTGGTGATCGACATCGGGGGCGGCTCGACCGAACTGATACAGGGGCGCGGTGACGCTGTCGAGTGGATCGAAACCTTCAGCGTCGGCAGCGTCAGGCAAAGCCTGGCGTTTTTCGCGGACGGGCGCATCGATGCCGTGTCGTTCGAGGCGGCCGTTTTGTCGGCGCGCAACCACTTCGCGGACGCGGCGCCGTCCTGTCCGCCGCGCTGCTGGAAGCACGCCTACGGTTCGTCGGGCACGATCCGCGCAATTGGCGCGCTCATCGCGCGCAACGCCTTGGGCGACGGCAAGATCGGCGGCGCCAGTCTCGACGCCCTCAAGCGCCGCTTCATCGAGGCCGGCCAGGTCGCCGGCCTCGACCTGCCAGGACTGCGTCCGCAGAGCGCCGCCACCCTGGTCGGCGGCCTCGCGATCCTGATCGCGCTGGTTGCCGAACTGGGCATCGAGATGCTCACGCCCGTCAAGGCCGGCTTACCGATGGGCGTGATGTGGGACTTGTTCCTGCGCAAGTCCAACAGCGCGCCCGGCTGAGCGCTGGGCCTTTTCCGGAACAAAACTTTGCAGCGGCATGATGCAGCTCAATATCGTGCTGCTGGCCTTGCTTTTGCCACCCCACGCAAGCGAAACCTGTCGTAATGTTCATTGAATGCGTGGCGCCGCCGGCGTTGATCCTTTGACGCATGCATGCGCTGCTGCGCAATCAGGCCGGCGCACCTTGGCGAAAACAGGGTAAATCGTATATATTGTTTTGAATTCTAAACAGTGGAGCACTCAATGAGCAAACCAGCGATCGCGAAGAGCAACGGACACTTTGTCGCCGCCACCCTCAGCCCGGCCACTCCGGCAGCGCTCGGGAAGCCAGCCGCGCCGAAGCCGTCCGGGCCGGCCGCCAAGGCTGCAGCGCTCAAGGCGAAGCCGGCGAGGGCGGCGCCCAAAGCCGCAACCAAGCCGGCAGCGAAGCCGGCGCCAAAACCGGCAGCGAAGGCGGCAGCAAGAGCGGTGCCGAAAACGGCGCCGAAAGCGGCTGTCGGCAAGACGGCGAAACCGGCCGTGAAGGCAGCGCCAAAGCCGGCATTGAAGCTGGCGGCGAAACCTGCCGCCAAGGTAGCCAGGGCAGTGGGCAAACCTGCGGCCAAGCGCCTCCCCAAGCCCGCCGTTCCCGCCGAGAAGGCAAGGGAGAAAGTGCACCGGACAACACTGGTGCGCGACAGCTTCACGATGCCGGAGCAGGAATATGCGGTGCTGGGCCAGGTGAAGAAAGCGTGCCTGAAAGCCGGCTTCGACGTCAAGAAAAGTGAACTGCTGCGTATCGGAGTGGCGCTGATCAGCCAGATCGACCTGGCGACATTGCAGAGCGTGTTGTCGAGCTTGCCTCAGCTGAAAACCGGTCGTCCACGCAGCACATGATCGGCGTCGGCCGAAGCGCTTTAGTGCATCGAGGCGTTGGACAGCTCTTTCAGTTCACGGATACTCATCTCCGATTTTTCATGCATGCGCAACAAGATGGTGGCGCCGACGGCCAGCTTGCGGTGCCGGATCTTGCTGATGATGGGCGGCTGCACCTCGAGCACACGACACAATTCCGCATCATTTTTCAGCTTCATTTTTTCGATCAGGGTATCGAGCAGCTTGTTCGGCACAAAGCTCGAAGGTTCGAGCGCGCGGGCTCGATTCATCGCCTCGATCATTTCCAATTTCTTTTGCCGTACGTTCATCTTGCTCCTCCCAGGGTGGCCGATAAAGGATGGGGTAACTGATCGAGGACAGGTCAACGTACATCGATTCAGGGCCTGGCCAAGGCCCGCCTGTTACATTCTGCGACATTTTATGCACGGCGGGTTGGTTTTGATAATACTACGATAAGAATATTTTCGGAGCATTGTTGATAAATTTAACCGCAATGTGCGGCTTTTAGCTCACAGCGGGGGCCAGCGCCAGGCCGGAGCGGGTCAAGACGAGGGTTTTGTCGGCTTTGGCCGCCGCGGCGTGGGAATGCGTGACCATGATTGCGCATGCGCCATTGGCCTTGACCTCGGAGCGCAGCAGGTCGAGCACGCTGGCGGCGGTGTCCGGGTCAAGGTTGCCTGTCGGTTCGTCGGCCAGCACCAGGGCGGGGTGGTGCACCAGCGCGCGCGCGATGGCCACGCGCTGCATCTCGCCGCCCGACAACTGGCGCGGGAAATCGTTGCCGCGTCCGGCCAGGCCGACCGCAGCCAGCATCGCGTTGGCGCGCGCCGCGGGGCGGCCGTTGAGCAGCAGCGGCAGCGCGATATTTTGCAGCAGCGTGAGATGGGGCAGCACGTGGAATGCCTGGAAAATGAAGCCCATGCGGGTGCGCCGCAAACGGGTGGCGGCGTCGTCGTCGAGCGCCGTGATGGGGGCGCCGTCGACCAGGACGTGGCCGCTGTCGGACGCATCCAGGCCCGCGATCAGGTTCAGCAAGGTCGATTTCCCCACCCCCGATTCGCCCATGATGGCAACGAATTCGCCCGCCTTGAAGCGATACGAAATCGCGTTCAGGACGGAGCGCCCGTTATACGATTTTGTAAGGTCGCGCAGTTCGAGCATGCTGTGCTAACGGGTGAGGGAACGGCGCAGTGCGAAGCTGACCGCGTCCACCATGGCCACCAGCAGCAGCATCGCGATCACGACCGTGGCCGCGCTTTGCATCTGGAACAGGGACAGGTGGTACTTGAGCATCTGGCCCAGGCCGCCGGCGCCGACCACGCCGAGCACCGCGGCGGCCCGGATGTTGTTCTCCCACCGGTACAGGGTGTACGAGAGCATCTGGGGCAGCGTTTGCGGCAAGGTCGCATAGAAAAAGGCGGCCAGCGACCCGGCGCCATTGGTGCGCAGGGTTGTTTCGGGCAGTGGTGCGGCGTTTTCGAGCGCATCGGCAAACAGGCGGCCCAGCACGCCGCTGGTGTGCGCGCCCAGCGCCAGCGTGCCGGCAAACGGACCCAGGCCGGCGGCCACCAGCAGCAGCGAGGCCCACACCAGTTCCGGGATCGAGCGCAGCACGTTCAGGAGCGCGCGCGTGCCGCTGCGCGCCAGCGGGCCGAAGCGGCCGGCCGCGGGCAGGGCCAGCGCGAGGCCGCCCAGCACCGCCAGCAGGGTGCCGAGCGCCGACATCGACAAGGTTTCGGCCGCCGCGGCGACGCTCTTGCGCAGGAACGGCAGGGAGGTGTCGGGCGGCGCGAAACCGCCCAGGAATTCGGCGCTGGTCGAGGCCGCTTCGGGCGTGAAAAACGCGCCCCATTCCAGCGGCAGCGAGGCGAAGCTGGCCGCCACCAGCGCGAGCAGGGCCGCCACCAGGAGCATGGTCTGGAACGAGCGCGGGGGAGCGGACGGCATGCCGCGCGGCTTCATCCCAGCCCCCGGCGCAAGATTTTCGAGACCAGGTCGGCGGCCGCCACCAGCAGCACGAACACGATCAGCATGGTCGATACTTCGCCGCCCAGCATCATGCGGGTCGATTCATCCATGCGCTGGCCCAGGCCCCCGGCTCCCACGAAACCCATGATGGCCGAGCCGCGGATCGCGCATTCCCAGCGGTACACGGTGTAGGAAATCAGTTCCGAGGCAGATTCCGGCAGCGCGCCGTACAGCAGCGCGGAAAGGCGCCCGCTGCCGTTGGCGAGCAGCACTTCGGTGGCGTGCGCGTCGGACGATTCGAGGATCTCGGCATACACCTTGCCGAGCATGCCGCAGTAGGTCAGCGCGATGGCCAGTACGCCGGCCGTGGGGCCGAGCCCGACCACGCGCACGAACAGCAGCGCCCACACCAGTTCGGGCACGCTGCGCAACAGCACCAGCAGCCAGCGTACGCCCTGGCGCAGCATGGCCGAGGCCCAGTGCATGCGTCCCGTTCCGAGCCGCGAAATCGAGAGCCGCTCGGTGACGATCAGGGTGGCCGGTATCGCGCCCAGCAAGGCGAGGGTGAGGCCGGCGCTGGCGATGGCCACGGTTTGCCAGGTCTCGCGCAGCACCATTTGCAGGAACTCGGGCGAGTGCGCAGGCTTGAGGAAGTCGGCCAGGAAGCGTCCGGCCGCGCCCAGGCTTTGCAGGTCGAACAGGATCCACGGCTTGAATTCGCTTAGCACCAGCGCCGGCCACAATAGCGCCAGCCCGATCAGGGTCATCGCCACGCGCGTGCGCCAGGCGGGGTCGGGATGAAGGCAAGCCTGGTGTGGCATGGCGTCAGAAGCAGGCGCCGACCGCGAGGCGTTCGGGCGTTTCGTGACGCGGGGGCGCAGGCGAGGCGTTCACTTCGTTCTGATAAAGCGCCGCGATCATCGCATCGCTGACGTTTTCGCGTGCGGCGTCGAACACGATGCGCCCGCCGCGCAGTCCGACGATGCGCGCGAAATTGGCGCGCGCCATGTCGACCTGGTGCAAGCTGCAGATCAGCGTCGCGTTGCGCGCCGACGCTTCGCGCTGCAAGGTCGACAATGTCAGCTGCGCCAGCGCCGGGTCGAGCGCCGACAGCGGTTCGTCCACCAGCAGCACCTGGGCCGACGACAGCAGCAGGCGCGCCAGCCCGCAGCGCTGGCGCTCGCCGCCCGAGAGGCGGTCCACGCGGGCATACAGTTTGTCGCCCAGGCCGAAGCGCACCAGCGCGTCGTAGGCCGCGCCCGGGTCGGACGGCTTGACCAGCGAGGCCAGCGCGCGCCACAGGCTCCATTGCGGCAGGCGTGCCGCCAGCACCGCCGTGACCACGCGCTGGCGCGGCGGCAGGGGCGGGGTCTGCGGCGCCAGGAACAGGCGCGCGCGCAGTTTGTGGCGCGCCTGGTCGGACAGCGCCCAGGGGTCGTGGCCGAAGGCTGAAAAGATGCCGCTCTCGGGCCGCTGCGCGCAGGCCAGGGTGGCCAGCAAGGTGGTCTTGCCGGCGCCGGATGGTCCGATCACGGCCAGTTGTTCGCCTTGCCCGACGACGAGGTCGACCTGGTGCAGCGCTGGCGTTGCCGCGGCGCCCAGGTGGCGCACCGTGAGCTGGTCGAGGCGGTAAGTTGTCATTGCCGGGCCAATCGATTACCTGAGCAAGCCCGCGCTGCGCGCCGCAGCTTCGATGGCCTTGTAATTCTCCACCCTGGCCGGAATGAATTTCGAGGCGCGCTGCAGCTCGAGGATTTGCTTGCCCTGTGCCGTGGCCGGGTCGAGCGCGAGGAAGGCGTCGGTGATTTTCTTCTGGAGCGCCGGGTTCATGTCCGAGCGCACCGTCCAGTTGTAGTCGAAATAGGCAGGGGTGGTGTAGAAAACGCGCACCACGGCTGGGTCGACCTTCTTTTCGGCGACCAGTTTTTCCCACACCGAGATGTTGAGCGCACCGGCGTCGACCTTGCCGCCCGCAACCGCGGCCACGGTGGCGTCGTGCGCGCCGGAGAACGCGATGCGTTTCAGGTCGGTGTCCGGATTGATGCCCGCGCCCAGCAGGAATGAGCGCGGCATCAGGTGGCCCGAGGTGGACGACTCGGAGCCGAAGCTGAGCGTCTTGCCCTTGAGGTCGGCCAGCGTGTTGATGCCTTTCGAGGCCGTGATGAAGACCGAGCGGAATTTTTCGTCCTCGGCGCGCTGCACCAGCGGCGTGACCTGTCCCTTGCTGCGCACCTGCGCCTGCACGAAGGTAAAGCCGCCGAACCAGACCATGTCGATTTTCTTGTTGACCAGACCCTCGACCGAGGCCGCGTAGTCGGTGACCGGGGTGAATTCGACCTTCAGGCCGGTGGCCTGGCCCAGGTATTCGCCGAGCGGCTTGAACTTGCGCTGCAACTCGGTCGGCGCTTCGTCGGGAATGGCGGACACGCGCAGCACGCCCGGGGTATTTTGTGCCGGCGCCGCGGCGCTGCCGAACAGCACGGCGGTGGCGAGCGAGGCGGTCAATGCATGCCTGAGCGCGCGCACGGTGAAGAATCGGGTCATAGGGTCACTCTTTGCAGGAAGGTAAAAATTCGGGGCGACCCGTCTAAGGCACGCTTGAAAAGCGCATCGGGCGCTGAAGAAGACATATTCGGCTATGATAACAAAAACACGAACATCGTTCCCTAGCCTTCCGTTTTTCAACGTGGCCGTGTGCAAGGTCGAGGCCACTGACCAAGAAATTACACGCATATGCCGACATCCCCCCGTCCCGAAACGCCACGCGCCCATGCCGAGCAGCATGTAATTGCGGAGTTGAACGCCAGCCTGAGCGCACCCCAGGCATGGATCTCGCCCAAGTTTTTCTACGACGCGCTCGGTTCGCGTCTGTTCGAGGCGATTTGCGAACTGCCCGAATATTACCCGACACGCACGGAAGCTGCCATTTTCGAGCGCAACGGGCCCGCCATCGCAAGCGTCGTCAAGCCCGGCGCAACCCTGATCGACCTGGGCGCGGGCAACTGCGCCAAGGCCGCCAAGCTGTTCCCGCTGCTGCAGCCGGCGCAGTATGTTGCGATCGACATCTCCGAAGATTTCCTGCGCGCGTCGATCGAGCCTTTGCAGGAGTGTTTTCCGCACATCGCGATGAGCGCGCTCGGCCAGGACTTTTCGAGCCGCCTCGCACTGCCTGACGGCGTGCGTCCTGCCCAGCGCCTGTTCTTTTATCCCGGTTCGTCGATCGGCAACTTTACGCCCGACCAGGCGCGCGCCTTCCTGCGCCGCGCGCGCGATCAGTGCGATCTCGACGGCGCCATCCTGATCGGGATCGACCTGGTCAAGGACAAGGCCACGCTCGACGCCGCATACGACGACGCGCTCGGCGTGACGGCCGCCTTCAACCTCAATGCGCTACGCCACGTGAACCACCTGATCGGGGCCGACTTCGACGTGCGCCAGTGGCGCCACCTCGGCTTTTTCAACGAGGCCGAAGGGCGCATCGAAATGCACCTTGAGGCGCGCGAGGACCTCACCGCGCGCTGGCAGGGCGGTACGCGCGCATTTGCGCGGGGCGAGCGCATTCACACCGAGAACAGCTACAAGTACCGCCAAAGCGCCGCGGTCGGCCTGCTCGGGCAGGCCGGCTTCCAGGCGGTCGAGGTATGGACCGATCCGGCAGGATGGTTCGCCCTCATTTACGCGCGCGCGATCGCGGACTGACATGGCCGCCACAGGGCGCAGCGCAGCGCAACATTACCGGGACGTGCGCAAACACTCCCTGATGCTGGCCGAGCCGCTCTCGGACGAGGACTGCGGCGCCCAGTCGATGACACAGGCGAGCCCGGTCAAGTGGCACCTTGCGCACACCACCTGGTTCTTCGAGACCTTCCTGCTCGAGCCCTTCGAGGAACATTTCAAGCCCCACCGCCAGGCGTTCCGGGTGCTGTTCAATTCCTATTACAACGGCATCGGAGCGCGCCACCCGCGCGCGCAGCGCGGCCTGCTCACACGTCCTTCGATGCCCGAGGTGCTGCGCTACCGTGGCGCGGTCGATGAGCGCATCGTGCGTTGCCTCGAAGGGGGCGGCCCGCCCGAGCTGGGTGCCCTGCTCGAGCTGGGACTGCAGCACGAACAGCAGCACCAGGAACTCATTCTCACCGACGTCAAGCACATGCTGGCCCAAAACGAGCTGTATCCGGCCTACATGGCCGGCCCGCTGCCCGTGGCGGCGCCGTGCGCGCCACTGGACTGGCTCGAATTCGAGGCCGGACTGGCCGACATCGGACATGCCGGCGCCGGCTTCTGCTTCGATAACGAGTTGCCGCGCCATCGCCAGTTCGTCGAGCCGTTCGCGCTCGCCTCGCGCCTCGTCACCAACGCCGAATACCTGCGTTTCATCGAGGCGGGCGGCTATGCCGATCCGGCCCTGTGGCTGTCCGAAGGGTGGGACTGGGTCGCAGCGCAAGCGGGGGCGCATCCTTTGTACTGGCAGCGCGACGGGCACGGCAACTGGTTCGAATTCACGCTGCACGGCCTGCAGCGGCTCGATCCGGCACGCCCCGCGACCCACCTCTCGCTGTACGAGGCCGATGCCTATGCGCGCTGGAGCGGCGCGCGCCTGCCGACCGAAGCCGAGTGGGAGATTGCGGCGTGCAGCGCCGCGCTTGAAACCGGCCGCCTGCATCCGGCCGGATCGCACGGCAGGCAAGGGCTGGCCCAGATGTTCGGACACTGCTGGCAATGGACCAGCAGCAGCTATGCTCCCTATCCCGGTTATGCAAGCGCGCCGGGCGCGCTGGGCGAATACAACGGCAAGTTCATGCTCAACCAATATGTGCTGCGCGGCTCCTCCTGCGCCACGCCGCCCGGCCATGCGCGCGCCAGCTACCGCAATTTCTTCCCGTCCGACGCGCGCTGGCAGTTCAGCGGCATCCGTCTCGCCCGATGAAAGCGCACCCGCACCTGTTCAATAACCGGGCCAACGCCTACATTTTGGCCCATCCGCTCGCCTTCGTATGGCAGACCCTGAAGGGCTTTCGCGCCAACCAGGGACTTCTGCTGGCCGGTGCGGTGGCGTATTACGCGCTGCTGTCGATCGTGCCGTTCCTGATGCTGGCGGTGGTCGCGCTGTCGCACTTCATCGACCCGGGCGAACTGCTGGCCACGCTGCAGCGCTACCTCGAATGGCTGGTGCCGGGCCAGTCCAGGCCGATCGTGGCCGAGGTCGCGCACTTCCTCGAAGACCGCGACCTGATCACCTGGGTGCTGGTGGCGACCATGCTGTTTTTCAGTTCGCTCGCGTTTACGGTGCTGGAAAACGCGATGAGCGTGATCTTCGTGCACCGGGTCGCGATCCGGCGCCGCCACTTCCTGGTCTCTGCAATCCTGCCTTACTGCTATATCCTTGCGCTCGGCGTCGGCGTGCTGCTGGTGACCCTGGTGGCCGGCGTGTTGCAGGTGATGGGCGAGGAAAGCCTCGCTTTCCTCGGGCACGACTGGTCGCTGGGCGGCGTGTCGGGAGTGCTGCTGTACCTGCTCGGGCTGGCCGGCGAAATCCTCGTGCTCACCTCGATCTACATGGTGATGCCGGTCGGACGGCTGTCCCTTTGGCACGCCCTGGTCGGCGGCGCCACCGCCGCCTTGCTGTGGGAAGTGGCACGCCACGTGCTGGTCTGGTATTTCTCGACCCTGTCGCAGGTGAACCTGGTGTACGGATCGATGACGACGGCCATCGTCGTCATGTTCAGCCTGGAAATCGGCGCGACCCTGCTGCTGTTCGGCGCGCAGGTCATCGCCGAATACGAAAGGGTGGGGCGCAGCGAGCACGGGGACAATCCCGAACCCTTGCGCACGGGTCCGGCAAAACAGATTTAAATTTGCTGCGCTGCACAAAAAACGTGTTACACTACGTTCAGTGGTGAGATCTGCTTGCGGATTCTGCCGCCACCCGAGGCCTGCGCCGCGATCCCAGTATGTGTAATGCGGGAGTTGCAGATGGCTGCCAGGACACGGGATTGTCATTTCCGGATACGTTGGTCGATTTACACGTCAGGGCACCACGCAGATAGCATGGGCGCCTGGGACGCGATTAAAGCATTGGTAATACATTAGAACAGAGCTCGCTTCGGCGAGCTTTTTTTCGTTCTACCAATACTGGCATCACACTGCTATCCTTTGCGAGCATTTTTCTCTCAACAACATCGGAGACGATATGAATCGCAGGGATTTCGTTCGACTTGGATTGGCCGCCGGCGCCGTTGCCGGTGCGGCTCACTCGCAGGGTGCACTGGCCGGCGTGCCCGCCGCCGCCGGTATCCTGGAGGCAGGGGTGCTGGAACAGCAGGCGCAGATGAAGGCCGGGAAGCTGAGCTCGCATACGCTGGTGTCGCAGTACCTTGCGCGCATCGCCGCCATCGACAAGGCCGGCCCCCGCCTCAATTCGGTCATCGAACTCAATCCCGAGGCACTCGATATCGCCGCCCGCATGGACCGCGAACGCGCCGCAAACAAGGTGCGCGGCCCGCTGCACGGCATCCCGGTCCTGCTCAAGGATAACATTGCCACCGCCGACCGCATGAGCACCAGCGCCGGTTCGCTGGCGCTGGCCGGCGTGCGCGCCACGCGCGATTCGCACGTGGCGGCGCAACTGCGCGCGGCCGGCGCGGTCATCCTCGGCAAGACCAACCTGAGCGAGTGGGCCAACATGCGCTCGACCCACTCGACCAGCGGCTGGAGCGCGCGCGGCGGCCTGACCAGGAATCCGTATGCGCTCGACCGCAACTGCAGCGGCTCGAGCTCGGGCTCGGGCGCCGCGATGGCGGCCAGCCTGGCCACGCTCGCCGTCGGCACCGAGACCGACGGCTCGATCGTGTCGCCGGCATCGGTGTGCGGCCTGGTCGGCATCAAGCCCACGCTCGGGCTGGTCAGCCGCAGCGGCATCATCCCGATCGCACATTCGCAGGACACGGCCGGCCCGATGGCGCGCAGCGTCACCGATGCCGCCCTGATGCTCGCCGCGATGGCCGGCGTCGATGCGCGCGACCCGGTCACGCGCGATGGCGCCGGCCGCTCGACGGATTACGCCAAGGCGCTGGTCAAGGACGGCCTGAAAGGCATGCGCCTCGGAGTGGCGCGCAATTTTTTCGGCAGCAACGACGGACTCGATGCGGTGATCGAGAAGGCGCTGCTGGTACTGAAGGCGCAGGGTGCGACCCTGGTCGACGTGAAGCTGCCGAACACGGATAAATACGGCGACAGCGAACTGGCGGTGCTGCTGTATGAATTCAAGCCCGACCTGGCCGCTTACCTGGCCGAATATGCGCCGGATGCACAGATCAGGAACATGGCCGACCTGATTGCTTTCAACCAGCAGCATCGCGCCAGGGAAATGCCGCACTTCGCACAGGAGCACCTGCTTGGCTCGCAAGCGAAGGCGGGGTTGGAGACGCAGGAGTACCAGCTGGCGCTGGCGAACAATCACCGTTATGCGCGCGCAGAAGGCATCGACCAGGTCATGCGCGAGCACCGGCTCGATGCGCTGGTGGCGCCGACCGGCGGGCCGGCCTGGCTGACCGATTACATCAACGGCGACCATTACGGCGGCAGCTTCTCGACCCCGGCCGCGGTGGCGGGCTATCCGCACGTCACGGTGCCGGCCGGGTATGTGCACGGGTTACCGGTGGGCTTGTCGTTCGTGGGGGGAGCGTACAGCGAAGCTGCCCTGATCGGGATGGCGTATGCGTTCGAGCAGGCCAGCATGCACCGGCGCGCGCCGCGCTTCGCTGCCTCGGCCACCATCACGGCATAAACAGGCGCAGCAGAGCGAAACCGGGGGCAGGGTCAGCTCGTCATGAACCCGACGAAAAATACGCTGACGGCGCTTTCGCTTTTTCCAGCCTTATCCTACTTGCGCTTTTTCGCGCGCTCGAACACCGGTCCCCACAGCGGGTGCCCGTATTCGCCGGGCGCCAGGTCGAAGCCGGGATCGAGCTTGAACGCTTTTTCGAACTGACGCCGGCACAGGGTCTGGCGCGACGTTACGCAGTAGCTGAACGCCATGTATTTGAGGGCCGCCAGCTGCGTGGCCTTGCTTGCGCCGCTCCAGATGTCGGCGCCGCCGAGGCGCTTGATGGCGTCGTTGAACTCGCCGTTATTGTATGCATCGATGCCTGCCTTGAGCGCGGCCTGGTCTGGCGCGAGCACGGGTTCGGGCGGCGCGTGCACGGCCGGAGCCGGACCTGGCGCCGCGGCTGGCTCGCTTGGGGCCGCTTGCGGCTTGGCGCCTTCGGTTGCACAGCCGGCGAGGATGGCCGCTGCCAGCAGCCAGGAGAGCGGGGCGAGGGTGCGTGAAATGTTCATCCCAGGATTCTAATGCGTTTATTTGGGCGTTGCCGAGAAATCATGGGTGATCTTGCCTGATTTTTGTTTGGCAATATCAATCGTCATGACACGCTCGGGAAAGGCCGGGTTGACGATGCGGATCTCGTGTTTGCCGGGAGCGAGCACGAGGGTCTTGAGCGGCGGACTGACGCCGCGTTCCTTGCCGTCCACATACACCGTGCCCCATGGCTTGACCAGCAGCTTGTAGTTAGCGGGGGCGGCCGCCAGAGCCGCTTGCGCCTTGGCCTGCAGCTCGCCCAGCCGTGCC
>Ga0207975_100122_pt1 | contig 67342 bp, 45 predicted proteins | sample LakWasMe91_HOW11_2_FD_183913 | JGI IMG/M metagenome (GOLD analysis project Ga0207975, IMG submission 183913) | Freshwater sediment methanotrophic microbial communities from Lake Washington under simulated oxygen tension - Sediment Metagenome... | ecosystem: Environmental > Aquatic > Freshwater >...
AAAGCTGTTAAAGCGGTTTGGTATATATCGAGCTTGTTTTGTAATCAAGGTACAAGCGCGTATTCGGCAGTAGATTTTTATGATTACCCTACATTTGCCCGACCTGCAGTCTTTTTAAATAGTTACTTACCGGATAATGTGAAAAATTTGTTTGGTAATTCACTTGCTATTGAGACAAGTACGTTCAGTCACCTTTTTGACCCAAATTACGACTTCAATACCACTCAAAGTAACGGCGCTATACTTACCGATGATATTTACATGTATTCAGACGTATATTTAGCGTATTCTGATTGGTTTAAAACGGATGATGAAAAAATACGTTTTCTAAAAACAGCCAAAAGATTATTAGATCGTTTTATGATTTATACTTATGGTACAAAAGATGGTTTGAAAAAAGATGGTTTGTCAAATCATCATAATAACAGTTATGATGGTTATATGTATGCTTTCAATACAGCTTCTATTGATTTGAAAGCTTTGGAAGGAACCGGTTTTCAAATCGACCAGCCTTCGTACCTAAGATTTAGAGATGCCATTTACGCGCAGACCATTTACTCGAATGATGCTGCGGTAAAACCTTTTGCTATGGCTGGAAGAAATCCGCAAACAAAAACTACTACTTTATCAGCAAGTACTTTAGCTAATGTTGCCATAACCGGTGGAAAAATTTTAGGATTAAGCACTGCGGATCCGGTTTTGGCGGGTGTTTACAACAGAAGATATGGTGTTAACAGCCAATTCAATTATAGTAGTGTTACTCCGTTTGAAGAGGGATATGTTCAATTTAACTATGGAAATTTAGGAGTCTACAGAAAAAACAATTGGGTCGCCTCTATGAAAGGACAATCGGATGTGTTATGGGGTTCTGAAATTTATGCTACTCAAAACCGATTTGGAAGATACCAAGGTTATGGTGCATTGGATATTATTTATCCAGGGAATGTTGCAACAGGAAATGGGTACAGCGATATTGGTTGGGACTGGAACTACAATCCTGGCGCTACAACCATTGCATTGCCTTGGAGTAAACTGCATGCAGAAAGAGAACGAATCGATGAAACCAATGTCTATGGGTTTGCGGGTTCTTTGGCATTGGATCAAGCCAATAAAGCTGTTTTGTCAAAAACGATAGGACAATCCGGATTGTTTTCTATGAAATTTAAAGAGAAAAGTAATGTCGGATTTGGTGCGACCTATGGCCCAAATACCCATAATGGCACTTTTGAATTTACCAAAACTTATTTTGCTATCGATGATATGATTATTTGTTTGGGTAGCGGAATTAAAAATGATGATACTACCAATCCTACGGTAACGACTTTATTCCAAAGGCTTAATAACAACACAAATGATGTATTTGTAAATGGAGAGATGAAAACCAACCAGGCTACGGATTCATTTGATGGAACCTCTCCGAACTGGATTATTGACAATTACAGCACAGGGTTTTATATTTCACCGAATTCGGGAACTTTGAAAATCAGAAATTCGAATCAAATTACACCTTACCAAAGTCAAGTTAACCCTTCGGATGCTACTATTGCAAGTAATAATGGAAACAATTATCACCTTGCTTATTTGGATCACGGAACTGCACCAACAAACAGTTCGTATGAATTTGTTTGTATTCCTTCTGCGGATTCAGGTAGAATGGCCACATTTGCACAACAAATGACTGCCCAAAACAAACCTTATGTTGTTTATCAAAACAATACCAACCAACAGATAATCGAACACAAAGCCTCTAAAACTTGGGCTTATGCACTGCCTGCTGCCAATACTGCAATTGCAGACGGATTGGTAAAAGCAAATGATACACCATGTTTGGTTATGTACAAATCGTTGAATGGAAATTATTCAGAAATTGTGCTTTCTGTGAGTAATCCTGATATGGGAACTGCACCTTCAACGCCAAAGATGATTACTTTGACATTAAACAGCGAATGGACTATTTCGCAAGCTAACCCGAATGCCAATATTGGTTCTGCAACAGCTGAAGGAACAACAATTACATTTACTGTTGCTGACGGACTTCCGGTTGAAATAAAATTAGCGGCGGTAAACCCTTGTGCTTTACCAAATGCAACTCCTGTGGTACCAATACTAGAGCTTACTCAGCCTAATTGTACTAAAGCTACCGGAAGCATTCAAGTAACCAGTCCTGTTGAAAATTTGAGCTTTGGTTTAGATGGAACTACTTTTGAAAATACTACAGGTCTTTTCGAAAATGTAGTTTCAGGAACTTATAATGTGTACGCTAAAAACGCAAACGGATGTATTTCTGCTGCAAGCAATGCCGTAATCAATGCACAACCTGCAACTCCTGCGACTCCAACATTGCAAATTACGCAACCAACTTGTACTACTGCCACTGGAAACATTCAAGTAACTGGTGCTATTGAAAACTTGAGCTTCAGTTTGGATGGAGTTACGTTTGAAAATACAACAGGTCTTTTCGGAAATTTAGCTTCTGGAGATTATACTGTATATGCAAAAAATACTGATAGTTGTATTTCTGTTGCTGTAAATGCAACAATCAATGCTCAACCAGCTACATCAGATGCACCAACATTAGAAATAACTCAACCAACTTGTACTACTGCTACAGGAAGTATTCAAGTTGCAGGAATTATTGAGAACATGAGCTTTAGTTTGGACGGAACTACTTTTGAAAACACAACAGGTCTTTTCGGAAATTTAGCTTCGGGAGATTATACTGTGTATGCAAAAAACGCAAGTGGATGTATTTCAGTTGCAGCTAACGCGACAATCAACGTACAACCAGTTACACCAGATGCGCCAACATTAGCAACGACTCAGCCGACTTTTACTATTGCTACAGGAAGTATTGCTGTAACAAGTGCTATTGCAAACTTAAGCTTTAGTTTAGACGGAGTAACGTTTGACAATACATCGGGCCTTTTCGAAAATTTGAATCCCGGAACTTATATTGTATATGCTAAAAATGCAAGTGGGTGTATTTCAGTAGGGACAAGTGCAGTAATCAACCCACAGCCAGTAGCTCCAACGGTGGCAATCACTTCGCCTTCAGTAAATGATAGTTATAATTCTCTTGCCAATATTACGATTACTGCCAATGCAGCCGATGCAGATGGAAGCGTGAGCAAAGTTGAGTTTTTCAACGGAGCAACTAAATTGGGTGAAGATGCAACAGCTCCATATAGTTTTAACTGGAACAATGTTGCTTCAGGTTCTTATACAATAACTGCAAAAGCTACCGATAATGATAATGCTGCAACAACTTCTGAAACTGTAAATGTAAATGTGGTTTGTCCTGCTGTACAGTTATCTATCCCTGATGTATATGCTATGAATCCTTCGATAGATGATAAAAACACCATTTACTTAGGATACGGACCAACATTGCTTACCCTTAATGCATTGGCACAAGATAATCAAAATTGTACCTATACTTGGAGCACGGGAGCAACCGGTTCATCAATTTCAGTTTCGCAGGCAGGTATTTATACAGTAACAGCTTCGTATGCGGGAGGATGCCAAACTTCGGCTTCGATTGTAATTGACGTTCTTGACGTTCGTTGTGGTCAAAACAATGATAAAGTACAGATTTGTCATAATAATAATGTTATTTGCGTGGCTCAATCTGCAGTTCAGACCCATTTGGATCATGGAGATAATCTAGGTTCATGCAGTGGCACATTAAAAGTGGCTCCTAAAGAGGAAGTGTCAACTTCACCAAATTTCATCGTGTACCCAAATCCGGTTCAAGACAATTTTAATGTAAGTATATCTTCAAATTTAAATTCAAATGCAACGATTGGTATCTATAATATTCTTGGCAACAAGATCAGAGAGGTTCGTTTTACCGCTGTACCACAACAGGTATTCGCAGGAGATTTGCCTTCAGGAAATTATATTGTAGTTGTTCAAAATGGCTTTGAGATTTTTAGAAGTACAATAGTTAAACAATAAAAAAAATAAAATATCTTAAGTATATTCCCAATCAAAATGACATGAGAATTTTGATTGGGAATTTTTTAGTATAAGTCAAATAAATAAGATGAAAATAGAAATGAAAGTCCTTGAGAAGTTTTTTTTATTAAACTCCTTTTTAATGGGAGCTTTGTGTTTTTCACAACAAATGGATAAGCGCCCAACAAAAGAGTCTTTTGAAAAAGAAACATCAATAGTTAATTTCAAAAAAAGTAAATCAAGTGGTTTATCAATAAGTGAAAAACACCATCAATTTGGAAAATCATCTTTGCAATGGCAATGGTCCGGAGGCGGTTTTTTTGAAACGTCTGATTTTAGGATATTGACAAAAAAAGAAAGCCCATTATCATACGGAGATTACTTTCCCGCAAGCCCTACTTTGGTGTTGTCTTTGTACAATGAAAAAGCGCAAAATGAAGCAATCAAAATTTCGTTTGAAAAGAAAGGAAAAGAAGAAGCTTGGTTTCCGATTAAATTAAATTTTACAGGCTGGCGAACGATTAGGGTTCCTTTTTTTGAAATGAGCGGCAATGTTCCAAAAAAAGGAGAGGCTATAGATTATGACACTTTTAAAGTAAGTAGCAGTTCTGTCAAAAGCAAAGGGAAACTGTTTTTTGATGACATCGTTTACTCTCAATATATGGACGACCGTCATCCTTATCCGGATGCGATGGTTCCTTTTATCAAAAAAGACAAACAAAATGGAGAAGACCATTGGATGCCTTTAATTAAAGATTTGGAACGAATTCAAAAGTTACCTTTAAAAACGGTTTCTGAGACTGAAAAAAAAGATCTTTCTCTTGTTGAAAAACGTTTGGATGATACTTTTAATAAAAATGGTGGGAAAGTTGATAATTTGACAAAAGCCAAAAATGAATACGCAAAATTAAATTTAGTTAATGGTGAAACAGTTTTGGGACCTCCTTTGGTTTTTAGAATTGAAGAGGTTTACTCTGATAAAGCAGATGCTAGTGAGAATAATTCTAAAGATGTAAGAGATTTTGGTAAATCGATAAAACAGATAGCAACATATTATCTTAATAGTACTGATGTAAATAAAGCTCAAATTGAAGAAATGTTTATTAATGCCACCAGATATTTTCTTGATCAGGGTTGGCAGGAGGGCGCTTGCGGAGGAACAAGGCATCATATAGGTTATAATACTCGAGAGATTGCGGAAGCCTTTTTTATGATGAGAGAACCACTAAAAAGAGCTGGCTTATTGAATCAAGTTGGGAACAGTTTGCAATGGCTTTTTAATCTGGGTAAGATTTTGGAGCCAGAAAATGAATTTGTTGCGAATATTGATTATTACAATACACAATCGTTCTATCATTTGATGCTGATATTTATGTCGGATAATGTTGAAAAGCAAACCGCTTTATTAAAGGCATATTCGAATTATATTTCAAAAACTTTAGCGCTTGATAATGAATTAGGAGTATTTAAAATTGACGGTACTTCATGGCACCACGGTGGGCATTATCCTGCTTATGGAATGGGGGCTTTTGCCAGTATCCCTCCGATCATTTTTACGCTTTCAGGAACTCAATTTAGAATTAATGAAGCAGGTCATAAAAACTTTAAGAAGTCACTTATGACAACAAGATTGTATAGCCAATTGTATGATTATGGTTTTGGAAATGCAGGGCGCCATCCTATGGAAGAAAGTTCGATTAAATCATTAAAAAATGCATTTTTACTAATGGCTCAATCGGGAAATCCTGAAGGGACTTCAAAAATTGATACAGAAGCAGCAGCTGCTTACATAAGATTATGGGGCGATAGTGATAAAGCAAATACTAACTTATTTGCAGCAAATAATGTAGGAACAGATGTTTTGCCGGGTTATCATGTGCTGCCTTACGCCGCAACTGCCATTCACAGAAGAAATGACTGGGCCGCCATTATCAAAGGGTATAGTAAATATGTTTGGGCTTCGGAAATTTATGTTGATGCGAACAGATACGGAAGGTATCCTGCCAATGGAAGTATCCAAATAAACAATATTGGAGGCGATGAAGCGAGCGGTTTTAAACAGGAAGGTTGGGATTGGAACCGTTATCCGGGAACAACAGTTGTAAATCTTCCGTTAAAAGAATTGGAACCTAATATTCAGTTATTGATGTTTAAGTCGGATGAGACTTTTGCAGGAGCAGTGACTTTAGGAGACAATGGGGTTTTCGGAATGAAATTGAATGAATCCAAAGGAGCTAATTCAGAAGGAGGAGAAAGAAATAATGGCTTTCCTGGGAAATTGAAAGCGAACAAATCAGTATTTTCTTTTGGCGACAAATTAATATGTATTGGTACCGGAATCTCAAGTATAGACACCGAACATCCGGTTGAAACCAATTTATTTCAGAACTTTATAACTGATAAATCAATGCCTATTTCGTCATCTGAAAGTAAAAATATTTCGGCTTTCCCTTACCAATCAGCAATGCAAATAGTAGAAGGTTCTGGAAAATGGTTGATTGATGCCTATCAAAACGGCTATTATATTTTGTCCCCAAATACAATTGAAATCAGAAGACAAGTTCAGGAGTCTTATAACAATAAAGTTTCTGTAAATAATATTTCAAATGATCCAAAATTTACTGAAGCTCCCGTTACAAAAGGAGACTTTGCGTCTTCATGGATAGAACACGGAAAAGCTCCTAACGACGCTTATTACCAATATGTTATTTATCCGGGACTTCAAAAGGATGCAATTGAATCTTTTGGAGAGAAAGCAGTAAATGATAAATCCTATACCATTTTGAGAGCCGACAATGTAGCTCATATTGTAAAAGACAATGAGACAGCAACAACAGGATTTGTAATATTTGATTCGACTCAGGAATTGGATAACGATATTTTGAAAAGTGTTTCGGTTCCTTCGCTTTTAATGATAAAAAATGAAACTTTAGCTATTACGATAAGTGCCGTACAACCAGACCTTAATTATGTAAATGACAAAGAGAAAAAAGGGTATAGTATGCCTGTTGAGTTGACTATTGCGTTGAAAGGCGAATGGAAACTTGCAGCTAATTCGGTGGTGAAATCCATTTTGGTTTCCGAAAATAATACTGTGATAACTTTAGAATGCAGACACGGATTTTCTAATCAAATTAATTTAATAAAACAATGATAAAAAGAATTTTCATAAGCTGTTTATGTTTGGTAATATTTGGTATTTATGCTCAAAAGCCAAAGCCCAATTTGGATAAAAATAAACCCAACGTAATCTTCATTTATGCAGACGATCTTGGTTATGGGGATTTAAGTTGTTATGGTGCTACTAAGATTAAAACTCCAAATCTTGATAAATTAGCAAGTCAGGGAGTGCGTTTTTCAAATGCCCATTGTACTTCGGCAACTTGTACCCCTTCCCGATATGCATTGCTTACCGGAGAATATCCCTGGAAGAAAGAAGGTACCGGTATTTTGCCCGGTGATGCCGCTTTGATTATTCCAACAAACAAAACGACTTTGCCTAAATTATTCCAACAGGCTGGCTATAAAACGGCCAATGTGGGTAAATGGCATTTGGGTTTAGGAGACCAGGTAGCAAAAAACTGGAATGGCGAAGTAAAGCCCGGACCTAATGAAGTAGGTTTTGATTATTCATTTATATTTCCCGCTACGGCTGATCGTGTGCCAACTGTTTTTATGGAAAACCATAAAGTTGTTGCTTTGGACACCGATGATCCAATTGAGGTAAATTACAAAGAGAAAGTAGGGAATGACCCGACAGGCAAAGAACATCCAGAATTATTAAAAATGAAAGCTTCCCCAGGACATGGTCATGACAACACAATTGTCAATGGCATTGGACGCATCGGTTATATGAGCGGCGGTAAAAAAGCTAGATGGGTAGATGAGGAACTTTCCAGTACTTTTTTGGTAAAAGCAAAGGAGTTTATAGAAGAAAATCATAAGAAGTCATTTTTTCTATATTTTGCTCTTACAGAGCCCCATGTTCCCCGGATGCCGGCCACTATTTTTAGAGGTAAAAGCGGATTAGGTTATCGTGGCGATGCCATATTGCAGCTGGATTGGACAGTTGGTCAAATCATGAAGCAATTGGAAACATTGGGAATTAGTCAAAATACTATCATCATTTTTACCAGTGATAACGGTCCCGTTTTAGATGATGGTTACGAAGACGAAGCAGTAACCCACCTAAACGGTCATACCCCAAGTGGGATCATGAGAGGAGGAAAATACAGCGTTCTCGAAGGAGGAACCCGAATACCATTTATAATTAATTGGCCTAAGACGATAAAACCAAAAGTATCTTCGGCAATGGTTTGCCAAATGGATTTGTTAGCTTCCTTTTCAAACTTATTTGATCTGGCAATTCCAAAAGGAGATGCTCCGGATAGCAAAAACACTTTGGATGCATTTCTTGGAAAATCAGAAAAAGGTAGAGATATCTTGATAGAGCAGGGAGGAAACACTTCTGGTAAAGGTGGAATTTTGGCTATAGTGAAAAACAATTGGAAATTCATTCCACCAAATAATGAAATTAATGTTCAGTCCTCAGTTAACATTGAAAGAGGAAATTCTAAAGAACCCCAATTATACAATCTAAATGAAGATTTGGGTGAAAAAAATAATTTGGCTCAAAAATTTCCTGAAAAAGTAAAAGAATTGTCTGAGCTGCTGAATAAGGAAACTAAAAAATTATAATTAGGTTATGAAAAAAAGCAATTCAATTTTGTGGTTGCTTTTAATTTCAGTTCAATTAGTGTCAGCACAAGTAAAGACAACAGATTTATTGGAGTTAAAGAAAAACTCAAAAAACGAAATTTTCCGCAATCAAGGCAAAGCTGTAAAAAATGGCGGTTTTTATAGAAAAGGATATTGGGTTTGGGATAATTCGGTGATAAAAGGGGACGATGGCAAGTATCATTTGTTTTCGTCTTGTTATTCGGATACGATTGTTTTTCATCCGGGTTGGATGGTTTCGGCCGAAATCATTCATTCTGTTGGCGATAAACTGGGAGTTCTTTTTCAGTATGTGGGGAATGGGCTGGAAACCAGAGGAGCCCGGTATTTGAATGGACGTTTAGTTTTTAATCTTCAAATATTCAAGCATAAGGACAAATATTATATCTTTTATGCAGGCTCAATCCATTCATTTTAAGATGCTAAAAGGGGAGATTACAGAAATAAATGGTGTATTGTAGGTCAAAATAATAAGCGAGTTAATTTTGTAATTTCTAATAGTTTTGATAGATCTTGGAAAAGAATAGATGATCTAATATTTGAAAGGGAACCGAATACTTTTTATTACTTTTTGATCTCAAATTCCATTTTGGTGATGTTATGATGATTTGGTATTAATGATTTTAAAGTAAGGGTATATGAAGGAAATGTGCACGCATCTTTTGACTGTTTTATATGCACAAATGGTATAAATAGATTTAAGTTTTTATAGAAAAAGCCGATAGTTTGAATGCTATCGGCTTTTGATTTTTATAATTCTTATATTAAAAGAACAATTATCTATAAAGTTTAAGATTCTGTTTGCCCTTTATTTTTAATATATTCATTGGGAGTAACACCGTAGACTTTTTTGAATTCTTTGCTGAAATATCCTGCATTATTGAAACCAACTTGTTCTGCAACATATAAGATAGTAGTTTCGCCATTTTGGAATAGTTCGACAGCATGTTTTAAACGTTGCGTTTTAATAAAATCATTTAAAGACAGATCAGTGAGTGCACTGAACTTTTTGTACAAAACAGATCTACTCATACCAATTTTTGAAGCAATAAAATTGATGTCTAAATCAGTATTGGCAATATTTTCTTCGATGATTATATGCAGTTTTTGCAGGAATTTTTCTTCCTGCGACTGTTCTGTACTGGTTATAATTGGCAATTGCAATAATTGTTCGCTGTATTTTTTTTGTAAAGCTGTTTTTAGGGATAAGAGATTTTGTATTTTAAGATGTAAAATTTGATCACTGAATGGTTTGGTAATATAAGCATTGGCGCCATGTTGGAGACCATGAATTTGATTTATTGGAGCAGATTTTGCAGTTAACATGATGACAGGAATATGAGAAGTACGAAGATCTGTTTTTAACTTTTTACAAAGTTCCAAGCCATCCATAATTGGCATCATTATATCACTAATAATTAAATCGGGCAGAATATTAATGGCACTTTTCCATCCTTCCAATCCGTTTTCGCTTTCATAAACATGATATTGACTTTCTAAAGATTGTTTGATAAAACCTCTCACTTCGTCATTGTCTTCTACAATTAAAATATGTTCTTTTTTGTCTTTATTATCTACGACCGGATCTTCGATGAATTCTTCGGGTATATATTTGTTAATTTCTTGATATGTATGATTCTCTATATTAGATATTTGGGTAATATCATTTTCGTTTAAATGATCTTTACCAAGTTGTAAGATAACGGTAAAAATTGTTTTACCGGTTTCGTTTGCTTTGGCAGGCTTACTTGCTACTTTTATTTTACCTTTATGAAGTTCTACCAAACTTTTTGAAAGTGCCAGACCAATACCGGTACCCATATTTTGTCCTGCTTGATAAAAGTTTTTGAAAATATCATCAATATTAGCGATCTCAATACCTTTACCATTATCGGTTACTGTAATTTTTACTTTTTGTTTTTTTAAAGCAATTTTTAGGTTTATTGTGCCCGCATTTGGAGTAAACTTGAACGCATTTGATAAGAGATTAAAAAATACTTTTTCCATTTGATCTTTATCAAAATAGACCAAAATTTGTGAATGGCTGCTTTTGAAGGTATACTGGATATTTTTTGATTCTGCAAGAGTTTGAAAATGGTCAAAGACTTCTTTTAAAGCGCTTACAATGTCCTCTTCAAAAAAATACAGACGTAGATTACCAGATTCAGCTTTTCTAAAATCCAATAACTCATTTACCAAACGATATAATCGTTCAGTATTGTTTTTAATACTAACTGCATATTTGTTGGCCTGTGTGTTTTTAGTGGTCAACTTTTCTAATTTTTCAATAGGACCTAAAATCAGGGTCAACGGAGTTCTGATTTCATGTGATACATTAGTAAAGAAATCCAACTTCATTTTTTCAAAATGAAGTTCTTGTTTAAGGTTGTTTCGAGCTTTTAAAAATTTAAGGATATAATATGCTATTGCAAAGATTGTGATAAAATAGATAAGATAAGCCCACCAGGTTTCCCAAAGAGGAGGAAGTATTACTATTTCAATTTTTTTGACATTTTTGTTCCAGATACCATCGTTATTGGCAGCTTTGACCAAGAACTGATATTCTCCAGCAGGCAAGTTGGTATAGGTTGCTGATGGGATGTCAACATAATTCCAGTCTTTTTCAAAGCCACTAAGCATGTAGGCATACTTGTTTTTGCTTGATTTAATGAAGTTTAAAGCCGAAAATTCTATTGTAAAAATGTTTTGGTCGTGCTCAAAAGTCAGAGTGTTGCTAAAATTAATATCTTTTTTTAAAAGACCGCTTTTATCGTTGATTGTAACAGGGATATTAAAAAGTTTAAGATTAGATAATGTAACCTCTGGAGATATTTTATTTTTTTCTATACTATGAGGAAAAAAGCTAACTAGGCCGTTGTAAGTGCCAAAGAACATCTTTCCTTTCTTGTCTGTCAGTGAGGAATTGATATTGAATTGATTGTCAGGTAAACCATCTTGAACATTAAAATTTCGAAAAGTATTTAAATGGCTGTCGTATTTTACCAAGCCATTGTCGGTACCAATCCATAAATTGTTATTTTTATCTTCTGTAATAGACAATACATTGTCGCTCGGCAAACCATCTGCGATACTGAAAATTTTAAAAGTATTGTTTTTTAGGTTGAGCATTGCTAATCCATTGTGGTAGGTTCCTGCCCACATATTACCTTGCTTATCTTGCTCGAAACAGTTAATGTCGTAAATAAACGGTTTGTTTGAGCTATCCGTAAAATTTTTATAGTGAAGTTTTGAGTCTTTGTAAAAATAGACACCGATTGGCGTACCTATCCAAACTGTCCCATTTTTGTCTTCATATAATGTTTTGATTAACTTTATTATTTGTCTTTCTTTTGTATTGTTTGTATTATAGGTATAGAGAGAAAATTTTTGTTGCGCAATATCATAGATGTTTAACCCTTCGGTAGTTCCAATAAAAAGCTTATTTTGCTTGTTTATGAGCAAGCAGTTTACGTTGTCTGCTATGATGCTATTGCTATTGTTGATATTTCGTTTAAAAACAGTAAAAGTAGCTGTTTTAGGGTTGAAAACATTTAAGCCGCCCAAAGTTGTGCCTATCCATATATTTTGGTTTTTATCAATCGCAATAGCTTTTACTAAATTAGAACTTAAACTGTTGTTATTAGAAATGTTATTTTTATAAGGGATGAACTGTTGGCTATTTCGATCAAAATAATTAACTCCGCCTCCTTCGGTACCAATCCATAAATTGTGATTGTTATCTTCAGCAATTGCACTGATTACATTACTGCTGAGGCTGTTTTTGTTGACATTATTTTGATAAATAGTAAATGGAGTGTTTACAGAATAAACCATATTTACCCCTCCAAAATAAGTTCCTATCCAAACAGAACCATTTTTATCCTGAAAAATATCATAAATAGAGTTTTGACTTAGGCTTTTAGGATTTAAAGCGTCGTGTTGGTAATTGGTAAATTGATGGGTATAGGGATCCAAAATCGACAGTCCATCTTGCGTTCCTATCCATAGCGTTCCATTTTTGTGGAGTAAAATTTTGCGGACATTATTATTTATCAATGAATTTTTATCATTGTTGTTCTTTACAAAGTGGGCTAGTTGCAATGATTTTTTATCAAAACAATAAATACCGCCATTTTTTGTACCAATCCAGAATTTTAGCTTCTTATCTTGTACAATACTAGTAATTTGATCAATATTTGCGGCACCATTTAATTGGGAACTGAAATGTCTTTTTGTAATTAGCTTTTTGTTTACAAAATACAATTCATATAATCCGGCTGATGTTCCAACCCAAATATGATGTTCATTGTCTTCAAAAAGCTCTGACACTTGTAGGTCAGTTTTTGTAATTCTAATTGGAATAATTTTATTGCTCTTTGCCGGTTTGAGTTTAAGTAGAGTTAAAGATCCTATCCATAAATTTCCCTTAGTGTCTTCCAATACTTTCAAAAGACCTTCGGTTTTAGGGAGTACAGCTTCAAAAGAGTTCTCTTCGGCATCATACAAATCCAATCCACTGGAAAGGACCCACATTTTTTTATTTGCAGCTAATATTATTTGTTTGATGAAATCGCTGGAAGATATACTAGTCTTATCCTTAGGGTCATTTTTGAAAATTTTAAACGTGCGGCCATCAAAACGATTTAAACCATATTTTGTACCTATCCAAATGAATCCTGTTGAGTCTTGATTGATTGATAAAACAGAGTTGTTTGAAAGGCCATTAGTAACATCTAAATGAATAAAAGACAATGAATTGTTTTGGGCCAAGCTTTTAGAAGTTGAAAGAAATAAAATCCAAAAGCAAATGCCCAAAAAAAGAAATCTCAGGTGGTAATTTTTTAAAATCATTTAAAGTTTTTGAGGGTTGTATTATTACTCCATATTTTGATACTGATGAAACAGTTTAGGCCTAGAGATAAAGAATGTAAAGTAACTGCTATATTATATTCTCTAAAGTGAATCTATAGATTTATGGATTATTTGTCAAAATTAATAGAAATTTTAAAAGTTTGAAGAGTTGTGTTAATTTTTTTGAAGTTTAGTGTTATTTAAAGGTTGTTTAAGACAATAAAACAAAAAATTAAATCTTCGAAAAAGTAATTTAAAACATATAGGAACAAATGTTTATTTAAGACCTATTTCTAATTAAAATTTTGAAACCTATTTGATGTTTTTTGATATAAAAAAAGTGCCTTAACTGAGGGATGGTTATTTTGTAAATAAAGTATTGAAAAATGGGTTTTAATTCCCGAAAATTTTAAAAATAAGAGACTATAACTCGAAAAAAATACAATTTGACCTCCAAAAAAGACAATTTGACCATCTTGTAAACCCGCCTTAAGGTAACTTTGGCATCAACAAAGTGTACAATTAATAATTAATTCAACAAACCTTAGGTCATAATTTATGATTTGTTTTTTTGATAATTGTGATTGTGCTTATTGACTTAATATTTTTTATAAAATGGAACAATATAATAATCTATGACTAACGAATCCAATTAATGTATGTGGAAAAATTAAACTTAAACCAAAACAGAAAAAAAGATTAACTAAAAACTAAAACTAAAATAATACTTATGAAAACTTTGAATTTCGAATACCAACCTTTCAGTAAGGTTTTAAGACAATTAGTTGTTGGTATTTTTATGATAATTACATCAGTTTTTGCACAGGCACAGACCAAAACAATATCCGGTTCTGTACATGATGACAAAAAACAATCCCTTCCGGGGGTTACTGTTACCATAAAAGGGACTAAAGAAGGTGTGGTAACTGATTTTGCAGGTGGATATAAAATTAAAGCCAGTTCAAAAGATCAATTGGTTTTCACTTATATGGGATATGAAACTTCTACGATAACTGTAGGAGATAGAACAGCTATAAATGTTACTTTGGCAGAAAGCACTTCAAAACTAAATGAAGTAGTTGTAGTTGGATACGGTACCCAAAAGAAAGTCAATTTAACAGGTGCGGTTTCTACAGTTTCTTCAAAAATGATAGAAAACCGTCCGGTAACGAATTTGGCAAACACGCTTCAGGGAGCTGTTCCTGGGATGAACGTAACACGAACAAGTGGGCAACCAGGAAAAGAATCTATAGCTATTCAGATACGAGGAGCAACTTCTGCTAATGGAGCTATAAATCCACTATTGATTGTCGATGGTATTCCTACTGATATGTTTATGTTGCAAACAATCAATCCAAATGATGTAGAAAGTATGAGTGTTTTAAAAGATGCTGCTGCAGCATCTATTTATGGAGCTCAAGCTGCGGGAGGAGTTATATTAGTGACTACTAAGAAAGGGAAAACGGGTAAGGTTATTTTTGAGGCTTCCTCAAATTTAGGTATTGAAAAACCAATGTTTATTCCAAAAAGGCTGAGTTTATTAGAAGAAGCTAACTATTCTAATTTAGGAAGAAAAAATGCTGGAGTTGCGGCTGAATATCCTGATTATGTTATAGATTATATTAAGCAAGGAGTTACTAAATACACTGCACCTGGCGCTACCACTTTTTCTTACCTTAATAATAAAGATTTTACCAAAGATATTTTGAGTGAGCAGTCAATAATACAAACGTATAATGTAAGTGCGCGTGGAGGTACTGATAATATGGATTATTTGTTTTCTGTAGGGTATTTGGATCAAGACGGGTATTTTAAAGTGGGTCCGGATCATTTTAAACGCCTTAATATGCGTATGAATGTGGGAGCAGAATTAAATAAGTACATTCATTTAGATTCAAAAGTTACCTATACCGAACATGTTGTTAATTCTCCATCTGGAGGAAAGGTAGCATTGTCGTCTATTTATAAAGCCATATTGAGAAATCCAATTTTTGCAGAAGATGGTAATGTAGAAGGGGGGTCTCCAATTGGACTTATATATGGGAATTTGTTATATGGAGGATATAATACAAGAGTTATTGACGATATCAATTCTACATTTCAAGCAACAATTAAAGATATAGCAAAAGGGTTGAAATTTAGAGTAATTTATGGTCATCAAATACGATCTGAAGATACTGAAGATTTTAAAAGAACTTATACTTTACAAAATAGGAATAATCCTGCCCCAATCGTTTCAAATAATCCTAATTCATATAATATGAACCAAGGGGTACAGAAGACAAATAACTTTCAATTCCTGACTGATTATAATATTACTATCGCAAAAGATCATAATTTTTCATTTCTTGGAGGTTATCAATGGGATGATTATAGATATTCTTCTCTTTCTGCGGGCGCAACTTCTTTGGCCAGCAATGAAATTCCTACCTTAAATTTAGGTGATGCAACAACGAAAACAAATAGTCAAGCTATTTATACATTCGCAAATCAATCTCTTTTTGGTCGTTTTAATTACAGCTATATGGACAAATATCTTTTAGAATTTACCATTAGATCGGATGAAAGTTCACGTTTGGCACCTGAATCCCGTTTGAAAACATTTCCAGCTATTTCATTGGGATGGAACATGAATAAGGAAGAATGGTTTTCAAAAAATTTACCTTTCATTTCAACATTTAAACCTAGAGTTTCATGGGGTCAATTAGGGAATTCTTTAGGAATTGGTTATTATGATTATTTGAGTATGATTGGTACTAGTAGTTCTTTGGTTTTAGGATCTCCTGAAACAAGAACACCTTACTTCTTTCAAAGTTCTGTAGCATCTTCAGATTTATCTTGGGAAACAGTTGAAACATATAATTATGGTATAGATTTTGGTTTTTTCCAAAATAAATTGACTGGTAGTTTTGATTATTACACCAAAGAAAATAAAAATATGTTAACTCCATTAGTATTACCAGGTACTTTTGGTGTGGGAGCTCCAAAAATTAATAACGGAGTATTGGAATCCTGGGGTTGGGAATTAGCCATGAATTTTAGAGATAGAATTGGTTCAGATTTTAACTATAGTATTGGATTTAATTTATCTAATAATGACAATAAATTAAAGTCGTATAATGGTAAAACCGTGGTAGGAATTGGAACAAATACACTTATTGAAGGAGAACCATTAAATACAATATGGGGATATAAAACAGCACCAGGATACATTAGTTCCGCTGAACAATTAGCAGCAACACCAGTTTATTCCTCGCTTACAGGAATTGGGGATATGGCTTACATAGACCAAAATGGAGATAATAAAATTAATGCTGGCAGAGGATCTATTGAAGATCATGGAGATTTAGTAAAATTAGGTACAGATCAACAACAATACTTATTTGGAGTTAATGGTAGTGCAAATTGGAAAAATCTTGACTTTAGTTTCTTTATTCAAGGTGTTGGTAAAAGAACCTTTATGCCTAGCATTTCCCTTATACAACCATTTGCTAATTCCGCTACTCCACCAACATCAATTCACATGGATTATTGGACGCCAGAAAATCCGAATGCTGCATTTCCAAGACCTTATTATACGAACTCTGTAAACCAAAACTTTGCTGTTTCAGACAGATGGGTAATGGATGGAGCCTATGCAAGACTTAAAAATATTCAATTTGGATATTCTTTGCCAAATAGTATAATAAGTAAAGCATTCTTTACTAAAGTGAGATTATATATTTCAGCAGAGAATATAGCTACCGTTTCTAAATTAGGTATTTGGAAAGCGACATTAGATCCAGAACAACCTAATGGTGCTTATGACGAATACCCATTATTTGGAACTACTTCCCTAGGAGTTAATCTTCAATTTTAATATACAAACTATTATGAAAACTAAAAATAAAACCATATTTGCTGTATTGTTTTTGCTAACAGCCTTGATTTCGTGTGAGACGGATCGACTTCCTGAAACAAGTATTGCGGATGCTAGCTATTGGAAGACCGAGAATGATTTAAAGTTAGCTGCAAATTATTTATATACTTCTTTACCAGCAGTTCCACTAAGTTCTGAACTAATGGCTGATGATGCTTTTGGTATAAATGCAAATTCAATTAGTGATGGATCGAGAACTGTTCCTGCAACAGATGGTAATTATAATAACAATTATACCTTTATAAGAGCCGCTAATAAAATTATAGAAAATGCACCTAAAGTACTAGCAAATGGCACAGCTGTAACTAATGTAAATTGGTATGTTGGAGAAGCTAAATATTTTAGAGCAAGGGCTTATTATAACCTATTAATGCGCTTTGGTGGTGTTCCTTTGATTTTGAAAACATTAAGTGAAGATGCTCCAGAGCTAAAAGCTCCACAAGCCACAAGAGAAGAAATTGTTAATTCAATATATGCTGATTTAGACGATGCTGTTTCAAAATTGAGGACAGCCACAGAGTTGAATGTAGCAATCGCGGGAATAACAAATTATGGTAGAATTTCAAAAACCGCAGCCTTGTCTTTGAAAGCAGAAGTGGCGCTTTTTGAAGGAACACGTTCAAAGTTTCATGGCTATGGCGACCCTACTAAGCACTTGACAATTGCCAGAGATGCTGCAAAATTAGTTATGCAATCAGGTGAACACAGTTTATTCAATAATTATTTCAATTTATTGCAAGTAGCAGGTGAAGGAAGTACGAATAAGGAAAATATATTGGTTCATCAATACGGAAATAATAATAGCAATGTTATATCCTCGCACAATACTTGTGCGGAGATTGATAATGGTTATTATGGTCAAACTAAAGCTTTGGTAGATGCATATTTGATGAAAGACGGTTTACCTTATACTAAATCGCCATTGTATATAGCACCTAATGCAACTACTAAGGCGAAAGATCTTTTTAACAATAGAGATCCAAGGATGAGTGAACGATTTTTTAAAACAGGAGATGCATATAAGACAGGTCAATTATATACAATACCTAGTACTTTTATAAAAGGAGGGTATGAGTATAGAGGATATTTCAATGCGACAGATAGAGATAATAATAAATCATTTATTGATTATCCAATTACAAGATATGCTGAAATATTGTTGATTTATGCAGAAGCTACTTTTGAATTGAACGAAACTATTAGTGATGCTGACTTGAATATCTCTATTAATTTATTAAGAGAAAGACCTGGTGTTGGCATGCCAAAATTAACAAATGCTTTTGTTACGGTTAATGGTTTAGATATGAGAACAGAGATCAGAAGAGAGCGTAGGGTTGAACTTTCTTTGGAAGGTTTCCGTTATTGGGATTTAATTAGATGGAAAACTGCCGAAATAGAGTTGCCAAAGACAGTCTTGGCAAGTTATTGGTACACTGAATTTGGAACAATTTCAGCATCATTGGATAGTAATAAGTATATAATAATGCAATTAAATAATAAAAGAAAATTTGATCCTGCTAAAGATTATTTATGGCCTTTTCCAACTAATGAATTGGGGCTTAATCCTAACTTAAAACAAAATCCAAACTGGTAAGATAACATAATAAAAAGCCGTTTATATTTTTTTAAATAGCTTTTTATTTCCTCATATCCTCCAAATGGAATAAAAATAAATAGAAAAGTTCGAAATTATTTTTTAACTAATAAATTTTGGTTAGTTTTTAATGTCAATCATCTAGGGAATATTACTCTAGATTATTAATAAAAAAAGCTGGTAAAAATACTGCAAAGCATTTTTTGCCAGCTTTTTTAATACCACAATAAAAAAAATGAAAACAATAAAATATCTACCAATCCTATTGTCATTTTGTAGCTTATCAATTTTTGCTCAAAAAGACAATAGCAAGGATCATTTTGCCATGAAAAAAATGATTCAGGATAATTTCGCATTTGCTGAAAAGCAATATCAATTTTTAGAAAAAGCAACTCCTCCAGATTCTATGCCTAAAACGTTTGATGGTAATCGTAATATCAATTCCAATGTATATTGGTGGTGTAGTGGTTTTTATCCGGGAACGCTTTTGTATATCTATGAATATACCAAAAAGCCATTAATTCTTGATGAAGCCAAAAAAAGGTTGGCCATTTTGGATACGGTAAAATATTTTACCAAAAACCATGATTTGGGTTTTATGATGTTTTGTAGTTTTGGGAATGCTTATCGATTGACAAAAAATGAGGAGTATAAGAAAGTAATCCTTCAATCGTCTAAATCATTGGCTACAAGATATCGTCCCGATGCCAAAGTAATTCAATCGTGGGATGTTAATGATGGTGCACTTAAACAAAGAGGTTTTGTTGGTCCAGTTATCATTGACAACATGATGAACCTTGAAATGTTGGAATGGACAAGTCATAACAGCACTGATAAAAGTTTTGCAAACATAGCCGAGACTCATGCCAATACAACGATTAAAAATCATTTCAGACCAGATTACAGCAGTTATCACGTTTTGGATTATGATTTGAATACCGGGGAAGTTCGCAAGAAAGTTACTGCTCAGGGATATGCCGATTCCAGTGCATGGAGCAGGGGACAAGGGTGGGCATTATACGGTTATACTATGATGTATCGTTTTACAAAAGATCCGGCTTACTTAAAGCAAGCACAAGGAGTAGCCAAATTTATATTGAACAACCCTAATTTACCATCTGATAAGGTTCCGTATTGGGATTTCGATGCTCCCAATATTCCAAATGCTTTGCGTGATGTATCAGCTGGATCCCTTTATGCTTCGGCATTATTGGAATTGGGTCAATACACGTCAGGAAAAGAAAGGCAAGATTATGTTAATGTGGCTAAAACCATTTTGACTTCATTATCTAGTCCCAAATATCGTGCTCAATTGGGATCTAATGGAGGATATATATTGAAGCATAGTGTAGGTTCACTTCCAGGTAACAGTGAAGTTGATGTCCCTCTTACCTATGCCGATTATTATTTCTTGGAGGCATTATTAAGATACCAAAAATGGTATTTATAATTTGTGGGGAATTATAAATCAGACACATAGAAACATAGTTTTTTAGTTTATAAGGTGCTTAACTTGTATAGTATTCATGTGAAAAAATGAAATTTTAAATTCTATGTTCTATGTGTTGTTTTGATTCTTTAAGATTTTTTATTGTTGGTTTAAACAGATAAAAAAATATTAAGTGGTTGAAAATTATCAAGCCTGATGAAGTATTATAAACGTAGATGTTTTTAAGTGTTTTTATTTAGGTGTAACTTTTTTTCGACTTCGATAAATTTCAATTTTTAAAAATTGATTAGTATAAGTCTGAGGATTTTTGTTAATGTTTTGGTTTTGAAAGTTTGTTTTAAGGCCACTTGAAAAGTGGCCTTGGCAAATGAGAACATGAAAAACAAAGTGGGATCTAATAAAATTGAGGCAATGATTCAGCTAAATTGGCATTAAGATTTGATAAAATACTAAAAATGGATTAGGTAAATGTTGTGTAAGGATAATGGCATTTTTGTAATAGAGATAAGAAAACAATGAATTTATTTGACGTAAAAGGGAAGGTAGTTTTAATTACCGGAAAAAAATCAGGGTTTGGTTTGTCTATGGCTTTAGAGCTTTTCCGTGCTGGGGCTAAAATTGTTGTAAGCGATATATCAAAGGAAGTATTAAACAGAACGTTAAGTGAGTACAAATCTGTTGGAATTGAGGTGTACGGTTGTGTGCTTGAAATTACTAATGAGACAGTTTTAATAGAAAGTATGAAACACATCGAAGCTGAAGTTGGTACTATAGATATTTTAATTAGCAAAGCCGGAATCATTAAAAGAGATTCAATTGGAGAAATGGCTGTTGAAAATTTTGCTACTGTTATTATAGGGAGTTATTGAACTTTTATTGTTTAAATGTGCTGTCAAAGGAGGGATTGATCGGAAGCATAAACGAATCATCGGTATTTGAATAAATCATGATTTAGTGTTAATCCTTAACTATAATTAATTATTAGGTTAAAAAATAAAATGAATATACAATCAAGAATAAAAGAAAATATTTGGCTTTGTCTATGTTTGTTGACATTAGCAAGTGTTAAGACTTTTGCCCAACAAGAACCTAAATTCTCTACAGGAGGATTTTATGCTGTTCCAAATTCGGGTAGGGAAGTGTATAACTTTAACGTAGGATGGCGTTTTTACCGTGATCAGGTTGCAGGTGCCGAAAAGAAAGTATGTGATGATAAAAATTGGGATATTGTTTCCTTACCGCACACGGTGCAATTATTGCCTGAAGCAGCGAGTGGAGGAAAAAACTATCAGGGACCAGCCTGGTATCGAAAGTATTTCCATGTAGACAACTCATTTGCAGGAAAAAAAATTTGGCTCCATTTTGAAGCCATTATGGGCAAGGCAAAGATCTATGTCAACGGGAAATTAGTAAAAGAACATCTGGGAGGTTTCCTTCCCATTATAATCAATCTAAGCGAAGCTGGAGTTCTTCCAAATACCGACTGTGTAATAAGCGTTTGTGCCGATAATAGTGACGATCCTAATTTCCCGCCTGGCAAGCCACAAGCTGGGATGGATTTTTGTTATATGGGTGGTATTTACCGTGATTGCTGGTTGTACACCACCAATAATGTTCATGTTACAGATGCTAATTATGCCTCTGTTCAAGCAGGTGGGGGTGTATTGGCGCAATATGACCATGCAAACCAATCGGAAGCGTTGATCAAAATAAAAACGCATGTAAAAAACGAAGGAAAAACAGATCAGACAATATTGGTAAAAAACGAATTGTCTGATTTAGATCCGAAATCGGCAGTTAAGGCAAAAGCCGAAAGCACGATAACTTTAAAAGCAGGGGAAAGCAAAGAAGTGGAGCAATCGATTAAAGTAAACAACCCTGTCCTTTGGCATCCTGATAGTCCAAATCTGCAAAAGCTAACAACTACTCTGGTTACCAATAATAAAATTGTCGATGCGATTAGTACCAATATCGGTATCAGAACCATTGAATTTGTAGCCAACCAAGGTTTGCTGATCAACGGAGAATTATTTCAAGAAAAATTATTAGGCGTTAACCGTCATCAGGATTATGGATACATCGGAATGGCGATGACCAATAATTTACATTATTCTGACGTAAAAAAAATGCGTGACGCCGGATTACGAATCATCAGAAGCGCTCACTACCCACAAGATCCTGCGTTTATGGATGCCTGTGACCAATTGGGGATGTTTATTATCGTAGCGACTCCGGGTTGGCAGTTTTGGAACGACAACGGGACTTTTGAAGAATTGGTACTTTCAGATATCCACAATATGGTGAAAAGAGACCGAAACCATCCTTCGGTAATTATGTGGGAACCTATTTTGAACGAAACACATTTTCCTGCCGATTTTTCCCGTAAGGCGTATGAGGCGGTACACAATGAATATCCGGGTAAAGGATGCTATGCAGCCTGCGATGATATAAGCAAGGGAAGTGAACTGTATGACGTATTGTATTCAGCGCCAAAAGATGCCGCAACTTATCAAAAACTTGGAAAATGCACATTCACAAGAGAATTTGGGGATTGTGTAGACGATTGGTATTCCCACAATTCATACAGTCGTGTTGAAGCGAACTGGGGCGAACAGGCAATGATTTTTCAGGCGCAGCATTACGCCAAGAAAAATTACGAAGGTTCATTAACTGTTGATCAAATATATAAAGCACCGCCTTCACATATTGGTGGAGCATTGTGGCATTCTTTCGATCATCAGCGGGGTTACCATCCGGACCCTTTTTATGGCGGTATAATGGACGTGTTTCGTCAGCCAAAATATTCCTACCAGATGTTCAAAAGCCAACGCAATCCTAAACAGAAATTATCTGCTGCAGAAAGTGGCCCGGTAGTGTTTATTGCCAATGCGATGACACCTGTTTCCCCTTCAGATGTAGTGGTGTATTCCAACTGCGATAGCATCCGTTTAACTGTGACGAAACGTAAAGATCCAAAAGAGCAAAAAACAACAAATATCAATACAACTGAAGTAGGAAAAGATTTTTATACCGAAGTTATTACCCTACCAGTGATAAAAAATGCCCAAGGTTTGCCGAATGAACCGGTAACTTTTAAAAATGCTTATGATTTTGTGGTAGTAAGGGCATTGCATAGAGCCAATTTAGCTGATAAAGCTCAAATAATTGCCGAAGGCATTATCGATGGGAAAGTCGTTGCCCGCCAGGTGCAAATGCCGTCCAAAAGATCTGATCAATTAAAACTTAGTTTGGATAATCCTTGGTACAAACCCAAAGCCAATGGAAGTGATATTGTCCAGCTAATTGTTTCGGTAACCGACGACAGGGGCTATGTGAAGCAACTAGCCAACGAACAGGTTGAATTTACCGTGAAGGGCGAGGGAGAAATTATTGGCGACCAAATCAATGGCGCCAATCCAGTTACCGTGAAAGCAGGAACCGCTCCGTTACTGATAAGAACTACCACGACTCCTGGAAAGGTCACAGTAACTGCACGTACTTATTTTGGTGGTGTGATCTCTCCAAAGTCGGATACCTTGGTTTTTTATACCCAAGCTTCAGATGACAAGCTATTGTTCAAAGACAAGCCAGTCAAAAAAAATAAAAGCTTTAGTACAAATGCTTCCGCAAAAGCAATGTCTGATGAAGAAAGGAACAAACTGAATAAAAAAGTAGAAGAGGATCAGAAGTTTTTTGAAAGTACGGAGAAGAAACATTAGAAAGCTAGATTATCAGGATTAAAGAGAATTGTTTATTCAGAAATATATTAAAACTAATTTCATCATACGAGTTGAATAAATCAAATAGACTAAAATGAATAAAAAGACGCTTGCGATATTCTTGGTTATAGCCAATTTTTTTACCCAAATTTCTTTGGGTCAGGATAAAAATGCATTGGATTATCCAATAGCCGATTCGAATCAGGCAACGTCAATTTTTATCTCAAATAACAACGATCCATTAATTGAATGGGCTGTCAACGAATTGGCTGATGATATTAAAGAGATAACAGGTAAACGACCAGAAATTGTAAAAACAAACACATTTACCCAAAAAGGAATTTACATTGGCGAGGCCGGAAATGCTTTATTTCAAAACAAAACAATTTCAAAAGAACTTAAAGGACAATGGGAGAAATTCAGTATCAAGAAAGAAAAAGATAACCTTCTTGTTACCGGAAGCGATGTCCGCGGAACTGTCTATGCCGTTTTTGAAATAGTTGAGCGTTTGGGAGTTTCCCCTTGGAAATGGTGGGCTGATGTCAATCCAATCAAAAAAGAAAATCTGATCCTGAAATTGCCCCAAAACGGAATCATTTCATCACCATCGGTGCAATACCGAGGTATCTTTTTGAACGATGAAGATTGGGGATTGGAACCTTGGGCTGCAAAAACTTTTGAACCCGAAGTTGGGAATATTGGCCCAAAAACTTACGAGAAAATATTTCAGTTGTTATTGCGCTTGAAAGCCAATACGATTTGGCCGGCGATGCATCCTTGTACCAAAGGCTTTTTTACCGTTTCCGGAAATAAAGAAATGGCACAGAAATACCATATAGTCATAGGCTCTTCCCATGCAGAACCTATGTTACGAAATAATGTAGACGAATGGAAACATGAAATATACGGAGACTACAATTATTTTACCAATAGTTCGAAAGTGAACAAATATTGGCAAGACCGATTGGACGAATTAAAGGGTGCGAACAACCAAACGGTTATGACGATGGGAATGAGAGGTGTTCATGACAGTAAAATGGAAGGAGCCAAAGATGTTAAGGAAGCGATGGTAATGGTCGAAAAAATAATTGGCATACAACGCGAAATGCTGTCCAAAACTTTCCAAAAACCTTTGGCAGCTATTCCACAAGCTTTCGTGCCGTATAAAGAAGTTTTGGAATTGTATGATAACGGACTAAAAGTTCCGGATGACGTGACCTTGGTTTGGCCGGATGACAATTATGGTTATATACGTCGTTTGAGTGATGAAGAGGAGCAGAAACGTAGTGGAGGTAGCGGTGTTTATTATCATTTAAGCTATTGGGGAAGGCCTCACGATTATCTTTGGTTGAACACAGTGCAGCCGGGTTTGATTTGGTCTGAATTGATGAAAGCTTATGAAAACGGCGCCAAAAAAATGTGGATTGTAAATGTGGGGGACATAAAACCGGGCGAGTATAACATGGAGCTTTTTCTCGATTTGGCTTGGGATACAAAGAGCATAAAATCGGATGGGTTGAATCAATATTTAAAAAACTGGGTCGGCAGAGAGTTTTCTCATAATATGGCTGAGGAACTAAGTGCAGTATTTGAGGAATATTATCGATTAGCATTCCTCAGAAAGCCTGAATACATGGGATGGAGCCAGACTGAACCTACAACTCAAATAAAACTTTCTGATTTTACTCAAGAAGAATTGTGGCGCCGGATTGAAGCTTACAACAGTTTGATGCGTAAAGTAGATCTTATGACTTCTTTTGTTCCCCAAGAAAGAAAAGATGCTTGGTTTCAATTAGTGGTTTACCCAATTAAAGGGGCTGCCTATATGAACCATAAATTTTTATATTGGAATTTAGAAGCATTGACTACCGATTTGAAACAAAAGGAGAATTATTTGAATTTATCGGCGGAAGCTTTTGTGAAAATCAAGGAGCTTACAGACTTTTACAATAACGGAATGAGTAAAGGTAAATGGAATGGGATGATGTCGATGCATCCGAGAAATTTACCTGTTTTTGATTCTATAAAAGCAAGTGCAATTCCGCAAGAAACTTTGGCAAAACCAATTTCCAAAACCATCATTACAATTCAGGGGAATAAGTTTGTCGCAAACAAAGGAGTCAAAAACTACAGATGGGGAGCTATAAATGGATTTGGATACAGCAATAATGCCGTTACCTTGTTTCCTTTTAAACATAGCTATTTTAAAAGCGAGAAACCTTCTGCTTCTTATGAATTTGAAGTGGAGAAAGCGGGAAATTATGAGATAGAAGTTCATTTTGTTCCAACACATGCTAATAAATTTGACCATGAAGTTGGGGTACAAATCGATCAAACCGAAATAAAATCTTTTTCGACAAACACAAAAGACAGGGACAATACGTGGAAACAGAACGTGTTGCGAAACAGTGCGATTATAAAAGTGCCGGTTTCAATCAGTGCCAAAGGAAAACACACAGTCAGAATTGAGGTTAATCAAACTGGAATTGTACTTGATTATATAACTGTAATTACTTTGTAGTTATTTTAAACTCAGGCTGGGAAAAAACTATTTAAAAAAGAGAAACTATTAGGATACCTGTCGGGAAAAAATTCATACAGCCGCTTCCCAGAGAATTATTTTTAGTTTTTTCACAGGTTGACGTTGGTGTGCAAATTCCAGTGTCGTTGACCACCTAATTTCAATTTTAATTGACCAGTATAAATTAACAACCAACACTCATAACCAAAATAATTTTACATTATAGAAATCAATCAATTAAAATTGGAATTAGGTGGTCAGTCTCGCCGTTTTTTCCACTTTTAATAATAAATATTTAAAAGGAGTCTTAATTCAGTTAATATCGATTCTGAAAAATTGGATAAATTCTAATTTTGTTGTAAAAATTACACAAAAAAAATAGAATTTGAATTGAATCATGTTTCTTACCAAGATTTAGGTAAATAATAAAGATTTTCAAATAGTTACAATCGAGAATATTTCGAAATAGAACTCGAGAAGTTTTTTAGATTGTTTGAAATAAAATAAATTATGGATAAAGATAATATTAGAATTAAAGATATAGCTAAAAAAGCGGGAGTTTCTCCGGGTACTGTTGATAGGGTTCTTCATGATAGAGGAGGTGTGAAAGAGAAAACAAAAATTAAAATATTGGATTTATTAAAGGAATCTGGCTATCAACCCAATTTAATGGCGAGGGCTTTGATTTCCAAAAAAGAATATACAATTGCTGTCTTAATACCGAAAAGGAGTACTGAAAATGTTTTTTGGAAAAAGATTTTAGATGGGATTATCAGGGCAGAGAATGAAGTTAAAGCGTTTAATTTCAAGTTAGAATTTTTTTTATTTGAACTGTATGATGAAGAGGATTATGTTCAACAAATAAAAAAGATAATAGATTTAAATCCGCAAGGAGTTGTCATTAAACCTTCGTTTGAAGATGAAGCCAAACTTTTTACAGACAGATTAAATGAAAAAAAGATTCCCTATGTTTTCATTAATTCGGATCTAAAGAGTGAAAACCGAATTCGCTACATAGGCCAAGATTCCTATGCAACTGGATATCTAGGTGCAAAATTGTTGCATTATGGTATCAAGAGAAAGGGAACTATCTTAATTGTAAATAATGCGAAGAATATTGAGAATTATAATCATTTCTTTGAGCGTAACCGAGGTTTTATAGACTACTTCGATGAGCACAATATGGGATATGATTATTTATTATTGAAGAAGAAGATTTTTGATGATTTTGAACTTACAGTTCAAAAGATTTTCACGGAACACGATGATATTGTAGGGATTTATTTTTCGAATGTCAAATCATTTTTAATGGCAAGATATCTTGAAAAGATAAATAGAAAAGACATAATTTTAATAGGATACGATGCCATTGGCGAAAATATCAAATATATTGAATCTGGTTATATCGATTTCGTTATTTCTCAAAATCCTTATAAACAGGGGTATTTTAGTATTATAGAGCTTTTTAATTATATTGCTAAAGGAGAAAGAAATTCTGAAGATTTATTAATGCCAATGGATATACTGACTAAAGAGAATTTAAAATATTACAGTTAGAAATCTTATTAAAGATAGGTTGTGTCTTTGATAATTATAGATTGTTTTGGTAATTAATTTAAGTTGCTAGTTAGAAATTATAAAAAGTAAGCATAAAAAGTGAGAAATTTGGTTTACCGCAACTAAATATTCAGCGTTATGATGCTTACAAGAGACAAAATTATTTTCAATTTTTTGTTTAATCGATGATATTTTACAAGGAATTAATCACAAAGAAGATATTAGAAGACAAGTAAGTGACAGTGAAATAATAATAACAGCCTTAGTTTCCTCGACAAGTTTCTATGGCAATCATTGTTCTGCAATTCAATTTATGAAGCAATACGGGAATATTCCTAATATGCTTGAGAAAAGCAGGTTCAATAGACGTCTTCATAGAATAGGCAAGCTTCTTTATGAATTATTTGAAATTGTAAGTTCTTATTTTAAAGACTTTTGTTATGAAATGCATTACATAATTGATTCCTTTCCAATAGCAGTATGCAATAATATGCGAATTTCAAACTGTAAAATTATTAAGGATAAAAAGTGGAGAGGTTACACGGCAAGTATGCGAAATTATTTTTACGGTGTCAAAGTGCAGCTACTTACCACAAAAGATGGAATACCAATAGCGTTTCATTTTACACCAGGAAAAACAGCTGATTCAAAAGCATTGGGAAAAATGATTGATAAATTACCTGCTGAATCTTCTATATATGGCGATAGTGCTCATTTAGATTATGGTTTAGAAGATAAAGCTTTCCAGCGAAAAGCAATCTTATTAAAGATTCAAAGAAAGTCTAATTCCAAAAGGATCGATACTTTGGAACAAAAAAATGAAAAATTAAAAATGGAAAAAGAGTTGAAACGACAATTAGCGATATTAAAAAACTTTTCCCAAGAACAATACATGTTGTGACATTGGAAGGGTTGATTATAAAGCTTGCATTGTTTGTATTTGGATTACAATTAAACAAAGCTATTAACTAGCAACTTGAATTAATATATTAAAAAAAAATAAAAATTATGTTTTTAAAAAAATCTACTAAAATTTTAGCCTTTCTTTTATCTGCATGCTCGATTAATCTTCATTCGCAAGACGCAAAACCGCCTATTATTGGTTGGAGCAGTTGGAACAATTTCCGGATACATATCGATGAAAAAATGATTTGTGAACAAGCCGATGCAATGATATCCTCAGGTCTCTATGATGCCGGTTACCGATTCATAAATATTGATGATGGCTATTTTGGAGGAAGGGATTCATCCGGACATTTGATTGCAAATGATAAATTTCCTTCGGGCATGAAATCCCTGGCTGATTATATACACAGTAAAGGGTTAAAAGCTGGAATTTACAGTGAGGCCGGTCGTAACACCTGCGGATCTATTTGGGATAAAGACGAAAAAGGAATTGGTGTAGGAATGTATGCTTATCTGGAAAAAGATTGTGAATCGTTCTTTACAAACTGGGGCTATGATTTTCTTAAAGTTGACTGGTGTGGCGGCCAAAAAATGAACCTTGATGAACGCACGGAATACACTAAGATTATCAATTATATAGATGGCATGAACAAAGATATTATTTTCAATATTTGCAGATGGAAATTCCCTGGTGAATGGGCAATAAAAATTGCCGACTCTTGGCGTATTTCAGGTGATATCAGTTCTAAATTTTCATCAATTTTGAGTATTATCGACTTGAATGCTGACTTATATAAATATTCTTCTCCAGGTCATTACAATGATATGGACATGCTACAGGTAGGCCGAGGCATGAGTTACGATGAAGATAAAACTCATTTTAGTATGTGGTGTATGCTGAATTCTCCTTTGCTTGCGGGTAATGACCTGCGCAACATGAGCAAACAAACATTGGAAATCCTAACCAATAAAGAAATAATCGCACTCAATCAAGATTTAGGTTTTGATCAGGCAAAAAGAATTTTTACTGATGGAAAAGCTGAGGTTTGGATTAAAACCCTTGGCAAAAATCACGATGAAGGTTATGCTATTGCAATCATGAACCGAAGCGATGCTGAAATCCAATTTGATTTTGTTCCTGAAAAATTCAACCTAACAAAAAATACTAACATCAAGGATTTATGGCTACATAAAGATTTAGGAAAAATAGGGAAATCTAAAAAAATTACAATCCCAAAACACGGAATCGTCGTTTTTAAGACTTTCAATAAGTAACATAAAAATGAAATGGAAAAGGTCGAAAGATATTGGTTTATCTTTCGACCTTTTTTACTGTATTCGAGTTTCATTACAGGAAATCTTTCTACTTAGAAATTTTAGTGATTTTATACAAACCGGCTCCTTGTTGGCTAATCACTGGTGCAAACTCTCCAGAAAATTACCCCAATTCTTTTCCCGACTATAAATCGGTTATAAGATATTTATCAGGAAATCCAATGCTTTTTAAATCCATAGCAATTTTCGCATTTGGTGGAGATACAGATCACGAATGATTTTCTGTGAATACAAAAAAGTAACAGGCACACTTGTATTTTGACCGACGCAAGCTTCATCCAATCCTACAAACGCTTTATAAAGAGTATAACCTTCGGGCAAATCATACTCGATTATTGAATTCGCATGTAAACCAATTCCATTGTCATATTTAACTTTGTTAACCGTTCAATGCATTTCCTGAAATACTTTGGTTAATCTTTACTTTTTGCCCTCCCGATGTTGCTTTTATCCATTTCAGGTTGGTTACTTTTATAGCATTTATAAATGCAAACTAGGGGTTTGCTTTATTGCGTTGTTTTTTTGCGCTCGCTCATCAATGCCCAGATCGAGTTCCATAATTAGTCATAAATTCTTGAAGTCATAAAAAATCAAAACTGGCAAAACGCATTGGAAATGGAAAAGAGCTTTTTTGATTTGGTTATATTGGATATCAATTTACCGGATGGGAAAAAGTATGATATGATTGACGATTTAAGGGAATTACAAGAAGATGTGAAAATATTGATTTTTTCGGCACATGAGGAGGAAATATATGCTTTTCGCTATATGCAAGCTGGGGTCAATGGCTATTTGAACAAGTTTAACGAAAGCGATACCATAATAAAAGCTGTAAAAACTGTCCTGGAAGTAGGAAAATATATTTCAGTCGATATTTTGGATAAGTTAAAAATAAGGAAAAGGAGATTAATCCCTTTGAGAATCTTACCAAGCGTGAATTTGAAATTGCAGGGCTTCTTGTAAAAGGATATGGTAATCTTGAGATTGCAAATGAACTTGACATAAAAATGACAACAGTAAGTACTCACAAATTGAATGTTTTTAAGAAAACTGGGACAACCAATATTATAGAATTATTTGAATTGTTTAAAAAAATTACTCCCTGACTAAGAGCCTGTTTAAATTTTATTTTTGAGATTTATTATTAGAGGATTTTGAGTGAAACGAGATAAATTTCATAAAATAGCAGAGCTATTGTAAAAAAATTAACGAAGTAGTAGCCAAAAAGAATCATAATAAAGGCATTGGATGAATCTTAAACTGGATCTAATTGAAACTGGATCGTTTTTCATAAATTTTGGATCGTTTTTCATAACAACCATTCAAAAGAATCGACCTAATTTGGCTTCAGTAAAATGCTTATACAGTGATGATTAGTTGATGATGAAGCCAAGTGAAATAGACTGATTTGGTATGTCTGTATATTTTCCACTGTGAGGATAAAAAGAAAGACATGAAAGTATCAATTCCTTTAAAAAATGCGATTATAGATGTGATTTGTTATCTATATATCATGTTGTTTGTATATGCGGCTACCAGTAAAATAATAGATTATAGTAAGTTTAGAATTCAGCTTGGACAATCTCCCATTTTAAGTCCCTTTGCAGATTGGATTTCTTTTTTAATTCCTTTTTCAGAATTCGTCATAGCATTTTTTCTTGTATTTCGAAGAACAAGATTTTTGGGCTTACTGAGTTCTTTTATCTTGATGGTTTTGTTTTCCTTTTATATTTACATCATCCTTCATTACAGTGCATTTATACCTTGCTCGTGTGGTGGGATATTAGAAAAAATGAATTGGAATCAGCACTTGATTTTCAATGTTCTTTTTACGGTTTTGGCTGGAATTGCATTATTGATTCTTCCTAAGTATTCTAATCATGAAACGAATTCGAAACCAGTAAATACTAATTTTAAATTAAGTTTTGGTTTATTGATATTCTCAGTTTTGGCAGGCGGAATAGTAATGATTTCACTATTTAATTTCTCCGAAAATGTTATTCATTATAAGAACAAATTTATCAGGCGTTTTCCTCAGCATGTAGTACAGGAAATTTATAAGATTGACCTAAAATTTAATTCCTACTATTTTGCTGGAAGCAGTAACGGTAAACTGTATTTAGGGAATTATACGGCACCTCTGAAAATGATGGTTTTTGATACGGCTTCAAAAACAACAAAGAACTTCAAAATTGATTTAAAGAAGAAAGATTTACCTTTTTCGGGTCCCAAAATTAGGGTGTTGAACAATGATTTTTTCGTCTTTGAAGGAACTGTTCCTTATGTATTTAAGGGAAGTGTTTCCAATTGGAAGGCGAGCATAAGAGTAAACAGCGGTTATTATTTTTCTCATACCGAACCAATGGATTCAACAAACCTGGCTATTCGTTATTTAGTCCCTAAAAGCGGTGAAAATGCATTGGGAAATTTGAATCTTAATGATACCACCAAAGCAAAATTTGATAAATCTCTTTTAAAAAAACAATTTGATGGGGTTTTTGATACGGATGGTTCATTGCTTTACAATCAGGAGCTCAAAAGGATGATTTATACCTACTATTACCGTAATGAGTATTTTGTCATAAGACCGGATTTGAAATTGGACTTTAAGGGGAATACGATTGATACTATAAGCCATGCACATGTTTCTTTAATCCGGTATAAAAATAGCAAGATGAAGACTTTTGCTAAACCGCCCTTAACGGTGAATAAAGCAATTGCTACTTACGGGCATTTGTTATTTGTGAATTCGTTACTTCCCGGTTTGTATGAAAACGAAAAATTATGGAAAACGGCCAGTATTATTGATGTTTATGATTTATCGACTAAAACGTATCGTTCGAGTTTTCCAATTTATGACGTAGAAGGAAAGAAAGTAAGGGCGATGTTGGTTTATGGAAGTTTCTTTTATGCATTAATCGATGATCACTTGGTTTGTTACAAGCTTCGTAATTACCTAAAACAAAATAGGTCAGTCTATCAATCTGTAAGAGATAAAAAATGAAAAATATATCGGCCGATGTCAGGGGGAGATCGAAAACCTGTAACAGAGTAGATCATAACCATTAATACTATTTATTATGAAAACAATTTTTTCAAAAAGATTTATGGCACCGTTGGTTGTCATGATCTTAGGAGGAGCTGGTGCTTTTGTTACTGCATCAATGAAAAGTGCAGAGGATTTGAATATAGTTACCGGTTACCGTTATGTGTCACAAGAAGATCCTTGTCATGCAGATATTGAATGTGACACCGACGATACCGGTGTGATTTGTACTTCAGGAAGTTCTCAATTATTTCGAAAAGTAAGTGAGAACGCTTGTGATGTGCCATTGTACAAAATCAATCCTTAATTCGTATTCGAATTTTTTTAAGATGAAATGCTGTTCTCCCAGGAGAACAGCATTGTTATTTACATAGCTTCCATCCATTGAGGTTTGGGTTCGCCTTTAAGATAATAACCAAACCATTCCATCATTTTTCGGTTCACATCTTCTTGGCTATAGGGACTGTAGAACACATGGTTTTGATTGGGATACATTAGTAAGATATGCTTTTTTTGGAGCCTTCTTAGAGCAAGGTAGAATTCAATACTTTGTTTAGGAGGGACCTGCATATCATTAGTGCCTGTATAGGCTAATAAGGGCGTTGAAATATTGGCAGCATGGGTAACAGGAGAATTGTTCTGATAACCATTATAATCTTCAAACAGGGATTTTCTCATACGTATCTGATGGTATTCAAACCGCCAGGCTTGTGGCGTTAAAATATTGGAATCGTAATCCAGATAACGACTATTAAAGTGTGTTAATGCCGCACCTGAAGCAGCAGCTGCAAAAATGTTGGTTTGGGTGATGATGAAGTCCGTTTCATAGCCTCCCCAAGAATGGCCTGTCAAGCCTGGTGAGTGTCACAGAAGGAATTATTTTTGATTATAATACACCTGGAAGTTTTTTTCGAGCAGGATTACAATTATTACTTGCAGAAGAGGACAATATTAACAGAAGTATTAAAGTTAGGGGAGGAATTTATACGGCAAAAGCTAAAGAAGGGAGGTACGTTTATAAAAACGCTCCGTTTGGATACAGGAAAGAGGGCGAGAGAAAGGAAAGACGCTTAGTGGTTCAGGAGGTTGAAGCCAAGATGGTACGTTTTATATATGATGCTTATTTGAGGAACACGCCGCTCTATCTGATAAAAGAGCAAGCGCAGAAGTTGGGTTTTACGACTAAAGGCAATATGGCTATTGAGCGTGTACTTAAAAATCCAACATACGCAGGTTTGTTAAAAGTGGAAGCATATAAGGATTATGCAGGTGGATTATTTGAGGCTATTCATGAACCCATCGTTGACAAAGCTACATGGATGATGGTACAGGAAAAATTTAAACGCCCCGAAAAAGGGAGGACTATTATTGATGACGAAATTCCTCTACGTGGTATTTTAAAATGTCATTGTGGAAATCCATTATCTGGTGCACCATCAAGGGGTAAATCGGGTAAATATTTTTATTATTATAAATGCAGACATTCTAAGCATAATAATGTAAGTGCTATTAAAGCTCATGACCAATTTTTGAAAATTTGTGAGCTTATGAGTCTTCCCATTGAAAGAGTTAAAAAGATTAGGGAAGGGGCAAAAAGTTCGCTCGATAAGGAAATGGAAAGTAACCGTAAAAAAGTTGTAGAAAAGAAAAAGCAATTGCAAGAGGTAGAGGAAAAACTCTTTTCGGTGGAGGAGAAATGGATAAAGAACGAAATCAGCAGAGATACTTACGACCGATGGCATTCAGTGTGCAATAATGATATCTTAAATTTAAAGGGTGCAATTGAAAGATTGAGCAGCGACCAAAATCATGTATTTGATATATTGACAAATAATTTAGAGCTGTTAACAGATATGCGTTATGTGTATTCCAACTCAGATACGCTTCAAAAAAGGGAATTTGTAAGTAAGGTGTTCGACAACAACCTTTACTGCGAAAATGGCATTTATCGAACACCTACCATGTTGGACATCATGTCCCATAACAGCCCGAAAATGAAGGAAAAGGGGTTGTTAATATACGAAAAAAAAAAGGGTCTTCATGATGAAGACCCTCTCAGCGGAGAAAGAGGGATTCGAACCCCCGGACCTGTTACAGTCAACAGTTTTCAAGACTGCCGCAATCGACCACTCTGCCATTTCTCCAGTATATTGCTCTCATTTCCTGATTGCGAGTGCAAATATAAGACGGTTTTTCGGTTATCAAAACTTTTTTTTGAGTTTTTTTGAAACTTTTTTCAGATAATTTTCAAGTGTCTAATTATCAGTATTTCCGAAAATGAGTTCTTAAAAAAATCTATTGCAAATCGCCCAGAATAGGTGTTGGCTTTTTGTTTTCATCAACAGCAACAAACGAAAAAGTTCCTGAAACTACTGTTTCGCGAAGCATGGAATACATTTGCTCCATAAAAATGTCAACATGAATTTTGCAGCTTGTTCTTCCAACACTATCTACTTTTGCAACTAATTCGATTAAAGTTCCAGCCGGAATCGGTTTTTTAAAGTCAATTTGACCGGTAGAAATTGTAACTACTTTTTTTCTGCTAAAACGGGTCGCACAAATAAAAGCAACTTCATCCATTAGATGCAATGCTGTTCCCCCAAATAAAGTTTCATAATGATTAGTCGTACTAGGGAAAACAGCTTTAAAAATATGTGTCTCAGCGTTTTTGATTCTTTCTTCTAAAGTCCCCATATTAATACTTTACATATTCTGTGATTTCTAGCCCGTACCCAATCATTCCGACACGCTTTCCTTGTTCTGTATTGGATACTAATCGTATTTTAGAAATATCAATATCATGTAATATTTGGGCACCAATACCATAATCTTTAGTGTCAATAACAACTTTTGGAGCTTTCATGGTACCATTGGCTTGGAGAGACTTCAACTCATTGATGCGATTCAGTAAATTTACAGCAGTCATATCCTGATTAATGAATATTACAGCTCCTTTACCATTATCATTAATAATTTGGAACATATTGTCCAGTTGCTGATCAACATTATTAGTTAATGTTCCTAAAAGGTCGTTATTCACCTGAGAAGAATGGATTCTGGTTAAGATAGGTTCTCCTAAATTCCAGGTTCCTTTTGTTAAAGCAATATGAATCTGTTTATTTGTCGTTTGTTCGTAAGCTCTAAGTCTGAAAGTACCAAAGCGGGTTTCAATATCAAAATCTTCTTTCTTAACAATCAGGCTATCGTGTTGCATTCTGTAAGCAACCAAGTCTTCGATAGAAACCAATTTCAAGTTGAATTTCTTAGCGACTTCTACAAGTTCCGGCAGGCGGGACATAGTTCCGTCTTCATTTAAAATTTCGCAGATAACACCAGCCGATTTAAAACCTGCCAATCGTGCAAAGTCAATTGCGGCTTCGGTATGGCCTGTTCTTCTTAAAACTCCTCCTTGTTTAGCAATTAAAGGAAAAATGTGTCCAGGGCGTGCTAAATCATGTGGTTTTATATTGCTATCAACCAAAGCGTGTACAGTTTTTGAACGGTCGGCTGCTGAGATTCCGGTGGAAACGCCGAATCCTTTTAAATCAACTGAAACTGTAAAAGCAGTTTCCATGTGATCGGTATTGTTGGTTACCATGGAGCGTAAGTCAAGCTCTTTACAACGGCTTTCGGTTAGTGGGGCGCATATTAAACCACGTCCATGAGTTGCCATAAAGTTGATCATTTCGGGTGTTACCTTTTCGGCGGCAGCCAAAAAATCACCTTCGTTTTCGCGGTCTTCATCATCAACAACAATGATTACTTTACCTTGGCGAATATCTTCGATAGCTTCTTCAATAGTGTTGAGTTGTATTTTCTGGGTTGACATCTTATTCTTTATTTAGAGATGGAAATATTTTGTGTATAATTTTTTGAAATACCTTTTGAATAGGTTCCAGTATTACGTCGATATTGATTAAACCAATGTCGTTGGTGGCACGAAACGTCAGTAAAACTGCTAATGGTGTCAGGATCATTGACGCCATCCAGGCTCCAAGAAACGGATGTAAACCGTCTTCTTGCGAAATCCTTTTTCCAAAAGTATTGATGAAATGGAACGATATAAAGATCATTACGGCAAATACGATTGGTAAACCAAGCCCTCCTTTACGGATGATAGCTCCCAAAGGGGCTCCAATGAAAAACATAAGGAAACAGGCATAAACAATCACAAATTTTTCGTTCAAAGCTATAATGTGGCTGTTGATGGTTTTCTTTTTAAAGTCCAGTTCTGTTTTTGTGGCATCAATAGAGTAGAGCATGCTTTCTACAGTACTACTTGCCGCACTAAGGACTTCTAATCTTTTCTTGTTGTCAAGGAGAGATAATAAATTTTTGCCCACATGTTTTTTCTTTGCAGGAACAGGGGCTTTGTTGTCAATCAATGTTCCTAGTCTTGAAACACTGTTTTCAGAGAAGGAAACAATTTCTGTATTCCTGTTTTTTGTCAGGGAATCCAAAGTGTATTTCAAATCACTCATGTTTAACATGGCACTGGTGTTCGTAACACTTTCGTCTTTCGTATCCACTTTGTTCAACTGAGACAAATCGATATTGATACGGTATTTTTTAAACGAACTTTTGGCAAATGGCAATTTGTCTCGGTCTTCGTATTTTTTAGGAACAATGTCTTGATAGTAATTACCGTCATTCAAAACCAATTGCAGGATACTCGATTTGTCACTGCTGACTAATTCTCCGTTTGTAGCACGAATTACCGTTTTGCTGCCGTCTCCGCTTAGGTTTTTTTGATGGATGGTAATTCCGGTGAGGTGATTACCGTTCTCTCCTGATTTCTTATTTACTTTGATGTTGTATGATCCTACATCACTAAATTGTCCTTCGGTGATGGCTAGTGCCGGTTTGGCTTGGGCAATATTTTTTCTGAAGTTGATGAACTTGAATTCGGCATAGGGAATTACATTATTAGCAAAGAAAAATGCGATAATACTCAATACCGTAATGGCAATAGTCAAACTTATCATGGCTCTTTGCAATGAGATACCGGCCGATTTCATAGCGGCAAATTCATAATGTTCCGAGAGGTCTCCAAAAGACATTATCGAAGCCAACAAAATCGAAAGAGGAAGTACCAAAGGCACAATTCTGGGCATCGAAAAAGCCAGAAATTTGATGACCATTACCATGTCCAAATCCTTACCGGCCAATTCGGCAATAAATAACCAAACGGTCTGCAGGATGAACACAAAAAATAGGATAACAAATACCGTGGCAAATGTACCTAGAAATGTTTTTAATAAGTATCGATCTAGAATTTTCACTAAATAATTAGTCTAATTTGTTGATGTAATAGTTAGGATATTTACTCGCAACAAAGGTAAACTGATTTTTTGGTAATGCCTGATTTGTTTTAAAAGAAATAACGGTCAATGTTGTTTTAGTACCTTTTTTGGCAATCTCAATAACATTGTGAATATTGTTTGTTTTTGTATCGATTCCTACCAAAATTTCTTTTCGGGGATCTTTGGCACTAGTAGGGGTCAGTTTTACATATTGGACTTTTTTGCCGGCTACATTTTGAGTAATATCCATCGAAAATTTATAACCAGTATTGAAAAAAGTCAGCATTTTTGAAGGAGTGATCGCCGATTCGTCTTTTTCGTCCACTTTCGAGATAGTGATTTCTTCATCTTCAGGATTGATGGTGTAGTTCTTTTTGCCGTCAAAAATCTTGGTGATTCCCATAAAACTCAATACAAATTGATTGCCTTTCATCACCACACTTCCTTTGCTGTCTTGGTTGATATTTTCTTTCGCATTGTTCAGCGAATATTTAAAATCGATTGTTATGTTCTCGTAACTTTTTACTTTGCCAGTTACTTTGTCCAATAAATCTTTTGCTTTTTTATCTTGTGCCTGAGTTGAAAATCCAATGAAAAGTGCTGCCAAAAGGCCTACAATTGCTCTCATTCCTAATCTGTTTTGTAGTGTCATTTGTTTTATTGTATGCTTAGTATTTAATAATATTTTTTTGGGCGTGCCCCCAATATATAAAGGGGCTACTCATAGCAACGCATATACGCCCCTTTATATATTGGGGTCGGGCTATCCGCGCTACTTTGGTAGCCAGCTTCTATCCCTCACGCGCATTCGTGCAATAATGAAATTTGGTGCAAAAGTAAAACCTTAAAAGTTATAAGTATTTAATAAAAAGCTAAATTTCAATTTCAATGTCAAAAATCAATAACAATTGCAATATCAATATCAATGACAATTTCAAAAATCAAAAATCAAAAATCAAAAATCTTAAAACTAGCCTTCGTTTTGAAAAAACTGATCCAAGCTGGCCATATCTTGAATGTTAACGTTTCTAGCTTTACTTCCTTCAAAAGGACCTACAATTCCGGCAGCTTCGAGTTGGTCAATCAATCTTCCGGCTCTGTTGTAACCCAATTTCAGTTTTCGTTGTAATAACGAAGCCGATCCTTGTTGCGCATTTACAATTACTTCGGCTGCTTCCCTAAACAAGCTGTCCCTTTCAGAAATATCCATTTCCAAACTTACTCCATTGTCTTCTCCAATAAATTCAGGAAGAAGGTAAGCCGTGGCATACGCTTTTTGCGAACCAATAAATTCAGTTATTTTTTCCACTTCGGGAGTGTCCACAAAGGCACATTGTACGCGGACAACATCATTTCCATTCGAGTATAACAAATCCCCGCGTCCAATCAATTGATCAGCTCCCTGAGTGTCCAAAATGGTTCTGGAATCGATTTTAGAGGTTACTCTAAAAGCAATTCTCGCAGGAAAGTTGGCTTTGATCAAACCTGTAATTACATTCACCGAAGGTCTTTGTGTTGCAATAATCAAGTGAATACCAATGGCACGTGCCAATTGCGCCAAACGGGCAATAGGAACTTCAACTTCTTTACCGGCAGTCATAATCAAATCGGCAAACTCATCGACAACCAACACGATATAGGGAAGGAATCGGTGTCCGTTTTCCGGATTCAATCTTCGGCTTTTGAATTTTTCGTTGTATTCCTTGATATTTCTTACCATTGCGTCTTTAAGCAATGAATAACGATTGTCCATTTCCACACAAAGTGAGTTCAAAGTCATAACTACCTTGGCGTTATCGGTAATGATAGCATCTTCGGTATCCGGCAGTTTGGCTAGGTAATGTCTTTCAATTTTATTGAAAAGCGTAAGTTCAACTTTCTTAGGGTCAACCAATACAAATTTTACTTCGGCCGGATGTTTTTTGTATAAAAGTGAAGTTAAAACAGCATTCAAACCAACCGATTTTCCTTGTCCGGTAGCTCCCGCCATCAATAAGTGAGGCATTTTGGCCAAATCGACCACAAATGTCTCGTTCGAAATGGTTTTTCCAAGTGCGATAGGTAATTCCATTTCGGCTTCCTGGAATTTGGCAGATCCAATGGCACTTCGCATCGAAACCATAGTAGGAGTTTTGTTTGGAACCTCGATACCGATAGTTCCTTTACCTGGAATAGGGGCAATGATACGAATTCCCAATGCCGATAATGACAAGGCAATATCGTCTTCCAAACTCTTGATCTTAGAAATACGGATTCCGGCTTCGGGAACAATTTCATATAAAGTTACCGATGGTCCTACTGTCGCTTTGATTTGAGCGATTTCTATTTTGTAATTGCGAAGGGTATCGACAATTTTGTTTTTGTTTTCTTCGAGTTCTTCCTGATTGATTGTAATTCCGCCAGTCGAATATTCTTTTAATAAATCGATCGTTGGGAATTTGTAATTGGACAAATCCAAGGTAGGATCAAACAATCCAAAATCTTCTACCAAGCGAGAAGCTAAATTATCTTCAATAATGTCTTCTTCTACAGCTTTTTCAATTACAAAAGCTTCTTCTGTTTGTGGTTCTGCTTTAGCTTTTGCTGGTGCAATTGGTTCAAGTTCTACAGGAGTTGGTTTAATTGTAGGTTCCAAATTGATTTCGGAAGCACTTGAAATAGTTGGTTTCAAGGCTTCTTTATTGATTTCAAATTGGGAAGTAGGCGTTTTTAGATGGATGTTGTCCCATTCTTCTTCCGGTTCGTCTTCTACAGCAAACTCTTCTAAATTATAAGTACTTTCATTATTTTCAGTTGTTGATAATATTGGTGCTGTGGTCATATCTTCACTGATTTCTTTTTTTGTTTTTTCAAAAAAGGATTGCACTTTTTCTGGCGATACCTGTATTTTGAAAATCAAATAAAGGAGCACACAAAAAACCAGTACCAAAAGCGTTCCTGTTTTTCCAATATAATCCTGTGCAAATAAATTCAGTTCATAACCGATTGTTCCTCCCAATTCAGGTAGTGAAGTGGCAAAAAAACCAAACAGAACTGATAAAATGATAACAGCAAATAAATCCCAAAACCAAACTCCTTTTAGTTTCTTTATCGAGAGACTCAAAATTAGGTACATTCCAGTCAGGAAAAATAAGCGCACAAATAGAAAGGCAGCAATACCAAACCCACGATAGATGAATAAATCGGCAAGATAAGCTCCAAATTTGCCTAACCAGTTTTGAACTACTTCTTTACGGTCTCCTAATTCTGTAAGAGCGCTTTGGTCAATTTGCCCATAGATAAAGAATGAGACAAATGCGACTAATAAAGCGATAGAGAATAATATCAAAAGGAATCCCAAAACAATTTTATGTTGTTTGGAGAGTCCCCATGATTTTTTTTCTGTAGCTTCTAATTCGCTTTTTTTATCTAAAGATTCTTTTTTTGTAGATTTTGCCATTCTTGAATTAATTGAACCTATAAAAATTTTGGGACATAAATAATCAGACCAATTGCAATTGCTGTTAGTGCGGCAAAAAATACTGCTCCAGCGGCAATATCTTTTATAAAACCAATTTTTTCGTGAAAATTGGGATGAATAAAATCGGCTATTTTTTCTACAGCCGTATTTAATCCTTCAATGCTCATGACTAAACCAATGGCCAGGGTTTGAAAAAGCCATTCGGTGGCTGTGATTTGAAAATAAATACCGGCAATTGTCATCAGGATTCCAATTGAAAATTGGACCATTACGCTGTGCTCGGTAGTAATTAATTTTACGGCACCTTGAAAAGCGAATTTTACGCTTTTCAATCGGCCGGTAAGCAATGTGTTGTCTTTTTGAAATTCCATTATAGAATATTAAAGTGCAGCTAAAGCAGCTTCATAATTAGGTTCGTTTACGATTTCGCCTACTTGTTCTGTGTGTTTTACAACACCGTTTTCATCAGTAACTATGATAACTCTTGAATGTAGTCCTTTCAAAGGGCCATCGATAAAATCCAAACCATTGTCTTTTCCAAAAGTTCCTTCTTGAAAGTCTGATAAGTTTACTACATTTTCAAGCCCTTCAGCACCACAAAAACGTTGTTGTGCAAACGGTAAATCTCTGGAAATACACAAAACACTGGTGTTTTCTAATTTGCTTGCAGTTTCGTTGAATTTTCTAACTGACGCTGCACAAGTTCCTGTATCGATGCTAGGGAAAATATTTAAAACTAATTTTTTACCAGCAAAAGTGCTCAAATCAGCAACAGATAAATCGCTTTTTACTAATTTAAAATCTGCCAATTTTGATCCTACTTTTGGTAGTTCTCCTGAAGTGTGTATTGGGTTTCCTTTTAATGTTACGGTAGCCATAAATGTTTGTTTTTTTTGTGAGGTTCAAAAGTAAGGATTAAAATTTGAATCTAAAAGGATTTGTTTTTTTGAGTTGCTGAGAATCTAATGTTTCTAAATCCCTATGTTTTTTTAGATTGAAGGTTTAGAAGTTTAGAAGGTTTAGGAGTTTAGGAGTTTAGAAGTTTATTGTTTGCAGTTTGTTATTTCCCCTCCTTTGGAGGGGTGCCCGCAGGGCGGGGTGGCAAATAATACCGGTTGCATCAATACATTTCTCTCCTAAAAAAGCAGAATGTTGATTTTTAGCCCCGATTGTAGTGGAAATCCTCTTGTACTGGGGTTCAGTACAAGAGATTGAAGCGAAAGCGGGAGAAAACTTTCAGGGAAAATTGCATGTTCTTGCTTCATAAAAAAAAGCGTCTCTTTTCAGGAAACGCTTCTTGTTTTTTGATAATATATATGGTAGTTGTTATTTGTCAATTGCTCCGAGAACTCTTTTCATAAAGGCATTCAGGGCTTCTTTTTTATCGGTTCCTTGTTGTATCATTTTGTGAACTTCAAGTGCGCCGTACATGTTCGAAATCAATTCGCCAATGACATCTAGTTCTTCGTCTTTTAAAGAGGCGATTTCAGTCATGGATTCCAATACTTCCAGCGTTTCGATTATGTAATCCTGGTCGTTTTCCTCAATGAATTGGGTAAGGTGTTTTATTACGGGGAACTTCATTTTGTAGATTTCTTAGATTATTAGACTTGCTTAGACTTCTTAGACTTTCTTTAAATTTTTAATAATATAGTATCTAAAAATCTAAGTAAGTCTAACGATCTAAAATTAAACTATTTCGTTCACCAATTCGATCAAAACTTCCTGTTTGTTAGTTTGAGTCTCGTTTACCAATTTTCCGTTTACGAAAGTGGCAAATGTAGGCAAGTTGCTTACGTTGGCGAGTTTTCTGGATTCCGGAAAACTTTCGGCATCTACCAAAACAAATGAAATTCCGTCATTATCTAAAGCCAGTTTTTTAAATTTTGGTTTCATGATTCGGCAATTCCCACACCAAGAGGCAGAGTATTGAACCACTACTTTTTCGTTTTGCGCTATTAAAGACGCTAACGTGTCTTCGTTTAATTCTATTAGCATGTTTTTAAAATTTAAATTTCAATTACAACTTCAATGGCAATTTTTAAAATTGAAAATTGCCATTGTCATTGCTATTGTTATTAGTTTAAGCTTAAGTATTCTGCAGTACTTTTTCTGTCAGCAGTCATAGCTTCTTTACCAGCTTCCCAGTTTGCAGGACAAACTTCACCTTTAGTTTGGATGTGAGTGTAAGCATCAACCATTCTTAAGTATTCGTTTACGTTACGTCCTAGTGGCATATCGTTTACGCTTTCGTGGAAAATTTTTCCAGTTTCGTCAATTAAGTATGTAGCTCTGTAAGGAACGTTTGAACCTTCGATGATAACTGAATCAGTGTCTTCGCTATAGCTAGTAGATTCAATATCAAGGATTCCTAAAATGTTAGCTAAGTTTCTGTTAGTGTCTGCAAGGATAGGGTAAGTAACACCTTCGATTCCACCATTGTTTTTTGGAGTATTCAACCAAGCAAAGTGTACTTCGTTAGTATCGCAAGAAGCTCCAATTACGATTGTATTTCTTTTTTTAAATTCTGGTAAAGCAGCTTGAAAAGCGTGTAATTCTGTTGGACATACAAAAGTGAAATCTTTTGGGTACCAAAACAAAAGTACTTTTTTGTTGTTTTGTGTAGCTTCTTCGAAGATGTTGATTTTTAAATTATCGCCCATTTCTGAGATAGCGTCTACTGCAATACTTGGAAATTTTTTACCTACTAATGACATATTTAATTAATTTTTGTTGTTTATTATTTTTATTGATGCAAATATAAAGCTTCTAAAAAAAGCCTTGCAATAAAGTTTTATTATTAATTTTTATCTACCGATAGCTTAGTGTTATTGTGTGATCCTAAATGTTTGTTAGTGAAACCGGTAGGCTTCCTTTTCCTTTTTTATCTTCCATCAATTGTTCGGCAGCACTTTCTTGAAATTCTGTAAAATCCTGATACATTTCTACAATTCCGTAGGTATAATCCAAATTCGGAATCACTTGCAGCGCATATGGATTTCCAAAAACATAAAGAATACATTTTTTGGTTTGAAACAATTGCCCTAAGAATTCTAAAACCGAGTCTTCCAACTCAAATTTGTTCAAAGGTTTTGCTTTGGGGACAAATAAAGAAATGAGAATGGTATCGAAAGGGATAAGGTCTTCTTTTATCGTTGTTTCAGTTAAATCATTGCCATTTTCAATTGCATATTCCGGCGAAGGCAAAACATTTTCCAAAGTTTTGAAAAACGGATTTTCAATTGATTTATAAACGCTTAATTTGGCAAGTTTCTCCCTGTTTTTGGAATCAAAGAGAAGTATCGAACTATTTTTGTCTTTAATTTCAGTAATGCAATAGTCGGCGATTTTCCGATTTAGTGCTGAAGTAGCTTTAAAGTTGAAATCAGCAGCAGGGTTTGGATTTTTTTCGAAAAGACCTGCTTTTTCTTTGCATTTCATAATACGGTTCAAACTTGCTTCTATTCGCTCCGGACTGGCGTTTTTCAGAATTGCCTGAATGCCTTCGGGTACGTTTTCGGCAAAACACAGCACATCGTTTCCCGCATTGAAAGCTTCCCATTCCAGTTGGCCTTTGGTTTTATATAATTTGGAAACGCTATGCATGTTCAAAGCATCGGAAATAACCAAACCATCGTAACCTAATTTTTCACGTAAAAGTGATTCTATGATGTTTTTAGACAAAGTTGCCGACGTTTCTTTCCCACCGTTCAAAGCAGGAACAGCCAAATGGCCTATCATGATGGAATCAACTTGATTTTCGATTCCCTTTATGAATGGTACCAATTCGTTTTCGAGCAACTGCTCTAAATTTTCCTCTAAAACTGGTAATCCTAAATGCGAATCGACGTTGGTATTACCATGTCCCGGGAAATGTTTTAGGCAGCCCAGAATTCCGACATCAGACATTCCGCGAAGGTATTCCAATGCATATTGTGCGACTTTTTCTTTATTGGAACCAAAAGAACGATATCCAATTACCGGATTATTTGGGTTATTGTTGATGTCGGCCAATGGAGCCAAATTATAATGAATTCCAGCCGATTTTAAGTCTAATCCAATTTGTTTTCCAACTTGATAAACCAAATCGATTTTTCTTTCGGGCAAAGCGCCAAGGGTAATAGCGTATGGATATTGTGGTGTTTTCTCGACGCGCATGGCTAAACCCCATTCGGCATCAATGCTCATCAAAAGGGGAGTGCTGGCGCTTTTTTGATAACGTATAATCAGTTCTTTCAATCTTTGATAACTGTCATCATTGAACTCTACTTTTTTCTTAGACTCATAGTTAGTTGCAGCACTAGCCCTGCTATGAAAAAAAGTCAATCCACCAATGTTGTAATCTCTGATTAAACGTTCTATTTTCTGAATATTCTCTTCCGTGTCATTGATAAAAACGGCTGGAAAAAAGAACTGTCCGATTTTTTGTTCAAGTGTCATTTTGAGTTTTTTATAAGTTTCCCTCTTTTCTTCTTTGCAATTTTATGAGAAAATAAAAAAGTATTGAATTGTTTAAATCTTGTTTTCTTCCTTTTTCTTGCCAAAGTCAGCTGGGTAATTTAGAAATTGGGATAATATCAAGCCAGGAATGGTTGCTATAAATACCCAGATAAAGAAATTACCGTACCCTAGATATTCCTGTATAAATCCGCTTGCCATACCCGGAAGCATCATGCCCAAAGCCATAAAACCTGTGGCAATAGCATAATGAGCTGTTTTGGATTCGCCTTCGGCTACATAAATCAAATACATCATAAAGGCAGCAAAACCAAAACCATATCCAAATTGTTCGGTAATTACAACCGCTGTAATGTATGGATTCAAAATGTAATCAAAAGTGTAGCTAAACATTTCTAAATGTAAATTGATATCGCCAACTGGATGAAAATGTGATAAATAAACAAAACCCAAGATAGGTAAATGCATGGACAAAAACATTGGTAACATCCATTTGCGTAATCCTCCTTTGGAGATCGCTATTCCTCCAAGGATTCCGCCTATAACGAGTGCTGTTACTCCAAAAGTTCCGTAAATAATCCCTACGTCTTCGGTGGTTAGCCCTAAGCCACCTTTGGATTTTTCGTCAATTAGGAAAGGAGTCAGCATTTTTAGTAATTGAGATTCACCCAATCTGAAAAGTAAAATAAATGCCAGTATGAGTCCGATTTGTTTCTTCTGAAAAAAAGTAGCAAACACTTCTCCAAAGCTTGCTTTGTGGGTTGTTTTGGTTTCTGTTGTTTCTTCTACTTTAGGTGTTGTGAAAAAGTTGTAAACCGTTAGTAATATCATTATTAGTGCTACAAAGATCATTGTGTAAGACCAAGCTTTGCTTTTGTCGCCGTATTGGTGTTCCAAATATCCTCCTAAAATCACGATTAGTCCATTTGCGGTAAGCATCGAAAGACGGTAGAATGTGCTTCGAATACCCAAGAAGAATGATTGTTGTTCTTTGGCTAAAGCCAACATATAAAAACCATCGCTGGCTACATCATTGGAGGCTGAGGCAAACGCTGCTACCCAAAATAGTGCCAAGCTCAACATAAAGAAATGATTCATAGGAATAGTTAATCCTACAATCAAAAAGGCTATGGCAATTACCAATTGCATGGCAAGAAACCATTTTCTTTTGGTAGCATACAAGTCGATAAATGGGCTCCATAATGGTTTGATTACCCAAGGCAAATACAATAAACTGGTATAAACACCTATGTCTTCATTATTAATTCCTAAATTTTTGTACATAATCACCGAAACGGAAATAATGATGGCATACGGAAATCCCGATGCAAAATTCAAAAACGGAATCCAATACCAAGGCTTGTTTTCTCTCATTGTTTATGTAGGTTTTATTTATTGTTTAATCGTTTATATGTTTAAATTGTTTAATCGTTTAAGTTGTTTAAGGTTTTAATCTTATGATTTTAAACGATTAAACAATTTTGAATTTTAAACTTTATTTCGTTTGCATTTCCACCTGTAAATCAATTACTGTTTCAGGGCTTTCGTTGGCGTAATGATCAACAAAAGTAAAGGCAAAGGCTGCTTTACCAATCATTAGATTGGCTGGAACTTCTATTTGGTAGGCTCCGTTTTCTTCAACTACTGCGATTTTATCCAAAATTTGGGACGGATCTTTTGTGTTTATTTTAGAAGTATCCTTGGCGCCATACACGACTATGTATCTCACTTTTGCCAATTGTGCAGGTTTCTTGAACGAAATATAATAAAAGTCGGCGTCCTTAGTGATGGAATTAATCAGAAGGGTTTCGGTTATCTGCTTTTTGAAATTTGGAACCGGTAATGGCAATGCAGGATATTTATATTCGTTTTCTTTAAGCACTTTAACTACGTCCTGATTTTTGTCGACAAACCATTTGGCACTAAAAAAACCATTTCCTTGCACGTTGTCATAGGAACGAGTAAGGTCTATTTGATTAGGAATTTCAAATTTGTTGTTCCAATGTTTATCCGAATCGGATTTGATTTTATAAGTGCTATTCCCCATATAAAGTGCGGTACTGGCTGGAGTGTTTTCAGACCACCATTTTATCAGTTTTGCATACGAAGCTGTTTTGTGATCAATGCTCCAGTACAATTGCGGCACGATATAATCAATCCATTTGTTGTTCATCCAATCCATAGGATCAGCATACAAATCATCATAATTGGTTTGTCCTGATTGGGTATCCGAGCCTTTAGGGTCAACAGATTTGTTGCGCCAAACCCCAAACGGACTGATACCAAATTGTACCCATGGTTTTAGTTTTTTAATGGAAAAAGAAATGTTTTTAACAAAGTTTGTCACATTGGAACGCCTCCAATCTGCAAGAGAAAGCCCGTTTCCGTATTTTTGATACGAAGCGGCATCATTAAACTCGATACCTTTTATTTTGTATGGGTAAAAATAATCATCAAAATGGATGGCATCGATATCATATTTTATTACGACCTCTTCAACAATTGATGTTAAGTGCTGTTGTACTTCGGGAAGGGCAGGGTTATAGTAATATTTGCCCCCATATTCAATCATCCATTCGGGGTGTTTGTAATAATCGTGGCTTGGACTTAAGGTCTCGGTTTTCAGATCGAACGTGGCACGATACGGGTTAAGCCAGGCATGAAATTCGAAACCGCGTTCATGTGCTTCGGTAATCATCCATTCGAGTACATCATAATTGGGGCTTGGTGCTTTTCCTTCTTTTCCAGTTAGGTAGCGCGACCAAGGAGCCAATGATGTTGGATACAATGCATCACCAACAGAACGTATTTGCACGATAACGGCATTGTAATTCAGTTTTTTGTAGGTATCCAAAATTTCGAGATAGTCGGTTTTTTGTTTTTCAACCGAATCGATATTGCTTTTCGGCCAGTCGATATTGACAACAGTGGCGATCCAAACAGCTCTGAATTCGTTTTTAGGGTACATTTCTCTCTTTTGGGCATTTCCCAAAACAGCAAAAAACAGAAAATATATAATTGGGAAAAACTGCGACTTCTTCAAATTCATTTTCGACTTTTTTATAAAGGATTCAAAAGTAGCTTTTTTAGCGAAGTTTATTCAATTAATTGTCAATAAAATTTATGATAACAGTGCTGAACATGCTTGTTTGATTGCTAAATAAAAATTATTCAAAATTCTTTCTTAAATCTATTATGGTCTGATTGGGTAAGTCCAGATTTACAAAACCCCTTCTTGGTCGGTCTAAATCTAATGTAAACAGAATAACGAGAGATACTAAAAGACAAAATCCGATTTGGATCAACCAGTCAATTCTGCCTTTGCGACCTTCTGAATAACCATTGTAGAAGGCACTTATCAGAGCTAGAAAAAACAACATGATTAGAATGCTTTGTGGGACTTTTGCTTTTTCCCCGGCAAGACGAGAAGTAGTTATGTCAATCATCGCGTTTAAAGCGGGAATCATTTGTTGTGTCGCTGCCAGATTAGCTGGATCTTTAGCTAGATTGGTAGCTCGTTTCCACAATTTCGAAGAAATCACTTGCGACAAACTATCGGTTTTTAGAATTTCTTTTGGATTTGCACCTACTTCGTAAAAGGATATTCTTGTCTCTACATAGTCCTTAAAATCCTTGCGAAATAAAGCTCTTGTTGAATCAGGGTATAAATCGCTTCGCAAAATAGCTGTGCCAATATCATTTGCTTCTTCTACAACAATCTTTCTTCGCGAATCGTAACGATCACCACTCATTCCGAATGTAAATGCCAATAAGAAAAAAAGCAGGGCTAAAAGACCGGAAGTTTCGGTTGGTTTGCTTTTTACATCTTTTTTAAGCCTAATATAGTTTCCTATTTTATTTCCAATTAAACTTGAAAAAAGCATTAAAAGGAACAGTGAAGGAGCTATTACCCATGCTTCGGTTTGATTGAGCGTACTTATGTCCATGTTGTTTTATGTTTCGGTTATTGTACATTAAATTTAGGTAAAAAAACAGAATTTTGAAGATTTGTAATTGATTGTTTGGAGATTTTTTAAATATTTTGATTTGATTTACAAATGATTACGAACTGTTTTTAGTTGGATTTAGGTTGGAATCGTAAGCTCAAGTTTTGTTTTTTAATATTTTGAGAAAATCAAAATCTACACTTTAAAGATTGAATTTGTTTTATATATTTGGGCTTTACTATTTTTTTTATTGAAAATAGTGTTGAAAAGAATATTAAAAAATGGTTATTCAATAATAAAATCTACAAATGGCATTGAAAGGGCTCTTTAGAAAAAAAACGGTTCATGATATCTTAAAACAGGTTGAAAAAAACAATTTGGAAGGACATGAAGCACTAGGAAAACATTTGACAACTAAAGATCTAACTGCTTTCGGGATTGCCGCTATCGTTGGTGCCGGAATTTTTAGTACTATAGGAAAAGCTAGTTTTGACGGAGGCCCTGCTGTAATTTTTTTGTTTTTGTTCACAGCAATTGCCTGTGGTTTTGCCGCTTTTGCTTATGCCGAATTTGCTTCGATGGTTCCTGTTTCAGGGAGTGCTTATACCTATTCTTATGTCGCTTTTGGCGAATTGGTTGCCTGGATTATTGGTTGGGCGCTAATTATGGAATATTCGGTCGGAAATATAACGGTTGCTATATCGTGGAGTGATTATTTTACGGGGCTTTTATCCAGTTGTGGTGTTGATTTGCCGCAATGGGTCCAAATGGATTATCTGACGGCTTCCAATGGTTTCAAGGATGCGACTGCCTTGATGGAAGGAGGGAAGTCTTTTGAAAATTTAAGTTCCGGAATGCAAGATGCTTATACTGCCTGGACTACTTCGCCTGTGATTGGTTCTTTTCATTTTGTAGCCGATTTGCCTGCATTGCTGATTATTGTCCTGATTACCGCTTTGATTTACCGCGGAATGAAAGAATCCCGTAATGCGAGTAATCTTATGGTGGTGGTGAAATTGTGTATCGTTCTTTTAGTAATTGCAGTTGGAGTATTCTATGTGGATACTTCGAATTGGAGTCCTTTTGCACCAAATGGTGTTTCGGGAGTGTTAAAAGGAGTATCGGCAGTTTTTTTCGCCTATATTGGGTTTGATGCTATTTCGACTACTGCAGAGGAATGTAAAAACCCTCAACGTGATTTGCCACGTGGTATGATGTGGGCGATTGTTATTTGTACGGTTCTCTATATTGCCATTGCCCTTGTTCTTACCGGAATGGTGAGCTATAATAATTTAAATGTTGGAGACCCATTGGCATTTGTATTTGATAAATTAAATTTAAAATGGATGTCTGGAATTATTGCCGTAAGTGCCGTGGTAGCTATGGCAAGTGTTTTGTTGGTTTTTCAAATGGGACAGCCACGTATTTGGATGAGTATGAGCCGAGATGGTTTGTTGCCAAAGAAATTCTCTAATGTTCATCCAAAGTTTAAAACGCCTTCTTTTGCAACCATTGTAGTTGGTTTCGTGGTGGCGGTTCCAGCTTTGTTTATGAATTTAACGATGGTTACCGATTTGTGCAGTATTGGGACTTTATTTGCTTTTGTATTGGTTTGCGCAGGAGTTTTGGCTTTGCAAAATAAAACCGATATTCCTAGGGGAAAATTCAAAACACCTTATATCAATTCCAAATATATTTTTCCTTTATTGATTATCGTTGCTTTGGTCATAGCTTTTACCTACAATAAAAAAGCGACAATGGGTTTTATCACCAATGAAAGCAAAATCAATGACCCGGAATTTATCATCACTTCTATTAATAAGGAAGAAACCCAAAAAGTGTATAATTACCTGTTGCATATTGAAGGAAAAACAAGTGTAACTGAAAAACAGGATGCTGAACATTTGTTAAGCCAATACCAAGAGGACGATGCCAAATATGCCAGTGTTGTTGCGGGATTGCCAATTTCGGACTCGGTTAAATACGAAAGCGGATTCGATTTATTCAAACACAAAATTCCGATGTGGATTTTCTTATTTGTTATTGTTGGATTAGTGTTTTGGTCCTATAAAGAAAACTTGTCTTTGATTCCGCTTTTGGGACTGATTTGTTGTTTGTACATGATGGCTGAACTGAGCGTTTGGAACTGGATTTATTTCACGATTTGGTTGATAATTGGATTGATTATCTACTTTACTTACAGTCGCAAGAACAGTAAATTGAATTTCGAGAAGGAGTAGGTTTTTCTAAAGAATATAGATGATAGAGGGAAGAGGATTGACTTTGTCTCTGAGAGGGCATAAAGATAAATGTAAAACGCTGCAAGAAAATTTTTTCTTGGAGCGTTTTTTATTTTGAAAAGGTTAATGTTACGGTTACAATTGCAAAACTTCTTTTTTTTGGGTAAAAATTTATTTCGAATATTTTAAAATCACTCCGCCTGTTTTAAGTTGTTGGGTTGAGACTAAAAATAGATTTTTAGGGGCAATACCTTGTTTGAATAATGGTTGTCCACTACCAAGAAGAACAGGTGCAATGCAAATTCGGTATTCATCAAAAAGATCCTCATTTATAAAAGTCTCTGAAAGGTTTGCACTACCAAAAACATACATGTCTTTTCCTCCCTGTTCTTTAAGTTTTTTAATTTCGGCAGCAGCGTTCTCACTGATAAGCGTTGTATTGTTCCAATCGGCAGATTTTAATGTTTTGGAAATAACAATCTTTGGTATGCTATTCATCAAATCGGCAACTTCGCCTTGTTCCGGTGTCCAATAGGCTGCCATGCCTTCATAAGTTACTCGTCCAAATATAATATAATCCGCAGCATTTAATTGCTCAATGCTTAATTTTTCAAGCTCTTCTCCATAAACAGTACCATGAAAGGATAAATCCCAATTTTGGTTTCCTTCAAAATATCCGTCAAGGGTCATTACATTCCACATTATTAGTTTTCTCATTTTGGTAGTTTTTTAGAAATTGATTTGAATTTATTTTGATAGCTGTCACAATGTAACGCTCGAGATAGTTTTATTATTATGTATTATTGTTTCGTATGGCTTACTGTTGTGGGCATGGATTGCAAATCCGCCTGTCTCTCTGGTACTCGTTTGCAACGAGTACCTACTTACTTTAATGCACAATCTAAGCGTTTGCAACGCGACTAATTTACCATAAAGGTTCAACATTTACATTGCAAAAAATAGAATTATCCTTTTCATAATTTCTATAACTACTGTTCACATAATCGCGTTGATGAAAAACAATTTCGGCTTCTACAGGATTATAATGAATGTAATTTACACGCTGTTCAATTTTTTCCAAGGTATCTAATATGACAGGATGAAAACCATCTTTCCATAATTTGTAATTTTTGGCCCTTCCTGATTTTTGAGCTTCAAAACTAAATTTTCGTAACAACCATTCTCGTCTGCTTTCTGGATGTTCTTTGATTGCTTCAATTAGTTTTTTTGAAGTGAATTTTTTAAAATCTCGAATTATATTTTGTAATTCACCATCAAATGCCGTTACAATTAAATGAATGTGGCTAGTCATATATACATAGGCATGTACACTCAATCCTTTTTCTTTAATGCAATAATTTAAGGACTCGTCTAAGATATTACTATAAATTGGTCGCACAAATAAGTCAACCCAATCTACAATTGTAATCGTGATAAAAGTAGGAACGGTACTGTCTATTACTTTATATTTTTCGGACATTGATTTTTATTTCAAATTTAGTGTTTTATGAGAAGAAATTAAATTTGAATGACAATATTTTGTAAGTTATTTATGCTGTTTGCCCGCGTTGCAAATGCTAATATTTGTGCTTTAATGTAAGTAGGTACTCGTTGCAAACGAGTACCAGAGGGAAGAAATTAAATTTGAATGATAATATTTTGTAAGTTATTTATGTTGTTTACCCGCGTTGTAAACGCTAATTTTTGTGCTTTAATGTAAGTAGGTACTCGTTGCAAACGAGCACCAGAGGGAGTTTTTTTAGTCAAATTGATATCCAATTATTAAATTTAACGAATTGGTTTTTGCTTCTCCATTCCCCCAAACTTTATCTTTACTAGAATTTGTTAAACCTAAATTTTCTCTAATTTCTATAAAAATTGAGTTTCTCTCATTCATTTCAACAGTTTTTCCTAATCCGATTGATAATCCAAAGTCTACTTTATTATTACTATTTGTTGTCTCAAGACTGTTATTGTTCGTCTCGTCCAACTTTAAGTCATTTGTTAATGTTGATTTTAATAGATATCCAATGAATGGACCACCATTTATGTAGAAACTATTTTTGTTGCTAAAGTAGTATTTGGCCATTATGGGAAAAACTAGGTAATCATAATTCTTCTTTGAAGTATAATTATAAGTTTTACGAAATCCATTAATATCTGTAACTTGAATCGTGTTATCTCCCTTTTGACTTTTTCTTTCGTAATTAAGATCTAATTTTAAGCTCCACTTTTCGATAATTTGTAGTTCTAAATTTATACCGCCTAAAAAAGAAAATGCAGGACTTTCAGAATATAAAGGTTTAATTTCCTCTGGAATTTTGTAGCCTCTGAAAGTCGAATAATTTAATCCAGCTTGAATTCCAAATTTTATTTTTGAATCTTGTGAATAATTTAGAAAGGGAATTAATAATAATGGAATGCTTAAAAGTAATTTTCTCATGGTTTGTTATTGTAATTTACTTGATGATGTTAATTTGCATATATTGAGAGAATCTGAGACGATAATCAGAGCCTAGATACGGCAAATATATAAATATCATTTTTTCTTACAAATAATAAAAAGAGTCTTTAATTTGTTGAATGTTTTTCTTGTTTATTTAGTTGAGTGTTTCGTTGGTTTTGCTATGAAAGACTAAGCTCCAATAATAGCCCTGATCGAAGGGAAAATCCTCCCGATTTTTCTTCGGGAGATTGGAATGAGAGCGGGACAACTGTTCTTATGAAAAACCAAATTTCTGCTCCTAAAAATCATAACGAATCGGTTTGCTGAATTTGGTTGAGTTATTTAAAGGGTTTGTGGGGAATCCTTGAAGAAATCGTTATAATTCGAACAAAAAAGCTTAAATTTTAAACTTTAAACAAAACATTATTCCTTACTTTTGCTTCACTAAAAATATAAAAAAGATACTATGAGTTCATTTGACGTAGTCATTATAGGTTCTGGGCCAGGAGGATATGTTTCGGCTATCCGTTGTGCACAATTGGGTTTCAAAACTGCAATTATAGAAAAATATTCAACTTTGGGCGGAACTTGCTTAAATGTAGGTTGTATTCCATCGAAAGCGTTGTTGTCGTCTTCACATCATTATGCCGAAATTAAGCATTTTGCCGATCACGGAATTGAAGTTTCGGGTGATGTAAAAATCAATTTGGAGAAAATGATTGCTCGTAAACAAGCAGTTGTAGATCAAACATCTGGAGGGGTTAATTTCCTGATGGAGAAAAATAAAATTACCGTTTTTAATGGTTTGGGTTCTTTTGTGGATGCGACTCACGTTGCTGTTGCAAAAGCGGATGGAACATCAGAAACTATTGAAGCTAAAAATATTATCATTGCTACTGGTTCGAAACCATCTTCTTTGCCTTTTATCAAAATAGACAAAGAGAGAATCATCACTTCGACAGAAGCTTTGGCACTTAAAGAAGTTCCGAAACACCTTGTGATTATTGGTGGTGGTGTGATCGGGATTGAATTAGGTCAAGTCTATTTACGATTGGGAGCTGAGGTTTCGGTTGTGGAATTCATGGACAGAATTATTCCTGGAATGGATGGTGCTTTGTCTAAAGAATTGACTAAAGTGTTGAAAAAACAAGGAATGAAATTCTATACTTCACACAAAGTACAATCGGTTGAGCGTAAAGGTGATGCCGTAATTGTTCAGGCTGAAAATGCAAAAGGTGAAGTGATTACTTTGGAAGGAGATTATTCTTTGGTTTCTGTTGGTCGTCGTCCTTATACAGATGGATTGAACGCAGAAAATGCAGGAGTTAAAATTTCGGATAGAGGACAAGTAGAGGTTAATGATCATTTACAAACTTCTACTCCAAATATTTATGCTATCGGTGACGTGGTTCGTGGAGCGATGTTGGCTCACAAAGCGGAAGAAGAAGGAACTATGGTTGCTGAAATTCTTGCTGGTCAAAAACCTCATATTGATTACAACCTGATTCCTGGTGTGGTTTACACTTGGCCTGAAGTTGCTGCAGTTGGACAAACTGAGGAGCAATTGAAAGCTGCGGGAATAAAATATAAAGTGGGAAGTTTTCCTTTCAAAGCTTTGGGTCGTGCCCGTGCTAGTGCCAATCTTGATGGTTTTGTAAAAATCCTTGCTGACGAAAAAACGGACGAGGTTCTTGGAATCCATATGATTGGTGCAAGAACTGCCGATTTGATTGCTGAGGCGGTTACTGCGATGGAATTTAAAGCTTCGGCTGAGGATATTTCGAGAATTTCACATGCGCACCCAACATTTGCGGAAGCGATTAAAGAAGCGGCTTTGGCTGCAACTGATAATAGAGCTTTGCACGTGTAATGTATACAACGTTATAGGTAGAGACGCACTGCTGTGCGTCTGTACGTAAACAAAGACCCGATAGGTTAAACCTGTCGGTTTTTTTGTTTGAAACGGTTTTTGATGTTGAAATATTTGATGTAATGTCGTTGGTGCGCACCATGGTAGAGACGCACGGCAGTGCGTCTCTACGCGTATAAATGAAATTTTTTAATATAAATCCGCGCAAATCTGCGAAATCTGCGTGCTATTATTTTTCACGTAGATTTCGCTCTATACAACAAACCCGTCCCAATTAAATCAGGATGGGTTTAATATTTTATTCAAAAATGTGTTTACGCTGTAAATAACCCTTTGTAACTATCCCATTTGCTATAAAGCAAGAATATATTCCCTAAGAATAAAAAACTGGCAACTGGAATGCCTTCTGGAGCTAAAAATATATGTGTGCAAATGATATTGACCGAAATCGGCATTAAAAGGATGTAGGTAATTTTGTTGAATTTTCCTGTAACAAAAGACAGTCCACAAATGAGCTCAATTATTTTTACCAAAGTGACCAAATAGCCTGAAGCTTTTAATCCTTCATTGAAAGTTTTCATATTTCCTGTTAACGGTGGTTCCGGAAACAGATGAAGAAAATAGCTTATTGAAGCAAATAATAATAACAGTCCAATTAGTGAACGAATGATAATGGTCGCGATTCTCATATTTAGTAGGTTTTTGTTTTTATGGTAGTTTTTTTTGATGAGTATTTATTAGTCAAAATGCATAACTGATTTTCGGTGGAACAGGTGTTTGTAGCTTTTCCAATGGGCATAGAATAAAAATAAATTGCCTAGAAAAATGAATAAGGCAAGAGGTAATCCATTTTGATTTAAAAAGAAATCAATGAATAATATATTTGTAGTTAATGGTAAAATAATGATGTTGCTTAAGACAACGTATTGACCAAACAGGTATGAAATCCCGCATAAAAAAATGATTATTTCAATCAATGGCATTAGATAAACAGAAGAAATCAATCCAACATGGAAAGCTTTGAAGTTTTCTGTGTTTTCAAGTTCAGGCACTAAGTTAAAAAAATAGGCTATTGACATACTAATTAATATTATGCCAATTATTGTGCGAATAAAGAATGTAGCAGTTTTCATATTTTGAGTATTAAGAAGTTAAATGTTTAAGCGACAATTTGTGATTAGGAGGCAATCATCTATTCATCCATTTACTTTCATTGATAGCTTTCGGAGGCAGAAAACCATGTTCGTTTCACTAACAAATTTAGTTAATTTTTTTATTATTTCGTAAGTTTTTAATTGATTTATTGGGTATATTTCTTTGGAATTGAATTGTTTGTGTGAGGTTTTTTGCCTTTAGCCTGTTGCAGTCTTTTTATAAATAGTAAAGCGAAACCAAAAAATAAATGTTCTTGGCTTCGCTTTTTCGTAAATATGGTTAATTGGATTAAGATATCGCCTGTTTACGGCAGTACTTTTGTTTTTGAGTACTTTTTGTAAAGGAAGATTCCTCCAATAACAATTAGTAGCAACCACCAAATCTCTATTATAAAAACAATGATATCGACCAATACATACCAACCTGTTTTTAAAGAATCGATAATACGTATTCCAATATTAGGTTTGTAATGGTGATAGTCTTTGGTGTTGGCAACCATTTCCTGTTTTACCGATTCGTGTTGGTATATTTCGATGGTTAGCGTGCTAAAGTTCACTTGATCCTGGAGCGATAAATTCTCTAATTTGGAATTATCGTTTTGTTCTTTTTGACTGGCCAAATTATTTTCGGCTTCCATGATGTCGTTGATTTTCTTTCCTTTGGAGTCAATGGCTTTTTCAACTCTTTTTTCATTTGTCGCGCTTCGTTTTTGCGAAAGTTGATTGGCAAGCATTTTTAAGGAGACATCGTCTGCTTTTATAACCCGAAAATCCAAAAAGTCAATTTGTTTGGCGATGCATTTGATTACCGTGTCAAGACGTTTGTTGGGAACTCTGATCGTAATATTGTTCTCGACATTGTAACGGGTGGTTTCAAGCGTACTGTCCTGACTGATTTTGGTTTCAAACTTATCGCTGATATTGGTCTGTAAATTAGTGTAGGTAACATATCCATCAAATTTATTGGTGATGTTTTCGATGGCATAGGTAGATTGGGTAACATTTTTAACTTTGAATTTTAGGTCGGCAGTGCGGACGAATTTTCGGTTGTCGCCTTCTTTTTGGACCGCTGCGGAGGAGGAAATGGTGTCTGCGGCTACAGCAGCCTCTTCTGCAGGGCTTTCTTCAGGAGCTTCGGCTTTTTTGCAGCTGATAATTAGGACAATAATAGCTAATGGAATTAAGCTGTGCTTCACAATTTTGTTCATAGATTTGATTTTAAAGATGGATGATTGATTTGAATTTTCTGGCCTGAAAACAGTGTCAAATGTATTAGAATTTTAACACGAAAAATTCCTTTTAATAATAATTTAACTAAGAGTCGGTTTTGTGAAATTTCTTATTGAGAAGCGGATTTTTTTATCGTAATTTTGAAGTTCATAAAACAGTTTATTTTTTGAGAACTTCTATTCATAAATTTATTGGGGAACCATCGCAGTTCAAACAGAAGCTTATTGTTTGGGGGCAACAGTTTCGAGAAATAACCTTCCTTGACAGCAATTCGTTTTCCGATGAATATTCCACCTTTGACTGTGTTTTGGCCGTGGATGCTTTTACGTCTATAAAAACGGATTATCATAATGCATTTGAGGATTTAAAACAATACCAACAAACGACCAAAGATTGGTTGTTTGGTTATTTGTCTTATGATTTAAAAAATGATCAGGAATATTTGCATTCGGATAATTTTGATGGCTTAGACTTTCCGGATTTGTTCTTTTTTCAGCCTAAAAAGTTGTTTTTGCTAAAAGGGAATCAGCTTGAAATTCAATATCTGAATATGTGTGATGATGAAGTTGAGGATGATTTTAAAGACATAATTGAAACTCAAAAATCGGAGGTTGAAAGTCATGAAAAAATAGCTATAGAACAGCGTATTCCAAAGAAAAATTATATTGGGAAAGTAACTAAATTGTTGGAGCATATCCATCGTGGTGATTTATACGAAGCCAATTTTTGTATGGAGTTTTTTGCACAAAATGTGTCAATCAATCCGCTGGAAAAATTCTTTAGATTGAATGAAATTTCACAAGCCCCGTTTACCGTTTTTTTTAAGAACAATAAACAATTTTTGCTTTCGGCATCACCCGAACGTTATTTGAAAAAAGAAGGTGAGGATCTAATTTCGCAACCGATAAAAGGAACTGCCAAACGTTTTTCGGATCCGTTGGAAGATGAAAAATCCAAAAACACTTTGGCAAACGACCCAAAAGAAAGAGCTGAGAATATTATGATAACCGACTTGGTTCGCAACGATTTGTCCCGAACGGCCCAAAAAGCTTCGGTGGAGGTAAAAGAACTGTGTGGAATTTATTCTTTCCTCCAGGTACACCAAATGATCTCGACAATAACGTCTAAAATTGATCCTCAATATGCAGTAGTCGATACGCTAAGAACGACATTCCCTATGGGAAGCATGACGGGAGCTCCCAAATATGCCGCAATGAAAATCACCGAAGAATTGGAGGAAACCAAACGAGGTTTGTACAGCGGGGCAGTTGGGTATTTTACGCCCAATGGAGACTTCGATTTCAATGTGGTTATTCGCAGTATTCTTTACAACCAAGAAAATAAATATGTTTCTTTTTCGGTTGGAAGTGCTATTACATCGTTGTCCATTCCTGAAAAGGAATATGAGGAATGTTTGCTAAAAGCAAAAGCCATGCACGAGGTTTTACTGTGATCTTGCAGTGTATCTTCAAAATATAAGTCGTGTAAATTCTAAATAAAAGTGATGAATTCTAAATAATACAGCTTAATTGCAAAATATATTCTTTCCATATTTTAAATTTGATATATGAAAAATATACTCCAAAATCATATCAATAAAGAAATCCCGTATTTGAAGCAAAAAAAATTGTTGCTAGCCGTAAGCGGCGGTTTGGACAGCATGGTTTTACTGTATTTATTTCAGGAATTGAACTGTGATATTGCCATTGCGCATTGTAATTTTCAACTTCGCGGAATGGAGAGTTTTGGAGATCAAAAATTTGTGCAGGATTATGCTGAGGCCAATAAAATACCAATTTTTGTTACTCAATTTGATACAGAGGCGTTCGCCAAAGATTACAGACTATCCACTCAGGTTGCCGCGAGGGAACTACGTTACAACTGGTTTTACGAGTTATTGGAAACCGAAAAATTTGACTACATAGTGACCGCACATCACGCCGATGACAATCTTGAAACTTTTTTGATTAATCTCATACGCGGGACAGGCTTGGAAGGGTTGACCGGGATTCCGGTACAAAATGACAGGGTGATTCGGCCGTTATTATTTTTGTCCCGTAAGGAAATTGAAAATTATGCTAAGGCAAATAATATTCAGTGGCGGGAAGACAGCAGCAATGCATCTGATAAATATGTTCGGAACAAAATTAGGCATCATTTGATTCCCATTTTGAAGGAGCTGAATCCTCATTTCATGGCTTCCTTTTTGAAAACCGAAGGCTATTTGCAGGAATCGTTGGCAATGGTTGAAGATGCAGCGAGTATGATTTTTCAGCAAGTGGCAAGCGAAAAGGACAATCAGATTCATTTTGATTTGAACCTATTGTTACAATTACCCAATTATCAGTCGTATTTGTACCAATGGCTGAAAGAATATGGTTTTACAGCTTGGGAAGATATTTATGATTTGGTAGCCAGCCAATCAGGTAAGCAAGTTTTTTCTACCGATTATCGTTTGCTAAAAGACAGGGATTCCCTTATTTTATCGGCAATTGCAGAAACTGAAGACGAGTTGTTTTTGATTCATGAAAATGATACGGAAGTTAAGATTCCCTTAAAATTGGCTTTTTCGAAAGTAACCGCTATCTCCGTTGCATCAAATAAAACTATATTTGTCGACGCAGATCAATTGGATTTCCCATTGGTGATTCGCAAATGGGAAGCAGGAGATTCTTTTCAACCCTTTGGTATGGAAGGGAAATCCAAGAAGTTAAGCAAATTTTTTAAGGACGAAAAATTATCATTGATAGAAAAAGAAAATACCTGGCTTTTATGCTCAAACAATCAGATTGTCTGGGTCATTGGACAAAGAGCCGATCATCGATTCAGAACCTCAAATACGACCAAAAATATACTTAGAATAGAATTAATTTAGACTCTAAATAATGAAGAAAATATTTTTTATACTGTTTGCTTTTTTTGCTTTCGCAAAAGTAAATGCTCAAGTTTTAGATCCTGTAAAATGGACTATAGCAATCGAAAAGAAATCGGAAACCAATTATATTTTGACTTTTAATGCCGTAATCGAAAAAGATTGGCATATGTATTCACAATTCACACCAGATGGAGGTCCACTGCCTTTGGAACTTGTTTTTAAGGATCAAAAAGGGAACTACAATTTGATTGGCAAAGCCAAAGAAAGTAAAACGACTAAGGCTTTCAATGATGTTTTTGGTGTTGATGAAATTTTCTTTCACGATAAAGCTCAAATTCAGCAAGAAATAACATTGACAAATCCCAAAGCGACTTCTATCCAAACCGAATTGAGTTATCAGGTTTGTAAAGAAGTATGTATCAATCAGGAAAAGAAATTTACTTTCAAAATTCCGAAAACAGAATCAACGGTTGCAGTAGCAACTCCTGTAGAAGTAGCGAAAAAAGATACTACGAAAGCAGACACAGCAAGTACATTTACGGTTGTAGCAAAAGAAGTAGCACCAGCTGAAAAAACAGAAAATAAAGTTGCAGAGCAGCCTAAACCGAAGGCAGAAATAGGTTTGTGGTCTATTTTCTTTATTGCTTTCTTTTCTGGTTTTGCGGCTTTGCTGACACCTTGTGTATTCCCAATGATTCCAATGACAGTTAGTTTTTTTACCAAACAAAGTAAAAACAAAGCAGCTGGAATCAGAAATGCCATCATATATGGAATTTCGATTATTTTGATTTATGTATTACTTGGAATTTTAGTAACCTGGATTTTTGGTGCCGATGCACTGAATGCCTTGTCAACCAATGTTTGGTTTAATCTTCTGTTTTTTATTTTATTGGTGGTATTTGCTGTTTCGTTCTTAGGTGCTTTTGAAATAATGTTACCCAATTCGTGGGCAAATAAAGTAGATAGCCAAGCCGATAAAGGAGGAATTATCGGGATATTATTTATGGCGTTGGCGTTGGCAATTGTTTCGTTTTCTTGCACAGGGCCAATTGTTGGAACGCTTTTGGTGGATGCAGCATCCAAAGGAGGAATCGCACCAATAATCGGGATGTTTGGATTTTCATTGGCTTTAGCCTTGCCATTTATGCTTTTTGCAATGTTTCCTGGCTGGTTACATTCTTTACCAAAATCTGGTGGATGGCTGAATACGGTTAAAGTAGTGTTGGGGTTCTTGGAATTGGCTTTGGCATTCAAATTTTTATCGAATGCCGATTTGGTATTGCAATTGCATTTGTTGGAAAGAGAAGTGTTCTTGGTAATTTGGATTGCCGTTTTTGGGGCTTTGGCTTTTTATTTGTTTGGAAAAATTACATTGCCTCACGATAGCCCGATGACTCATATTTCGGTCGGAAGATTGTCTTTAGGCCTGTTGGTTTTATCTTTTACTATTTATTTAATACCAGGACTTTGGGGTGCTCCGCTAAAATTAATTAGCGCATTTCCTCCTCCGATGGAATATAGTGAAAGTCCTCTAGGCTTAGGGAATTTAAATAGTGGAAATACTTCAACTGCTGCTTTGCCGGAAGGTGCAGTTTTAGGCCCAAACCAAATTCCAGTTTTTAATGATTACGATAAAGGATTGGCTTACGCCAAAACAGTAAATAAACCGATAATGCTTGATTTTACTGGCCATGCTTGTGTGAATTGCCGAAAAATGGAAAATAACGTTTGGTCAACTGAAAATGTGCTCCCGATTCTGAAAAATGACGTTGTGGTTATTTCTCTCTATGTGGATGACAAAAGACCATTACCGAAAAGTGAACAGTTTACTTCAAAATCAACTGGCGCCGAAATTGAAACGATAGGCGATAAGTGGACCGATTTTATGATTTCAAAATACAATACCAACACTCAGCCCTTGTATGTTTTAACCGATTTACAAGGAAATAATCTCAACCAAAAACAACCAACGATAAGTTATGTGAGTGTTGAAGAATATGAAGCTTGGTTGAAGGAAGGGATTTCTAAATTCAAGAAATAAAAACATAAAGATTAAATTAAAATAGTAAACCTGTTCATTCAAAAATGAACAGGTTTTTTTTTGACCAATTTTTAGAGATTCTTATTCTCTTTTTAATTTTTTCCTCTTAATATGGTTTTGTAGTTGTTATTTTTCTTTAAAAAATAATGAATGTGTAGTTGGTAGTTTTTTTTATTCGTTTAATCGAAAATGTAAAAAAAAGCAGATTAATGTATTCATAATTCCATAAATTAGATAATAAGTATCTGAGGAATAGGTTGTTATTAATGTGTTTTTCGTGTTAAAATCATTTTGTTCCGATGAACTTTTTTTAATAAATCAGGAAAATAGGAAGCCCCACCTATTGGTTTATGTTTTACGATTGGCATAACTAATATTCTATATTTTAATCTTTAAAACCTGATAGATTATGAGACTACTTTTACCTAAATCGTCATTCTTAACGTTTATTTTTTTGATTGCAAATTTGTTTTTTGCAAATGTAAGTTTTGGACAGACTATAACACTTGATCAAGCTGACTTGGATTATGCCCCGGGAGAAACAGTTTATATTACCGGGACGGGCTGGTATCCTAATGAAATAATTAATTTGCAGGTTGATCATCTTACACAACCCATTCCCGATCATGGAACACCTGACCCCCATCTTCCATGGACAGTTGAAGCGGATAGCTCGGGTAATTTTAGTGCTTCGTGGTTTGTTACAGATTATGAATTGGGCGCTAACCTTTTGCTTAATGCTGATGGATTATTGTCTGGGTATACTTATGAGGTGTTTTTTACGGATGCAATAACAAATTATCCAAATGGTCTTAGTATAAATACTACCGCATTACAAACACTTTGTCAAGGTACTGTATCTACAAATTTAATAGCAACCCTTGCTACGTGTGGTAATGGAGGAGGGTCACCAACTAACGAAACTAATATTACTTATAAATGGTATTATAATACAACAAACAGTAATAATATAGTTGGAGCAACATTAGTACAAACTACAGCAACTACTACAGCAACAACAATTAGTACGTATACTCCTTTAACGACTGTTTCAGAAGTAGGAATAAGATACTATTTCTGTCAGGTTACATTTACCCCTCAGGGTTCAGGGAATGGGTGCGGAGGTAGCGGTCGATCAGGGTATCCTTATACAACAGCAACAGATCAAGTTACTGTAAATGCATTGCCATCAGCACCAACAGCGGGTTCTAATACATATCCGTATAATGGAACATCAAGAACGGCAACGGCAAGCGCAGGAGCTGGAGAAGTAGTTGATTGGTATGTTGCTGCGACAGGTACGACAACAACCACTGCTCCAACGGGAACAAATACGGGTTCTTATACTGCCTACGCAGAAGCTAGAAATTTAACTACAGGATGCGTAAGTGCAACTAGGACTCTGATAACATTAACCATCACCAAAGTCGACCCAACAGCTACCTTAGCTGTAAACAATTCACCAGTTACTTATACAGGTTCAGGACAAAGTGCTACAGTAGGTATTTCCGCCAGTTCAGTGCCGGGAACCGTAAGTGACATTTTAACAGGAGGTTCCGCTACGCAAATGGCTACAGGAACTTATGCTGTTACGGCAAGTTTTGTTCCAACAGATAGTGCCAACTATAATACACTGACAGGATTGTCCGCTGGAAATTTTGTTATCAATAAAGCAGAATCCACAATAGCAGCTACAGGAACAAATTCTTTTACTTATAATGGTTCCGTTCAAGGGCCAACATCATCGACAGTAACTGGATCAACGGGAGCAGTTACTTATAGTTATTCAGGAGTGGCTCCCACTGTTTATAGTGCCAGCGCAACACGACCTACTAATGCGGGGACATACCAAGTTATTGCAACTGTAGCTAGTGATGTTAATTATAATGGAGCAATTTCTGCGCCTTTAGCTTTTACCATCGGCAAAGCTTCTTCCACTACGACAGTGACCATAGTTGGCGGACCGTTTACGTATAGCGGATCGGTACAAAACCCAGCCACAGTAAGTGTTACAGGTGTTGGCGGATTGAGTTTGACCCCAACAGCAGATTATGCCAACAACACCAATGCGGGAACCGCTACGGCTAGTTATACTTATGCTGGGGACGCGAACCATGAAACCAGTAGCGATAGCAAAACCTTCGTTATCAACAAAGCCGATGCAGTTGTAACAGTAAACGGTTATACAGGTATTTATGATGCTGCCGCACATGGAGCAACAGGTTCGGCTGTTGGAGTTGCCGGAGACCTTTCTGCAACGGGCAGTACCTTGAACCTTGGCTCTTCATTTACCAATGTTCCCGGGGGAACAGCCAACTGGACATTTATCGGAGGAACAAATTATAACGACCAGAGCGGAAGTGTTGACATCACTATCAATAAAGCCGCTGCCAATATAGTTGTTAATGGCTATACCGGAACATATGATGCAACCGCACACGGTGCGAGCCTGGGTTCAGCCACAGGCGTTGCCAGCGCTGATCTTTCTTCTTCTGTAACTATTGCTCCAACAACATATACCAATTATCCGGGAGGCGCAGTTGGATGGTCATTTGCAAACAACAACTATGCACCACAGAGTGGAAGTGTTGACATTACGATCAACAAAGCCGATGCAGTTGTAACAGTAAACGGTTATACAGGTATTTATGATGCTGCCGCACATGGAGCAACAGGTTCGGCTGTTGGAGTTGCCGGAGACCTTTCTGCAACGGGCAGTACCTTGA
>Ga0207975_100123_pt1 | contig 66780 bp, 65 predicted proteins | sample LakWasMe91_HOW11_2_FD_183913 | JGI IMG/M metagenome (GOLD analysis project Ga0207975, IMG submission 183913) | Freshwater sediment methanotrophic microbial communities from Lake Washington under simulated oxygen tension - Sediment Metagenome... | ecosystem: Environmental > Aquatic > Freshwater >...
GCGGTCATATAGTAAACTTTGAGCTGTTCTTTGCAATGTGTATCTCAGTTTTTTACTTTCCATTGCAGTTTGTGGTTTTGGTTTTGATACTTTAGCGTTTGAGGATTTCGCACTAATACCAAGAAAAGGTTGCACCATTGGTTTAAGCGAGGAATTAACAGAGGTTTGCATTACGCAGCGGCTTTCATAAGGTCGAATTGAAAGGCGTGATCAAAGCCGTTTTGAATACGTGGCATTACTTCTAAATGCTCAGGTTCAAATGGGCGTGACTGTCCTTCCAGTAGCATTTCAACCCAAACTAGGACGTAAGGGCTTTCGTTTGAGAGGTACAAAACTTGGAATGAGGTCACTATGCCTAGCGCCAGCTTGCCTTCAAATTGCGGCAAGGTGACCCGGCACAGTGAGCCTTTTTTAAGCACTTTCAGCACAGTGTTATTAGCTGGAATACACATTTTTCTCAACCGTTGCTTTGGTTTGCTGAGCCTGTAAGACGTAGCTAATCGTAGCAATTACCCCGATTACGAACAGGATAGAGGTAGTGGCTGTGCCGGTTGTTGGTAGCATGGATACAGGACATTTCATGGCTGCACCCCATCTGCTTCTAGCGGTTCATCTTGGGTATGATCTCTTGATACTAGCTCACCATTCTCTTCATGAAATAAGTGAGAAAACAAAGCGGCAACGGTATCTACATCGTCATAAGCAACCGGCTTTTCAAGAACCACCAATGGGCGGCCTTGCAAGTGACGCATAAGTACATAATTTGCCGCAAACAAGCCAAACACTTGCTTAAGATATGAGTCGGTGAGTTCAGACCAGTCGCTTAAGATGCCTCTTTCCACTTTTTCATTAAGCAGTAATTCAGCTTCGTGGTCATTGGCTGCCACTTTTTTGAGAATGTTTGTCACCTGCTCATTGTTAAGGCTTTGGTCAATGGCAAGGTGCCGGACAGCTAGCAGTGTGTGTTGTACGCCTTCGGGGTTTGCCAGATCAGCTACTGTTGGTATTAACGATGGCTGCTCAGACTCAGGCGCGTTGTTTTCAAAAACCAAACCTTTATTTTCAAAATAGTCTTTTAGTTTTGCCAGTTGTTCTGGGCGCAGCTGACGATCACCATTTCTGAATTCGCTGCAATAAGATCGTGGAATTCCAGTTTCTTTAGCTACTTCTGATACGTTCAAGCGTAGACGAACTAACGCTTCGTCAAATTCGGCTCTGGTAAGAGCGTATTCCTGCTTTATGGCCATATAGCCTCCTATGTATGCAATTAATACAATCAATCGGTATTGATTTATTGCAACTATAGGCCAATGAAAAACAAATTGCAATATTTCAATGCAATTTGTTTTTATTTATTGCTTTTGGTGTTTTAAGAGTCTTTTAATTTGCGAGGGGGAGGTGGTTTATCAAAATCGAAATCATCAATTTGATCTTCAGGTATAGCTGGCCTGAGATTGCCATAATTAGTAAAAAAACCTGACGTTGCAACTTCTTTGACAAAAATAGGTATTAATTCTTTTATGGGCAGGTTTTTAGAATCTGTACCAACTGTATCTATTATTTTTTCCAATATTTCTTTAGACATCATATTGGCCATCATCATCATGGATGAAAGTTCAATATCACCAAGCTTGTTTGAGAGCAATGACAGAACTAAGCTTGCTAAAGAGTCGCGCTCTTCAGGGGCGAGAGCGAGCATGCCAAAAGCGAGGCGAACAGACACGTCGAGTTCATCGCCACGCATAAACTCAAGGCTGGCCTGAAGGGTTTTAGCCGGTGAATCAGAACCGAAAAGTAGCCAATTGGGTGTGATCTTTAATGTTTCACACAGAATGCAAATTTCACGAGCACCGGGCTTATTTACTCCAGTTTCATATAACGATAGGACAGCCCTAGAGATACCCATGTTCTCTGGGTCATGTAATTTAGTTCTTGTATGAAGAGCTTGTTGTGACCAGCCTAAACCTGTGCGAGCCTCAAGAATTCGCTTTCCGATTTCGCGAGCAAGCGTATCTATCTTATCAATTTCAGTTTGTTTTTTATCATCACTCATAGATGTTTTTCGCTTACCTGTATTACTGTCGCAGCCTTGTCGTTATTGGTTTGACAGCTATTTACAGTAGAATCTGAAAACGCTTATGTTATAACAGATAAAGGAATCTGCCTAACGGCAGTTAAGCAGAATATGAAAGCAATTACAGCAAAGTGTTTTAACCTGGAATGGCACTCGAGGAGAAGCTATTTTTTCTCGATTTTTTGTGAGCCTTTAATAGCTTTCTGTAAACGTCTTCCAACTTTAACAATGTCTTCAGCTTGCGGTAGATTTTCTGGCATAGTACCTCCAATATCTTTAATGGCCTGCCTTACTTTTTGGCCGACTTCATAGTGAACATTGTTAGCGTTTTGCTTACCTTTAATGTTGTCTCTGCGAAGCTTTTCTTCAGTTTGAGTGGCTCTAAACAGATTGGCCGCCAGTTCCGTGCTGCCCATATGATCTAAAATGTTTTGTTTAGATTTCAGACCCTTTGCACGTTGGATGCCAGCTCGGTCAAGGCCACCATATAAGCCTTTGTAACCAAAAGTTTGAAATATTGCAAAATCTAGTGGTAAAACAACTCCTGCATCTTTTGCAGCACTGGCTAAGTTTTTATTGTGTTCTTTGATTTCGTTACGGAGCAACACGCGCTTTTGCTCTTCAGATAGTGGTGTGTAGTTAGCAATGTCATCTTCTTGAATTTCTTGTTTACGGGTTTGAATTGCGAAATAAGTTTGAGCAAAAGCAATTTTCTCTTTACGAGAATCACCGTTTTGAGCGATTAAATATGCTGCATATCTAGTCAGCTTAATGTTATCAATTTCTCGAACAGCACCTTTACCAATTTCAATCATATCGGTGACGTCAACGAAATGATCCTCAACGCTATTACCACTATTGGTACAAGCCTCTTTAGCTTTGTTGACTATGTTGAGAAAATTTCGATAATCGGAGTAATCAAGGAGTTTTTGTAAATCTCTTGCAGTCCAATACTCAACACCGTCTTCATCAATTTGTGACGCAGATTCGAAATCAGAAATTAATGTGTCGATAGAACCCTCAGGCAGTTCAGCCAGGTGCGTAAGAGCATCATCAAAAGCAACTTCAGCAAGTGTGTTCGTGTCAGTTTTTTTGGTGCTCATATCAATGATCCTGTAGATATTAATGAATACAGGTAGTGTATATAGCAAACTAAATCAGAGCAATTGTGTTTTAAATTTGTACAACAATTATGTTAAAAAATGTCAAGAATTGAAAAGCAGAGCCAGCGCCAGCAAAGGGTTCAAGCATATTGATTTACTACAAATAGTAGACAGAGATTAAGAGGCTTCTTATTTACAATCAAATGGATAACGTGACATTGCAAATAGGGTTGTGATTCCAGTTGTCGTGGGTTCGAGCCCCATCAGCCACCCCATTCGGATATGAGAGTGGGCACTTGATTCAAGTGCTCATTTTTTTCGTCTTTCATAGCTGCAACATTCGCCAGCGCATTATAGCTCCCGGTGATGGAGGCTTTATTTTCATGAATGACAACTTTATCTACCAATAAGCTCAAATAGTTTTTTGCAATAGCTGAGTCTTGGGAAAGCAGTTTGGTTTTTAGGTGCTTTGTAAATACATCTATTTGACTCGCCTTAATGTGGTCAACAGGTCTAGAATAGTTTTGACGTACTCCTGCAATCTCAATAATCAAAGCTTCTTTTGCACTTTTTAGCTTTTGAGAGCGAGCTTGTACTGTTTCATCAAGATCAATCATCCCAGTTTCAATGGCATCCAATAATCGATTTTGACGCTCTTCTATTTGTTTAAGTTGACGATTCAGGCTGTTGATTTTTTCTTGTTGAGCATCTTTTGCCGAGCTAAGCCTCTGACGTAAAGCCGTCATCATGTTTTGCACCCGTGCAGGCGTGAATACTTTTTCTGCAAGTTCAGACAGTATTAGCTGGTCTGTTTTCTCCATTGGTAGGTTTCTACTAGGGCAAACGTGGTTACCTTTATTCTTTCTGGCGGTACATTTGTAATACTTGTAACGACCGCTTTTTCCAGTGGCAAGCGTCATGCTAGCGCCACATTCGCCACACTGAATGATGCCTGTCATGAGGGTAGACGAGTTTAGTATATTGGGTGATATTTTACTTGGGGCACGGGATTCTCTTTTGATACGTACCTGTTCAAACTTGGCAAGATCAATGATGGCTGGGATTGGGGTTTTGACCCATTCACTCGGTTCACGTTTTTGTTTTGCCTTTGAATCAATAACGTTAAAGTAGTAATCACCCATGTACAAGGTATCTGATAGAACCGCATGAACTTTCTGCACGCGCCAAGGTTTACCTCTCATGAGCATGCCACTTTCAGTCAGGTGGCGACCAATTTCTTTTTGTCCCATCAGTTTGCCTTCGTGACCATACAAATATAAATCATATATTGTGCGAACAACATCAGCTTCTGCTTCATTGATTTCCAGTTTTTTCTTTTTACGACCGTGACTACCTGGGGCTTCAGTAGTTATTGATTGGTAACCAAAAGGTGGTTTCGATCCATTGAAATAACCTTGCCGTGCATTTTCTTTCATTGCCCTCGAAGTGTGTTTAGCATTTTCTTTGGATTGGTGTTCATCGAATAGATTGATGATGCGACGCATCATTTCACCACCGGCATCATCAGAAGTGGGTTGCGTGATAGAAATCACATTGACTTTGTTCTTTTTAAGTTTTCGTTCGTAAACGCCGAACTGGATACCATCACGGAAGAATCTACTTAGGCTATGAATGATAATGGCCTCAAAAGCCTGTGGCTTTTGCATGGCATCATGGATGAGCTGTTGGAATACCGGACGTTTGTCATCCGTCGCCGAAGCGCCAGGTTCGATGTACTCATACACGACTAGATGCCCATTGGCTTTGCACCACTCTCGCAGTTGGCGCAATTGATCAGGAATCGACAAGTCGTTATCGGCTTGGCGTGTCGTTGAAACCCGGGCATAAAGGGCTACGTGCATGAGGTTCTCCTATTGCATTAATCCTACAATTTAACATTTCAATCAACAGTTAACGTATCTTCTTCAGCCATTAATGCAAGTAACTCTGGCAGAAACGACTCAATTAAGCGTAATTCAGCTTCTGATATAGCGTTTTGCAACGCTTCTGGTTTACAGTAAATCTCAACTATTATGGACTCGTTCAATCATGATGACACCTCCTTTCGTGCTTAATATCTTCCTGCCCATTCCTATCCATACCGTTATTATCTTGGCGGACATCAGAAATAACCTTTGCCAACTCTGATTCCAGGCCTCGCATACCAAACTCATCTAGAAATAATTTTTTGAATGCCAGAAACTGGCTTTCAGGTAATGCTGTTTTTGCAATCAGCAATACCTTATTTTTTCTGATATTCAATAACTCCACAATCTTATGTAACGTCACCATTGACCACCCAATTCCCAATCTACTAATTCCAATCACATTCAAAGTCATTAAGTAATTTTTTGCATCAATAACTTGATTTCTTTTGATTTCACAATGTATGATACGGATGAAATCTAGTGAAATCAAGTTTTTGTTAATCATTAAAAAAGGATGGGGTAATGGACATTAATATTGAGCTGGTTAGCAGTCTGGTGAAGCTGTCGTTAAGGACTACCCGAGAAATTGCGCAGGTATGTGGAATGAGCCAGCCGAATATGATGACGGCATTGGCAGGTAAACGTAGTTTTCCAAAAGATAAGTTGGCGGGCTTGCTATTGACGCTCGGCATCGATGGACAATTGCCCAGCATCGGTGAAGTGCATTACTGGCGCGTAGGTGTTGATATCACCCCTTTACAAATGGCGACAGCAGCCTTCTTTCCAAATGGAGCAGAAATTGCTGGTATCTGGCGCAAGGGTGATAGGTCACCTGATTATAGCAATATGACGGATAAGCAGATGTTTGCAATTTACGACGAGCGCACCTTAGTCGTTCTGCAAAGAACCGCACTAGGTGCAAATCTGCCGTTGGTTAAACCTATCGGGCCAGAAACGCTTTCAGGATTACGTTGGAAAGGTGGCAGTGTTGGAGCTGCCAATATGGTATCGGTCTCTTCAGATATGCACGCAGCACTAGAAAATGGTGACCCCATCGACGAACAGCAAATGCGGCAAGTCATTGGCTGCTTGCCAACCATCAGTTGGCAGGATGTACTGGATTATATGCAACGCATCCAGCTCACACCAATGCAAGCATTAGAGGTAGTCCAGACATGGAAAGCAGCACAAGGATAACCATGGTAAATGGCCAACCAAGTAATAAGGGAAACGCCGCGTATGGAATCAGGAGTAACGCCTTCCATGCGGCAAGAAATAATGACAAGCAAGACCTATTATCTGCAAAAGGTATTTTGTGCAGATAATGGGGTGGCAGGTGTATTTTGAGGGCTAATTTTGTGAGCGGTAGCGAGCAATATTTGACAGCAAAATCAGCTGGTGGAGTTGGGCTAGATGATGAGATTTGCGAGACGAAGGTCGAGCAATTTGAAGAAGCTAGAACTACGAAACGTACCACCGCCGAGCATTGATGTTTGGCATCGGTAGATGACGAATAACAATGCGCTGGAACTTGCGTGCGCAAGTGGAAGTAGGGTAACCATTATGACTTGGAGTCTGAATGGATAGACAAGCAATCTACGATTTAATCAAGGCTGCCAGAGAGGCGCTAAAACCTTCTCACCCTGATGCAGCAACCATAGAAACAATATTAAAAGCTGATACTGACAGACAGTATAAAAGTGAAGCAAAGCGATTATTTGGTATAGATCCAGTGACTGGAGAACCAAATAAATATCCTACGGATGCTGCAATAGTCATTGCTAACGTTAGGCAGGCAAAAACGATTGCGACTCTGAGAAAGCGTGCACGGTCAGTGCGTCATGTCGCTATAAATATGTTACATATCCTGCTGAAGAATATTGATAAAGCACAGCGCAATGGACATTGGGATACTATAGAAAAATTAGTGGAAGTACCGACATTCAAGACATGCATCGAGCTAGCCAATATGATGCCTACTGATTATAAAGCAGGCTGGAAACAAACTAAAAAAAGACACAGTAAAAAATTATCGTTACATAAGTTGCCTGAAGACTGGCGAGAACAGATTGAAGCCAAGTCTGAAGGGCAATATCGAATGGCGACATTGGTGAGTCTGGCAACAGGATGCCGACCAGCCGAACTGGAAAAGGGGGTTTTGCTTGAACGTAAAGCGGATGGAATCTATGCCACCATCAATGGTGCCAAGGTTAAGGAAAATGCAGGGCAAAAGGAACGTTGCTTTCGATTAGCAGATCATCCAATCACAGATTTAATAAGTGACTTCATGACGAAAGACAAAGACCTGCCCGACATCTTACTGGTGAGCGTTGAGGCAGGTAAAAGCAATTCTGTCACAACACATATTAGGTCGATCGCTAAAAAGTTATGGCCGCGACATAAAGAGTCCGTAACTTGTTATACAGCACGTCATGCGATGGCTTCGGATTGCAAGAAGGCAATAGCAGAAGGTGCCGATCCAGATTTGGTTTCATTGGTCCTTGGGCATATTGTCGATAAAACAGTAACTTATTATGGAAATATGTTCCAGGGCGGCGGCAAGCGTATGGCGCCATCTAACGTCACAGCAACCAAGCCGATCAAGCATAAGTTGAGAGAGCGAAATTTTATTCGTAAGCAGAATCAAAGCTACAGAAAGAAACAAAATAGAACGAAAAATACACCCAGAGATTAATTGAAGTTACAGATATGAGAACTGTAGATTTTCTAAATTTTGTAGTTATTTTATAAAATTTAGAAATTGATTTTAAATTATCGTAATTCAATACTTGACACATTATTTATATTCATGCAAAATTCTTCCATACATTAAGGAGGTGCTATGAAAAACTTTAAAACATCAAAGCATGCAGCTGCAAGACAAGCTCAACGTGGAATATCGTCAACAATGATTGATTACGTTTTAACTAATGGCCAACTTGAAAAAGATAAATATGTGCTTGGTAAGAAAGAAATACTAGATATTCTGACGTCAATCGAGGATGAAAAAAGACTGTTGATGAAGTTGCTAGATAAAGGTGGTGTTGTGGTGGTGGCAGAAGGTGAAACGGTCATTACTACCTATAACCGTACTTCACATCGTAGTAGATCAACAAGTCGTAACTAAAAATGGAAAACATCATGAACAATAAAATTTTACTAGAGCTTATGGATTCATTTCGCAAAGAGCCCATTAAAGATCGAGGCGCGATAATCTCTCTTGTGCTTATTGCTTGGTATAAAGCGTCACAAAATGTTAAATGCCCAGAAAATTTAAAGATGATTAATTGCCAAGGGATAGATGCTGAAAATTTTATTAAGAATATGCATGATTTATCCATAGCAATGGCTGATCCAGCATTTGTTATTGAAGATCGTTATATATCAAGACTTAAGCAATCAACTATTAGTGGAGCGATAAGCGAATGTTTACGGCTTGGTGCATCTGGGGTACTAAAAAACTTTGATCCAACAGATTTAGCAACAATACTTGAAGAAAAAGAATTGGTTTTCCCTGTTGAATTATGTGATCTTATGGTTGGATTGGCCGCGGATATCGAAAATAAATATGTTTACTTACCTTGGGAAACGGGTGGTCAGTTTACAGGGAGGGTAATAAAAAAACACGCAAGAGGTATGGTGGAAAGTATCAGGCACACCAATTTACCAGAACTTATATCCTCAATATTGGAGGATGAAAAAAGTATAAGTATTTCTCACAATGATTTATTGCGAAATCCACACTATGTAAATAATGGGGGGTTAATTGAGTTTCCAGTGACAATTGCACCTTTGCCCTTTGGTGTTAATGTAAATGAAGACGTCGTTGAGCGTGATTTATATAATCGATTTAGTGAAAAAACAAAATCTCTAACAGTTCTAACAGTTCGACATATATTAGCCCAAACAAAAGGGCGGGCAATCATCACATCAATGAATTCACTTTTATTTAGCTCTGGACCAGAGCGAAATTTACGTGAAGATCTACTAAAGAGGCAGCAGATTGAAGCTGTGGTAGCTATGCCGGGAGGATTGCTCGATATTACTGCAATCCCATTCACGATCCTTATCATCAATACAGAAAAAAGATGTGAAACAGTGCGATTTGTAAATGCTGATTCGCCACAATTTAAAGAAGAAGTTTCAAGAACAAAGAACAGAATAATCAATATTGAGCAACTAATAGAAACGATATTAACGTCAGAGGATAGCGATATAGTTAAAAATGTGAGCACACAAGAAATTTTAAAAAATGATGCTCAATTGCAAGTAAATCGATACGCGCTTGGAACTAAAGAGCGAAAAGTTGCCAAGATTCTCAACGCTAGACTAAGGGAAAAGTTAGAAGATATTGCGACTCTAGTTAAACCAAGTTCCAACATTGCAGCTAAGGACACCACTCCAGAAAATGGCATTATGATGTATGAAGTTGGAGCATCCGATATCCCAGAATATGGATATATACATACAGCAAGTAAACAAATAGTGGTACACACCAAGTTTAATAAAACAGTAAGTCAGTTTCTTATACCAGGCGATATTGTACTAATAATCAAAGGGACCCTCGGAAAAGTTGGAATCATTCCTGAAGACGTTCCGGCGCCGGGAGTAGGTGGATGGATAGCAGGTCAATCCGCTGTTGTTATCAGGGTTGAAAAATCTAGCGGTATTGATCCCCGTGCACTATTCATGTTGTTGCGTTCCGAGTTGGGAAAAGAATTGGTAAAAACTCTAGAGTCTGGAGCTGCCATACCATTTATTCAACTAAGAGAACTTAAAGAACTCGCCATACCAATACCTACAGTAGAAGAGAGTGGCTATGCAGTAAACGCCTTATTGAAAGAAGAGTCATTACAAAAACAAATAAATGAACTTCAGAACCAGCAGGCTTCACTGTCTGCAAATTGCTGGTCACTAAAAAATATTGAAGAAATTGGACAATAATATGAATCAACAAAATCTAGCCGAATTCATTTGGAGTGTTGCCGATACTCTACGCGGTGATTTTAAGCAGTCTGAATTTGGACGCATAATTTTACCTTTTACCGTACTCCGTCGATTGGAGTGTGTGTTGGAGCCAACGCGTAAGGAAGTGCAGAAGCAATATGCAGGTTTAAAAGCAACACAAGTTGATCTTGATTTGGTGTTGCCTAGCGTAGCTAAAGCAAGTTTTTATAACATATCAGAATTTAGCCTGTCGACAGTCGGCTCCACTAGCACACGTGCGAATTTGGAAGATTACATTGCAAAATTTTCTGCGAATGCGCGTCAAGTATTCGAGCATTTTGCTTTTGATAGTTGGTTAATCAAGCTAGAAAGTGCAAATCTGTTGTATTTGGTTACGCAAAAGTTCGCCACTATCGATTTGCATCCTGATGCAATCAGTAACCATGAAATGGGTCTAGTCTTCGAACACTTGATACGAAAATTTGCTGAGTCTGCAAATGATACAGCTGGAGAATTCTTTACTCCACGTGATGTGGTGAGGTTGGTAACTACGTTAGTATTTTCTAGTGATCACGAGGCCTTGAATGGTGAAGGCGTAGTGCGCACGGTGTATGACTGTGCCGCTGGTACAGGTGGCTTCCTTTCCTCAGCAATCGAGCAGGTGGCTGAGTGGAATCCACACGCAAGGTTAATACCTTACGCTCAGGAACTCAATCCTGAGACCTATGCTATCTCAGTTGCTGACAAGTTAATTCAAGGCTATGACACCAAGAACATTAAGCTTGGTAATACGCTATCTAATGATCAGTTGCCACATGAGCGGTTTGACTACTGCCTGGCTAATCCGCCGTTCGGCGTAAAGTGGGAGAAAGTACAGAAACAAGTACAGGATGAGCAGAAAAATCTAGGGTTTGGTGGTCGATTTGGCGCAGGTTTACCGCGTGTGGGTGATGGTTCGCTATTGTTTTTGATGCACTTACTCTCAAAACGCAAACCAGTAGAGCAAGGTGGTAGCCGTATCGGTATCGTACTTTCTGGTTCACCGTTGTTTAACGGTGGTGCCGGATCGGGAGAATCTGAAATTCGCCGCTGGATATTAGAAAATGATTGGCTAGAAGCTATTGTCGCACTTCCTAATGATCTGTTTTATAACACAGGCATAGGCACTTACATCTGGATACTTACTAACCACAAACCCGCCAACCGCAAAAACAAAGTTCAGCTTATCGACGCTACAGGAATGCATGCCCCAATGCGTAAATCGCTAGGCAGCAAGCGTAAGTTGCTATCAGAAGAGCAAATTGCTGAAATCGCCCGCCTGCATGATGGTTTTGTAAATGTTGCGAGTAGCAAAGTATTTAACACTACTGATTTTGGCTATCGTCGAATCACTGTTGAACGGCCGCTGCGCTTACGATTTTCTGTAACAACAGAAAGTCTTGCAACCTATCGTGACATTAAAGGTGCAGAGCATGTAGATGCCTTTGCTACGCTAATCGAAGCAGGGGAAAATTTTGATGATCTACCAAGCTTCTTAAAAGCGGCTAATGTGAAAAAACTTGGTAAGTCCGCGCAGAAAGCTGTGTTCGCGTGCTTTGGGAGCAAATGCCCAGAAGCTGCGCCTGTTAAGGAGAGTGATGGCAGTATGGTTGCCGATCCCGACTTGCGTGAAAGTGAAAATGTGCCACTCAATCAAGACATAAAATACTACTTTAAACGTGAAGTGTTGCCGCATGCGCCAGACGCTTGGATAGATGAAAACAAATGCGATGAAAAAGATGGGCTAGTTGGAATTGTTGGTTACGAAATCAACTTTAACCGTTACTTTTACCAATACAAGTCACCACGCAAACTAGAAGCTATTGACGCTGAATTAAAAGCCATAGAAGCCGAGATTGCCGCATTGCTTAGTGAGGTGACGGCATGAGTCACTACAAGGCATATGCAGCATACAAGGTGTCTGATGTCGAGTCGTTGGGGCAAGTGCCAGAACATTGGAAAGTTACTCCATTTAAGTGGCTTGCAGACATTAGAAATGGAAAGGATTACAAGGATGTCGAGACAGAAGATTCTGGTTTTCCAGTAATTGGTTCTGGTGGTGAATTTGCGAGGGCATCACAGTATTTGTTTAATGGGGAGTCTGTTCTTTTAGGAAGAAAAGGCACTGTTGATAGACCACTCTATATCAATGGACCCTTTTGGACTGTCGATACAATGTTCTACACTGTAATTGGGCCTAAGGCAGTGGGAAAGTATCTTTACTATTGTTCATTGAACATTCAATTTGACCGGTATTTAACTAGTACGGCTTTGCCGAGCATGACACAAGAGGTTCTAGGTAAAATACAGTTTGCTGTGCCCGAAATCCATGAGCAATGCGCGATTATCGCTCACCTAGACCGTGAAACTGCCCGCATTGATGCTTTGGTCAGCAAGAAAACCCGTTTTATAGAGCTTCTACGCGAAAAGCGGCAAGCGCTTATCACTAATGCTGTCACCAAAGGGCTAGACCCAACCGTCAGCATGAAAGATTCAGGCGTAGAATGGCTAGGGCAAGTGCCGAATGAATGGGATGTTACGCCGCTTAAATATATAGGTTCAGCAATTATTGGTTTGACATATTCCCCGGAAGATGTTGTAGAAGAAGATGAGGGAACATTAGTTTTAAGATCATCCAACATCCAAGATGGGCGTATTACATTGGATGATAAAGTGTTTGTAAAAGCAAATATTCCTCACCATCTTATTACTCGTTTAGGTGACATTTTGATTTGTTCTCGAAATGGAAGTCGGTCATTGATTGGTAAAAATGGCATGATTGATTCTGCTTCTGAGGGTTTATCTTTTGGTGCATTTACAACGGTATTCAGAACAAAACACTATAAGTTTTTGTACTATGTTTTAAATTCTTCTCTGTTCAAGTTTCAAGCTGGACGATTCTTAACTACAACGATTAACCAGTTAACAACTGAAACACTTAACAGTTTTGAGATACCTCTCCCACCAAGTGATGAGCAGGATTTAATAACTGAATATCTAGATCGTGAAACATTACGCCTTGATACTATTATCAGCAAAACCGAACGTAGTATAGAGTTACTCAAAGAACGCCGCTGCGCATTGATTACCGCCGCAGTGACAGGTCAAATTGATTTGCGAGAGGCAGCGTAGTCTTTAGTAGCATGACTTTGCACTATGATACGTTGGCAGAGGTTTGATAAAAAGTTGAGATGAAAGGATGAAATGAACGAACAAGAATTACAACAGCATTTACTCGCACATTTCCCTAAAGAAAATGCTGCCTGTGAGTGGAAGGAGTTCAAGAACTTAACTCATTCTGTATCTGGGCGTAAAGGCGAAGATATTGCCAGTTATATCTCAGCAATCTCAAATATGGCAGGTGGGCATCTCGTCATTGGTGTCGAGGATAATTCACTACGCATTGTCGGCATTCAAAATTTTCATGATTACACACCTGAAAATATCCGACAGCGGCTGCTAGGACGCTGTACGAATCTTGATTCTGAGGGATTTAAGGTTGATTCAATCACTACCAGTGATACAAACAAAACAGTATGGATATTCCATATTCCCCCGCATCGATTACGACTGCCAGTTTATGCTCACGACAAAGCCTGGCAAAGATTAGATGATGTATTGACTGAAATGCGTTCAGAACGATTGGATGCCATTATCAATGAGGTTGTGAATAGTGTTGACTGGTCTGCACAGATTGTGGATGGCGCTACGCTAGGAGATCTTGATCCTGATGCGCTGAATCTAGCGCGTGAGAAATTTACTGAGAAAAATCGCAATGCTCCTTTCGCTGCAGATATTGCAACCTGGGATATGCCTACGTTTTTGGATAAGGCGAAAATTACTATTCAAGGCCGCATTACTCGTACAGCTTTGCTGCTACTAGGTAGGCATGAGGCAAGTCATTTTTTGCCAAATTTGGCACAGATTACTTGGAAATTGGTCGGGCCAGAGGTCGCTTATGAGCATTTTGGATTACCGTTTTTACTAACAACCACGCAGGTGTTACACCGGATTCGTAATCTTAGCTACAAGCTCTTTCCACAAAATCAATTGCTGGCTACTGAAGTAAGCAAATACGATACGCGAGTGATTTTAGAGGCACTGCACAATTGTATTGCACATCAGGATTACCATTTAAAGTCCCGTATTCTGTTGACTGAGTACGTTGATCGACTAGTTTTTGAAAATGCTGGTGGTTTTTTTGAAGGTAAACCGGAAGATTATTTTAGCGGTGAGCAGACTCCCAGTCGCTATCGGAATCCTTGGCTAGCGCAGGCTATGGTTAGCCTGAATATGATTGATACCATGGGTTTTGGTATCCGAACAATGACGCTGTCTCAACGCAGTCGCTATTTTCCGTTGCCAGATTACAGTAAGTCAGAGCCTAATAAAGTTGTACTTGAAATTTACGGGCATGTAATCGATGAAAATTACACACGACTGTTGTTAGAGAACCGAGATTTGCCATTGACCACAGTAGTGCTGCTTGACCGTGTGCAAAAGCATCAGCCAATTACTGATGATGCTGCAGCTATGTTGCGTAAAGGTGGGCTAATTGGTGGGCGCAAGCCAAACTACTATGCTGCTGCACAGGTTGCAAAAACCACTGGTAATAAAAGTGACTACATTCGCAACCGTGCTTTTGATGACGGATACTACAAAGACATGATTTTGGCTTATTTAGCTCAGTATGGCTCAGCAACGCGCGGCGAGATTGAGCGGTTAATTTTAGACAAGCTTTCGAGTGTTTTAGACGACCGCCAGAAGCAGAATAAACTACGAAATTTACTATACGCAATGTCCAAAAAGGACAAAACCATTGAAAAATCAGGCAGTTCACAACGTGGGCGCTGGGTCTTAACAATGGGTGAAAAGAGATAAATTTAGACAAGCTTTAGACAAGATTGAAGGTCAAGGCTAAGTTGTGGAAGTGATTACTTTTACTTGATCAATAGATGATTTTATGAATAAAAGATTATATTGCATAAATTTAACTTAAATAATTCAATAAGTTAATGTGATTTTAATTATTTGATGGTTATTTGATAGATATGATATTGGAACCGAAAGTTATTTAGCTAATGCCCAGAAAAGCATGTTTGGCTTTGATAGTATTTAGACAAGAGTTAGATAAGTTTTAGACAAGCTCGGAAATTTAACTAAATTTGAAAAATCAATAAAAATAGGTATTAAAAATGAGCCAAATTCATCATGAGTGCGAACTTGAACGCCATATCGTCGAGCAACTTACAGCTGCGGGCTGGTTATTGGGAAAATCCAGCGGGTATGATCAAGCTAGAGCACTATTCCCTGAAGATGTAATTGGCTGGATTCAAACTAGTCAGCCTCAAGCTTGGACTAAGCTTAACAGCATGAACGGCGTTGGTACTGAAGACGCAATTTTAGATCGTCTTGTGAAAACGTTAGAAAGCAAAGAGGGGGGTACGATAAATGTACTCCGTGATGGCTTTGCAATTGCAGGTGGCGGAACTCTTGCCATGAGTCAAACATTACCAGAGGATGACCGCAATCAAACAGTTCTAGAGCGTTATGCTGCTAATCGACTTCGAGTTGTGCCACAACTTCGATACTCTTTAGATAAGGCAGATGAAATTGACCTGTCATTTTTTATCAACGGTATTCCTGTTGCTACGGTAGAGCTAAAAACGGACTTTACCCAGTCCGTAGAGGCGGCAATGGATCAATATCGCCAAGACCGTCCACCAAAAAGTGAAAAGAGTGGTAGATCTGAGCCATTATTAGCTTTTAAGCGAGGTGCCGTAGTACATTTTGCTATGAGTGATAGCGATATTCGCATGACCACTAAGCTTGCTGGCAATTCGACATACTTTTTGCCGTTCAACCAAGGTAATGATGGAGCAGCTGGAAATCCTCCAGGCAAAAACGGAAGCTACCCTGTAAGCTACTTTTGGGATCGAGTGCTGCAAAAAGATAACTGGTTACGGATATTTCATCGCTTTGTATTACTTGAGGTGGATGAAGCACAGGACGTTAACGGAAAAACCTACTTCAAAGAAACTTTGATTTTTCCTCGCTTCCATCAATGGGAGGGCGTTGAAAAAATGATCAATGCTGTTCGCGCGGAGGGTGTTGGGCAGCCTTACCTAATCCAGCACAGCGCTGGGTCTGGCAAAACCAATACAATCGCATGGACAGCACATTCGCTTATACGTGTTCGCCAGCCGAATGGTGAGCCATATTTCCATAGCGTAATAGTAGTCACCGACCGGACAGTGTTGGACAAGCAGCTTCAGGATGCTATAGGCCAGATTGAACATCAAACTGGTGTGGTCTGTGCAATTGATCGTCAGACATCAAATAAGCCCAAAAGCCAGCAATTGGCAGAAGCTATGCTGGCTGGCGTGCCAATTATCGTGGTTACGCTGCAAACCTTTCCTTATGCGCAGAAGTTAATACTTGATGAGAAAAGCTTGCGGGACAGGCGCTTTGCAATTGTTATCGATGAGGCTCATAGCTCAACCGGTGGAAGTAGTGCTGATGATTTGCGCTATACGCTGACGGGACAAACGGAAGAAGAATGGGATAAATTAAGTAAAGAAGAAAAGTTGTCAGTTTGGCAGTCTTCACGTCAGCGCCCCGGCAATGCGAGTTACTTTGCTTTTACTGCTACCCCAAAACACTCGACGTTAAGTTTGTTTGGAAGGCCGTTTCATCCTGAGCAAAAGGTATCCAAGGATAATCCACCAACACCATTTCATTTATACACGATGCAGCAAGCGATCGAGGAGGGGTTCATTCTCGACGTGTTGAAGAATTACACAACCTATGAAGTAGCATTACGGATAGGTTCCAAGTTTACTAAAGATGATGCGCGTGTAGATGAAAAGAGTGCTAAACGAGCGCTGGCAAAATGGCTGTCTCTGCATCCAACGAATGTCGCACAAAAAGTGGAGCTGATAATTGAGCACTTCCGCACTAATGTTGCCCATTTACTTGGTGGGCAAGCTAAGGCAATGGTAGTTACTTCTTCTAGAGCATCTGCAGTCAAGTATCAGCTGGCGCTAGAGAGATATTGCCAAAGTAAAGGATATCAAGATATTCAATCAATGGTAGCTTTCTCTGGTGAGGTGGAAAATAAAGATGTCCAGGAAGGCCAGTTTGCTGAGAATTATCAGTTTAACGAAACTAATATGAACCCTGGCCTTAGAGGGCGTGAGATGCGCAAGGCATTCGATACTCAAGATTATCGTGTGATGATTGTTGCGGATAAATTTCAGACTGGTTTCGATCAGCCAAAGCTAGTGGCGATGTATCTTGATAAGAAAGTATCTGGCGTAGAAGCAGTGCAGACATTGTCTCGTTTGAATCGTACTTACCCAGGTAAGGATAAAACCTTTGTGCTGGATTTTAATAACAAGGCTGAAGAGATTTTAGCGGCGTTTCAAACGTTTTATCGAGATGCACACGTATCGGATGTGCAAGACCCTAACATTGTGTATGACATTAAGCAGCGCTTAGATGGAATGGGTATTTATGAGACAAGTGAAATTGTTGCATTTGGTGATGCGATTGTAGATAGGCATGTTACTCATCAAAAGTTATATTCACTCACCCAAGCAGCAACTGATCGCTTCAATGGCAGGCTTAAAGCTCTTAATCATGCTATTGATCAATGGGATGAAGCGTGGCGCATCGCAAATGACGCCGGGGATAAGAAAGGGATGGCGTATGCAGACACTCATCGATCAGAGCAGACAAAGGCGCGAGATGCGTTGATGATTTTTAGTGAGAGTCTGACCAAGTTTGTGCGTAGTTATGAATATGTCGCTCAACTTGTAGAGTTTAATGATCCAGTGCTGGAGGCATTTGCAAGTTACGCTCGCTTGTTGCGTAAACGTTTGAAAGGTATCACACCCGAGCAAGTCGATTTGGGTGATTTGACTTTGTCGCACTATAAGGCAAAGAAAGTTGGTACTTTGACCGGAATTTCGGATGATGGCGAAACACCAGAGCTTGCCCCTATTGTAGACAACGGCCTCCGTGATCCTCGTGATCGGGAGAAGAAATATCTCTCAGAGTTAATAGAAAAATTGAACGAGGCTTTTGGTAAAGATATTAGCGACAAAGACAAAGTTGCATTTGCTGTCCATGTTTCTGAAAAGTTACGTGACAATGCACAGGTGATGGCACAGGTGAAAAATGCAACGCGCGAAGATGCACTAAAGGCAGATTTACCAATGGCTATTAATGCGGCCATTGCTGGTGCTATGGCGACTCATCAAAGTCTGGCGACTAAGTTGTTGAGTCATGAAGGTGAAGTATCGCGAGACCTCTTTCTTGCAGTTGTGTATGAGATGCTCAAGAAAGATATGGGCGGAGACTTGCTGGACGCAGCAAGAAGGTCTTAGAGCCATTTAATTATGGTTAGCTAGTTTGAACTAGTCTCAATCTAATCTGACAATGCACTTGTAGAAGTGAGCGTTACCGAGTTTGATATGGGTGTTAAATTGCACTCAGGCCTGTCCAATTTTTACCGATCCAAGCTTCTCTTTGACCATATTCTCCACCTGTGTTATTCGTTCTGAGCAAATTGTGTAAGCTTTAATCGCCGTATCGACCATAGGAACCAAAGCATCAATATCTGGTTCTTCTTGGTTGCGTAGCTTGTCTGCAATATCTTTCAAGATTTCGTAATTTTCCTTAAATGTAGGCTTTTCGCTCATTTTCTTTCCTTTCGTGTGTTTAATAAAGTGATATGTCCATCTATGAACTCAAGGTCTAGTGTATCCAAATATTTAGCTTCTTTAACAGATGTCACAACCTTGCCATTTGATCTTGCAATCGAGAAGCCGCGTTTCAGAGTCTTTTGTGGGCCAAGACCCACCACTTCCTGAAATGTCCGATCAATATCTTTTTTAGTTAACGTTACGGAGCGTCTGGCAATCTTATCAATATCATGAATATGTTCATGAAGAGCATCCTTGGCCTCTTCAATTTTTTGAAATAAGGTCGTTGAGGTCGCATGAATGCTTTGATCTAATTTATGTCTGTATTTATCATTAATTATAGTTGTTGAGGAGGCGATATTGTCTGTTAGCCTGCTTATCTCTGTTTTATATATTGAAACAGCCAACTGAGCCTGACCATGAATCATGCTGACAGTAGATTGGGCAGCCTGATTAGCCTCAATAACTGTTCGAAACACGCCATCCTTGATGAATAACATATCTGTACAGATGTTGGTTTTTAGTTGGTTAGCAATTGATTGCGCTTTGGTTTTAGTTAACTCAATGTCAGCGTCAATAGCCGATTGAAAAGGTGCGATAGCGTTGAGGGAGTCCCTGCCAATATCCTGCATTGCCATTTTAACTTCACGACTCATAGCGGATAAATGACGAGTAGAGTTATCATTGACACTCTGCATATTTCTATTGATTTTTTGCTGACAGTTTTTGAGAGTGTCATTTATTTCATCATCAACGAGCTTCCACTGGATATCTGACGCATGTTTGCTTTTTGTGATGGCAATATCAGCATTATGTTGAATAGATGTCATAGTCATCTTAATCTCGTGCATAGATTGTTGACTTATCCTAGACCAGATGTTTTTGATGGCAATCCAGCTATTTTCAGCTTCTTTGCATCGGCTAACAATTGAATCGTATATGTAGGCTGCAACCTTAGAGGGAGTGTCGAATTTACGGCAACATACCTCATCTAGGATGGTGGAATCCTTTTCATGACCAATGCCAGTGAGAACTGGAATACCTAAATTGCAAATGGATTTGGCAATTGCATAATCATTGAGGTAAGCCAAATCTGTTACAGCACCACCCCCGCGAATAATTACCACGGCGCATATGGGACGTTCATCATGAACTTGTCTTATTTCGGCCAATGCCTTACAAATAGACGATGATGCAGATGTGCCTTGGAACGTTGTTTTGAAGAATCTGAAGCGGCATAACTGTATTTCGTGCAAAGGTTTAACCGTTGCATTGAAATCACCTAGGCCAGCAGCTTCTTCTGGCGCAATAACGGCGACACGATAAAAATTATTGGGGCAGGTTAGGCTTTTGTTAAGATTGACAATGCCTTCATTAACCAGACGATTCCTGATCTCCTGTATCTTGCGTTGCATGTCTCCCAGTGTGTATGCAGGGTCTATATCTTGGATATCTAGGCTAAAGCCATGTGTTATATGATATCGAGGTATGGCACGTATCAGCACCTTGATACCAGCTTTGAGTTCAGACCCTGTGGCCCCAAGGAATTTATTACTGATGGCTTGTCTTTTACTACTCCACAAGTGAGCAGCACATTTAGCTACAATTTGATGATTTTCATCATGCTCCACCAGTTCAATAAAAAAATGGTTTTTATTGATTTTTAAACTACTGATTTCACAACGGACCCAGTCACCTGGTAAGGACTCTATCTTAGCCTGGATTTTAGCCAGCATCGCTGACAATAAAATACCTTTTTCATCAGGATATGAAAGTTGATGAAGATTTACTTCTTGTGATGAAGGCATTGAGAATGCTGACATGCAGGTATATTAATCTTCCATCATCGAAACGCATAATTTTGCGTTTTTATTTAAAAATTCCTTGTGAAATATGCTTCTTAAGTATGCGTGCTAATTGAACTGGCAAAAATAGTTCTTTAGTACCATCGACTGATAGTTGAAATTGCCTCATCAGCTACTTGATTGCACGTTCAACAAGTCGAATGTGACCGAAGTGCGTCTTAAGTCTCAAAAAAACCTCTTAATCCATCTGGCCAACTTATCAAGCGGCCCACCTGATTCCCTATAAAGTGCCCTATAGTATGCTTCTCGGCGCTTTCCCTCGCGCATGCGCCCGTCATGAATTTCTTGATCTGTCCACGGTTCAGCCCAATTAACTTCACCACGATAAATTACATAATGCGATTTGCAGGCTTGTTGCCAATTGCCAACAGATGGCCGGAGCGTTGGGCCAGCGTCGGTCTCTTCCACGCTCCATTCAGTTGGACCTAGTGGAGTTCTTATCTTGGCACCACATCCGCAAGCACACAGATGTGCGGCCGTGCCAAACTCCTCTGAAATATACAAGATGCCGGGTTCCAGCTGTTTCGGCATGTAATGTACTCTCTCTAACTTAATCTTTATCAAACGATGTTTCCCCTATAATCTTGAGATCGCCAATTCCGAATAAGAGATGAAGGTTAGACTGTTCTTCATGGTAAAAGCCACGCAGCTGCTTGAAGCGAATAATCGCCAAGCTTGCATTTAGTGCATTGAGTTCTCCGATCTGAATGTTTGTACGATATAAATTCTCTGGGCTGTCATTTAGTTCGGCCAATTGTAGATCCCGCAAATTTGTAGCAATATCAGGTCGATAGTATGTTGTACGAACCATTCCGCTTAGCGGACCGTTCTTTTTATCTAATCCCATTCCGACATCAATAAACGGAATTCCATTGCTGATGAGCAGTTCAAAAATACCGGCTCGTGATGATCCTTTGTCGACGCATACAAATGCAAACGTTACACCGTCCAGTTCACTGGCACAGGACACGTCTATAAACTTTGGTTCAACGCTGAGACCATGCCGGAAGTTTTCATACCGGGTGCCATAGACTTCTGATTTTGACTTGCCAAGCTCAGTCGGGTCCAATTTACCAGGCGACCTAAATGCATTGTGAACATGGAACGCATCGCAATCAAACGCTCTGATTTCCCGGACTGGCGTCTTGACAAGAAAATCCAGAAGATATGCCCCAGTGCCGCCCAATCCGATAATTGCCACCACATCATTTGCAAAATTGGCAGTAAGCTCAGTAATTTCCGCTCGACTTGTCAGTGTGTCCTGGAACTTAAAGACGCTGTCGTCGGCCGCTGTGGGGTAAGCTTTAAACGTGTATGGGTTAGCGCCGTGTAGCTCGATAGCTGGTCCCGATATGATGCCAACATAACTTTCTATCTTGTCGAAGAAGTCCGCGAACTTGCCTTCGACCCGCGGTTTATTCGAAAATGATCGTTCGACTACCACATCAGCACACCATTCGCTGAGCGCTATTTGCGCTGGCCCACCACCCAAATTGGAAATCTGGCTACCATCTAGCTGATGTGGGATGCCACCTGCGAAGAACACCTGATGGTCTTGTTGAGTGACGCGGTTTTGGTCGATAAATTCAAGCTTAGTTACCAGTGCGCCAATACGGAGCTGCCTATCGTGATCTAGGTAAGGGATATCTCGGACAACGAGATGCGTACTGTCAATGGTGACAGCATATCCTATTTCGACCAAACTGCGGATGTCGCTGTTATGACTGACCAGTTTCTGAAACATGAAACACCATCCCTTCTTTCACTTTGACGGAAGCCCCAGGCGTCAGAACCCCTTCAGGTTTATTTCCGTGCCCCAATTTATACCTGACGGAGTAGGTTATCTCTGGATGCTGGGCAAATTCTGGAACCTCCAAAGTTACAACTTCTACATAGGTGATTTTCTCTTCGGGCCATTCATGTGGAGTGCCTTCCACTACAATCGTGACCAATTTGTGTTTTTCTTTCATAACAACTCCTTTAATCAAAAATATCGGACCGGATGGCCGATAACTTGAATTATACCTAATAATATTTATTAGGTGGTAAATATTATTAGGTAGTAAAAATTTGTTGCACAATTGTGGTGGTTGTATAATGATAAGTTATTTGAGAGGGGCTCATATGGAGATCCAACGCGACACGCAACGAGAGCGTCTTTTTTACGTTGATTTTTTGGCCTTTTTTACGGGGCAGGTCACCCGCAAGGATTTGGTTGGCCGGTTTGGCATTAGCGAGCCAGCCGCGACTAAGGACTTGTCTTTGTATGCGGAACTGGCACCGAATGTTCTGAAGTATGATCTTCGTCAGCGTTGTTATGTCTATGGGGGCGGTGCGCCACTATTCCACCACAGTGTTGATCAAGCACTATATTCGCTCTCTGGTGAAAGGCCGATAGCGATTGATTCTGGACATGCGAAGCGATTGCCGGGTAGTGTGCAGATTTCTATCAAGCGCAAGATTTCGGTGGGGGTTGTTGCGGCAATCACCCGTGCCATGTATCGTCATCAGAAAGTTGTGGCTGACTATACATCACTCAATAGTGGCAAAGCAGATCGCATACTCTCACCAATGGCGCTTGTTCATGATGGCTTGCGTTGGCATATCCGCTGCTACGACCACAAACACAATGAGTTCCGCGACTACAATCTCGCGCGATTCAATGCAGTGAATGAATTAGGTGCTTCCGAGATAACACTCGACGATGACAAGGCGTGGTCAACAGAGGTGACGATCAAACTAGTACCGCACCCAAAGATAGAGCATCCTGAGACAGTTCGTCTGGATTATGATATTGAGGGTGACGCCAAGCACGTTGTTTTGCGGTTGTGCCTAGTTCCATATTTTCTGCGACATTGGCATATCGACACGACGCCAAACGCAACCAAGAATCCAAATGAGCAGCAGCTATTTTTGCAAAATAGGCAAGAATTACTGGAACAAGGTGTATCTGCATGGGTATTCGATAAGGATGTGTCACTAGCGACACCAAAAACTGACGGTGCGGCATAATCTGTTCAAGTTTCCGGTGTCAATTGGCGACTTGCTTCTTTGCTTCAAAGCGATTGGAATGATGAATGACCGGAAATTGTTCAATCTGTTACGATTAGATTTTGAGTGACGTCAATCCATGCATTGCAGGCTGCGTGCATGGCCGAGGGCAGACTTGTGGCAATAGTGGTCCGCGTTTCAAATGGGCAAGAAGCGCTATTAATCTTTTAAAAGCGGACACTCCAGCTTGTCACTAAGAACGCAATTTAGCAAATGGATAGTGTATGGTTTGTCGATAACGGCCTCTCAAAAAGATTAACTAGGCAGTTTAGTCCTTCATATAAGCGAATGTTAAGTATCAATCACTGAAGTATTATTTCTACTACCCAGTGCCCATCCACATCGGCTTGAGCACCCCATTCTTTAGCCATCTGTCAAATGAGTTGGCGTTTCTAGTTTAAAGTAATCGTTTTAAATGATTTTCACTTGCTAAGCAGCCGTTAGATTGTGAGTTTTATAGCGCAAATGCGTTGTATCACTGCCGGAACAGAGCCTTTTGCCTCACCTTGTTCAAAAGCATGTATTTGTAATAACGGCGCGTAGATTGAATGTAGTTCGTCTTGCAATAACAGGTAATCCGGATTGCTTGGCTTGCCGTAACGCTCATTGCCTATCATGAAGGTTTCATAAATTAATACGCCATTAATATTCAGCATTTGCGCCAGCATGCTGAGTATTGGTCTGTATAAATAACGGCTTACGATAATTGCGTCATATTTTTTATCTGTGGCAGGCCATTCGCCGCACTCAATATCCGCAACCATGACATTAATATTTGCAATTCCATGCATGCCAGCTAGTGCTTGGGCATTGCAATCAACGGCATCCACCTGATAACCCTGTGCAGCAAGCCAGATGGCGTGTCGGCCATAGCCGCAGGCCAAGTCTAGCACCTGACCGCCGTTGCGAATTAATGGGGTATGTTTAACTACCCACTCAGAAGGTGTGCCAATCAACTAAAAAATCCTCAAGGTTAACTCAATAAAATGAATTGCAAGCAGGCTCTAAGGCATGAATACATGCTGCTGCTTAAAGGGTAACTTAAACCAACGTTGCTTGGTAAATTTATTGATACAACATGTCATTAAGGCTATAGTGGCTATGAACGCAGTGATTATCAAATTTTAATAAAAAAAGGTTTTTTTAATGGCAGCGCTACGTCCGGTATTAATGATTGTTGACGATGACCCGTTAATTACAGATACCCTCCACTTTGTATTAAGTAAGCATTTCGAAGTTTGTGTGGCCGAGTCTCATGCGCAGGTGAAGAGCCTGCTGTTGCAGCTAGACGCGCCGCCCGCACTGGCTTTGGTTGACCTAGGCTTGCCGCCCAATCCGCATGTGCCGGAAGAGGGTTTTAAAGTTATAGGTGCCTTGCTTGCACATTCTCCAACAATCAAGATTCATGTGTTGTCAGGTCAGAGTGACGATGCCAATGTGAAGCGCGCGCTTTCATTGGGTGCAGTCGACTTTATCGCCAAGCCATGTGATGTTGATAAGCTTAAAGATATGCTGTTGAACGCGCTCCGCGTGCAAGATGTTGAACTCAATGAACTGCAAGTGGAGCAGGAGCAGGGCGGCTTGCTGGGTAACAGCTTGCCGATGCAGGCTTTGCGCCTGCAAATTAAACAATTTGCAGATTCTCCTTTCCCGGTATTGATAGAAGGTGAGTCCGGCAGCGGTAAGGAGCTGGTGGCAAGTAGCTTTCATTACTCAAGTGAGCGCTCGCTTCAGCCATATCTGTCAATTAATTGTGCAGCCGTTTCGCCATTGTTGGCGGAGTCCATTTTATTTGGGCATGCCAAAGGCGCTTTTACCGGCGCTGTGGCGGCGCATTCAGGTTATTTTGAAGATGCCGGTGATGGCACCTTGTTTCTGGATGAGATCGGTGAGCTGCCGCTGGAGTTGCAGGCAAAGTTATTGCGGGTGCTGGAAAACGGCGAGTATCAGCGCATTGGCGAGACGCAAACGCGCAAGAGCCGCGCGCGTATCGTGGCTGCAACTAATCGAGACCTGCGCGCAGAAGTGCGTGCAGGGAAATTCAGGTCAGATTTATATCACCGCCTTAGCGTATTTACGGTAAAAGTGCCGCCGCTGCGCGAGCTTGGCGATGATAAACACTTGCTACGCGAGCATTTCATTGCTTTTTACGCGAACCAGATTGATAAGGCACCGTTTGAATTAGATGCTAAAGCGCAGAGCCGCTGGCTGGATTATGTTTTCCCCGGCAATGTGCGCGAACTTAGAAATATCGTGATTCGTTTGATTGCAAAATATGCAGGTAAACTGGTTAAGGAAAATGAATTAATTGCCGAGTTTGATTTGACCGAGCCTGAGACTACAGGGAATTCATTTAATTTTAACGATGAAGCCAGCCTCACTGCGCAAGCACAGCGTCATTTGCAGCGGCAGGTGAATGTGAGCCTGGATGCGGTTCTCAAAACCTGGGAGCGTGCTTATATAGAAGCCGCAATGAAAATGACCCATGGCAATTTAAGTCAGGCAGCCAAATTGCTGAATGTGAACCGAACAACGCTGTACAGCCGCATGAATACGCAAGACGATAGTTAACAGGAACTCAATTGTATTATCCTCACTTTGGCTTAAAAGAGCCGCCATTCAAAATTACGCCGAATACAGATTTTTTCTTTTCTGGCGGCAATCGCGGTGCGATACTTGATGCGCTGGTATACGCCATTGCTAATGGTGAAGGCATCATCAAAGTGGTCGGTGAAGTCGGCAGTGGTAAAACCATGTTGTGCCGCATGTTGCAAACCATACTGCCTGAAAAAATCGAGAGCATCTATCTAGCCAACCCGAGTGTAGCTCCCGAAGATGTACTGCATGCAATTGCGTTTGAGTTGCAGCTTAAATTACCCAAAAATGCAGACCGCTTAAAAGTGATGCAGGAACTGCAGGCGTATTTGCTAAGTCGCCATGCAGAGGGGCGCCAGGTAGTGATTTTTGTAGAAGAGGCACAAGGCATGCCACTTGCGACTCTGGAAGAAATCCGGCTGTTATCCAATCTGGAAACCAAGCAGGATAAACTTTTGCAGATTGTATTGTTTGGCCAGCCTGAGCTGGATGAAAACCTTAATCAGGAAAATATCCGGCAGCTACGCGAACGCATTACGCACCGTTTTAATCTGGGCCCTTTGCAAACTAAAGATGTAGGCGAATACCTGATTTTCAGGCTGCGTGCTGCGGGCTATCATGGCCCACACCTGTTTAAGGATTCGTCAATCAAGAAACTGTCTAATGCATCGGAAGGCTTGGTGCGCCGCGTGAATATTCTGGCGGATAAGGCTTTGCTGGCGGCTTTTGCCGACAACGTTTACCAGGTGACACCAAGGCATGTGGATGCGGCGATTCAAGACAGCGAATTTGGGGTAAAGCCACAGTGGCGAAAGTTGCGTCGTTTTGGCTTTCGCCAGGTTGATTGGAGTCAGGGTTATGTGTTCTGGCTGGGTGCGTTTGCAGCAATATTGACAGTGGGGCTTGTGGCCGCAGCGCTGCTTAATAAATGGTCGCCAGCAAAATCAGCAAGCAGCATAGATCAATTCATCAATAAACCAGTTGTACAAAAAAGTGCTGCGTTACCTGTCACTGACTCAGCAAACAAGCCAGCACAGGCGCTCCCGATGGTGGACGCGCAGCAATTATTTGTGAATCAACGTTTAGAGGCTACTAACAGCTTGTTGCAGAATGCAAAAGCAGAAACCATCTCATTGCAGATTAAATCTGTATCCAGTGCGCTGTCGGCAACGAATCAGGCCCAGGATGCGTTATTAAAAACCGAGCTTGAAAAGCTGGGTCAGCAACTGGAAATGGATAATATTTATTTATACCGCATGCATCAGGGCGGTGACATTTATACGGTAATTTTGTATGGCGCATATGAGCAGCGCGCCGATGCGCTGAAAGCGCTAAAAGAGTTGCCTTTGGAAATTAAAAACAATCAGCCTTATTTGCGCACTTTGGCTGGCGTGAAAAAAGATATTGAGCACACAGCAGCAAATTAAACAGATGGGCACTTCTATAAATACATTTTTTGGGCGCATTACTTCGTTGCTCGGTACTCGCAACCTCGCTGTATGCCGCATACTATCTCGGTTCCTGCGTTCCGTGCGCCTCGTACTGCATCCCAAACTCTGTATTTATAGAAGCGCCCATATGTAAAAAAATCACTTTGCAGCCTCGGGTACAATTTAAATTTTATCTATTTACTGAAATACTTAGCAACGAATTGTAAGATATTGTTGTAAGTTGCAATTCCTTACATTTTTTGCGGTATTATTGAAAGTATATAAAAGAGTGCCTGTCAGGCAACATCTGGAGGTATTAATCTGTGGCAATCAATAAAACAATAATATTGTTGCTGTCTATGACCGTGGTTTTTACTGTGTCAGCATGCGCGCACAAATCTAAGGTTCAGCCATCAAAAGGGCACATAGATGGTCAAAATACATCTGATGCATCATTAACTTCAAAGGCTCCAGATCGGGCAGCGGACAGCATTCCCAAGCCGGTTACAGATAACATTTACTTGCCGCCACCCAAGCCCAGGGCAAAAGAGCCGGTTTATAGCATAGTTGTTTATGACACTCCGGTAAAAGAAGTGCTGTTTGCCATTGCCCGCGACAGCAAGCTTAATGTTGATATACACCCATCTATTCAGGGGAAGGTAACGCTTAATGCGGTTGATCAAACTTTGCCCGCCATTTTGGAAAGACTTTCCAAACAGGTTGATTTAACTTATAAAGTTCAGGGTAATGTGCTGACAATCACTCCTGACCAGCCTGTACTCAGAACCTACAAAGTTGATTATGTGAATGTGAATCGTGACACTACAGGGTTCATTGGTGCTGCTGCAGAGATATCTAGTACAGGTCGGGCTGCAACTACAGGGGCCGGTGGTAGCACTACCACTACCACGAGTACGTCTGGTGGTGCAAATAATAGTTCACGCACATCAGTAACAAGTGAGGCCAAAAATCATCTTTGGCAGTCCTTGATTGAAAACATTAAGGAGTTGTTAGCTGAAACTGATAAAGAGGTTATAGTTTCACGCTATGGCAGCATTCCTGAATCTGAAGCGAAAACAAGTAGTTTAGAAAATGGTGGGGATGCTAAAGTCTCTGTGCAAGCCAGCTTAGCTAAAGCCGCAATCGAAGATCGTAATCTGCAACGTTCTGAATACAAAACATTATTTGCAGCAAATGTCATTGCCAATCCAGAAACAGGTGTAATTGCTGTACGTGCCACAAATAAGCAACATGAAAAAGTACAAGAGTTTTTGGACCGGGTCATGTCGAGTGCTAAAAAACAAGTATTAATTGAGGCGACGATAGCAGAGGTAATATTAAATGATAAATTCCAAGCAGGGATTGATTGGAGTAGGTTAGGAAATGCTGGTGCAGGGAGTGGTTTTACATTCAGCCAGAACTTGAATAGCGATAACTTTACACCGGGAGCATTGCAGACGCGTGCGACTGGTACAGGGTTGGTCGCGGGATATTTTAATCCCACCAGCATACTGGGAAACATCGCAGCTTCAATTAATTTGCTCAAGAAATTCGGTGATACAAAGGTGTTGTCTAGCCCCAAGTTAATGGTGCTTAATAACCAAACAGCAGTACTTAAGGTGGTCGATAATTTAGTGTATTTTACAGTTCAATCGCAAATTTCTCAGTCAGCAAGTGGAGTATCGGGAACAAATCTTCAATCGGTGACAACAACACCCAATACAGTACCAGTGGGCGTAGTGATGAGTGTAACGCCTCAAATTAATGACACCGGGAAAGTTAGTATTAACGTAAGGCCAACTATATCTAGAAAAGTTGATGAAGTAGTCGACCCCAACCCGCAGCTGAAAGAGAGTGGAGTCCTTAGCAAGATTCCAGTTATTCAGGTAAGAGAAATGGAATCAATTCTCCAGATAGACAGTGGGAATATAGCTGTGCTTGGTGGGCTCATGCAAGATGAGATACAGAGAAACTCCGATAAAGTTCCGGGTTTGTCCAATTTGCCGGGTGTGGGTAAAGTTTTTAGTGGTAGAGATGACTCCAATAAGAAAACAGAACTTGTTATTTTCTTGCGACCTACTGTTATATACAACGCCAGCTTAGAGAGTGATGAGTTGTCGTCTTATAAAGAATATCTTCCCTCGCAACAGTTAAAACAAACGCTAGAAACTGATGGTGAGAGGTAAGCAGTAACATGAGTTTACTGATTAAGGCGCTGGAGACAGCCGAGAAGGACAAGCAGGCTGAGCTGAAAAAAAGCAAAGCTACGGGCTTGGCTGCTGATCTTGCTTTAGAGCCATTATCCATGGCTGCTGCGCCGGATGCTGTGAAAAACAGCGAATTAAATCTGCCGGCCGATGAAGTGCCAGCTGATGAAGTGCCAACTAATGACATATCAAGTAAGGCGGATGCCTTTAATGCTTCAGCTGCGGCAAGTGTGGCAAAAGTACGGTCGCAGTCAGAAAACACCAGAGATAGTAAACAAAAAGTGGCTGCAAATGTATTTGTTGCCAACCAATCGCTCAAAAATCCAACTTCAAAAATTACCTTGGCATTGCTGGGTGTAGCCGGTGCGTTAATTATCTGGCTCGGTTTATATGGCTATCGGTACATTCATGCGTTAACCACACCTGAAGCTGTGGTCATTAATCCACCACCTCCGCTGCCACAATTGCCTGCTACTGCCGAGGCTGCAAATCCGATAGCATTGCCGGAGATGCAAACAGGTACTAATCCGAATCAGGTTGGTGCAGCGACAGCGGCGGCTAGCACAGCCGCGCAGCCTGCATCGGTAGGCGCTATTACAGAAACTGATCTCAATGATGCAGAGATCGAAAATCTCGCCAGCAACCATGCTGATGGAAGTAGGAAAACATCCAGAAAACCCAAATCTGGCCGTGATCAAGCTGCCGAAGATGCTGGAGCAATTGATGAAAATTCCAATGAGTTTAAAAGAGGTGCGCCGCTAAAATTGGTTAGCAGAACGCCGGCGGCGGGTGTTGACCCAACGCTGCTTGCTGCATATCAGGCTTTTACTCGTGGTGACGATGCTGCTGCGCAAAAGCAATACCGGCAGGTGTTGCAGACCGATGTGCGCAATATTGATGCTTTGCTGGGCATGGCGGCAATCGCGCTCAGGCAGGGTCGTTATGCGGATGCCAATGGCTGGTATCAAAAGGTTCTGGAAATCGAGCCAAGAAACAGCACCGCCTTGTCAGCACTTGCCAATGCGCAAATAGGCAACGATGCAACAGGCCCCAATGCGGCCGGGTCTGACTTCGTCGCTAGTGAAAGCCGTATTAAAAATTTGCTCGCCCAGCAGCCTGAAGCTGCGAATCTGCATGCTGCGTTAGGTAATCTGTATGCGGCACAAAATCAGTGGCCGCTGGCACAGGCTGCCTATTTTAATGCCAGTCGATTCGCACCCAATAGTGCAGATTATGCTTTTAACCTGGCGGTCAGTTTAGATCAGCTGGGTAAATCCGAGCTTGCATTGGCGCAATATCAGCGCGCTTTGAGTCTGTTAAACAACGCAGCAGCCAGTAATCTTGACAGAGCACAGCTGGAAGCCAGAATACAAGCATTGCAGCATTAGCTGTATCAGATGCAGGTTTTAAGAAGCGATAATAACTATATCAATATGTAACCCGATATGACCCAAACCAATATGACCAAGAACAACACATTAGGACACAATGCAGCCCATGCTTGAACAGCGTCGTAAATTGCGCATAGGCGAGATCATGGTGCAACAAGGGCTGATCAGCCAGGATCAGCTTCGCATCGCGCTTATAGAGCAGGAACATAACGACCTACCGTTGGGGCGTCAGCTCGTGCGTCTGGGTTTTGTTACCGAGGCTATGGTGCGCGATACCCTCGCGAGTACTATCGGTACGGAAAGTATTGATCTGTCGACCGTGGTTGCCGATATTGACGCATTGCAAATGGTGCCGCAGGATTTTTCTCGCCGTTATCATCTGCTGCCGGTTGCCTTTGAAGAAACAACCAGCACCATGGTGGTTGCTATGGCTGACCTGTTTAATGTGGTGGCGCTTGATCAGTTGCGTGCCATGCTGGGTGGACAGATTCAGCTTAGGCCGGTATTGGCAGCGGAAGCGCAGCTGGAGGAGTACATCGACCAGTTTTACGGCTATGAGCTTTCAGTTGACGGTATTCTGCGTGAAATTGAAACTGGCGAGATCGATTACCAAAGCCTGAGTGCAGATGGTAATGAGTATACGCAGCCGGTGGTGCGTTTGGTGGGTGCGCTGCTGATGGATGCGGTAAAACGTGGCGCTTCGGATATTCACTTTGAACCGGAACAGGCTTTCTTGCGCATACGCTATAGAATCGATGGCGTACTACAGCAGATTCGCAGCCTGCATAAAAGTTACTGGGGTGGTGTAGCGGTCAGGCTTAAGGTAGTGAGCGGTTTAGATATCGCTGAAACGCGTGCGCCGCAGGATGGCCGCCTGAACATGAACCTGTGCGGCAGGCCGATTGACTTTCGCGTTTCTACACACCCGACAATACATGGCGAAAATATCGTGCTGCGGGTGCTGGATCGTGAAAAGTCGATTATTCCGATGGAGCGCATGGGGCTGCGTAGCGAGACTCTGGAAGAGCTGCGTCTGATGATGACGCGTCCCGAGGGTATTCTGATTGTGACTGGTCCGACCGGTAGCGGTAAGACCACAACCCTGTATTCATTGCTATCCAGCCAAAATACCGCAGCCGTGAATATCATGACGCTGGAAGACCCGGTGGAGTATCCGGTAACCATGATGCGCCAGACCTCGGTTGCCGAGGTGAATAAGGTTGATTTCGCCAATGGTATACGTTCCATCATGCGCCAAGACCCGGATATTATCCTGGTGGGCGAGATCCGCGATGAAGATACAGCGACTATGGCGTTCCGTGCGGCAATGACTGGGCATCAGGTGTTCAGTACGCTGCACACTAACTCCGCTTTAGGTGTGTTCCCGCGCTTGTCTGACATTGGCATCCTGCCAGACATTATGGCCGGCAATATTATCGGTGTGGTGGCGCAGCGTCTGGTGCGCGTACTATGCCCGCACTGTAAAGAGGCTTATGAGCCGGATGAGTTCGAACGCAAAATCTTGCGCCTCAAGCCTAATGACAAAGCGCAGATATACCGCGCGAAAGGCTGTCAGCTTTGCAACGTGAATGGTTACCGCGGGCGTATGGCTATTATTGAATTGCTGCGTATCGATAGCGATATGGATGCTTTGATTTCACGCCGTGCACACTTGGACGAGCTGCAGAAAATGGCTTTTGATAAGGGGTTTACGACCTTGGCGCAAGATGGCGTGCGGCGCATTCTGGAAGGCTACACCAGTATAAAAGAAGTAATGCGGGTCATTGATTTAACCAGTCGCATAAGTGCTTGATTGATAGAAACCAGCTATGCCTTCATTTAATTACAAAGCGGTGGATAAGTTGGGCCGCCCGGCCATGGGGCAGCTTGACGCGATTAATGAAGTGGATCTGGAAATTCGCCTATCGCGGATGGGGCTGGATTTAATTACATTTCGCCAGGTTACAAAATCCACCAGTTTATTTAACAGCAGTCGCGTAAGTAATCAGGATTTAGTCATGTTCTGCTTTCAGTTGGAGCAGTTAACCAGTGCCGGCGTACCGCTGCTGGAATGCCTGAATGATTTGCGAGAAAGTAACCACAACCTCTATTTTCAAAAAGTATTGGGTGCGGTGAGTGCGGAAGTTGAGGGCGGCAAGATGTTGTCCGAGGCGCTGGCGCAGCATCCGACAGTGTTTGGCGAGGTGTTTGTAAGTTTGATTGCTGCGGGTGAGCATACCGGGCAGCTGCCGGTGGTGCTGAATAATCTGTTCAACACCATTCGCTGGCAGGATGAGTTAATGTCGCAGACCAAAAAACTGCTGGCTTACCCGGCTTTTGTTGCTGTAGTGGTGATGTCTGCGGTGGTGTTTTTAATGACTTACCTTGTGCCGCAAATGGTTTCGTTTTTGCGCAATATGGGGCAAGAGCTGCCGCTAAATACCAAGATACTGATTGCAATTTCCAATGCGTTTGTAAATTATTGGTGGCTGGTGATGGGCTTGCCGATTTTGGTGGTGCTCGGATTGATTGCGGTTATTAAATCCAATCCGGTTGCGCGTTATCGTTTTGATATGCTCAAACTGAATTTTCCGGTTACCGGGCCAATTTTGCATAAAATAATCATGGCGCGTTTTGCACGCTATTTTGCCTTGATGTATCAAACCGGGATTCCCATTCTGGATGCCATCAAGATTTGTGAAAACATTGTAGGCAACCGTGTGGTGGCCGATGCGCTGAGCCGCGTACACGCGCAGATTAACGCAGGTGATCCAATGAGCGAAAGCTTCCGCAATGCCGGGCTATTTCCGCAGCTGGTCGTGCGTATGATCAAAGTGGGTGAGAATACCGGCGGTCTTGATAAGTCATTACTCAATATCAGTTATTTTTATGATCGTGATGTGAATGACTCCATGCAAAAAATGCTGAAAATGATAGAGCCGGCACTGACGGTAATACTGGGTGCAATACTCGCCTTTATTATGTTCTCGGTGCTGGGGCCTGTGTACGACTCGTTCAGCAAGCTTAAACTTTAACCCGACTATAAAATGATTAAAGGCAATTTAACCAAAATAGTACTCTGCGCCACGGCTAATAATCTACTGGCCGGGGTGTGGGCTGCCGGCAAGCTGCAAGGTATCCAGACCTTTGCCAATAACGAAGATGGGCATGCTGCATTTGCCGAGTTTTTACAGCAATATCCAGCTACCCCGGTGTACTTGATGGCAGATGCGGTTGAAGAAGACTACCGGCTGGAGAGCATGCCGCATACTTCAGGCGCAGCTAAAAGCGAGCTGATTGCACGCAAGCTTAACCAGTTCTACCGCGGTTTGTATTACCGCACCGCGCATTTCGTCAGCCGTGATAAAGATAAACGCAAGGATGATAACTACCTGTTTGTTGCCTTGAACAATGACGAGTTTATTGAAGGCTGGATCAATGTTATCCAGTCATTAAATGTACAGTTAGTGGGTCTTTACCTGTTGCCGATGTTAAGCAAGCAGCTGATAAAACAGTTTAAGCTGACAGCCCCCAATGTCCTGCTATGTGAAAAACTGTCATCCGGTTTGCGGCAAACTTACTTCCATCACGGAAGCCTGCGCATGAGCCGCTTGGTGCCTAACGTGCCGGATGATGCCAGTAAGCTGACCTATTTTTATCTGGTAGAAACTGAAAAAACGCGCATGTACCTGATGAGTAAGCGTTTTATTTCATTAGATACGCGAGTCAGCCTGGCACTGGTGAGTGCGGATGGCTCAACCCAGCATATTTCACAGGCAATAAGCCATGAGCAAGGTTTGGATTGTCTGGATATTAATTTATCCGAAATGGCAAAAAATTTGGGATTGCCTGTAGATTTAATTCAGAAAATGCCCGAGCTGCTGCACATGCAGCTGCTGGCCAATGGTAACCTTACTGATAATCTGGCACCGGAAAAACTCACCAAGAGTTTTCAATTAAGCCAGCTTGGCAAAGCGATTAAAATTGCTATTATTGCAGTTGGTGTGCTTGGTTTGCTCTCTAGCGGGTGGATGTTTATAAAGGGGCTGGATAATCAGTCTGCCTACAAACAGGCGGTGCAGGAGACGACCCTGCAACAGTATCGCTATGACGAAGTTGCAAAGAATTTTCCGGCGACACCAATCGGTGCCAATGATTTAAAAATAGCCGTGGATCTGGATCAGGCCATTGCAAATTACCCTAAATCACCGCGGCGCATGATGCAGGTTTTGAGTGCGGCACTTGAGAAATCAGGTCAGGATTCACTGGACAATATCCAGCTGGATCGATTGCGCTGGGTATTAGGTAATGACGTGAATATCAGGGATGATGATAAATACATTCCAATGCCCAGCACCTCTGCAACTAATAAAACACAGACTAATCCAACTGTTGCAGCATCTATAAACCCCACGGCCTTGAATGAAATTGGCTTCATGACGGCTGAGATATCTGGGTTTACCGGCGATTACCGTGCCGCCCTCAATAGCGTGAATCGTTATGTGGCAAATTTAAAAGCCGACCCTAGGGTAGCCAGTGTAGATGTGATGCAGGAACCGGTAAACGTGAGTTCGTTTGCGGATTTACAGGGCAGCACAACCGATGAATTATCTACACAAAAGCAGCCGGCATTCTTTAAGTTAAGAGTGATACTCAAACCCGCCGATCAGCACTTGCCAGCAGTTGCCGAGGTAAAACAGCCATGAAACTGGAAAAAAAAGATTGGCAGACATTACAAACCCCCATATTCATATTGGCAGCAGTTACCGCAGCTGTTATTTCATTGTTCACTGCAGCGCAATATTTCAATACCAATCAGGAACAGGCATTGCTGAATCAGCAAAACCAGCTCAATGCTGCTCGTCAGCGTTATCAATCATCCGGTGCAGAAAAAGCCATGATCACCGAATATCTACCCAGGTATCAAGCCTTGATCAGTAAAGGCTTTGTAGGGGAAGAGCGGCGTATTGAATGGGTGGAGGCGTTACGCGAGCAGCACAAAAACCACAAACTGTTTGGTATTAAATACGGTATCAGCCACCAGGAAAAATATACGCCGGTGTTTGCAGCTAATCTAGGTGGATTTACATTAAACCGCTCTATGATGAAACTGGATTTGGACATGCTGCATGAAGGCGATTTATTGCAATTAACCGAGTCACTCAACACTAAAAATACCGCTCCGTTTATTTTGCGCGATTGTGAAATTACCAGACTGAATCCCGCCGGCCAGATTAGTAACCAATTAATTGCTAATTTACATGCACAGTGCGAACTGGATTGGCTCACGTTACGTGAGCCGGCCTCTATTCACGAAATTGCAGTGCCTTAAGTGTTATGAATAAACTTTTTAATTCATCAGTTTTCATGTTGCTGGCTTTAGCGCAAAGCCTGTGTATTTCATCATTACAGGCTGCGCCAAATGATGATTTTGGCCGATTATTCAGCCGCCCCGGCGAACGTAAAAACCTCGATGTCATGCGGCAGAATCAAAAATTAAAAGTGATAACCCAGCAGGATCTGCAGCGCGAATCTGCTACTGATGATGAGCCAGTAGCGCTTCCTGAGCCCGTGACATTGCAAGGCTATGTAAAACGCAGTGACGGATCAACTACGCTATGGGTTAACAGTAAACCTGTGCAAGAAAACAGCGAAGTAGATGATGTTGAGATAGGCCATTTAACCAAGCAGCAGGGCGTGGTTAAAAATAGTTCCGACAGCCTGAATGTAAAAATACCGGCAACAGGCAAACACATTCGTTTAAAAGCCGGCCAGATGTATGAGCCAGAAACCAACCAGATTAAGGAACTGCGCCAGCTGGAAAAAGAAAAGCAGCTGCGTTTGGAAGAGACGGGGGTTATTGATGATAATGCTAGTGAAACATCTAATTCTAAACCTTGAAAGAGTATCTGTTTCATCAGCTGGGTAGATTTAATATGTTGAGTTTACCTTCCTACCATAGCCCAAAAGGCAAACAAAAAGGCTTGGCACTTATAGTCCTTATGATTTTGCTTGCAATGGCAACATCTGCAACTATCTATTCTAGATTTAACATTATTCAAACATCTATAGAAAGAGATAAAAAAACATCAGTTGCTTTACAACGGGCTAAAGAGGCTTTAATTTACTACTCTCTTAATAATGCGTATTTGACTTCACCAGCTTGCATTAGTAGTACAAACTGCCCTAGACCAGGAGATCTACCATGTCCTGATAGAACAAATGATGGTAGCTCAGACTCTTGTAACAATAGTGCAAGGCGGCTAAATAGATTGCCTTGGAGAACGCTTGGGTTGGAAGAGTTGACGGATGGATATGGTGAGCGACTATGGTATGCCGTGTCAAATAATTACAAGTCCAATACTAGGAGTCGGCCCTTAAATAGCGATACTGTCGGTACGATTACAGTAAGGGATGCTAGTGGTAAAGTTCTTTATGATGCCACTTCTGGTGGTGGTGTGGTTGCGGTGATTATCTCTACAGGTGCTGCTATTAATCGGCAAGATGGGTATGTGCAGAATAGAGATGCGGTTGGTATAAATACCGCTGCGAACTATCTTGATATTGCACAAGGAGAAGATAACGCTAATTTTTCTGATAATAATGCAAATGGATTTATTATTGGGCCAGTGAAAGATGGTGCTGGTAATATTATTTCTAATGATAGATTAATTGTCATTACTAGAGATGAAATGGCTGCGGCTATGGAGTTCTTTGTGCTGACACAGGTGCGTGCTGCTTTATTAAGCTTTTACACTACAAATGCTTATTATCCATATCCAGCAGCGTTTAACGATGTTACTTGCCTTGTAAACACATCTACGAATATTACATCTGGATGTAATTCTGTAGATAAAAATTATGCTGGGCGTATACCAGTTTCAAATCTGGATTTGTCAAGCTCTACTTGGGAGCCCACTTCTATTTTAAAGGGTTCAAGGGCAGGGAATTGGTTTCAGCAGAACTTATGGCGTGAGTTGATCTATTATTCTATTGCGCCAGACTGTGAAGTATTAACTCCAAACTGTTCAGGTTTTACTCAGAAGCTTACTTTGAATAACGCATTAACATTGCCTTTAAATGGTAAACATGTGGTTATTCTTTCTGCAGGTAAAATAATATCAGCTCAAAATAGAGCTTCAAAGATAGCGGAGTCAAACTACCTAGAGGACGAGAATGCTTTGCCATTGGACTATGTATTTAGTCGTTCTACTACAATTAGTAATTTATTTAATGATCGTGCTATAAGTATCCCATGAGAAAAAGTGGCTTAAAAAGTAACACAGGTTTTACCTTGGTTGAAATGGCAATTTCAGTTGTTATTGTGGGACTTTTGCTTGGAGGAATGTTATTGCCACTAATTACTCTTCAAGAGCAAGCAAGCTTTACTGAGGGCAGACAGAAGCTAAGTGAGATTAGAGAGGCATTGATGGGCTTTGGAATGTCGCATGGATATCTACCTTGCCCTGCCATTTCATCATCGAATGGAGCTGAGGATAGGGATGCAGCTACTGGAGCATGTAATAAACGAATAGGATTCTTACCATGGTCGGAATTAGGATTTCAGAAAGCGGATACTTGGGGACATTTGCATAGATATAGCGTGACATCAACGTTTTCTGATTCTGTTAATAAAGTTTCACTTGTAAGTAATGGTGATATTACCGTTGTAGCTCGTGATATAAATGGTGCAACATCTAACATCCAAAATGTTCCTGTCGTAGTACTTTCTCATGGGAGTGCAGCTTCATGGGCATATCAAGATGATGGTGTGCAGGTCGCAGATTCTTCTTTAACTAATGTAGATGAAGATGTAAATGGTAATACTCCAGCAGGCACTACCTTTTATACTAGGGATGTAAATAAAATCACCACTTCAACTGGGGGTGAGTTTGATGATCTGGTTGTTTGGATTCCTGTTAGTCTTTATTTCAATAAAATGATTGCAGCAGGTCAATTACCTTAATGAACGACAACCAACTACTCCGCTACAGTCGCCATATCCTTCTGCCGCAGGTCGGTTATGAGGGGCAGGATAAGCTCGTAAATAGCCATGCTTTGATTGTAGGTGCCGGTGGTCTTGGTTCGCCTGCGGCTCTATATCTTGCTGCGGGTGGCGTGGGTACGCTGACCATTTGTGATTTTGATGTGGTGGATTTAACTAATTTACAGCGTCAGATTTTGCATACAACATCATCTGTAGGCATTAATAAGGCCATTTCAGCGCAGATAAGGTTGCAGGAAATTAACCCGGAGGTGAGGGTGAATACGGTCTGCGAGAAGTCTACCGAGGCTGATTTTGCAGGGTTGATTGCACAGGCGGATGTGGTGCTGGATTGCAGTGATAATTTTGCCACGCGTTACACCTTGAATAAACTGTGTGTGCAATTAAAAAAACCGCTGGTGTCAGGTGCAGCCATCGGCTTTGAGGGGCAGGTGACGGTTTACGATATGCGCTCGACCCTTAGCCCATGCTATCACTGTTTGTTTCCTGATAACGGCGAGGACACTGAGCTGCGCTGTGCTACCAATGGTGTGTTTGCGCCGCTGGTAGGCATGATAGGTACTTGTCAGGCCGCTGAGGCGTTGAAAATTCTGATGGATATTGGCGAGAGTTTGCAAGGGCGTTTGTTGTTGCTGGATGCGCTCACCATGGAGTGGCGCAGCATCAGGCTGGGCAAAGACCCTGCTTGTGTTGTGTGCGGTATATAAGACTCCTTCCCCTTTTTAGGGGGAAGGTTAGGATGGGGGTAAAGTTTACATGTGTGTCATAACATTCCCCCCTCAACGATGGACGGAATTGAATTTTATCAACGTTCTTGACTAGATATGCAGCGCCTGCCACAACATATCAAAGACTTTTCACGCAAGTTACGTAGTGAAATGACCGATGCCGAATCATGCTTATGGCGACGCTTACGAGCTCGCCAAATACATGGTTTAAAATTCAGAAGACAACATCCAGTTGGGAATTACATACTAGATTTTGCGTGCATTGACGCAAAACTGGCAATTGAAGTTGATGGCGGCCAACATTATGAATTGCAAAGTCAGGATAGTAAACGTAGTGCATGGTTAGAAGCGCAAGGTTGGAAGGTTTTGCGTTACTGGAATAATGAAGTGTTGCAGAATATTGAAGGGGTATTGGTAGAAATGCTTAATGCATTATCTAAAGATAACGGTGATGTTACACCCCCACCCCAGCCCTCCCCCTGAAATGGGGAGGGAGTATGCGACATCACGTTTGGTAATGCTCAGCCCTTGTAAGACAGTGCTTTACTTGCCGCCAACCAAAGATTTAACTGCACCTACCAGGTCACCTGGCATTACCACGATTTTACTGTTCTCAGAGGATGACATTTTCTGTAGTGCAGTGATGTAACGGTCACCCAGCAGGAACATGGCTGAAGAGTTGTTTTCTTTGACCGCCTCGGTGATGAATTTAATGGATTCTGCCGATGCCTTCGCTGCCACCATCTGCGCTTCCGCATCTTTGCGTGCTGCTTCCAGGCGTGCTTCAGCGTTCAGGATCAGTGATTGTTTTGCACCTTCCGCTTCGGTTACTACGGCTACGCGTTCACGTTCTGCGGCGGCTTGTCTTTCCATCGCATCTTGCATGTTCTGTGATGGCTTGATGTCCTGAATTTCTACTGATTTTACGGTCAGGCCCCAATCCAAGGCTTCATCGGCAATAGCTGATTTAAGTTCTGCTTTAATGCGGTCGCGTGAAGTCAGCGCCTGATTCAGATCCATGCCGCCAATGATGGAGCGCAGGCTGGTTTGCACCATGTTGCGCATCGCTTCGCGGAAGTTTTCAATACCGTACACAGCACGGTCGATTTTTGTGACTTTAATAAAGGCAACCGCGTTGGCCAAAATGACCGCATTGTCGCGGGTGATGACTTCTTGTTCCGGCACATCCAGAATGATGTCTTTGGTGGTAACTTTGTAGCTCACCTTAGTAAAAATAGGGTTGATCACATGCAAGCCGGGGGTGAGTACGCCGGCAAATTTTCCTAAGCGCTCAACCACCCATTCTTCGCCTTGCGGCACAATACGCACACCTTTAACAATGGCAACGATTACTAAAAATATCAGTACAAAACTAAATTCCGTCATTTTGATTCCTTAATTATTCTTGAATTATTCATAGCTCTTGATGATTCTTACTTCTTGGTGATTCTTAATGTATTGCCTTCTACTGCTACTACGGTTGCATCGCTGCCTGCTTCTATAGGCTCATCTGACAGTGCAATCCATTCGCGGCTGCCCATCAAGCCCTGAGCGAAACGTATTGTGCCACTGTGTGTGGCGCTGGTTGCCTTTACTACAGTGCCAATGCGGCCAATTTCTTCACCCTGAGCCTGCCCGACGCGATAGTGAATTTCGGTTTTTTTGTAATAACGGCGCCAGATAGCCAAAGAGCCTAAGGATAGCACAGCAAAAAACGTGAATTGCAAGGCCTGGGAAAGTTCAGGAAATATCCATGTGGCAACAGATGCACATAGTGCTGCTACGCCAAACCATAGCACATAGAACGTGCCGGTTGCCATCTCTATTGCCAGTAATATCAAGCCCAAAGCGCCCCAAACCCACATTGCCTCTATCATGTTGCCCCTTTAAATAAACTTTAGTACTTAGATGACTATTATTGCATGATCTTTCAGTATTTTTTATTACAAAAAATATCGGCAATACTACCCGTTCGGGTGATAAAAAATAGTACACTAGCAGAAAATTGTTGGAAAACAATCATGAAGCCTGCGCAAAAATTAAATATTCCTAATGACCCTATGGAGCGTTTGCATTACGTTAAACGTTTATTTCCGACGGCTAAAGGTATTGATCTAAAAAGCACATGGGCGGGTGGCCGCTCAAACGCGATGAGCAAGCTCAATAGTATTGATGCCGAAAGCTACGGCCGTAACCGTAATTTCTTAAATGGCTCGGTGACACATCTTTCGCCATATTTGCGCCATGGCTGCTTAACCTTGAACGAGACATTCGCTGCAATTAAAAGCAAGTTCGGGATAACGGGGCAGCATCTGCTAATGCAGGTAGCTTGGCGAGATTACTGGCGTCAAGTCTGGTTTGCACAGGGTAATGCGATTTACAGCGAGATGGAGCCGCCCAAGGTAACGCTTGGCTATGAACCGTTGTCTGAAGCTGTTAGGCGTGGCAAAACCGGTTTGCCTTGTATGGATACTTTCATTGCGCATTTGCTCACTACCGGTTATGTGCATAACCATGCGCGGATGTGGCTTGCCAGTTATATCGTGCATCATCTTAAAATGGACTGGCGAGAGGCGGCAGACTGGTTTGAAACGCATTTAATAGATGGCGACATTGCCAGCAACCACCTGTCATGGCAGTGGGTAGCCTCGACATTCAGTTCCAAGCCTTACTATTTTAATAAAGAAAATATAGCCCGTTACACTGGTGAAAAGTATTGTGCAAACTGTACAGCCAAGTGCCCATTTGATGCCAGCTACGAAGAGCTGGGCGCGCGTTTGTTTAGTAAACCTACCGCAACCGATGCTAAAAAGTACCCAATAAAACCTGTGGCAACGCGGCCAGTGTCTATTCATGGAGCCATTGCCGTTTATGTGCACGATGAAATGCTCTCCCCGACAAACAGTTTGTTGACACAGCCTTTCCCCAAGATTTTTGTATTTGATCCAGAGCTTTATGCTGATTGGTCGCTGAATCGCTTGCAGTTTGTAACTGATTGCTTAAGTGAAATGATGAATGTGGAAGTATGGGTGGGCGACACCTATGAGGTCTTGATGCAAAGAGGCGTGGGGCAAGTGATTACGCAAGCCACGCCGAACCTGAAAATTAAACAAATGCTGGCGCCATTTATCACCAAGTGGCAACAGGTAGATAAGCTGGTGAATGTCGAAATGAGTGAAAAGCGGATGCAGCGTTTCTCTCGTTATTGGGAGAAAGCCGCGCCGTTACTATTAGGTACTTTAGGTGCTGATAGTAACAGCGATAACAGCAGTCATAGGTTGCTAACTAAAACTGCTTAATTTAGCATCTGTGCATCTTGCTGTATTAGCAGGTAATTTTTGCGCAACCCGTTTAGGCAAGTCGCTAGAGTGGGGCTACTGTGATAAAATTCGCCCCCATGAATACTCAAAATACAAGTGCACCAATTAACGAATTAGCTAAATCCTTTGACCCTAAAACCATAGAAAGCAAATGGTATGAATTTTGGGAAGGCAAAGGTTATTACGCCGCTGGTTTAGATCAATCCAAACAGGATAATTTCTGTATCCTGCTACCGCCACCTAATGTGACCGGCACCTTGCACATGGGGCATGGCTTCAACCAAACCTTGATGGATGCACTCACCCGCTATCACCGCATGCGCGGCGATAACACCTTATGGCAGCCAGGTACTGACCATGCCGGTATCGCTACGCAAATTGTAGTTGAGCGTCAGCTCGATGCACAGGGCGTGTCACGCCATGACCTTGGCCGCGAAAAATTCCTGGAAAAAGTCTGGGAGTGGAAAGAATATTCAGGCGGTACCATTACCAAGCAAATGCGCCGTTTAGGCACTTCGCCGGATTGGTCACGCGAGCGTTTCACCATGGATGCCGGTTTGAACAAGGTGGTGACCGAAACTTTTGTGCGCCTGTATAACGAAGGCCTGATTTACCGTGGCAAGCGTCTGGTGAACTGGGACGTGAAACTGGGCACGGCGGTATCTGATCTGGAAGTGGTGCAGGAAGAAGAAGATGGCTCCATGTGGCACATCAACTATCCGCTTGCAGATGGTTCAGGCCACCTGACGGTTGCGACTACCCGCCCGGAAACCATGCTCGGTGACGTTGCCGTGATGGTGCACCCTGAAGATGAGCGTTATGCACACCTGATCGGCCAGCATGTAAAACTGCCGTTATGTGACCGTGAAATCCCGATCATTGCCGACGATTATGTCGATAAAGAGTTCGGTACCGGCGTGGTGAAAGTCACCCCCGCGCATGACTTCAACGATTATGCCGTAGGCCAGCGTCATAAATTACCGATCATCGGTATTTTGAACCTGCAAGGCTTCGTGAATGAAGCTGCGCCCAAACAGTATCAGGGGTTGGAACGTTTTGCTGCACGTAAGCAAGTGGTCACTGACCTTGAAGCGCAAGGTTACTTGGTCAAAGTGGATAAACACAAATTAAAAGTGCCACGCGGTGACCGTACCAATGTGGTGATTGAACCGATGCTCACTGACCAGTGGTTCGTTGCTATGAGTAAACCGGCTGCAGATGGCAAGTCCATCACGCAGAAAGCGCTGGATGTTGTAGCCAGCGGCGATATCAAGTTCTATCCGGAAAACTGGGTGAACACTTACAACCAGTGGCTGAATAATATTCAGGACTGGTGCATTTCACGTCAGTTGTGGTGGGGGCATCAGATCCCGGCTTGGTATTCCGAAGATGGCAAAGTGTATGTCGCACATGACGAAGCTGAGGCAAAAACGCTGGCAGCCAAGGATGGTTACAGCGGCAACCTGACGCGTGACAATGACGTATTGGATACCTGGTATTCATCTGCATTGTGGCCATTCTCAACGCTGGACTGGACCGGCGATGCAGAAAAAGATGCGGCCAATGTGGCGTTGCAGCAATATTTGCCATCAAGCGTGCTGGTGACCGGTTTTGACATTATTTTCTTCTGGGTGGCGCGTATGGTGATGATGACCACGCACATCACCGGCAAGATTCCGTTCAAGCATGTGTATGTGCACGGCTTGATCCGCGATGCCGAAGGCCAGAAGATGAGCAAGTCTAAAGGCAACGTGCTGGACCCGATCGATCTGATTGACGGCATTGGCCTGGATGAGTTGATCAAGAAACGTACCACTGGTTTGATGAATCCGAAACAGGCCGAACAGATCGAGAAACGCACCCGTAAAGAATTCCCTGAAGGTATTGCCGCTTACGGTACTGATGCTTTGCGCTTTACTTTTGCGGCACTGGCTTCACCGGGCCGTGATATCAAGTTTGATTTGCAGCGCTGTGACGGTTACCGCAACTTCTGCAACAAACTGTGGAACGCCACACGTTTTGTGCTGATGAATACTGAAGGCCAGGACAACGGTCTGGAAGACTGCAAAACCAAGCCGGATGGCTATTTGAGCTTCAGCCAGGCTGACCGCTGGATCGTGAGCATTTTGCAGCGCACTGAAGCGGATGTAGAGCGTGCTTTTGCTGACTATCGTTTCGACCTGGCAGCAAAAGCAATTTACGAATTTGTGTGGGATGAATACTGTGACTGGTATCTGGAGCTGGCCAAAGTGCAGATTCAGAATGGCAGCGATGCAGAAAAACGCGCAACGCGCCGCACTCTGCTGCGTGTGCTGGAAACGATCCTGCGTCTGGCGCACCCGATCATGCCGTTTATCACCGAAGAGATTTGGCAGACCATAGGCCCGATGAGTGGTCGCAATGGCCCCAGCATCATGCTGGAAGCTTACCCAAAATCACAGCCAAGCAAGATTGATGAAACTGATGAGGCATGGGTGGCATTACTGAAACAGGCGGTGGATGCCTGCCGTAGCTTGCGCGGCGAGATGAGCATTTCACCGGCGGCGCGTGTGCCGCTGATTGCAGCGGGTGATGCGGATAAATTGGCTAAATATGCGCCATATTTAAAAGCATTAGCCAAGCTGGAAGATGTGACGATAGTCGCTGAACTGCCAGAAGCGGACGCGCCGGTAATGCTGGTGGATGACTTCAAACTGATGCTTAAGGTCGAAATTGATGTTGCCGCTGAAAAAGAGCGTTTGGGTAAAGAGATTGCCCGTCTTGAAAACGAGATCAGCAAAGCCAATGCAAAACTGGGTAACGAGAGCTTTGTAGCACGTGCTCCGGCTGCAGTGGTGGAGCAGGAAAAAGGTCGCGTGGCTGAGTTCAGTGCAAATCTTGAGAAACTTCAGGCGCAGTTATCAAAACTGAAATAAGCCCGGGTTTGGTTGAGATTTGTTTTGATCGAGATTTGGCTTGATTGAGTCTAGTTAATTTAAAACTCTGCTAAATAAATCTATTAAATAAAAAAGGTGCCGTAAGGCACCTTTTTTACTGGCTCATATTACCGCAACGGTAATCAGGCGACACGTTTTTTAATATAAAACGTGAATGATTTCTCATGTTCATCGAGTTGCAATAGTTCATGCCCGGTCTGTACACAGAATGCTTTAAAGTCTTTTACTGAGCCAGGGTCGGTGGCAGTAATTTTTAGTACATGTCCGGCAGCCATATCGCTCAAGCTTTTTTTACAGCGCAAAATCGGTAGTGGGCAATTTAAGCCACTGGCATCGACTTCTTTATCAAATTGCATTGTTTTCCCTTAATTCTTTTTTAATCTTAATTTTTAGGTGAACTGCCCTTGGACACAAAAGGGTAACCCGCTCTCGCCCAGGCTAAAACCCCGCCACTTAAATTATATGCATTTTTACAGCCTTTGCTGGCCGCAAAGGCTGCGGCATGGGCTGAACGTATGCCGCTGTGACAATAAAAGACAACGTTATCAGTCAAGCTTAATGAATCATATTGCAGTGGCAGCAATGCCAGGGGAATATGGATTGCGCCCTCGATTATGCCGCGCGCGACTTCATCATCATTACGAACGTCTACTAGTAGCAATGAGGCTGATGACAGCATTGCATGTAAATCACTGGGTTGAATTTCCTGATAAGTGCTCATTAGATATGCCTTAATTGATTAAGGTAGATGATAGCAATTAACCAGGTGCAGCGCACTATCTGACGCAAGGATTATTGAAGTAAGAATTGTTGGAGTAGGCCTGTGCTGAGTGAACTGGAGGTCGGTATCGTTAATTGCAGTAGTAGCCGAAGCAAACTTGCAGCAAGCCCATGTGCTTAACAATAGTTATCACTTTCAATAAGTTAAAAGTAATATAGTTGAAGCCTATTTAACCAAACAGCATTCTTAAACGAAAGGGGCATTGCATATATGTTCTTTAGTAAAGAGAAATTTATTGGAATGTCTTCCGGCAGCATACCGACACCTTTTGCAGCAGACCATCTCGGCGTAAGAGAAATTAATAATAATTTCTTTATTAAAAAGAATTTAAAAATGAGTGGTGAGTTAATTACGGATGGTAGTGTAATTATCGAGGGTGAGTTTGAAGGTTTGATCAAGGCCAATAAAATCAAGTTGGCAAAAACCGGCAAATTTAAAGGTAAATGTGAAGTTCAAACCGCAGATATAGGCGGCAGTGTGCATGCTGAAGTCAATTGTGCACAAAAACTTTTTGTTGCAAAAACTGCTGTTATAGACGGCATTATTAATTACGGCGAAATACAAATTGAGACTGGCGCTTTGTGTCAGGGGCTATTGAATCAGTTTGCCAAGGTAGATAGCTAATTTAACAGAAGTTAATGGCCGTTTCGGCTGAATTTTACTGGAGTTAAAAAAGAGCCAGTCGATTGACTGGCTCTTTTAATTTGCGACATCAAGATTTAAAACAACAAGATTTATGACATCAACAGTTAGGAAATAAAGATCCCTTTAGCTGAGCGTAAGAATCCACTTTACTATTGATTTGATGTCTTCATCTTTTACTTTTGGGCTATTGGCAGGCATGGGCATTTTGCCCCATACGCCGCTTCCGCCCGCTTTCACTTTTTCTATCAGACGTGCTTCTGCAGTTTTATCATCCTTATACTTCTTGGCAACATCCTTGTAGGCTGGGCCAAGAACGGCTGTTTGCACGCCATGACACATCAGGCAGCCATTCTTTTGTGCCAATGTTTCCATCGCGTCCGTAGCGTTAGCCGTTTGCAGGCCCAGCATTAAGAAACCTGATAACAATAGCTTGCTGTAAATAGTGTTCATAATATATTTACCTTGTTTGATTGTTGAATGAAATTACAGGCTGAATACGTTCATAGCGCCACCACCTGGAGCCGCATTGTATTTAACCAGCTCTTTGTAGCCACCAGCTGCACCCAGGCCATCGGTGTCGTTAGTCAGGCCCAGATTCATCGCCACACCTGCCCAGCCACCAATGCCGGATAGTACGCCAACGTACTGCTTGCCTTTATGGCCATAGGTAATTGCATTACCAACTACACCTGAACCCACCTGGAATCTCCACAGCTCTTTACCGGTGTTGGCATCAACTGCTTTCATCCAGCGATCCAATGTGCCGTAAAACACCAGGTTAGAAGCCGTAACTAATGAGCCGCCCCAGGCAGAGAATTTCTCTTTGTTGTACCAGGCTTGTTTGCCTTTTAAGCCATCCCACGCCATAAAGCCGCCCATTACGCCATCCGGACCGGCAAACATGGTAAGTGTTGCGCCTACCCATGGTTGGCCGGCTACATATTTGGATTCAACCGGCTCATAAGTCATGCACACATGGTTAAGTGGTACATAGAAAAGACCTGTTTTTGGAGAGAAAGAAGAAGGTTGTTCATCTTTTACACCCAGTGCTGAAGGGCAGATGCCTTTTGCGTTGTAGTCCTGGTGCGTTGAATAAGCAGCATCTTTAATTGGAGTGCCGGATTTCAGGTCAATACTTTTTGCCCAGTTAACAAACGGATGCATTTTATTGGCAACCATCAAGGAGCCGTTGGTGCGGTCAAAGGTATAGGCAAAACCGTTACGGTCAAAGTGGGTTGCCAGTTTTTTGCCTTTGGCATCCCAAAGAACGGTTTCATTCATGCCGTCATAATCCCACTCGTCATGAGGTGTCATCTGATAACCCCATTTCGCCATGCCGGTATCTACATCACGTGCAAAAATTGTCATTGACCATTTGTTATCGCCTGGACGTACATCCGGATTCCATACGCCAGGGTTACCTGTACCGTAATACATCAGGTTTAATTTAGGATCGTATGAATACCAGCCCCAGGTTGCACCGCCGCCGTTTTGATGGCCATCTTTTCTGGCTTGTGGTTTAAGCCAGGTTTTTACGCCAAGTTCTGCTTCAGGGAATTTCAACTTGTCTTTCGCTAAAGCATTGAATGAGCCGCCAACCTTGTTGCCGCCGTTTACATCTTCATATAGAGATAGCGCGCTGTAGTGCGGGTTCTCTTTGTTAAAGTCTTCACCGATCAGCACTTCTTTGTCCGGGCCGGTGCTGTATGCACGCCAAACCAGAGCGCCGTCTTTAATGTTGTAGGCAGTAATGTGGCAGCGTACGCCATATTCGCCGCCTGAACAGCCAGTGATTACCTTGTCTTTAATGACATGTGGCGCATTGGTATTTGATTCGCCTACGCGGGTATCGGTTACCTGAACGTCCCAGATTTTTTTACCGGTTTTCGCATCCAGAGCAACCAGCTTGCCATCATTTTGTTGCAGGAAGATTTTACCGTCACCATAACCCAGGCCGCGATTTACGTTATCACAGCACAGCAGGGCTTGAATAGATGGATCCTGTTTAGGGAAATACGACCATACGATTTTCTGGTTGTCGTTAAGGTCCAATGCGTAGATATTGTTTGGGAACGCGGTATGCACATACATAATGTCATTGATAACCAGCGGAGCACCTTCATGGCCGCGATTAACGCCGGTAGAGAATGACCAGGCGAGTTTCAGGTTCTTTACGTTGCCTTTGTTGATCTGGCTAAGTTTGCTATAACCCGTGTTGCTGTAATCTTTACGCGGGTGAGCCCATTGGTTGTCATCCTTCATGAGCTTGGACAGTTCGTCTTCCGCAAAAGCCGGCATGCTCAATGCGCTAAATAGGCCAGCGCCGAGTAGCAGGCTCATGCCTAATTTTTGTTTAAATTGATGATTCATTCCGTATCTCCAAATTATTAAATTTCTTTAAATTAATGCTTTTATAGTTTCATATCGCTGATACACTAACGATTGCAATGTATCAATTGCAATTGATATGCCAACACAAAAAACACTTGTTTCTGGATTAAGTGAATTTAAAAAAATCACTTACAATCAATAACTTGATAAAAAATATCAATTTATTTTAATTTGATGATGTAACGGAATTTTTTTGAGACTGTGTCAGAATGGACCAGTTGTAACGTGACAGTTGTTCACTTGAATCAAGGATATTGGTTAGAAAAATGAATTTCTCTTCGCACGATAATTCTCCGCCATATTTGCAGGCTAGAAGTGATTTCCTGATTAATGGAAATTTGCAGCAAGGGGCAATAGATGAGGCAATTGAACGTTCATGGCAGCGCTGTCTTGCTAATGGTGTCGATATTGACTCATCATCCGAGATCGAAATATTGACGGCACAGGAGCTGGCCTTAAAACGTGAGCAGAATCGTCAATTACTTACTCTGGCCAAGCCTGAAATGGAAACGCTGGTCGAGCAAATAGCGCACACGCGCAATGTGGTGATACTGACTGATGATGAAGGTGTGATACTGCATAGTTTGGGTGAGCAGCATTTGCTTAAGCCGGCACAGCGTATTGCCTTGTCTGCAGGCTCTTCATGGAATGAAAACCACCGTGGAACGAATGCTATTGGTACCGCGCTGGTAGAAAAATCAGCGATGACGGTACAAGGTTCGCAGCATTTTATGGTGCGCAACCAGTCATTAAGTTGCTCTGCGGTTCCGATTTTTGGTGCGCAGAATCAACTGGTAGCTACGCTGGATGTGACCAATGATTTCAATATGTCGCAGCAGCATACGCTGGCACTGGTAAAAATGTCCGCACAAATGATCGAGAACAGGCTGTTTTTATCAGGTCACCAGAGTGACATAGTATTGCACTTTCATGCCCGTCCGGAGTTTATTGGTACGTTGTGGGAAGGCGTGGCTATGTTTAACAGCGCCGGCCAGCTTGAAGCTATTAACCGTAGCGGCCAGTTTCAGCTTAATTTCTATCCGGATAAACCAGAAGCCGGGTTGGCCAACACCAAAACCAACATAGAGTTTGGCCAGGTGTTTAATAGTTCATTGGCAAGTTTGCTGGACAAGGCAACCGGCACGGATAAACTTATTCTGCCGTTATGGCTGAACAACGGCTCGCGTATTTATGCGCAGGTAGAGTTGTTGCATAAAAAACAGCCGGTAGCGGTTGCAACTTATCCCAATGCAAACGTGGCGGGCAGCGCACGATCAAGTATTGATCGACCCAATATCAATCGACCAAGTGCCGCAACATTGGACATGTTGAATAGCGGCGATGCAAAAATACAACGTGCCATTCTTCAGGTGAAACAGGTTATTACCAGAGATATTCCAATTCTGATTCAAGGTGAGACCGGTGTTGGCAAAGAGCTTTTTGCCCGCGCGATTCATGATGCCAGCTCAAAAAGCAAAGGGCCATGGGTAGCTGTTAATTGTGCGGCATTACCGGATGGGCTGATTGAGGCTGAGCTGTTTGGTTACGAAGAGGGCGCATTTACCGGCGCAAGAAAAAAAGGCAGCCCCGGCAAAATAGAGCAAGCCGATGGCGGTACTCTGTTTCTGGATGAAATCGGCGATATGCCGCTCTCGCTACAGGCCAGATTGCTGCGTGTATTGCAGGAACGTACAGTGACCCCGTTAGGCAGTACCAAAACCATACCTGTAAATTTCTCACTGATTAGTGCAACAAATCTCAAGCTTAAAGAAAAGGTTGAGAGTGGCGAGTTCAGAAGTGACCTTTATTACCGCCTGAATGGCTTGAGTGTTTCGTTACCACCATTAAGAGAACGTTCCGATTTATTTGCCCTGATCGATGTGATTTTAAATATCGAGCAGGCGACTGATGTTGAGGTAACGCCGGAGGTGATGGCCATATTTAATGCGCATTCATGGCCGGGTAATATTCGCCAGTTACACAACGTATTGCGTACAGCTCTAGCACTCGCAAATAATGAGCCGATTTCCGAACTGCACCTTACGCAAGATTTTCTGGATGAGTTAAATAGTGAGTTAAATAGTGAGTTAAATAGTGAGTTAAATAGTGAGTTAAATAGTGAGTTAAATAGTGAGCTGAATACTGGAAGCCAGATTACGACAACAGCTAAACGCTTTGAGAATAAGCAACTGGGTGATATTGCGAATAACGCCATCACCAATGCCATGCGCGACAATGCCGGCAATGTTTCGGCTGCTGCCAGACAGTTAGGCATTAGCCGCAACACGCTTTATCGCAAGCTTAAATCTATAGGCATGATTTAAAGCTTTTAAGTGCTAAACGTTCTGAATAGACAGATAAAGTGCTTCGACCTTATCTCTTGCCCAAGGCGTTTTGCGCAAAAATTTCAGGCTTGATGAAATGCTGGGGTCGTTGCTGAAGCAGCGCACCGGAATGCGCTCCGCCAAGCCATCCCAGCCATAGTGATCAACCAGGGCAATTACTATGTTTTCCAGCGTAATGCCATGTAATGGGTTGTTGGGTTGCGTGGGTGTGCTCATGGTTTCTAGTTTAACTTTAATTGCATGATTTTTTGTTAAAATTCTTTTACGCTAGTATTTTTTACCTCTGTATTTTTCTACAGTACTTTCTCACAGCACTGCTTAATTACAGCGCTATTTAAAATCAACAAAAATAACCAAGCCATGAATTTAGTTCCTACATTATTCCTCTCTAATACTTTTAATAAATTTTTTGAGTCCGAGAAGTCTAGCGGCATAGTGCTGCTTGTTTGCACCGCAATTGCAATTCTGATTACTAATTCACCGCTAGGCCATGGTTATTTGGGTTTATGGCATACCAGTATTGGAGGGGTAAGCCTTGAACATTGGGTAAATGATGGGTTGATGGCGATCTTTTTTCTGCTCATCGGGTTGGAACTTGAGCGCGAAGTTTATGTTGGCGAGCTGTCCAACATCAAGAATGCGCTATTGCCAATTTGTGCGGCTATTGGTGGCATGCTAGTGCCTGCCCTGATTCATTTGAGCTTAAATTATGCAACGCCCACGCAAAGCGGAATAGGCATTCCGATGGCCACTGATATTGCTTTTGCGCTTGGCGTTTTAGCGATACTAGGTAATCGCATTCCATCTTCATTAAAAGTATTTGTTGTGGCTTTTGCTGTGATAGATGATTTAGGTGCGATTTTAATTATTGCTACTTTTTACACCGCCAAACTTTCCGCCTGGTATCTAGTTGCAGCCTTGCTGGTGTGGGTGCTGCTTATTGTGCTTAACCGCTTGCGGGTAATGACGCTTTTGCCATACATCCTCGGCGGAATTTTGATGTGGTTTTTAATGCTTAAATCAGGCGTACATGCAACGATTGCCGGCATTATGCTGGCATTCGCCATTCCCTTTTCGGCAAAGGATGGTGATCAGCAATCCCCTTCATATAAGCTGGAACATTTTCTTCATAAGCCGGTGGCATTCATAATCTTGCCGATATTTGCGCTGGCAAATACCGGTATTATCTTTGAAGCGGATTGGCTACAGGGGCTAATGAGCACAAATGGTCTTGGTATAGTCATGGGCTTGGTGGCAGGCAAGCCGTTGGGCGTTACCTTGTTTTGCCTGGCTGCGGTTGCTATTGGCATGTGCCGGTTACCGTCAGACTTGAAATTACCGCATATCATAGGTGCGGGTATGCTTGGCGGTATCGGCTTTACGATGTCCATATTTATTACCAACCTGGCTTTTGCAGGTGATTCGTTAACTATAAACGCCGCAAAAATGGCTATTCTTTTTGCTTCTTTAACTGCGGGATTGCTTGGTTTTTTATGGCTAAGGCTTATTAATAAGCCTTAGTAGTATTTCTTGGTTTTAGCAGGGAAAATCCGGTTATTCATCCTTCAATCTGAGTATGTGAAACTGATTTCCTATCACTACGCACTAAGATAGTTATCTCAAATTTGATCACAATTTTACGCTTAAAATGCAAAAATATTAAAAATGATAATTTTTCGTGGTTGCCAGCAATTGAATGATGTTGAGAATAATAAAGCATAGGCTGAGCTAGCCTTTTTATTTGAATTTTAAGGATATTTTTATAGTGAGGCGGGCGTGAAAAGGCCCAAAAATATGATTGCCAGGGTTTTTGAACTGGCCGGACAAGATTGAACTTGTGGCAGGTTGGGTAATACCCTACAGCGACTTAAGGTATTGCAAGTGCTCGCGACATGAAGCAGCGTTTATGCGCATTGAGTAATGGTTTTACGAATGTTTTTTAATGACTTTACGCGCTACAAAGTAAACAGCAAATCCTATTGCTATTCCCACGCCATCTGCTAATAAGTCAGACACTTCACCAAAGCGTGTTGTTGTAAGTGTGCTTTGAATAAGCTCAATAGCCGCGCCATATAGAACTAATCCTATATAAACTACTTTTGTAAGTTTGGGGTATGCCAGACTGCCTGCGATAGTGAGTACAGTAAAAGCCAGCGCGTGTTGCGCTTTATCCCATAAGCTAAATGCACTGGGGATGTCTGTAATGGGTATAAACGCCATCACTAATGTAAAAATAATGCAGCAGGCAAATAATAGTTGCATTACATGCTTGTTGAAGATTGTGTATCGCTTCAAGCTTTAATCACTTATAAGGTTAAGTATTTGAAAGTGATTGTAATCGTAATGGGGTTTATTTTTCACACTGTTATAGATTAATCTTTAAGGGAGTGTAGTTAATTTAGAATATTGATGCGGCTATTCCCCTTCACCATGAGTATTTGCTTTCAGTGATGCAGCGTCTTAAATGGCGTTTCTCTTCAAAATGCGCAACGAGTCAGGCGTACCGCTTGCGATACGCCTTGTACGAGTTGATGCTAAAGGTTTAACCTCGTCCTGCGAAAAAGGCCGCAGGTTTATAGTAGTTCTCGTAAACGTATAGTGTCGTTGAGACCCCTAGCCGGTCAAACAGATAGTAGTCCATCCACTTGCCATATTGCTGGTTTGGTACTTGACGGTTAGCGAGCTTAAAGTTCTGGATGCCGAGCGCCTTGAGTCCATTGACTTCCTCTTGCGATAGTGTGAAGTTTTTGATGCGATTAACGTTTTTTGGATCATCAACCTTCAAGAAGCGATCTGCATGCGCACGCTGGCAGTAGCCGTTTGTGAGATCTTCCCAAAGATCCCAGTCATCCTCCAGGCAGGCTTTGCTGATGAGGTCGTAGTGTTCTTGGCGGATATTACACTCACGAAAGCAGGTTTCATTCACCAGAACTTCGATTTTCTCCGGGCCAAGCTTCTCCAGCATTTCCTTTAGCAGTGGCGCGCGGTAGTTGAGATGCGGCGGCAGCACGAACACGTCATACAGATCACTGTGTTCGTAGTAGTAAGCAGGGTCCTTATTGAAATGTGTTAACGAGTGCACAATGCGATAGTCGGGAAAATTATCGCGTACATATTGCGCCAGCACATGGCTCGCGATAATTACACCATTACCGGGACGACAGCAATGTTCTAGCATCCAATTGCAGCGCTTGTCCCCGAGATGCTGTTCCTCAATAAACAGATTGCTGAAGACCAGATTGAACTGGATGCCGCGGCGATTATATTCTTCCACCAGGCGAGCGAATGACTCTTTAGTCTGACCAGCTCCGCCAAAGGCATGAGGCCGGCCGCCAGCCCATTTCATGCCGAAATGCTGATCGTACACAGTGAACGAGATGTCTTCCACGCCAAGATCATCCAGCGCAGCCTTGGCTGCGGTAACCATCTGAAAACCGTTGCCAGCACCACCAATATTCCAATGTTCAGGTCCCTTTGGCGCCGATTTTGACAACTGATCTAGTGAGCGTACCTCCGTGGATTGCTTGTCCATGTTGACTGTCCTTTATCTGATTAATATTTAATGCAATATCACTATAATGAGCATGGTTACTCATCTCTAGTAAAAATCGGCATATCTTTTCTGAGCGTTGTTTTTGCATGAGAAGTCATGCCGATTTTTGCTATTGGGAGAATAAAGGTGGTTGGCAGTGACCCTAACCCAGCAACTGGGATACTTTAAATAAAATTTGAGCGACGTTTTTGCGCAATTATTAGGCGTAAAAAAGCCCACTAAAAAGTGAGCTTAATTTAGATGGCGGCCGGGCAAGGCATCGAACTGTCGACACGCTAAGTTTTAATAAAATCAATCACAATCTGGCCGGGTTCGCGTTGCCTATATTGAAAGGTAACCGCAGCTCCGTATCTTTGTTCTAACTGATTTAACAGTGGCAATGGGTCATGGTCGTTGATGAAACGCATGGTCTCACCGCTAGTCAGCGAATCAAGTGCACCAAAAATTGCCGCATGGCGAAAACGTTTGGCTACCCCACGGGCATCAAATGGATAAATCTGTTCAGGAATTAAATGTAGATGATTATTTAACATATTTATCTTTCGTAAAGTAAGCATATTATTTCGAATGAATTTTTAACAGTTACGCCCATCACTCACAGCTGCGGGTCATTGAATGATTTAATTTAACTGGCGTGCCTTTGCTGCAATCTCAGCTGTGATCAGATCGGCATGTGTGCGATCAAACTCGGCATGGTAGTGTTTTTTAACGCCATGCTCATGTAGCAATAAATGCAAATCAGCGCTAAGGCCTCGCTCAGAAAGGCAATGCAGCGAACAAGATAGCGGACAGCCATCAATAGCGATAATAGGCCGCCCCGACCGCGCAATGTTCACCAAATGTGACACGTTACCGCCTACGCCGGCAATGCAAGACATCTCTGCATTGCCCTCACGGTCAAGCTTGAGGGCAATATAATTCGCAGCCTGTGCTGCACTTGAACATCCCGAACAAGAGTATACCAATGGTAACTTTCGATAATCTTGAGCTTTTATTTTGGTATTCATAGATATCAATACCTACACAGTTGTTTCAAATAAATACAGACAAACAATACTTGACCGATTAAACAAATAATTGATTAGTACTGCAACTGAATGATAGTAAATAACTTCATGCAATTACTTGACCGGAATCAAGTTTAAAAAATAAGAAGAGGTAGGTGTGTTTTTGTGTGATAAAGACGTAAAAAACCACTAAAAGTGAGCTGGATTTAAATGAGTCCGCTGCGGAACCACTGAATTTTCGTTTGCATTTTCGCTTTGAAGAGATGGTCAATTTGCTTAGCTGGAAACTCTAGCAATTTGTTGCCGCAAACATTGACCATCTCAGTTGAGCGTATTTTCTCGTAAGCTTTACGTTTATATGGCCTGAGCAGCTTGAATAATTCTCGCAGAGGCTGAAGGATTATCTAGAAAAGAAAAATGGCCAGAGTTCTTGAGAGTCTGAAAGCGTACGTGTTTAGGTAGTCTTTGCTGGTTCTGTTTATGCGCATATTTAGGAGACCAATCCTTTTCGCTGTAGATCACCTGTGTAGGAATGGAGTTTGGAATTTTTGGATACTCGTTATCCGCTATTTGTGACCAAGAAGGGGCTTCTTGCATCAAGGATTTCATGACCAGTGGAAATCTGTCATCTTGGGTTGGCACAGTAATCAACTTCTCGACAAAATCATCGGATAGATTGTTCTTGTTGGCGAAGCCCGCTTTCAAGATGAATTTAAACAGTGGCGGAATGTCACGCTTGAAGGGTTCTTCAGTATATTTCCCAACGTAAGAAACAACGCTTCCCACTGGCCCGCCAATCAGAGATCCCATGCTGTCATGCGGATTAAATGCAAAAACCTGGGAAATTCGATTTGGCATCTGAGCCGCAAGGCATAAGGCAATCGTTGCGCCGATGGACTCACCTGCGAGAGTAATATCTTTCAGATCGAGTTTCTTGATCAATTCGCTGATTGTTTCAACAAATAAAGCTGCATTGTAGGGCTGGTTTAGCTCCTTCGATGAACGGCCAAAACCAGGCAGGTCGGGGACGATGATGCGGTATTGGTCAGCCAGCAGCGGAACGATACGTTCGGTATATTCGATTTGCGTGCGTAGCGTATGTAGCAGCAGCATTGTCTGCTCACCTCGCCCTGTTTCCCAATAAGTGATGTCGCGATCATTTACCCGGATTTTTGAATAGGCATTCATCTTGTTCTCCTGTTTAGTTTCGACTTAGGAAGCATTTGCTCAAAGGCAAAATTCCGGCCATTTTTTCAGATACCAAAATTAGAGCCTTCATCCTTGGGATTTCCAGCAACGGTATCTTCATTTCAAGTTAAAAGAATGTTCCATGAATTACTTGAAGTAAAAGCAGAAAGACGCTGATCAATTAATTATATAACATGGATTACATTATTTTTCATATCGTTTGCTTTTGTCAACATATTTATGTAATCTAGGTTAAATTAATATTTATAGTGAGTTTCAATATGCCTCCAGCAGGGCGTCCGCGGACATTTGATCGTGGGGAAGCTCTCAAGAAAGCCATGATGGTTTTTTGGGAGAAGGGGTTTGAAGGAACAACCATGGCAGAATTGATTGCTGTGATTGGAATGAAGGCCCCAAGTGTCTACGCAGCTTTTGGAAATAAGGATACTTTGTTCAGAGAGGCGGTGGAGCTCTACAAAGGTCAAGTGGAGCAAGGGCCGCTTAAGGTGCTTCATGAATCGACCTCAATTCTGGATGCTCTTGAAAACTCCCTGAATGAGACGGTTAAGATGCTTTCCGGGGCTAAAGTATCAGGCTGCCTGATTATGGGCGGCGCGATTAACTGTGCACCGGAACATCAGGAGCATGTTCAACACCTCAGAAACATCAGAGGCAAATACAAGGAAGCTTTGAAGAGAAGATTTGCTCAAGCGAAAGTAGACGGCCAGCTCAATGAAGGAACAGATCCGGAGGCGTTGGCGGAGTTCTATTTCGGATTTATTCACGGCCTGGCGTTACGCGCGAAGGATGGATCTACAGAAAAAGAACTGCAGTCCTCATGCAAATTCGCTTTGGAGGTATTGAAGTCGGAATTGCGTGATTCTCTACCTATGGATAAAAAAGGAGTACTTGGTGAAAACTAGATATGTAAAGTCACTGGCATTTGCCGTAATGATGTCATGGTCTACGGCAATGCTGGTATCTGCGGCGATACTTTTCATTAACGGTGTATCGAATGAAAACTTTTTTGCCAGCTGGCTGAAATCTGTATCACTAGCATGGCCGCTGGTATTCATATCCATACTGACCATTGCACCTCTCATAAATCGTTTTATAGACAAAGTTTTCAAGTAGAAGTTAAAACGGCCACGGGTTGAAAGCGGTCAAATCCAGCCTAAACTGCCAGCTAAAAATAAAAACGGCCACCCAAAATGGTAGCCGTCATGTGATTGGTGTCCGGAGGCATTTTAATTTAGGCAGTTTTAAGTTGTGTTTTTGCACTTAAACCTTGAGCTGCGTTCCCTTAAATTATTCCTGATCCCAGTAGGGCTCTGTACCAAAACGCTCTGTAAGAAAATCAATCAACGCTCTGATCTTGAGTGGTAAATTGCGTTTTGGCAAATACAATGCATATGCATGCTGCTCAACCGGAATATATTCAGACAAGACTGACTTTAGTAGCTTGGCTTGAATATCTCTACCGATAATAAAAGTTGGCAGAAGTGCGAGGCCAAAACCGTTTAAAACCACCTGTGATAAAGCTTCGTCGTCATTGATGCGCAGCCTGCCAGAAATCGGCACAGACACCTCGCCGTCCGGACCAGAAAAGCGCCACATGCCTTTATCGCCAGAATGAATATAGTCCAGGCAATTGTGCTTCACAAGATCTTCTGGGTTAGCTGGTTCACCAAACTCTTTGAAATACTCTGGCGTAGCACAGAGTTTACGTCGAATTGGAGCAAGCTTTCTTGCAACAACTGCTTCTGGAGGATCCCGTGTAATGCTGATGATGACATCGTAGCCTTCTTCTGCCAGATCAACAACGCGGTCAGTAATGGTCATATCAATATCGAGTTTAGGATATCGTCGCATAAAATCTCCAATAGCTGGAGCAATATGGAGTGTTCCAAAAGCGACAGATGCTACAACTTTCAATACACCGCGTGGCTGCGTATTAAGGCTCTCTATCATCTTATGCGCTTCATCAGCTTCGTAACTGATACGCGTGCAATAATCATAAAAGGCCACGCCGACCTCAGTCAAACTCTGATGACGGGTACTTCGATTGAGAAGGCTAGCTCCCAAGGCATGTTCCAATTTGGCAACAGCTTTACTGACTGAAGATCTCGACATGCCAAGCTTTCTCGCAGCCGCAGAAAAGCCTTGCTCGTTAACTACATGCGCAAATATCAACATTAAATTCAAATCGTACATGCGCTCATTGTATCTTTAATGGAAACAGTCATGTGCGCTTGAGCGGTCTTATTTTTATGCAGAATCCTCATTATTATTCAGTCATGCCCACGTTAGACGCTGGGCATTTTTTTTTATGTTATGGAACGCAATAATTATGGAACTTGAAAAATTAATACTATCGGAACAGGACTACACTCGACTGTCCATGTTTGCAAATGATGAACTGCTGGGTGATGAGTTAAGCAGAGCAATTGTTATGCCGGCAGACCAGGTGCCTACTAACGTTGTCAGAATGCATTCTCGTGTCATCTATCTGGATGAAAGTAATGGAGCAACTAGAGAGGTTGAGCTTTCTTTCCCGGAAGACGCAGATATCAAATACGGAAAAATTTCTGTACTCTCACCGGTAGGCGCTGCATTGCTTGGGCTGCGTGAAGGTCAGTCTATCGATTGGCCATTTCCGAACGGTCAGTCAAGACGGTTAAAAGTAGTCACCGTTATGCAGCAAGTTGCCTCACCTTCGCTCGCTAAGACACGTCAGAATTTGACAAAATTGTCACGTGAACAAGACGCCTTTGTGTGAAAAGAGGCATTCTTAAATAATTTATCATACCTAAGTATTGTTTTCACTGAGTTAGCCAATATGGACTTTTGTTGTAATTTCTAAATGTACTAAATGCTAACTATGATGTTACCCCCCAATTGGGTGATTTTATAGTTTTTACATAATAATTACACTCATGCTAAGTAAGTCTCTAATTATACTTAGTGTTTAAAATCCGTTCACTGGGAAAAGACAATGCATCGCCATTCTATTTATGATCATTCTTCTATAGCTAAAAACTGTCCCATAGTAGTAATTTGTGCTATCACGTTGCTTATACAGGGGTGTGCAGCTCCTGTTCGGCGTGGCATTAGTGTTCAAGAGGCAAAGCAAGTTGTAATCAATCATGTTGGTACAACTAAACCATCTGATACAACTTTAGGCAAATACTATCAAGAAATAGAAACCTATATACTTCAGGATGGAAGAACCTACTCGTGTAACCATAAACCCACCAGGATCAAGATTAACAATCTCACTCTGAGAACTGGGGAAGATAACTCTTTCGAAGGTTCAATCGATACTACAGGTGATTGCTCTTCAGCAGGGGCAGCCCCAACAGTTGTTGCTGGACGATACAATGAAAAATATCTCTATTTATATTTCCCATATAATCAAACAACATATATAAATAAATTTGAGATCAGAAAAAAGAAAGGTCGCTATGATGACGACAAGCTGCTTTGGTTAGGTAACTATAAATACATCGACGACGTATGGAGCTTTGACAAAGCGTATGAGACGTTCGAGGTGCTCGAAAAAAACGATTACATGGCTAAGGAAATCTATAAACGAGAAGATTATACTCGCAAGAATCAAGACCCTAATTCTACCGCAAGTAATCTCTATAAAGAGTTGGATCAAAACGCTAGAACTGATGCAAATAGTGCAGCGAGCTACGCCAGGAAACTAAATGCCGAAATAAATCAGGCAAGGAGTGAATCTGATGCGTATCTTAGTGGCTACATACAACAAAAAGGAGCAGAGAATGCCGCCGCTCTAGCCGATATTGACCGCCAGACAAATGCAGCTTACGCTGAAACGAATCGTAGACTTGCTGAGCAAGCACAGGAGAGAGAGCGAGCAAAAGCTGATCAAGAGGCAAAAGAAGCTGAACGCTGTCGCGAAGCAGATCGTGCAAAGGCCGCTCGAGCTGCGGCGAAAGATGAGGCAACTCGTAAACAACAATTAGAATCACAAGCTGCTGCTGCGCAAAAGGAAGCTGATGACAATTCTCGTAAAGTTGCAAAAGAGCGGGTACAGGAGAAGCTTGAAGCTGAGCGTGTTGCCAAAGAGGAAAAACGTAAGCAAGAACAGGAACGAATTGCTGCAGCTAAAGCTAAAAAATCTGCTAAAGAAGCACAAGATAACGCGGACAAAAAAGCAAAGGTGGATTATTTGCAGGCACTTACACAACAAACTCAACTTAGAGCACGTACCTGCCCGGATGGTAAAGGTAGCTACTATATAGTGGGTAAACGCCCCAGCATTAGTCCAAAAGTCGTCGATTGTATTGATGTTAGTTATCGTGCATATTGTCAGGGCAGCGGGGTAGCCTCCTCAACAGGTACTATTAAAAACTTTCTTGGTGCGTCGACAGATTGCTTTATGGGTGATGCCGCGGAAATTTCACCCAAACCAAGTTGTGCGATCGGTCAGGTAAGTATTGAAGTTATTAGCGTTAGAGGTTGTGGTGGTTAAGAGCTTTTGTGTAAGTGAGTAAAACATAAAACCTATTAATCAAACTGGAAATGACCTCTTTATATCTGTTCTTGAACATCGTCTTTGGGGTGAAAGTAGTATTTGTCACGATCACTGTCCCGTCCTAAGATAAGTTGACAGTTATTTACCTGTTTTAGGTTGATTAAGAAACGCTCGATGCACTGCATCGGGCGTTTTGTATTTCAGACTTAAGTGCGGCCTTTGCTGATTGTAAATCCTGACGGATTCCTTGACCATCTTTCTCGCCTCCACCAAGTCTTTAGGTTTACTCAATAAGAGCTCATGTTTCAATATCCCATTCACACGTTCAGCCAGCGCATTCTGGTAACAGTCATAACCATCCGTCATTAATAATAGGGGAAAGACCACTATTATTCATAATATACAGACGTAAAAAAAGCTCACTTTGTAGTGAGCTTAATTTAGATGGTGGCCGGGGGCAGAATCGAACTGCCGACACGCGGATTTTCAATCAGCCTGTTTTTGTAACGGTAATGAAACGGAATAATGTTGTTATTCTCTGAATTCTTTGTATTTCCTATCTAGCAGGGTATTATTGGTGTGACATAGAAGTAAGGTATGTGACATTTAATCTGTTCGGGTTACAATGAAAGTTCACCCCAGAGTACACCCCGGATTTATATGGCATCAAAAACTATAAAGAAGTTTACAGATAATCTGATCAAGGGATTAACCTCTGAATCAAAACGATATACTGTCAGCTGCAGCGGTCTTGAACTCAGGGTGTCGCCTACTGGTACAAAGTCTTTCTCATTCGTCTTCAAGCATAATAACAAAAACAAACGGCTTTCCATCGGTCAGTACCCATATGTCTCAATAGCTGATGCCAATGCGGCAGTTCTGGAAGCCAGAAAACAACTGGCAGCCGGTCTTGATCCTGTACTTCATAAAGCTGTAATTAAGCTCGAACAATCAACGCGGTTAACAGTACAGCAGTTATTTGATCGCTACATGTCGGAACATGTGAAGCCGAATCTATCAGCTCGCACTGCTTATGATTACAACAAAGATATCAGCAAACACATACTGCCAGCTTGGGGTGATCGAGCAGCATCATCAATCACTCAAAAAGATGCAGTTGATCTTCTGCAGGCCATGGTTAACCGAGGACAAAATATTGAATCTGAACACATCAGAGCTAATATGTCTGGCATGTGGGGATTCGCATACAATCGTGGGCTGATTGAAACCATGCCATTTTACAAGCTTCCAAAAGTTGTTGCAGTTAACAAAAGCAAACGGCCAAAAAAGTTAACAAAGCGCGCACTCAGAGAAAACGAAATCTATTACATGTGGCACGGTGTTGATCAGTTTTGCACTCCTCAGGTCGCAGCTGTTCTCAAGTTAATGCTTTTGCTTGGTCGCCGGGGAGAAGATGTTCGGCCTGCACTAAAAACGAGTTTTGAGCTTGATAAGGCGCTTTGGCACATGATTCCCGGTAAGCTGCGTGAAAGCAAAAAGCATTTGCTTGATCCAATCACCGTACCTTTGCCGCCCTTAGCTCTGGGAATCATTAAAGCTCAATTTGAGCGCAGCACATCCACATTGAATCCCCATCTATTTCCATCTGCGAGCATTAAGCGAATCGGCTCACATATGACGCAAAGTGCGCTCAGTCAACCCGTTAACGATCACGATTTTGGTATTCCGAGTTGGACGCCCCATGATCTCAGGAGAACTGCGTCTACAGGATTCGCAAGTTTAGGGTTTACTCAAGAGCAAATCGACAATGTTCTGGCGCATGGAATGTACGGTTTAGCGAAGGTTTACAATCGACATGATTACGTCGATCTACGAAAGAAAGTTCTTGATGCCTGGGACGCAAAAATACAGAAGATTATTTCCGGACCTGCGCCGAAATTAGATTGATCAAATCTTCAGGTGTCAGATTTGCAGCTTCAGCAGCTTTGCGCACATCCTGCCAGTTGTACTTCAACACAACAACATCATGAATTTCAGTTGTCATTGCATTCATCAATAGAGCTGTCACCTCTTCAAGAGGTAGCGCGTCTGACTGACGATAAAATATGGCCTCAAGTTTTCGCGTGATCACAGGGTCAAGAATGATTTCAGGATTCTCAGCCCACGTAACATCGTTAAAAATCTCTGGCAAGATCGGCTTAGCGTTGCGAGGATCATCAGAAACGACACCTTTACCCGATCTATGAATATCGCGATGAATTAAAACCAATCCTTTTCCAGTGGCGGAGTTGTCATACTGCAGAACAAAAAATCCTGTGTAGGGTTTATCTCTTTGATATCGACCAAACGGCTTAATGTATAACATTTTCGCCGACTCAAAAATCAAATCGACTACCGATTTTAGTGGTTCTAGGTCAACACTAACCCTCAAGTAATGGACCACATCAGGATCAGGGTGCCAATTAATCAATCCGAACACAGATAACAGTTTGTTGACGGCATCTTCAGATAGTGTTCGCTTGCTATTAAGAGCAAAGACTAAAGTTGATCTGCTCACACCAATATCTGCTGCCACTTCCACGACTGGGCGAAGGTTAAGCTTTAAAAGCGCATGCAAAACTTCACGCTGGCTTTCCGTTAAATTTATATGCTCCATTGACATTGGGTCATTATAACATTTAAAAAATATTCCGTGACATTTCTGATATTTTGGTTGCACCTAATTTAAAACAGTGTATTATTTACTTATCAGTAATATATCAGTAAGATATCAATAAAATATCAGTAAAAGGGCAGGGTTGATAATGACGCCAATTTTAGAAAAAACAATAACGTTAAAAGAAGTCTGCGAGCGCACGGGTTACAACAGATTTCAGATTGCTCGACTGAGGAACGATAGGGGTTTCCCACTTCCAGATGAAGTTAATGGAGGTTACTACTGGTCGGAAATCGAAGCCTGGTATCAAAAAATGCGAGATGACAGGGTTGCAAAGTTAAATGGCGACAAAGCGCGCTTATCAGCAATGCTTACGACCCTAAAGAATCAAGTAAAAGAAGTAGAACAGTTACTAAAAGCAGCTTAACAATAGGAAAACATATGAGCTCAGTAAAAGTTAAATCAGTACGCGTCATGCACTTTGTGGGAGGATTCGTCAGCATGGTAGATGTTGATGAATACCGCAGCGTTGATGAAGTTGCAAAAAAAATTAATGATGGCCGGATTAAATCTCTAAGTGAATGCTTCTGCTGTTCTGCGATTACCGAAGTGAATTTTAATGGCCGCTTCTACGAGATTTACGTAAATCGTGAATCTATAGATATGGGTCATCCTTCTCACAAAATATTTTGGGAATTATCTGAAACAGAAGGTGAACTCACTGAGTTTCTCGGTGAGCTCAACGACGACAATCAAGACGAATTTGATGCGCTTTTGAATGAGATAACGGCAGTTGCGAAGAGCCACTTCCAAAGCGCCGGCTTAAGTTAACAAAGGGAAGGGCGATGAGATCACTTAAACAAAGGTACGACCAGCTGCAATCATTTATCGCTAAAAACGAAGATAAAATTGCAAAGCTGAAATGTTTGCTTCGGCAGGCAACAAGTAAAAAAGAATTCAACGCGATCAAGAAAATTCTGGGTGTCAGGCTTAATTTCAGCTATCGACTCGCCGATAGGCTGGCCAACATTGAAGACGATCTTAAACATGCTCCCAAACACATACTCGTTCAAGAATTCAAAAACAAATTGAAAGGTTTCGATCTGTCTAATGCCGGTGAACGAGATCAGCTGTCCCATGAAATCAAAAGGCTTGATGAGGAGCTGAAGGGTAATGGGGCAACCCATGATGAGCTACTTGATATGGGTTGGTGCGAACTATATTTTAAATTTAGTTAAAATGCATTCGCGTTAAGTAGTTCGGAGAATAATAATTTCAACTAGAAATTCGATTGTAATCAATAAGTTACAATTTTGTCAAAATAGCGCAATAGCAGTTAACAATAAATCCCTACTAGGGAATCCTTTGTAATCAATCGCTTACAAAATAAGAACCCTGGCTTAGTGCAAATGTCCACCTTTT
>Ga0207975_100128_pt1 | contig 63974 bp, 64 predicted proteins | sample LakWasMe91_HOW11_2_FD_183913 | JGI IMG/M metagenome (GOLD analysis project Ga0207975, IMG submission 183913) | Freshwater sediment methanotrophic microbial communities from Lake Washington under simulated oxygen tension - Sediment Metagenome... | ecosystem: Environmental > Aquatic > Freshwater >...
GCGCGCAGGTACCAGAAATGGGCCGCTTCATAATCCTGCGGCACGCCCTGGCCGTTGTCGTGGCGCAGCCCGAGTGCGAACTGGGCTCGCACGTGTCCCTGGTCGGCGGCCTTGCGGTACCATCCGTACGCCTGCTGGGGGTCGAGCATCTGGGCGTCTTCATCGTCGAGCAGCGCGCCGACCATGTACTGCGCGGCGGCGTAATCCTGTTCGGCTGCGCGCCGGTACCAGTGCATCGCCATGCGGTAGTCCTGCGGCGCACCGCGCCCGCTCTGGTAGCGCATGCCAAGCTCGAACTGGGCCCGCACATGCCCTTGGTCGGCTGCCTTGCGGTACCAGAGAATCGCTTCCTGCTGATCGTTGGCCACGCCGCTGCCGCCGTCGGCCATCTGCCCGAGGTGGTATTGGGCGCCGGCGAAGCCTTGCTCGGCCGCCTTGCGATACCAGGCGCGCGCCTGTTCGAGATCCTGTTCGACACCGTGCCCGTGCTCGTAGCGCAGACCGACGTTGTCCTGCGCGCCAGCATGGCCCTGAGCGGCGGCCTTGCGGAACCAGTCGAGCGCGAAGGCTTCGTCGCGCGGAACGCCCTGTCCGCTGTCGTAAATGAGGCCGAGGTTGAACTGCGAACTGGCGTGTCCCTGCTCGGCCGCGCGGCGGTACCAGCCAATCGCTTTCTGGCTGTCCTGCGCCACGCCTTCGCCCTTGTCGTAACGCAGCGCGAGATTGAACTGCGCCGGCGCGTAACCCTGCTCGGCCGCCTTGCGGAACCACGACAGGGCCTGCTGCGGGTCCTGGATCACTCCCTGTCCATTGTCGTAGCGAAGTCCAAGATTGAACTGGGCGCGCGCATAGCCTTGCTCGGCCGCCTTGCGATACCACATGATCGCCAGCCGAAAATCCTGCGGCACGCCCTTGCCGTTCTCGTACATCATGCCGAGATTGTTTTGGGCGCCGGCGTCGCCCTGCTCGGCGGCCTTGCTGAACCAGTGCATGGCGCGCGGGGCGTCCTGTTCCACGCCCTGGCCTTTCGCATGCAGCCATCCGAGGTTGTACTGGGCCGCGGCATACCCCTGCTCGGCAGCGAGCCGGTACCAGTGCGCGGCCTGCGCGAAGTCCTGCGCCACGCCCTGCCCCTTCTGGTACAGCACGCCGAGATTGTATTGCGCGTGTTCGAGCCCGGACGCGGCCGCCAGGCGGTACCACCTCACCGCCTGTTCGAAATCCTGGGCCACGCCCTGTCCGTTGACGTACATGAAGCCAAGGCTGTGCTGCGCATTCGCCACGCCGCGTTCGGCCAGCGCTTTGAGGCGCAGGAATTCAGCGCTGTACCTGCTCTCGCCTGGCGTGCCTGTTTCGGTCGCAGTCAAAGTCTGCATCGCGCAATGCGGCTGTTCATGCCTGTTTGGCCACCATCGCCTGGGCCTGGTGGATGGCCGGCGCCGCAAGCGGCGCGGCCGGGCCGCTTGCGGCATTCTGCTCCTGCAGCACGCGCAGGAAGTTCGGCAGCGAAATCGGACGATGGTAGAGGTAGCCCTGCATCGTGAGGCAGCCGTTCGCTTTGAGGTAACCGGCCTGCACTTCGGTCTCGACGCCTTCGGCGATCAGGTGCAGGCCGAGCCCGCGCGCAATCGAGATGATCGCGAGGATCACCGGGAAGTGGCCTTGTTCGTCGTGAATTTCCTTCACAAACGACTGGTCGATCTTGATGGTGTGGATCGGGAAGCGGTGCAGGTACGACAGCGAGGAGTACCCGGTGCCGAAATCGTCGATGGCCACCGAGACGCCGAGCTGGCACAGTTTGTTGAGCTGTTCGATGGCGTACTGCGGATTGCGAATGCAGATGTTTTCGGTGATCTCGACTTCGATCTGGGCCGGCGAAATCCCGTAACGCACCAGCGCGCCGCGCATCTTTTCGAAGAAGTCGCCGCGATCGAGGTATTGGGGCGACAGATTGAGCGAGAGCCGGACCGATTCGCCGCCGGCCGCGTTCCACTGCACCAGGTCGCGGCACAGCGCGCCGAGCATCCAGTCCGAAATCGGCAGCATCAGGCCATTGTCTTCGGCGAACGGCAGGAATTCGCCGGCTGTGAGCAGGCCGCGCTCGGGATGGTTCCAGCGCATCAGGCCTTCGGCGCCGATGATGCGCCCGGTGACCACGTCGATCTGCGGCTGGTAGTGCATTTCCAGCTCGTTCTGCTCGAGCGCCTTGCGCAGGCTCTGTTCGAGCGCGATCTTCTGGTGCGACACCTCCATCATCGAGTCGTGATAGAAGCTCTGGCCGTTCTTGCCGAGCGCCTTGACCTGGTACATCGCGATGTCCGCATGGCGCAGCAGCTCGTCGATCGATTCGCCGTCGCCCGGATAAATGGCGATGCCGATGCTGGCCGAGATGTGCACCTGGTGGCCGTCGAGATCGAACGGCTGGTGCAGGCATTCGAGGAACTTGTCGGCGATGGCCTTGGCGTCTTCGCGGTCGCGCAGTTCGGGCAGGACGATGGTGAATTCGTCGCCGCCCTGGCGTGCCAGCGTGTCGCCGCGGCGCAGGCAGTCCTTCAGGCGCAGCGCCACCTGCTGCAGCAGTTCGTCGCCCTTGACGTGGCCGAGCGTGTCGTTGACCAGCTTGAAGCGGTCCAGGTCGATGAACATCACGGCCAGTTCGGTCAGCTTGCGCTTGGCCTGGATCACGGCCAGTCCCAGCCGGTCCTTGAACAGCATGCGGTTCGGCAGGTCGGTCAGGATGTCGTGATAGGCCTGGTAGGAGATCACTTCTTCGGCGCGCTTGCGGTCGGTGATATCGCGCGCAACGCCGTAGGTGCCGAAAAATTCGATCTTCTTGAGCTCGTGGTCGGGCACGTGCATGCCGATCGAATTGAGCGAGATCGTCATCAATGTATTGTTGAAGGTGCGGTCCTGCGCGCCGCCATTGTGGCACTTCAGGCGCAGTTCGACATTGCGCGAGGCGCGTTCGTCCACGCGCCGTTCGTTAAATACATAGCGCGCGCGTTCCTGGTCTTCGTCGTGCACCAGGATCGAGTAATGCTTCCCGATCAGATCTTCGCGTGCGAAGCCGAGCAGCTGATAGGCGCGGTCGTTGACGAAGGTAAAACGGCCTTCGTGATTGAGCGTGTAGATGATGTCGGGCGAGCTGTCGACCAGGTAGCGGTACAGCTTTTCGGAGTTTTCCAGTTGCGACGCGATGTGCGCGTTGGCCAGCTCGAGGCGGCGCCGCTGCAGTGCGTTGGCGACCGTCTTGAGCAGTTCTTCCCGGCTGTAGGGCTTGCGCAGGTAATCGTAGGCGCCGCGCTTGAGGGCGCCGATCGCCGCTTCGATCCCGACATCGCCGCTCATGACGATCACGTCCGCATCGATGGCCTTGGCATTGATGAAGTCCATGATCTCGTGCCCGCTCATGTCGGGCAGGCGAAGATCGAGCAGCACCAGGTCGAAGTGCAGCTTGGTGAGCTGCGCCAGCGCTTCGCTGCCGCAGGTGGCGGTGACGAGCTGGTAGCCCTTGTCGCGCAGCAGTTCGTAGAGCGACGACAGCAGGCGCGGCTCGTCGTCGACCAGCAGGATGCGCGGATGCGTCTCCTGCTCGAATCGGGCTGCCGGCTTCGGCACGCCGGCGGGGGGATTGTTCGCGTTCATTGCGCTCTCACACAGGGTCCATCGCACGTGCTTGTGCACCAGCAAGCGGACTTGCGCCGATACGGGCTGGCAGCAGGATTTCGAAAGTGGTGCCTGTATTCCCGCTGCGGCAGGTGATCAAGCCATGTATTTTTTTGACCAGGCTATGGACGATCGACAGACCGAGCCCGTGGTGCGCGCCGTCCTTGGTGCTTTTCACGACCGAGAACAGGTTGGCCAGCACTTCGCTCGACAAGCCAGGGCCGGTATCGCTGATGACGAGTTCAAGATACAGCTTGCGGTCGCGGTTCACATAACCGCGGTTGTTGATCTCGATCGTCCCGCCGCCCGGCAGCGCTTCCACCGCGTTCTTGACGAGGTTGACGAGAATCTGTTTGAGGATGTCGGCGTCGCCTTCGATTTCACTCGGCGCGTCTTGCATGCCGAGCACGATCTGCACGGAGGGCGGCACGAAATCGGTGGCGCGAAACAGGCGCAGCACGTCCTCGGCCACCTTGACGACATCGGTGGCGCGCGCCGCGTCGCTCGGCTGCAGGTCGGCCAGGCCGTTGATCAGTTGCCCGACACGGTCGATCTCTTCGTTCAGGATCGACATCTCGCCGACCACCGGCTCGCGCTTGGCCAGCTTTCCGTCCAGGACACTGAGGTAATTCTTGATGATCGAAAGCGGGTTGTTCACTTCGTGCACCACGCGGCGCGACGCTTCGCGGTACTCCTCGGCCACGTGCGCGAGCTGGCGCCGCGCATGGCCGCGCTCGGACAGCGCCGTTTCCAGCGCGCTGGCCGCCTGCGCGCCGAACGACTGCATGAAGCGCTCGCGCCGCTGGCAAGCCGGAATCTGCCAGGCCGCGACGCCACCGACGATCACGCCCAGGCAGCGCGCGCCGGCTACCAGCGGCAGGCACACCAGGCTGTCGGTGCCGAGAATGCGGAACAGCTGCTCTTCGGCCACGTCGAGCGATTGCGCGTCGCGGCTGATGAAGGCGAGGCGGCGCTCGAGCGCGGCTTCAGCCAGCACGCCGCCCCTGGCCAGCGGGATCGAAAATTCGGCAACGCGCTGCTGATCGCCGCTCGGCACCCCGATCAGGGCGTGTCCGGTCGGGTTCTCCAGCAGGATCACGGCATTGTCGAAATCGAAAAGTATGCGCGCCGAGCGTGTCATCGATTCGAGCAGGCCGCTCTCGCCTTGCTGGCGCGCGAAGCTCTGCCCGACTTCGGACACCAGCACCAGGTTGCGTACCTCCTCGGACAGGCGCTGCTGGACCGGGTCCGGCGCCATCGGCACGAAGGCGGCCGGCGCCGGGATATCGTCGGCGCCGCTTAGGTCGATGCCGAGGTGCGCCGCCGATTTCTCGACCTGGTGGATGGCTGCGGCGCCGATGGCCGCGACCTGGTCCTGATCGAGCCCGCACAGCGCCCCCGCTTCCAGCACCGCCACCGAATCGGGCTCACGGCACGAGAGCAGGTGCGCCAGGCGCACGATGCGGATCAGGGGATGGGCCGACTCGAGACGCGCGCTCGGCTCGTGGTGGTACAGCACCGAGTCGGCCAGGAAGGAATCGAGCCGCCAGCGCTCGATCAGCCAGGCGCCCGCTTCGGAGTGAGTGATCTGCAGGGTGCGCTGCTCGACCGCGCACAGGGCGGCGTCGTCGCGCGCGCTGAAGTTGAACGCATATTCCTGCGGGGCCGTCGCCAGCAGGGCCAGGCGGCCGACGTTGTGCAGCAGGCCGGCCAGGTAGGCTTCTTCAGCGTGCGCATAGGCCATCTGCTTGGCCAGGTCGCGCGCAATCACCGCCGCAGTCAGGGAACTCTTCCAGAACGCGCGCAGGTCGGTGCTGCCGGAATGGGGGAAATTGTTAAATGTCTGAAAAACCGATTCGCTGATGACCAGCGTCTTGATCATGTCGGTGCCGAGCGCGACGAGCGACTGCTCGAGACTGAGGGTGCGGCTGTTGCGATGGTAGGCGGAACTGTTGGCAACGGCGAGCATCTTGCTCGTCATGCCCGCATCCTTGGCGATCAGTGCGGCCAATTCGGGCATCCCCAAATCGTCGGCCTGCAAGTGCTCGATCAACTTGATGAGTATCTGCGGCATGGCCGGCAGACGTGCAATCAGCAGGCGATTGCGAATATCATGGTCTGATTGATGCATTGTCAAAGGCACTACCACCAAATTTCGAGGGTTGGAGGTGGCGCTCAAGGGCAAAGCGGCCACGACGTTTTTACTTGTGGATCTCCGGAACAGAGCAGCTTTAAGACGTCTATTCAACTATTTTAACAATCTTATCTTAGCATATATACACGAAGTTTGCCTTTAAGGAATTAATTCCTTAAAAAAAGTCTCATGTTTACAACGTTTCTGACCGTTAAGCCCCGGGATGGCGTGAGAGCATGCGCCGGTAGTAACGGGACATCAGCCATAAAGCGAGGGCGCCCAGGGCAAACCCGAGCTGGCCGATCGCCAGCCACAACACCGAGTGCGACAGGAACGGCGCGATGACGCCGGCCACCAGCGCCGCCAGCAGGGTCGCGGCGAACGACTGGCAGGAGGCGACCGTGCCGCGGATGTGAGGGAACAGGTCAAGCGCGAGCAGCGTGGCGCCGGGCGCGATGATCGAGGTGCCGAAGGTATAGAAAAACATCGGCAGCACGGTCCAGGGCAGCGCGGGCGGCAGCACCGCGTGGTACAGCACGTTGGCGCTCGCTGCGGCGAGCTGGAAGCCGAAGCCGATCCCGATCTGGCGCGCGAAGCTCATCTTGCCGGCGATCCGGTTGGCCGCCAGCGCGCCGAGAAAGATCCCGCTCACGCAGGGAATGAACAGCCACCCGTACTGGTCGGGACCCAGGCCGAGGTGGACCGGCAGCATCACCGGCGCGGCGGCGATAAACAGGAACAGGCCCGCGAAATTGAGCGAGGTGACCCCGGCCTTCATGTGAAACAGGGGCGAGCTGAAGATGGCGCGGTAACTGCGGGCCAGGAAGCGCGGATTGAACGGCTGGCGCTGATCGGGCGGCACCGTCTCGGGCAGGTGTTTGTAGCAGAAAACGCCGAGCGCGATGGTGTAGGCGAGCAGCGCCAGGAAGATCGCGCGCCAGTCGAACAGCTTGACGATCCAGCCGCCCAGCACGGGCGCGATGGCAGGCGCGATCGAAAAAATCATGGTGACGAGCGAGAGCAGGCGCGCCGCCGATGCGCCCGAATACAGGTCGCGGATGATCGCGCGCCCGACCACCACACCGGCCCCGGCCGACACTCCCTGCATGATGCGGAACACCCACAGGTAATGCACCGAATGCGAGGCCGCGCAGCCGAAGGTGCCGACCGCGAACACGACCAGCGCGGCCAGGATCACGTTGCGCCGCCCAAAGGCGTCCGACAGCGCGCCGTGCCACAGCACCATGACCGCGAACGCAAGCATGTAGGCGGTGATGGTTTGCTGGACCTCGATCGCGCTCGCGCCCAGGGTGGCCTGGATGTTGGGGAAGGCCGGAAGGTAGGCGTCGATCGAGAACGGCCCCAGCATCGACAGCGCCGCCAGCAAGGTGGCCAGGCCGCCGCCACTGAGCAGCGCAATCTTGTGTGCCGGCGGCAGCGGAACGGGGGTGACCGGGTCGGGCGGCAGGTTGGGCGGCGGGGTCGGGAACATGCGCGTCCGGTCAGGCCTGTTTTGGCTTGGCTTCTTCGCGCCGGTTGTAGCCGGCCACCATGTCGAACCGGAACAGGCGGCATTCGAGCGCGCCGTTGAAGAACGGCGTCTTGCGCGCTTCCTTCAGGCGCAGCAGCTTGGGCAGGCTCAGGTCGGCGGTAAACAGGAACACGGTCCAGCCGGCGAAGCGCTGCTTGAGCGTGGTGCCCAGCGCCGAATAGAACGACACCGACATTTCGTCGGCCGGCATGGTGCTGTCGCCGCGCACGCCGATGCGTTCGCCGTACGGAGGGTTGGTCAGCAGGATGCCGGGCTGCTCGGTGGGCGGCTTGACCTCCTGCGCTTCGATCTGCTTGAGCGGCACTTCGAACTCGATGCCGGCGGCCTTCAGGTTGTGGCGCGTCATGGCCACCATGTCGCCCGAGATGTCGCTGCCGAAAATGGTCGGCTCGGCCGGCAACGCATTCGGCTTGACCGCACTTTTCATCTCTTGCCACGGACCCGGCTTAAAGGCGTTGAACTGTTCGAACGCGAAGCGGCGCCGCGAGCCGGACGGGATCCCCTGCAGCATCTGGGCCGCTTCGATCAAAATGGTGCCGGAGCCGCACATCGGGTCGAACAGCACCGCGCCCGGCTTCCAGCCGGCCACGCGCAGCATGCCCGCGGCCAGGTTTTCGCGCAGCGGGGCGTCGCCGGTTTCCTCGCGCCAGCCGCGCTTGAACAAGGCCTCGCCCGAGGTGTCGAGATAGATGGTGAAGTTGCGCGCGTCGAGGAAGCCGACAATGCGCATGTCCGGCTCGCGCGTGTTGACCGACGGGCGCTTGTCGAACTGGTCGCGGAAACGGTCGCAGATCGCGTCCTTGATCTTGAGCGTCGTGAACTCCAGGCTGCGCAGCGGCGACTTGACCGCCGTGACGTCGACCCGGATCGTGTGATCGACCCCGAACCAGTCTTCCCACGGCTGCGCCAGGGTCAGGTCGTAGATGTCGTTTTCGTTGGAGTAGCTTTGATGCGCCATGCGCAGCAGCACGCGCGAGGCGATGCGCGAATGCAGGTTGATGCGGTACGAGTCGAGCAGGTCACCCGAGCAGTGAACTCCGCCGGGCACCTGGTTGTGCACCTTCATGGTGGCGCTTTGCTGGGCGATTTCGCCCAATTCTTCGGCCAGCGCCGCTTCCATGCCGCGCGGGCAAGGACAGAAAAATGAAGCCATTGGTGTACCCTTTATCCGTTAAAAAAATTCAAATACCCGGTGCGGCGAGGCCATTCCCCGACGCTCCCATTGGTCCGGCTTGCGCCTTTAGTGCTGTTTCAGGGCGCAGCCCTGGCAAGCGCGCGTTCGACGAAATCGAGCCGGTCCTGTCCCCAGAAGGCTTCGCCGTCAACCACGTACCACGGCACGCCGAACACATTGGCCGCCATCGCTTCGTCGGTGTTGCGCTCGTACTGCTCCTGCACGCCGGCCGTCTCCGACGACTTGACCAGCATGGGCCCGTCGAAACCGCAGGCGGTCGCGATGCGCGCCAGCGTTTCCTGCTCGGAGATGTTCTTCTCCTCGGCCCACAGGGCGCGCATGGTGGCGCCGGCCAGTTCCAGCGCCGCGTCGGCGCCCAGGCTGGTGCGCGCGGCGATGATCAGCTTGGACGCCGCCTCAGGCGGGATCGGGAAAAACTTCGGCTGCGCATTGAGCGGCAGCTTCAGGAAGGCGGACCAGCGCGCCAGCTCCTGCAGGCGATATGCCTGACGCTGCGGCGCGCGCTTGGCCAGCGGCAGCCCGCCGGAGACGCTGAACACCTTGGCCAGGTCGAACGGTTTGGGCTCGATCAGCGCGCCCTGGGCCTTCGCCATGGCGACAAGGCGTTCATGCCCGAGGTAGGCCCAGGGTGAATGGGGGACAAAAAAATAATCGACCGTTTTGCTCATCTTGACACCTCATCAGAAAGGTTTGACGACGACCAGGATGACGATTGCAACCAACAACAGGACCGGCACTTCATTGAACCAGCGATACCAGGTATGGCTGCGCCGGTTCGCACCGTTCTCGAATTTTTTCAGCAGCGAGCCGCTGGCATGATGGTAGCCGATAACCAGCACCACCAGCGTCAGCTTGGCATGCAGCCAGCCGCCGGAGAAGCCGTAGCCCAGCCATAGCCACAGGCCGGTCGCGACCGTGAGAACGGCGGGGATCAGCATGAACCGATACAGCTTGCGCGCCATCAGCAGCAGGCGCGCGTTCGCGACCGTTTCAGTCTCCATCGCCAGGTTCACGAAGATGCGCGGCAGGTAGAACAATCCGGCGAACCAGGACGCGACCATAACGATGTGAAACGCTTTAATCCAGAGCATGGGATCCCTTTTTTGTGTGGTGTTGCGGGCACGGCCGGTGGCCTGCCCTCTTTTTTACGACCTTGTTTCGCCGTGTCCGAACACGACGTACTTCAACGATGTCAGCCCCTCGAGTCCGACCGGGCCGCGCGCGTGCAGCTTGTCATTCGAGATGCCGATCTCGGCGCCGAGGCCGTATTCGAAACCGTCGGCGAAACGGGTCGATGCGTTGACCATCACCGAGGCGGAGTCGACTTCGCGCAGGAAGCGCAGCGCGTCGCTGTAGTCTTCGGTAACGATCGCATCGGTGTGCTTCGACGAATACGTGTTGATATGCTCGATCGCCTGGTCGATGTCGCCGACCACCTTGATGGCCAGGATCGGGGCCAGGTATTCGGTGCTCCAGTCCTGAGGGGTGGCGGCGGCCAGGTGCGGATAGCCGGCCAGCAGCGCAAACGCTTCCGGATCGGCACGCAGCTCGACTTGCCTGGTTGCGAACAGTTCGGCCAGTTTCGGCAGCACCGCGGGGGCGACCGCGCGCGCCACCAGCAGCGTTTCCATGGTGTTGCAGGTGCCGTAGCGGTGGCACTTGGCGTTGAAGGCGATCGGCAGCGCTTTCGCCAGGTCGGCCTTGCTGTCGATGTAGACGTGGCAGATGCCGTCGAGGTGCTTGATCATCGGGACCGTCGCTTCGGCCATCAGGCGTTCGATCAGTCCTTTGCCGCCGCGCGGCACGATCACGTCCACGTATTGCGGCATCGTGATCATGGCGCCTACCGCGGCGCGGTCGGTGGTGTCGACGATCTGCACGGCGTGCGCCGGCAAGCCGGCCCCGGCCAGGCCTTCGGCGACGATTTTCGCCAGCGCGCGGTTGCAGTTGATCGCTTCGGAGCCGCCGCGCAGGATGGTCGCATTGCCGCTCTTGATGCACAGGCCGGCAGCGTCCACCGTGACGTTCGGGCGCGCCTCGTAGATGATGCCGATCACGCCCAGCGGCACCCTCATCTGCCCGACCTGGATCCCGCTCGGGCGGAACTTCATGTTCGATATCTCGCCGATCGGGTCGGCCAGCGCGACGATCTGGCGCAGGCCTTCGACCATGGTGCCGATGGCCGCCTCGGACAGGTTCAGGCGCTCGAGCATGGCCGGTGCGAGGCCGGCGGCGCGGGCCGCGTCGAGGTCAAGCTGGTTGGCCGCGCGCAGCAGGGCCGCGTCGCGCACGATCGCGTCGGCGATCAGCAGCAGCGCGCGGTTGCGGGTGGCGCTGTCGGCGCGCGCCATCGCGCGCGAAGCCGCACGCGCCTGCTGGCCGACTTGTTGCATGTATTTTATGATGTCCATTCGTTGCCTTGATTTTTGTGGCGGTCAATCGCGCCAGAGCGCGCGGCGTCATTCGCCATTCACCTTCGATTATCCGCGTGCGACCTTGAGCGCCAGCTGCAGCATTGCGTCCCAGGCGTCGCCTGCGAAGCCCTTGGCCCGCAAGCCCTTGATCATTTTGTCGACCTGGGCCGCGTCGCGCATCGCCGCTTCCAGCGTCTCGAGCGAAATGCGGCGCAGCGCCGGTTCCATCATGCGCTCGCGCGGCCCCCAGATGCGGTACTCCTTGAGCAGCATCCCTAGCGGGCGGCCTTGCGCCATTGCGGACTTCAATTTCAGGAGCGTGCGTATTTCTTCGGCTACGGCCCACAATACCAGCGGCAGCGCCTCGCCCTCGCCTTTCAGCCCTTCGAGCATGCGCACCAGCCGCGCCGGGTCGCCCGCCAGCATCGCCTCGCTCAGCTTGAACACGTCGTAGCGCGCCACGTTGAGCACGGCGTCGTGGATCTGCTCGAACGTGAGCTTGCCCGGTTCGTGCAGCAGCGCCAGCTTCAAGATCTCCTGGTGCGCGGCCAGCAGGTTCCCTTCCACCCGGTCCGCGATGAAGTCCAGCCCCTGGCGGTCCGCCGACTGCCCCTGCGCGGCCAGCCGGATTCCTATCCAGGCCGGCAACTGCGCACGCTCGACGGTCGCAATCTCGATGTACACCGCAGACTGCTGCAGCCCCGCCACCCAGGCCGCCTTGGCGGTCTGCCAGTCCAGCTTGGGCAGCGTGATCAAGGTCAGGTTGTCGGGACTGAGGTCCTTGGCATAGCTCTGCAGCGCCGCGCCGCCTTCCTTGCCCGGCTTGCCGGTCGGGATGCGCAGCTCGATCAGTTTCTTGTCGCCGAACAGGGACAAGGCCTGGTTCGCCGCCAGCAGTTCGCCCCACTTGAAGCTGCGGTCGACGCTGAGCACATCGCGTTCCGAATAACCGTTGGCGCGCGCCGCGCGCCGGATCTTGTCGGCCGCTTCCAGCGCCAGCAGGTGCTCGTCGCTGCTGATCACGTACAGCGGCGCCAGGTTCTTGGCCAGGTGCCCGTCCAGCCCCTCAAAGCGCAGTTGCATCGCTCATTCTCACGTAGGTTTGATCGCGGCCAGGCGGCGCATGATCTGCTGCACCAGGTCGGCCTGCATGTCGCGATACAGCATCGCTTCTTCCGATTCCTTGGCCAGCACTTGCGATTCGTTGAAGCTGATGCTGCGTTTCAGGCTGATCTCGGTGGGCCCCAGTATTTGCGCGCCCTTGCCGTCACGCACCCGGAATGCGAGCGTGTAGGTCAGCAGGTATTCGCGCACCCGGCCCTGGCTGTTGAGCGACAGGATCGACTTGCCGCGCGCCTCGGACAGCACGTCGAACTGGGCCTCGGCCTTGGCCGGGTCAAGCACCACGACCGTGTCGCCGCCGCGCAGGTTGCGCCTCAACTCGATACCCAGGGGCGAGCTTTCCGGAAACGCCAGATAGATGCTCTTGAACGGCATGTTGAACTGGCCGCCCGAGCCGCGCAGCTGGAAGCCGCACGCACTCAGGGCAGCTGCCAGCAGCAGCAGGAAAACGGCGCGGTTCATGACCGATCGAAGGGCGCTCATCGCTTACACCACAATGCTGATCAACTTGCCGGGCACGATGATCACCTTCTTGGGCGGCGTCTCGATGTACTTCTGCACCGCTTCGCAGGCCAGCGCCTGCGCCTCGATGGAGGCCTTGTCGGCATCCTTGGCGACCTTGATGGAGCCGCGCAGCTTGCCGTTTACCTGGATCATCATCTCGATCTCGGCCTGCTCGAGCGCGGCCGGGTCGACCTGCGGCCACTGCACGTTGAGGATATCGCCATGCACCCTTGCGTAGCCCAGCTCTTCCCACAGCACGTGGGTGATGTGCGGCGCGACCGGGTTGAGCACGCGCAGGAAGATCGACATGCCTTCGGCCACCAGCGCGTCGCTTGCCGCACCTGCTTCGAGCTTGGCCGATTCCATCGTGTTGAGCATTTTCATGCAGGCAGAAACGACGGTGTTGTACTGGATGCGCTTGAGGTCGTAGTCGGCCTGCTGCAAGATCTTGTGCAGCTCGCGGCGCAGCGTCTTGTGCGCTTCGCCCATGGCGCCGGGCGCCGGCTTGTCGAGCGCGGCCGCGATGCGCGGCGCCTGTGCATGCGCATAGGCCCAGACCCGGCGCAGGAAGCGGCTGGCGCCTTCAACGCCGCTGTCGGACCATTCCAGCGTCTGCTCGGGCGGCGAGGCGAACATCGTGAACAGGCGCGCGGTGTCGGCGCCGTACTGCTCGATCTGCGCTTGCGGATCGATGCCGTTGTTCTTCGATTTCGACATCTTCTCGGTGCCGCCGATCTGCACCGGCTGGCCGTCGGCCACCAGTTTTGCGCCTTGCGGGCGGCCCTTTTCGTCAAGTGTCAGGTCGATGTCGGCCGGATTGAACCAGGTCTTCTTGCCGGCTTCGTCTTCACGGTAGTAAGTCTCGTTGAGGACCATGCCCTGGGTGAGCAGGTTCACGAACGGCTCATCGAACTTGACCAGGCCGAAGTCGCGCATCACCTTGGTCCAGAAGCGTGCGTACAGCAGGTGCATGACAGCGTGTTCGATGCCGCCGATGTACTGGTCCATCGGCATCCAGTAGTCGTTGCGCGCGTCGACCATGGCGTTCGTGCTGCCCGGCGAGGTATAGCGCATGTAGTACCACGACGAATCGACGAAGGTGTCCATGGTGTCGGTTTCGCGGCGCGCGGGCTTGCCGCACTGCGGGCAGTCGCAACGCAGGAAGGCCTCGTGCTTGTTGAGCGGATTGCCGCTGCCGTCCGGCACGCAGTCTTCCGGCAGCACCACCGGCAGGTCTTTTTCGGGAACCGGCACCACGCCGCAATCGGCGCAATGGATCATCGGGATCGGGGTGCCCCAGTAGCGCTGGCGCGAGATGCCCCAGTCGCGCAGGCGGAAGGTGATTTTCTTGTCGCCCAGGCCGGCGCTGGCCAGGTCGCCGGCGACCGCGTTGACGGCGGCGGTGTGGTCGAGGCCGTCGAATTTGCCGGAATTGACGCAGACGCAGTTTTCCTTGTCGCCGTACCATTCCTGCCATGCCTCGGTCGAGAACTGCTTGCCTTCGACCGCCACCACCTGCTTGATCGGCAGATTGTATTTTTTGGCGAACGCGAAATCGCGCTCGTCGTGCGCCGGCACGCCCATCACGGCGCCGTCGCCGTAGGTGATCAGCACGTAGTTGCCGACCCAGATTTCGACCTGCTCGCCGCTGATCGGATGGGTGACGAACAGGCCGGTCGGCATGCCCTTCTTCTCCATCGTCGCCATGTCCGCTTCGATCACGCTGCCAAGCTTGCATTCGGCGATGAAGGCCGCCAGTGCGGGGTTGCTTTGCGCGGCGTGGGCGGCGAGCGCATGCTCGGGCGCGACGGCGCAGAAGGTCACGCCCATGATGGTGTCGGCGCGGGTGGTGAACACGTACAGCTTGCCGTCGTTGATCAGGGAGAGCTCGGCGTCCTTGATCTGGTGCGGGAAGGCGAAGCGCACGCCGACCGACTTGCCGATCCAGTTGGCCTGCATCACGCGCACGCGCTCGGGCCAGCCCGGCAGCTTGTTGTCGACGTAGTCGAGCAGTTCATCGGCGTAATCGGTGATGCGCGCGTAGTACATCGGGATTTCGCGCTTTTCGATCAGGGCGCCCGAGCGCCAGCCGCGCCCGTCCACCACCTGCTCGTTGGCCAGCACGGTCTGGTCGACCGGGTCCCAGTTCACTGTGCCGGTTTTCTTGTAGATGATGCCCTTCTCTAGCATCTTCAGGAACATCCACTGGTTCCATTTGTAGTATTCGGGCTTGCAGGCGGTCATCTCGCGCGACCAGTCGATGGCCAGGCCCATCGACTCCATCTGCTCGCGCATGTGGGCGATGTTCGAGTAGGTCCATTGCGCCGGCGGCACGTTGTTGGCCATCGCCGCGTTTTCGGCCGGCATGCCGAACGCGTCCCAGCCCATCGGCATGAGCACGTTATAGCCGTTCATGCGCAGGTAGCGGTACATTACGTCGTTGATCGTATAGTTGCGCACGTGGCCCATGTGCAGCTTGCCCGAAGGGTAAGGCAGCATCGAGCAAGCGTAATACTTGCCTTTTGGGAAACGCGGGTCGTTTTCGACCGCCTTGTAGGCGTCGATCGCCTTCCAGTGGGATTGGGCGGCTTGTTCGACTTCGGCGGGACTATATTTATCTTGCATAATGTTCTGCTGCCAAAAAAGTGGTGTTGAACCGGACATTATACCGGTTCATCCCCCTTGTCGGCGTTGCTGGGGCTGCATCTTGGGGCGGCATTGTGCGCCACCGCGGCAAAGTATCGCGCTGTGGGTCTGAACGGCTGCGCGACAGGGATGTCTAACTGTGATGTCCAGTCAGCTTGACGCGATCAGTTACGCACAACAGCTTGAGGCAGCCGGAGTTCCGAAAAACCAGGCTGAGGTTCACGCGCGAATACTTGCGGACATACTCAGCAAGCTTGTCGAGTTTCCGCGTGACCTTGCGACGGTCGAATCCAGGCTTGAGGCCAAAATCACGGCGTGCGAAGCAAGAATGATCAACCGGATCGAGTTGGCCGAAGCGAGGTTGCTCAGCCGAATTGAAGCAGGCGAAGCCAGGATGATCAGCCGAATCGAATCCGGCGAGGCCAAATTATGGGGCGAAATTACGCTGTTGAAGTGGATGACGGGGACATCGATTGCCTTGAACATTGCCGTATTGCTCAAGTTGTTTATACCGTAGCCGGGTCGCCGCTCAGCGCAACACCAGCGCCAGCGCCGGCTTTTCCCCATAGTCCGCATAGCGCTCGTTGATGCCGGCGATGCAGAACGTCATCTCGTCGAGCAGGTCGGGCGCTCGCTCGCGCATCGCGCAAGCGTCCTTGAGCACGATCTGCAGCACCTCATCGGGCGCGAGGCGGAATGTGCTCATGCCGTCCTCGTCGCGCAAATAGCTCAGGCAGTCGACCCAGGCGTCCATGGTGTTGCCATAAAAATCGGGAAAGCCGAAAGCACGGCGGCTCTCGGCGTGAAACGTGTCCCAATCGACGATTGCGGCACCGTTCAGTTCAGCGCTGGCCATGCGGTTTCTCCTGTTTCGGTTCGGTCACGAAGCCAAGCCGGGTAAGACCTTTTGCCTGGGCCGCGGCCATCACCTGGGCCACGACTTCGTAGCGGGTGTCCTTGTCGGCGCGCAGCTGCAGCTCGGGCTGGGAGTCGCCGGCGGCGGCCTGCGCCAGCCTCGCCTCAAGCGCGGCCGTATCGACCGGATCACTGTTCCAGAAAATCCGTCCGCCGGCATCGACCGAGATGTTGATGGTATCGGCCTGCTCCTGGGCCGCGCCGGCCTGGGCCTGCGGCAGGTCGAGCTTGATGGCGTGCGTGAACATGGGCGCGGCAATGATGAAGATAACAAGCAGCACCAGCATCACGTCGACCAGGGGCGTGACGTTAATGTCGCTCATCATCGACTGCTGCCGGTGGGGATTGAAGCTGCCGAATGCCATGTCGCCGCCCTACTTTATGAAGTACGCGTGCAAATCGTGCGCAAAACCGTCGAGTTCGGCCAGGGTCAGCCGGTTCAGCCGGTTGAACCCGTTGTATGCGAGCACGGCGGGAATCGCCACCGACAGGCCGAAGCCGGTCATGATCAGGGCTTCGCCAACCGGGCCGGCAACCTTGTCGATCTGCACGGTGCCGGCCGCCGAGACGCTGGCCAGCGCGTGATAAATGCCCCACACGGTGCCGAGCAGTCCGACGAAGGGGGCGGTCGCGCCGATCGAGGCGAGAATGGTCAGGCCGCTCTCGAGGCGCAGGGTGGAGCGGCCGATTTCCTGGCGCAGCGTGCGCGTGAGCTGCTCGCTCCTGCCCAGCTCGCCGCCCAGCGATGCGCCGGCCTGGACCTGGCCTTGCGCCGGCAAGCCCGCATACACGCTTTCCGGATCGGCCTGGCGCAGCAGGGCAATGCCGTCAGGCAGGCTGGGCGCGGCCCAGAACGCGTTGACAGCCGGGGCCGCACGGCGCACGCGCCATGCGCTGACTGCCTTGGCCAGGATGAAAAACCAGCTCAGCAGCGACATCGCCAGCAGCAGCCAGGCCACCGCATGGCTGACCGAATCGCCCTGCGCCCAGTAGCGTTCGAGGCTGAAATGAATGTCAGGCGAAGTCGGATTCATCGTTTGACAGGTCTAGCCCTTGAGCGCCAGCACGTCCTGCATGTCGAACAGGCCGCAGGACTTGTCGGCCAGGAAGCGCGCGGCGCGCAGGGCGCCGTGGGCGTAGGTCACGCGGCTGCTCGACTTGTGGCTGATCTCGATGCGCTCGCCGATGCCGGCGAACAGGACCGTGTGATCGCCCACGATATCGCCGCCGCGGATGGTGGCAAAACCGATCGTCGAGGGGTCGCGCTCGCCGGTCACGCCTTCGCGGCCGTACACGGCGCATTGCTTGAGGTCGCGCCCGAGCGCGTCGGCGATCACTTCGCCCATCTTGAGCGCGGTGCCGGACGGTGCATCGACCTTGTGGCGGTGGTGCGCCTCCACGATTTCGATATCGTAGCCTTCGGACAGGCTTTTTGCGGCCATTTCAAGCAGCTTGAGCGTGACGTTCACGCCCACACTCATGTTCGGCGCGAACACGATCGCGGTCTTCTCGGCCGCAGCCTTGATCGCCGCCTTGCCGGCGTCGTCGAAGCCGGTGGTGCCGATAATCATCTTGATGCCATGCGCGGCACAGTACTCGAGGTGCCTGAGCGTACCTTCAGGACGGGTGAAATCGATCAGGAACTGGGCATCCGCCAAGCCCTTGCTCAGTTCGGACTGGATCGCGACGCCGGCCAACTGGCCCGAAAACCCGCCCGCATCGGTGCCCACGCTGGGCGAACCGGCAACGTCGAGCGCACCTGCCAACACCGTATCGGGCGCAGCGGCAATCGCCTCGACCAGCATACGGCCCATGCGCCCACTGGCGCCAGCCACCGCAATGTTCAATTGATTCATGGAACGACCTGTTTTTACTTGTTGATCTGGATGCTGGCGGAGCCGGCTTCTTCTTTCTTTGGGCCTTCCTTGGCCGCAGCGCGCGCCGGGCCTGCGATACGGGCGATGTACTCCCTTTCGGTCGGCAGGTTGCCACCGTCAAATTTGACCACCTTGTCGTCCTTGAAGTACACCGTCACCCGGCTGGTGGTGAGCTCGCCGTTGCCGCGCTCGAGGCGGAACGGGTAGTCCCAGCGCTCGGCATGGAAGATATCGGTCAGCAGCGGGGTGCCGAGGATGAACTTGACCTGGTCGCGGGTCTGGCCAACTTTCAGCTGGGCCAGCATCTCCTGGGAAACGAAGTTACCTTGCTGAATGTCCGGGCGGTAGGGCGAGAATACCCACAGGAACTTCTGCAGCTTGGTCGCGGTCGTCGTCTGTGCACCCGCGTTCGCGGCGGCGGCCGCTTTGTCGGCATCGGCTGCGAGCGCCGCCGGTGCTGTACTTACCTGGGCCACCGGCGCCGTGCTGTTGCGCCACGCGGCGCAGCCGGACAAGGTCAGGGCCACACAGGCCAGGCCTGCCAACAGGGGCGCTCGGTAATTGAAATTGAGCAACACATTTTTCTTGACGCGCATAAGTGACCTCAAATCGATGGAGGGAAGGCTAGGCGCTTCCGTGTAAAACGCTATATGATAAAGCACTGCGCCAATATACGAGTAACAATCATGAGCAACAATCCAAGCGACCTGAAAGCAAGCGGCCTGAAAGCGACGCTTCCCCGTCTGAAAATCCTCGAGATTTTCCAGAACAGCGAGGTGCGCCACTTGACCGCTGAAGACGTCTACAAGATCCTGCTGACGGAAAACATGGATGTCGGCCTTGCCACAGTGTACAGGGTGCTGACCCAGTTCGAGCAGGCCGGCCTGCTCAACCGCAATCATTTCGAGACCGGCAAGGCGATCTTCGAGCTTAACGAGGGCTCGCACCATGACCATCTGGTGTGCCTGGACTGCGGGCGCGTGGAGGAATTCTTCGACGAGGAAATCGAGGCGCGCCAGCATAAGGTCGCCCTGGAGCGCGGTTTTGACATTGCGGAACATGCGCTGGCGATTTACGGCAATTGCATCAAGACGAACTGCCCGCATCGGGGCTAGCGGGCCGGTGTGCGCCGCGCGCCGGCAGCAACACAAAAAAATGCCGTCCGGCGCGAGCTGAACGGCATTTCTTTTTCCCTGTGCGAATTGTTACAGGGACTTCAGGTACTCGGCCAAATCGCTCACTTCCGCCGGGCTCAGGCCCAGCGACTTGCGCGTGTTGTAGGTCGTGACCACGTCCTGCAGCGTGGCCGCTTTCCCGTTGTGGAAATATGGCGCGTGCTGCCACGCACCGCGCAACGGCGTGGTGCGGTACTGCTTGGTCGCGGTACGCGAGGCATAACTTGGCACGCCCGGCGCTTCGGGCTCGCCTACCGTCTCGGCCACCGGATGCAGCCTGAAGTTGGCGTCGGTGAAGGCATCACCGCTGTGGCATGTGATGCACTGGCCCTTGTTGGCGAACAGCAGCTTGCCGCGGCTGGCGGCGGCCGCATCGAAACTGCCCACAGGCGGTGTCGGCGCTGCCAGCGACAGCTGGTAGGCGCGCAAGGCGGGCAGCTTGCTGCTTACCAGGTCGACCGTACCGTTCTTCACGTTGACCGCGATGCGCGGATCGGAAAACTCGCCCTGCCCGCCCATCTGGGTCACCGCGACATAGCGGTTCCAGTACGAGACGTCGTCGCCGTCGCCGGTGAAGGTGACGGCGTGGATGCCTTTCAGTCCGTAGGCTGGCGGGATGACGACCGGGCCGTTCTTGCCGTCCTGGTTGAAGCGGGGGTCGTATTTGCCTTTGCCCCAGGAGTTGTAGACCGCCTTCTGTGCTGCGCTCAGCGCCGGCGAGAGCGCAATGATCGCGCCCGGATTGAGGTCGCGATTGGCCCAGCCGTCGAGGCGCTTGCCGATCCCGGGCGCAAATGAATTATCGACCGTCGAGTGGCACAGCGCGCAGGTGGTCCCGACCCGGGTCAGGGTGTCCTTGCCGTTGATGGTTTCCACCTTGCCGCGCAAGCCGACCACTGCGTTGAGCTTGAGCAGTGCGACCGTGGTGGCCGGGCTTTTCAGGTCAATGCTGCCATCCTTGATCCCCTGCACCACCGCGGCCGGCAGCGCTTCGGCATCGACCTTCAGGCCGACCGACAACGCGGTCACCGGATCGACCGCTGCCGCAATCACCTCGTGCATGCGCAACTTGTCGGTCCACTGCGCCTCGTCTCCGAAGGTATCGGAGCGGAAGATCTCCTTACCCTGCAAGACCAGGTCTGGCGCCGGCTCAGGCTCGACAAATCCGCCGCTGCCACAGCCGCCAAGCAGCAGCGCACAGGCCGCCGCAATCGGCAATACTCGGATCGTATTCATGGTGATACCTTCTCTAGTGTGCCTGCCGGGGCCGCACAGACGATGCGGGCGAAGGCAGAGTGGTTGTGAATAGATTCAAAATTTTCGGCTTCGACCGTAAAGCCGCGCACCAGCGGTTCGCGCTTGAGGGCAAGCGCCACGTCGCGCACCAGGTCCTCGACGAACTTCGGATTGTCGTAGGCGCGTTCGGTCACGTATTTCTCATCGGCCCGCTTGAGCAAGCCGTACACTTCGCATGACGCGCTGCGCTCGGCAACCGCGATCAGCGCTTCAATCGTCATCTCGCCCCCCAGCTCGGCATCGATCGTGATGTGCGAGCGCTGATTGTGCGCGCCGTACGCCGAGATCTCCTTCGAGCACGGGCACAGGCTGGTGGCCGCGACCTTGACCTGCATGCTGAACCTTATCGTGCCAGCGGCAGCCTGCTCACCGCGCCAGCACACTTGCGCATCGAGCAGGCTGCTCACGCCCGACACCGGCGCACTCTTGCGTATAAAGTAAGGGAAGCGCATCTCGATCACGCCGCTGCCCGCGTCCAGGCGTCCCAGCATCGCGGCCACCATCAACTTGAAGCGCTGCTGGTCAAGCGCCTGCTCCTGCATTTCAAGCAGCTCGATGAAGCGCGACATGTGGGTGCCCTTGACCGTTGCGGCCAGTGCCACCGTCATGGAGAAGGTGGCGACGCTGCGCTGCTGCGCGCCGCCGGAGCCGATCGTGACGGGATAGCGCACGTCCTTGATGCCGACCGCATCGATGCGCAGCTCGCGCCGGTCGGGTTCGGACTGGATGTCGGGCAGGGGCAGGTGTTTTTCGCGGGTATTCATGTTGTCCTTGTTACTGCTTGGCGCATTCGGGTGTGCCGTTGGCTTGCTTCAGGTAGGCGATCAGGGCGGCGCGCTCAGCGCGCACGGGCACCCCGGCGTAACCCATGCTGGTTCCCGGTATTGCCTTGGTCGGGTTGGCAAGGAAGCGGTCCAGCGTCCTGGCGTTCCAGACGATGTCGGAACGCTTCATCGCATCCGAATAGGCAAAACCGGGGACGCTGCCTGCACGCCGGCCGAACAGGCCGCAATGGCGCGGGCCGGTGCGGTCGTAGGCCAGCGCGTGGCAGGCGAGGCAGCGCGAATAGACCGCCTCGCCAAGCTTGGCGTCCGCGGACGGCGCACGCGACTGCGCAGTCCCTGCGGCAAGCGCGAGCACGGCGAATATCACGCGGATCGCTTTCATGGCTTACGACATGAAGGCCGATGGCACCGGAGTCTCGCCCAGCGCGTTGCGCAGGATCGCCCAGTGCATTGCTTCGTCGCCCAGGATGCTGGCGGCGGCCTTTGCCAGGTCGCGGTTGGCAAACAGCGGAACCGCGCCCAGGTAGGCGCTGACGGCGCCCTTTTCCAGCATCGCGGCGAAGCGCAGCACGTCGGCCTGCGTCTTGAGCTTGTCGGTCGGGAAGGTGTATTTTTCCTTGGCGCTGACAGCCTTGCCGCCCAGCTTGGCGATGGTCTTGGCCAGCACGTCGGCGTGCTCCTTGTGATGGCCCTGGAACGTCACCGCCAGGTCGAGCACCGGCTTTTGCAGCAGGCCGCTCTCGGCGCCCAGCTGGTAGGCGGCGATCGCTTCGAGCTCGGCGCCGAGCGCACTGTTAAGGATGCTCACGTCTTCGGTGGCCGACTTGCCGCCCTTGGCTGCGGCCAGCGCATCCTGCCCGGCCATCAGCGCTACCGCTGCGCCGGACAAGAGCAAGCCGGATTTGCCCAGGAACATGCGGCGTGGGTGGGTTGCGGCGGGATCGTTTGGCTGGATTAAGAAAGACATTGTTATTCTCCTTGGGTGGTTGCTTCAAATGGTCAGGCGTCGCCCGACCGGGAATTGTTAAGGCGCTCAATGACGCCTGCCACAATGCGGTCGCAGCGCCCGCCTGCGAACGAGAACGCTTCCTCGAGCGCGAAGTCGAACTCGCGCGCGAGCGTTGCGCGCAGCATGCTGCGGGCCCGGAAGAAGCGGCTGCGCACTGTCGCCTCCGGGATCTCGAGACAGGTGGCCACTTCATCGCCGCTCATCTCCTCGACCGCACGCAGTACGAACACCGTGCGGAACGTCTCGGGCAGCGCGTCGATCGCCTTTTCCAGCAGTTGACGCGCCTGGGCGCGCATGGCGCCGTCCTCGGGCGATTCCGATCCGCCTGTATTCATGTTCACCTCTGTGACATCGTTGTTCCATTCGGCGTCGACGTGCAGTTGCAGCACTTCGGCGCGGCGGCTGGTCCGGCGCGAGCGCGCAATCGCTTCATTGACCACGATGCGGGTGAGCCAGGTCGAGAGCTTGGCGTCGCCGCGAAACTGGCCGATCGAGCGGTAGGCCTGCAGATAGGCGTCCTGCACCGCGTCCTCGGCCTCGCTGTCATCGCGCAGCACGCTGCGCGCGGTGCGGTAAAGCAATTGGTTGTAGCGCCGCATCAGCAGGACGAAGGCGTCCTGGTCATGCTCGGCGATGCGCTGCGCCAGCTCGTTGTCAGGCATGTTCTTGTCGATCGGGGAAGTCAATGCTGGACGCATGGTTTTGCTCTCTGTTTTTTTGCTTGTATGCGACATTAGATGAAGGTCGCGCCGGCCGCGTTCCCGGAAATGAAGATAATCCGAAGAAATAAACGGCAGGCACGCGAACACGCCCGCCAGCAAGGCTGGCAGGCAGGCAGGATCAGCTTACTGCGGCGGGGCAGGCGAACTGGTGCGTTCGCACAAGGCTCAGGAGTGGCTGAGCGCGTTCGAAAGCAGCTTGGCTGTGATGTCGACGATCGGGATCACGCGCTCGTAGGCCATGCGGGTCGGGCCGATCACGCCGAGCGTGCCGACGATCTTGCCGTTGACCTCGTACGGCGCGGTGACCACGCTCATTTCGTCCATCGGTACCAGGCTGGACTCGCCGCCGATGAAAATCTGGATTCCGGTCGCCTTGCTCGATACGTCCAGCAGTTGCATCAGGCCCGTCTTCTGCTCGAACATCTCGAACATCTGGCGCAGCGAAGTCATGTTCGAAGACAGGTCGGATACGCTGAGCAGGTTGCGCTCGCCCGCGATCACCATGTCGTCGGAATCGTCGGCCATCGCTTCGCTGCCCGCTTCGAGCGCGGCCTGCATCAGGCGCCCCATGTCGTCGCGCAGCTGGCGCAGCTCGCCGGTCAGGCGGGTGCGCACCTCGTCGAACGAGAGGCCGCCGTAGTTCTGATTGATGTAATTGGCCGACTGCACCAGCTGCGACGGGGTGTAATCGACGTCGGTGAGCAGCAGCCGGTTCTGCACGTCGCCGCGCGGGTCGACGATCACGAGCAGGATGCGCTTTTCGGACAGGCGCAGGAATTCGATCTGCTGGAACACCGATTCGCGCCGCGGGCTGAGCACCACGCCGGCGAACTGCGACAGCGAGGACAGCATCTGGGCCGCGTTGGCGATGATCTTTTGCGGCTGCTGGGTCGAAAGGCGCATGCGCGCCTCGACCGACTGCTCGTCGATATGCTTCACCGTGAGCAGGGTGTCGACGAAAATGCGGTAGCCGCGCGGGGTCGGAATGCGGCCGGCCGAGGTGTGCGGGCTCGACACGTAACCCATTTCCTCGAGGTCGGCCATGATGTTGCGGATGGTCGCTGGCGACAGTTCGAGGCCGGAGATCTTGGAGAGCGCGCGCGAGCCGACCGGCTGGCCGTCGGCGATATAGCGCTCGACCAGGGCCTTGAGCAGGGTTTGTGCACGGATGTCGAGTTGCATGGTTCTGTTTGCGCCAGACGCGAGGTTGCAAGCGCTTATTATGCACTCTCGCAAGCATGGTGTGCAGTTATGCGTGATGGCGCGCCAGCCAGGACAGCAATTCGCCCAGATCGGCGCAGATCGCGTCGGGCTCGACCTGGTGCTCCAGGTGCTTGCTGCTGCCGGTCCGGTTGAGCCAGACCGCGCGCAGGCCAGCCTGCTGGGCGCCCCGCACGTCGAGCAGCACATCGTCCCCCACATACAGCGCGTCGGCCGGCGCCACCCCCAGTTCCCGGCAGGCGGCGTGGAAGATGGCCGGGGCGGGCTTGACGCAGCCGGCCTGCTGGGCCGCAAGCGACATGCTGAAGTGATGCGCCAGGCCGATCGCCTGCAAGTCGGCGTTCCCGTTCGAGATCGAGCCGAGCAGCGCGCGCTGCTTGAGCTGGGCCAGCGCAGGCAGCACGTCCTCGAACGGCGTGACGGCATTGCGCGCAACCAGGTACAGGTCCATGGCCTGCTCGACCAGGGCGCTGTCTGCGCCGGCCTGCTCGAACGCGCTGTGCAGGCAGGTGCGGCGCAAGCCGGCCAGGTCGAGCAGGAACTCGGGCTGGCGCGCCGCCAGGGCCATGCGCTGCTGGCGCAGCGCGTCGATCGAAAACTGCTGCGCCACGCGCGGGGCGTGCAGCGTAAGCCAGTCGTGCGTGATCTGTTCGGCGCGCTGGAGCACGGGCGCCAGCGGCCACAAGGTGTCGTCCAGGTCGAACAAGATGGCTTTGGGCCAGGCGCGGCGCTCGTTATCGGTCATTCTCGATCTGCGAAAAAATGGGCTTCCCATCCAGCATAGCGAGGCGCGCCGCGAAAATCAAATCGCTGGCGCTGTTCAGGAACAATAGTTACATCGCGATACACGCGAATGGGCCTGCCGCTTGGCAAATGCACTAAAATGGCGACCAACCAAGCTTATCCGGCGGCGCCGGCGCCAGCCACGCCCACCTTTCTGTACGTTTTTGGAGAATTTATGAAAAGTCTGTACCTGCCTTCCTGCGTGGCGCTGGCATGCGCGCTGAGCCTGGCCGCCTGCGGGGGCAACAAGGGCAACCTGATCCTGGGTGGCTCGGTTTCCGGCCTGTCCAAGAGCGGCCTGACACTGCAGAACAATGGCGGTCCCGCGCTGGCAATCTCCTCGGGCGCGAGCGGCTTCACTTTTCCTGAGCTGATCGGCAACGATACCGACTTCAATGTCACGATCAAGGACATGCCGGCCGGCGCAAAATGCGTGGTTGTCAACGGCAAGGGCAAATCGGCCGCATACAATGTGCTCACGGTCGAAGTCCACTGCATCACCGACACCTACACGCTGGGCGGCACGATCACCGGACTGGACAGCGAAGGCCTGACCATCGTCAACGGCAGCGCATCGCAGACCATCAAGGCCGGCGCCACCACATTCACCATGAACAAGTATGCAGCCGATGGCGTGACCTACGTGTCGGGCAAGGTGGCCGATGGCGCGCCCTACGGCCTGACCGTGCTCACCCAGCCCGCCGGACGCAGCTGCAGCATCGCCAACGGCACCGGGACCATGGGTTCGGCCGACCGCCTTGACGCGGTCCAGATCACCTGCATCTGAGACGCCCTGCGCGAACCATCCCACCTATTTCTGGAGAATTTTATGAAGTCATCCTTTATGCGCCCTGCGTTGGCACTGGCGCTTGTAGTCGGCTTGAGCGCGTGCGGCGGCAAGGCCAGCTTTACGGTCGGCGGCACCATCGATAAACTGGCTTACCCGGGCCTGGTGCTGGCCAACGGCAGCGACACGGTCGCGCCGAACGCAAACGCGACCACGTTTGCGTTCGCGAAAGGTGTCGACTACGGCACGACCTACGACGTTACGGTCAAGACCCAGCCGGCACACCAGACCTGTGTGATTCCGACCGGCAACGGCAAGGACACTGCTGGCCGGATGGCCACGATCAACATCTTCGTGAGCTGCAGCACGAACGCATATGCCATCGGCGGCACGGTGACGGGCCTGACGGCCGAGGGCCTGGTACTGACCAACGGCAGCACGGGCGGTACGCTGGTGGTGCTCAAGGACTCGACCACGTTCACCTTCCTTAACAATCCTGTCACCTATGGCGACACCTTCGGCGTGACCGTGCTGACCCAGCCGGCCGGTCTCAGCTGCAGCGTTGCCAACGGCACCAGGACGATGGGCGACGCGGCGGTCACCGATATCGCGGTCACCTGCGTACCGCAGCCGTAAGCGTAGGGGGACCGGGGCAGATATTCGCTTTGCTGATATTAGATATTGGCAAAATAAATTGGAGTTATATGCTGTGTCGCAGCATAATGAACCTGTCTCCTCCAACTCTCCTCAGAAAAGATTGGATTTAAGCCCGCTAACGCGGGCTTTTTTTTTGGACGTGCAAAGTCTGGAAAAGCGCAGCGGGATCAGCGTTCAGCCAGTGCGGCCCCGGCTCGTGAAGGCATTATCATATTTGGTGATGATTATTATCGGAAGAATGAATTGGATTTATATGTTGTGACGCAGCATAATGAACCTGTCTCCTCCAACTCTCCTCAGAAAAGATTGGATTTAAGCCCGCTAACGCGGGCTTTTTTTTTGGACGTGCCAGTCTGGAAAAGCGAAAACGGGATCAGCGTTCAGCCAGTGCGACCCCGGTTCGCGCCGGCATTATCATATTCGATGATGATTATTATCGGAAAAATGAATTGGATTTATATGTTGTGACGCAGCATAATGAACCTGTCTCCTCCAACTCTCCTCAGAAAAGATTGGATTTAAGCCCGCTAAACGCGGGCTTTTTTTTGGTCCGCGGTCTGAGAGGCTGTCACGGCAAACTGGCTTCGGCGAAGACGACGGCGTTGAAGGTGCTGACGAGATTGCGTCACCCCTTTTGCGACAGCCTCTCTGAGCCTGGGGTCGCGCAGGAGTTATCATATTTAATTATGATTATTATCGGAAGAATGAATTAGATTTATATGTGAAGGCGCAGCATAATGAACCTGTCTCCTCCAACTCTCCTCAGAATTGGATTTAAGCCCGCTAACGCGGGCTTTTTTTTCGCGCGCGGCGCTGCCGGGCAGCCCTGCCTATTCTTCCATCCCCAGCAAGGCTTCGATGTCGGCAATTGCCATGCGCAGCATCAGCGGCGCCTTGGCCTCTTGCGGAGCGATTCCGAGCGCCATCGCATCGGGCATGGACTTGACCAACTCGCCGTCGCGCTCGATGAAATATTCGCCGTCGTCGTAGGAAATGGTGTAGGTCAGACGCTTGCCGTGCGAGCGCGTATATTCTTCAACAGGCATGTCAGCCCCCAAGTGGTATCGGAACGGCCATCATAACGCGATTGGGCCGCTCTGCTGCGCCCTTCAGGACTGGGGCTTGAGCAGGTTGGCGAGCGCCACGTACTGTTCGAGCGCGACGGTCTCGGGCCGGCTCGCCGGATCGATTCCCGCCTGGGCGATCTGCGCTTCGGTAAACATCCCCGCCAGGCAGTTGCGGATCACCTTGCGCCGCTGCGAGAATGCCTTCAGCACCACCGCTTCGAGCGTGGCGCCATCGCATGGCAGCGCGCGCCTGGTGGGAACCATGCGCACGATCGCCGACTCAACCTGCGGCGGCGGATCGAACGCGGTCGGCGCAACGATGAACATCAGCGCCATGTCGTAGCGCCATTGCAGCATCACCGACAGCCGTCCGTACACCTTGCTGCCCGGCGCGGCCACCATGCGCTCGACCACTTCCTTTTGCAGCATGAAGTGCTGGTCTTCGATCAGGTGCGCAAACTCGGCCAGGTGGAACAGCAGCGGGCTCGAAATATTGTAGGGCAGGTTGCCGACCACCCGCAGCTTGTGCCCCGGCGGCACCGGGATGGTCGAGAAATCGAACTTGAGCGCGTCGCCCGAATGCACAGTGAGCTTCTCGCGCGGGAACGATTTTTCGAGGCGCGCGACCAGGTCGCGGTCCAGCTCGACCACGTGCATGTGCTTGAGGTGCTTGAGCAGCAGCGCGGTCATGGCGGCCAGGCCGGGGCCGATCTCGACCATCGTCTGGTCGGGCTGGGGGCCGATGGCGTCGATAATGTTATCGAGCACCATCTTATCGGTCAGGAAATTCTGGCCGAAGCGCTTGCGGGCGACGTGTTTCATTATGTTGTTTTCGGGTTTTGGACAGATGCGCCGGCCGTGCGCGCGCCCACCATCTGGAGCGCGCTGCGGATCGCCTCTTCCATGCTGGCGCAGTCGGCCAGGCCCAGCGCTTGCGCTGCCAGGTCGAGCGCGGTGCCGTGGTCGACCGAGGTGCGGATCAGCGGCAGCCCGAGCGTGATGTTGACCCCGCGCCCGAAGCTGGCGTACTTGAGCACCGGCAGGCCCTGGTCGTGGTACATCGCGAGCACGCAGTCGGCGTCCTTCAGGTACTTCGGCTGAAACAGGGTGTCGGCCGAATACGGGCCGCTGCAGTCGATCCCGCGCGCGCGGGCAGCGCCGATGGCAGGTTCAATGGTGTCGATCTCTTCGCGCCCGAGGTAGCCGTTCTCGCCGGCGTGCGGATTGAGGCCGGCGACCAGGATGCGCGGCGCGGCGATGCCGAACTTGGTTTTCAGGTCATGCGCGATGATGTCGAGCACCTGCGCCAGGCTGTCCCGGGTGATGGCCGCGGGCACGTCCTTGAGCGGTAAATGGGTGCTGGCAAGCGCGACGCGCAGCGGCGCCTGGCCCGCGCCGGGTGTCCCGGCCAGCATCATCACGACCTTGGGGGTCGCGGTTTTTTCGGCCAGGTATTCGGTGTGTCCCGAGAACGCCACGCCGGCGTCGTTGATGGTGCTTTTTTGCAGCGGTGCGGTGACGATCGCTTCGAACCAGCCGGCCTGCACGCCCTCGAGCGCGAGATCGAGCGTGGCGAGCACGGCGCGCCCGTTCAGGGGGTCGAGCCGGCCGGGCACCACGTGCGCCTCAAGCGGCACGTCGATCACGGCCACGCGTTCCGGGCCGAACTGCGGCAGGCCGGCGTTGCGCAAGGCGCGCGCCGAGAGCGCAACCAACTCGATGGCCGGATCGATCAGGCTGGCGGTGAGCGCCAGGAAGGCCGCGTCGCCGATCAGCACGCAGTTGGCCTGGTCGCGCATGGCCCAGGCGGCGCGGATCGAAATTTCCGGGCCGATGCCGGCCGGCTCGCCGGTGGTGATGGCGATGGCGGGACGCACTGTGGCCACTTACTTGTCCTCGCGGAACTCGACGTAGGCGCGGTCGCGCACCTGGCGGGTCCACTCGTCGGTCGCTTCGGCCAGCTTGCGCTCGCGGATCGCCTGGCGCGCCGCATTGCGCTGACGCTCCTTCGAGACGTCGTCGCTCTTGCGCTCGAGTACCTCGATCAGGTGGTAGCCAAACGGGGTTTCGACCACACCGCTCAGTTCGCCCGGCTTGAGCGCGTTCATCGCGCTCTCGAATTCCGGCACCGTGTCGCCCGGATACAGCCAGCCGAGGTCGCCGCCCTTGCTGGCCGATCCGTCGTTCGAGAACAGGCGCGCCAGCTCTTCGAACTTGGCGGCCTTGTTGTCGAGGCGTTCCTTGAGCTCGCCCAGCTTGCGCTTGGCGTCGGCGGCCGTCATGGTCGGGCTCAACTTGAGCAGGATGTGGCGCGCGTGGGTCTGCTGCACCACCGCCTGGTCCTTGGCGGCATCGGCCACGCTGCGCTTCGCGCTCATCTTCAGGATGTGAAAGCCGGTCGTGCTTTTGATCACCGGGGTGACCTGGCCCGCACTGAGCTTGACCAACGCTTCGGCAAATACGGGCGGCAGGCGCTCGGGATTGCGCCAGCCGACCGCGCCGCCCTGCAGCGCGTCGCTCGCGTCCGAATAGGTGGCGGCCATCTTGGCGAAATCGGCGCCGGTACGCAACTGGCGCATCACTTCGTCGGCGCGCGCCTTGCGCGCTGCGATCTGCTCGGGCGAGGCGTTCTCCGGGATCCGCACCAGGATTTGCGAAATGTTCATTTCGACCTGTTCGGCCGCGGCCACCTTCTCGGCCGCCATGAAGGTGTCCACCTCGGCGTCGGAAACCTGAATCTTGTTGTCGACCTCATGTTCGCGCAGGCGCTGCATCATGATTTCGTTGCGGATTTCCTCGCGGAAGGCGGCGAAGGTCATGCCTTCCTTTTCCATCTGGTTGCGCAGCTCCTGCACCGACATCTTTTGCTGCTCGGCGATGCGCCCGATGGCGCGGTCGAGCATGGCGTCGTCCACGCGCACGCCCATTTCCTTGGCCAGCTGCTGCTGCGCGCGTTCGACGATCATGCGCTCGACCACCTGGCGCTGCAGGTCGGCCGCGCCCGGCAGCGGCGCATTCTGCGCCTTCATGCGCTGCTCGATGTCGTGCACGCGCGCTGCGATTTCGTTCTTGGTGATGACGTCGTCGTTGACCACGACAGCGATCGAATCGATCACCTTGGCGGACGCCGCGGCGGGCGGAATGAAGCCGCCGCTCTGGGCTGCGGCCTGGCCGGCCGCGAGCGCGCAGGCGAAAACGACGACGAGTTTGAGTTGGTGCATGCTGACATTGCGCATAATCTGGGAAGCACTCATTTCAAGGTGAATAAAAATATCAAATGGTCCGGCTTAACGGAAGGTTTCCGGATTCAGCCGCGTATAGCCGGGAATGCTCTTGTAAAACGATTCGAGTGGATTGCCGAAACCTAGCTTGGACAGGCCGTTCAGCTCGAGTTGGAAAAAGATGGGCGTCGAGGTGTTCTGGGCGGTCGTCACGAAGCGCTGGGCTCCCATCCGGAACACCCAGCAATCGGCCTTGTACTCGAGCCCGATCAGGCTCTCGAGTATCTTGCTGTCGCGCAGGGAATAACTGACCCGCCCCACGCCGTACCAGCGCAGCGAGAGCGGCCATTGCGACGACAGGTCGATGTTCTCGAAACTGGCGCGCAGATAGCGGTACTGTGCGTTGACCACCTTCTTGGCGCCAGGCTGCCATTGCACGCCGTAGTTCGAGCTGAACATGCGGCCTGCGCTCGGATTGTATTGTACTGCGCTATCGAAGCTCCAGTCTTCCGCAATCCGGCCGGCCGCGGCCAGCAGCAGGTCGGAGCGGCTTTCGTTGAGCGGCGAGCTGGCGTCGAGCCGTACCCGCTGCTCATTGAAGTAGAAGCGCTGTCCGAGCGCGAGGCGCAGCCGTTCGGCGCCGTCCGATTCGATGAAGCGCGAGGTCACCGCCGCGGTGAGCTGGTTCGCGTCCGAGATGCGGTCCGAACCGATAAAGCGGTTCTCGGCGAAGAGCTGGGCGAAGTTGAAGCCGGCTTCGGCGCTGTCGAAGTTGGGGAACTTGCTCTGGTCCTTGTACGGGGTATGGACGTAGAACAGGCGCGGCTCGAGCGTCTGGGTGATCGCGCGGCCGAGCAGCTTGGCCGGGCGCTCGAACACCAGGCCGCTGTCGAGCGAGAAGGTGGGCAGCGTGCGCGTGAGCGTGCGCGCGGCCGGATCGCTTTTTTCGAGCTCGTAGGCGCTCGCGTGCAAGGACAGCTTGGGCGTGATGAAGTAGCCCGGCCGCACCCAGGGATAGCTGACCTGCGGCGCGAACACGGCACGGTTGCCGCGCACCAGGTCCGGATGCCAGAAGCGGGTCGCTTCCGCGTCAACCGCCCAGTCGACACCGTGCACGTCGTAGCGCCCGGCGTGGAAATTAATTTGCGGCAAGCGGTCATACGGCCGCGGCACCGTGAAAGCCGGATTCTTGGCCGCCGCCGGGTCCTGCAGCACCTGGTAGTTCTGCACGCGCGCGGCCAGGTTCCAGTACTGGCTGTGGTAATCGGTGCGCACTTCGCGCAGCAGCTGGCGCTCCGCACTGGTCGAGATCGACTTCGAAAAATCGCTCGGATAGTCGTCGTCCGAGGCGGCGCGCAGGTTCCAGCCGTACGACAGGCCTTGCGCCAGCACCTGCGTATGGACCGAATTGACAAGCCAGCGGTCGGTCTTGGTTTCCTTGTCGTGCAGCAGCAGTTCAAGGTGGGTCTCGCCCGCGTACGGGCCGGCCCCGGTCTCGCCGATGTAACGCCCGGTCGCCCCCATCTGCAGGCCGCGGTTCATCATCAGGCGCGGATACAGGGTCAGGTCGCGGTTGGGCGCGATATTGAAGTAGTAAGGCAGCGTGATTTCGGCCGCGCCCTTCGAGCCGAAGCCGATGCTCGGGGGCAGCCAGCCGGAGCGGCGCGCGCCCGACAGCGAGAACGACATCGCCGGGCTGCCGATGATCGGCACGCCCTTGAAGTACACCACGGTCTTGCCGGCCACGCCGACGTCGCGCCCGGAATCGAGGCGCAGCGTGTTCGCCTTCAGGTACCAGTCCGGATTGGTGCCTTCGCAGGTGCTGTAGGTGCCGTTGGTGACGACCGCCTCTTCCTCGCTGATGAAGTCGATGCGGCTGGCCTTGCCCTGCGCATTGTTGAGCTCCAACTTGTATTCGGGGTGCAGGACCCAGCCCTTGCCCGAATCGAGATTGAGCTGCAGCGCGTCGCCCTTGTAGCTATCGCCGAAACGCCACATCTTCACCAGGCCGGTCGCGCTGACCTCGTCGGTGATCTGGTTGTAGCAGGCGCGCTCGGCGACCACGCGGGTCTGGCCGCGTATCACTTCGACATCGCCTTCGAGCCTGATTTCGCGCTCGGGACGGCCGCTGATTTCTTCGGCGCGCACCGTGACCGGCTCGTCCGGGTTATCGGTCCGGGCCGGAGGGGGTGCGCTTTGCGCATGGGCGCTCTGGATGTGCGTCGTCCCCGCGCAAGCGGTGAGGATCGCGAAGGTGTAGACCCAGCGCTGCGAGGGGGGAGTGGTCGAAAACCAGCTCATGAAAAGACGCGTTCAAACACCATGACAGGCGATTTTTTGAGTTGAATCCCTTATTATATGGGAATCTCACCATTCAACCGGATTCCACAGGCCGCTTCATGTCATTAATGTCACCGAATTCCCCCGCTTGCGCTGCGCCCGACGCGCGCCTGGCCCAACTTGCTCTATGGCTGGGCTCGCTCGGCCTGGTGCAGGTGGACAGCATGCGCGCCGCTTCGGCCGATGCCAGCTTCCGCCGTTATTTCCGGCTCGACGTCGTTCCCGCCATGCACGCCAAGCTCGGCCAGACCCTGGTGGCGATGGACGCGCCGCCCGAACGCGAAAACGTGCCGGCCTTCCTGCACGTGGCCGGCCTGCTGCTCGAAGCGGGCGTGAGCGTGCCGGCCATCGTGGCGCAGGACGTGCCGCGCGGCTTCCTGCTGCTGTCGGACCTTGGCACCACCACCTACCTGCAGCGGCTCGACGCCGACAACGCCGCGTTCATGTATTCGGACGCGCTCGACGCCCTCATCAAGTTCCAGCTGCACAGCCAGAGCGGCGTGCTGCCCGACTACGACCGCGCCTTCATCATGCGCGAGCTGAATCTTTTTCCGGAATGGTTCATCGGCAAGCACCTGGGCCTCACGCTCGATACGAAACAGCAGGCCGCGCTCGATGCGGTGTTCGAGGCCATCGCCGCCAACAACCTGGCCCAGCAGCAAGTATTCATGCACCGCGATTTCCATTCGCGCAACCTGATGTTCATGGACCAGGGCAACCCGGGCGTGCTCGATTTCCAGGATGCCGTGTACGGCCCGATCACCTACGACCTGGGCTCGCTGCTGCGCGACGCCTACATCCAGTGGGACGAAGAAATGGTGCTCGACTGGGTGGTGCGCTACTGGCAGCGCGCCAAGCAGCTTGGCCTTCCGGTCAACCCCGACATCGACGCCTTCTACCGCGACTTCGAATTCATGGCGCTGCAGCGGCACCTGAAAATCCTCGGGATTTTCTGCCGCCTCAATTACCGCGATGGCAAGCCGGTCTACATGGGCGACCTGCCAACCGTGCTCGACTATGTACGCAAGACCGCAAACCGCTACACTGTCCTGAAACCGCTGGCGCGCCTGCTCGAGACGCTGGAAGACAAGGCACCGCAAGTTGGCTACACCTTCTGATACCCGGAACAAAATGAAAGCCATGATTTTTGCCGCGGGCCGCGGCGAGCGGATGCGTCCGCTTACCGACGCCTGCCCCAAGCCGCTGCTCAAGGTGCGCGGCCGTCCGCTGATCACCTGGCACGTACTGAACCTGGTGCGCGCCGGGATCACCGAGATCGTGATCAACCATGCCCACCTGGGCGCGATGATCGAGCACGAGCTCGGCGACGGCAGCCGCTACGGCGCGCGCATCGCCTATTCGCACGAACAGAGCGCGCTCGAGACCGGCGGCGGCATCGCCCAAGCGCTGCACCTGCTGGGCGACGCCCCCTTCCTCGCGGTCTCGGGCGACATCTACTGCCCGTATTTCGACTTCGCCCAGGTCAAGGATGTCCTGCACGACAAGGACATGTGGGGCAATCCCTACCCGCCCGAGCAGCGCGACATGTGCTGGCTCTACCTGGTCAAGAATCCCTTCCACAATCCGGACGGCGACTTCGCCCTGTCGCTGTACTCGATCGCCAACGACGGCGATCCGAAATGGACCTTTGCCAATATCGGCGTGTACCGTCCCGAGATGTTCGCCGCCATCGCGCCGGGCCAGCACGCCAAGCTCGGACCGCTGATCCGCCAGTATGCCGAGCGCGGGCAGGTCGGCGGCGAAGTGTATGCGGGCGACTGGGTCAACGTCGGCACCATCGAGCAGCTCGAACAACTCAATGCGCCACTGGCGCAACGGGGGCGCGCATGAACCCGTTTGCGGCGCGGCGCGCCAGGCTGTGCGCGCGCATGCAAGCGGGCAGCGTGGCGATCGTGCCGACCGCACCTGAAGCGGCGCGCAACAGCGACAGCGATTATCCCTACCGGCACGACAGCTATTTCTATTACCTGAGCGGCTTCACGGAACCGGACAGCGTGCTGGCGATGGTGGCCGGCGGCGCCGGCGTGCCGGAACGCTCGATCCTGTTCTGCCGCCAGAAAAACAGCGAGCGCGAAATCTGGGACGGCTTGCGCTACGGCCCGGACGGCGCGCGCGAAGCCTTCGGTTTCGACGCGGCCTACCCGATCGAGGAACTCGACGCCGAAATGGTCAAGCTGCTGGCCAACGCGCCGGCCGCCTACTATGCGCTCGGGCACAGCGAGAAGCTCGACCTGCAGCTCAGGAACTGGCTGCAGGGCGTGCGGCGCCAGGCGCGCACCGGCGTGAGCGCGCCGGCCAGCGCGCACGACCTGCTGCCGCTGGTCGACGAAATGCGCCTGTTCAAGGACGACGTGGAGCAGGCCCTGATGCTGCGCGCCGCGACCATCTCTGGCAAGGCGCATGAACGCGCGATGCGCGCCACGCGCGCCGGCATGTACGAGTACGAGATCGAGGCCGAACTGCTGCACGAGTTCCGCCGCAACGGCGCCCAGTTCCCGGCCTACACCCCGATCGTGGCCGCCGGCGCCAATGCCTGCATCCTGCATTACAGCGCCAACAACGGACAGACCCGCGACGGCGAACTGGTGCTGATCGACGCCGGCTGCGAACTCGACAGCTACGCGTCCGACATCACCCGCACCTATCCGGTCAACGGCCGTTTCTCGGATCCGCAACGCGCGCTGTACGAACTGGTGCTGGCGGCGCAGGCGGCGGCGCTCGCGCTGGCGCGCCCGGGCCAGCGCTACAGCGACATGCACGACGCCGCCGTCAAGGTGCTGGCGCAGGGCATGCTCGATCTCGGCCTGCTCGACAAGGCGCGCTACGGCAGCGCGGACAACGCGATCGCCGAAAAGGCGCACCTGCAGTTCTACATGCATGGCACCGGCCACTGGCTGGGCCTGGACGTGCACGACAGCGGCGCCTACCGCGACCTGGCAGCGCCCGACAAGCCTTCGCGCCAGCTGCAGCCGGGCATGGTGCTGACCGTGGAACCGGGCATTTACGTGCGCCCGGGGGCGGGCGTGCCCGAGCGCTTCTGGGACATCGGCATCCGCATCGAGGACGATGTGCTGGTCACGCCGCAAGGCCACCAGGTCCTGAGCGAGGCCGCGCCCAAGCAGGTTTCCGATATCGAACAGATCATGCGGCAGCACTGATGGCGACCGTGCAGAACACCCACGACGTCGCCATCTGCGGCGCGGGCCCGGCCGGCATGGCGCTGGCCGCACTGCTGGCCGGGCGCGGCATGCCGGGCGCAAGGATTGCCCTGATCGACGCCAAGCCCCTGGCGCACGCAGTGGACGATCCGCGCTCGCTCGCGCTGTCGTACGGCAGCCGCCAGCTGCTTGAGGAAATCGGCGCCTGGCCGGTGCCGGCCACGCCGATCCACCAGATCCATGTTTCGCGCCGCGGCCAGTTCGGGCGCAGCATGATGGACCGCAGCGAGCATGGCTTGCCCGCGCTCGGCTACGTCACCCGCTATGGCGAACTGGTGGACGCGCTGGCTGGCGCCTGCACCCGCGCCGGGGTCGATGTCATCCGTCCGGTGCGCGTAAGCGCCAGCATCGAGCAGGCCGACGGCGTGCTGCTGCGCCTGGACGACGGGCGCGAGCTGCGCTCGGCGCTGGCGGTGCAGGCCGAGGGCGGCGTGTTCGGCGAGCAGCAAACCAGGGCGCTGCAGCGCGACTACCAGCAGAGCGCGGTGATCGCAAGGGTAAGCACCAGCGCCCCGATTGCCCGGCGCGCGTACGAACGCTTCACCGACGAAGGCCCGCTCGCGCTGCTGCCGCAGGATGGCGCCGACGGCCATCAATATGCGCTGGTATGGTGCATGCGTCCAGGCAGCGCGCAAGCGCTGCTCGAGCAGGACGAGACGCACTTCCTGGCGCAGCTGGGCCAGGCGTTCGGCACCCGCCTGGGGCGTTTTACGGGAACCAGCGCGCGCGCCGTGTATCGGCTCGGACTCAATGCCGAACCGGGCGCCAGTGCGCGCACGGTGGCGATCGGCAATGCGGCGCAGACGCTGCACCCGGTCGCCGGGCAAGGGCTGAACCTGGGGCTGCGCGACGCGGCCGTGCTGGCGCGCCTGCTGGCGCAGGCGGCAACTCCGGCCAAGCTGGCCGAATTCGGCGCTGCGCGCCAGGCCGACCGCAAGCTGACCGTCAACCTGACCGATACCATGGCGCGCGTATTCGCAAGGCGCGGCCCTGGCCAGGCCCTGCTCGGGTTCTCGCTGGGCCTGATCGATACCTTCGGGCCGGCGCGCCTGCTGCTCGCCGAGCTGATGATGTTCGGGCGGCGCTGAAGCGGCAGCGGCATGGCAGGCCGCGGCGGGGGGCGGAGGCCTTATTTGAGCGGTGGGATGGCGCAAATCGTGTTGCCATGTGACAATGAGGTATCGATATAGCCAACCACAGGCCAGCCATGATCGAAGCCCTGCCCACCACCATCGTCTCGCGTCTGGTCGAGGAGTCGCTCGACGCGGTCGCGATCATCGACGAATTCGGCACGATCCGCTACCTCAACGGCGCCATGCTGGCGCTGTGCGGCTACCCCGCGGCGCAGGCGCTGGGCCAACCGCTCGACATGCTGCTGCCGGAAACGCTGGCCTCGCATCACAATGCTTACCTGCGCCATTTCCTCGACAACGGCAAGTCTTCGACTGTGCTGGGCAAGGTGCGCGAGTTCACGATCCGCCACCGCAGCGGCGAAACCATTCCGATCGAGATGAAGGCGCTTGACCTGGGCCTGTACGAGGGCCGCCGCTACCTTGGCGCCTTCATGCAAGACCTGCGCCAGCGGCGCGCGATGGAGGCCAAAAACGCCGCCTTGCTGGCGCAGCTTGAACAGCAAGCCCTGTCCGACCCGCTCACCGGGCTGCCGAACCGGCGCGCCTTCGAAGCGGAAGCGGCGCGCCTGAACGCGCGCGCGCAACGCAGCGGCAACCCGAACACGGTCGGGATCGCGGACGTCGACCGCTTCAAGAGCATCAACGACATGTATGGCCATCCAGTGGGCGACATGGTGCTCGACGCGGTGGCAAAAGCGATCGGCAAGGCGGCCCGCTCCACCGATTTCGTGGCGCGCACCGGCGGCGAAGAATTCGGGCTGCTGTTCCCGGAAGTGACTGCCGAACAGGCGCGGGTGGTGGCCGAACGGGTGCGCCTGGCTGTCGCGGCCACGCAAGTGACGACGCCCGAGGGCGAGCGCATCGGCGTCACCCTCAGCATCGGGCTGGCGGGGCTGGGGCAGGCCGGTCTGGGCGAGGCCCTGGTGCAAGCCGACTCCGCCCTGTACCAGGCAAAGCGGGGCGGACGCAACCGGATCGAACAGGCGTGACGCCGGCGCCGGGGCCAGCACGATTCAAAGCAGTGGCTTGAGTTCCCTCGCGATTTCGGCACGGAACCTGGCGGCCTGCTCCGGAACGGAAATTTCGCCGGCAAGCAGCAGGACCAGGGCGCGCACATTGCCCGCCTGCTCGAAATGATCGTCGCAAACGATCTCGGCCATGGGGCCGATGTACTGCGTCATGACGCGCTGGACGGTCGCCCTGACCTCGCTCGTGAGCACCAGCTTGTGCTGCTCCCCGCCAGCCGGCGCCGGCGCCGGCACGGCCGCTGGCGGCGCGCTTTCCTGATTGCGCGACAGCACGCTGGGGGCCACGCAGAACAGATCGTCCAGGATGGCCTGGGTCGATAAATTATCCTTTTCGGCCCTGGCAATATACGATTCATCGAAGCGCAGGCGGGCGTTCTGCATCCCGCGCATGATGCCCAGCGCCTCCAGGCCGCGCCGGTTGCGGCACAACAGCGAGGCGATTTCGCCATCCTCGAGATGAACCTGCGCCATGCGGTTGTCGTCGCTCACGACAAAGACCGTACCGCTGCGTCGTTGCGCACACAACTGCCTGATGTATTCAACGATCCGGAGAAACGGAAGGAATTCTGTTTTTTCCACGTCAAATCCTCCTCAGGGTCAGGCTTTTTTACGCAGTCTGTCCATCGCCAGCTGGATGCTGATCCCGAGCCGCTCGATCGCGCGCGCCAGCGATCCGATTTCGTCGCCGCGCGCGGTTTGGGGTATCGTCAGGTTGAACTGGCCGGTGCTGAGCTCATTGGCGATCGCCGTCAGGTGATTGATCGGGCGCGTCAGCTGCTTGCCGAGGAAGAAGGCGATCGCGCTGACCAGGGCCGCGGTTATCAGGATCAACAGACGCGCACTTCGCTCCATGTTGCGCAGCGCCGCGTACGCCTCGTCATAATCCTGTTCAACCAGCAAGGTCCAGCCTTGCGGCAACTTGCGCATGAAAGCGACGACCTCCTTGCCGTTGTCGGTATACACCACCGGCTTGGTGGTAATGCCCTCGATAGCGAGCGCCGGATGGCTGCTGAAGTCCTGCAAGGTGCTCTTGAGTGTTTCCGGCTTGCCGTGCGCGATGACCTTGTAGTCGCTGTCGAGCAAGATCGCGTGGCCGGTCTTGCCGATCCGGGTTTCGGCCACCATTTTCGAAATGACGTCCAGCTTGGTGGTCATGGCGATCACGCCGAGCAGCTTGCCGCCGCTGTCGGTGATCGGGCCCGACAGCGCGAGCGTGGGCTTGCCCGAGGTCTTGCTGATCAATACCTGGCGCCCTGTCGGCCTGCCGCCCATCACGGCCAGAAAGTAGCTGCGGTCGCCATATTGCAGTTGCGGCTTGTCGTCGTTGCGCCCGATGTTGCTGCCGTCGGGCGCAATCGTATAGACCAGCGCCGACCACTCGTAGCTGGCGCCGAGCGCTTTGAGCACCGGATTTTGCAGCTCCGCCTTCATGGAACGGATGTCGTCGAGCTGGGCCGCCTGGCGCAGCGCGCGCACGTTGGTGTCATCCCAGCCGTTGACCGAGGCTGCCACCGTATTGGTGGTTCCGACCAGATTTTGAGAAATATTGTAAGTGAGGACTTCTTGCGCTTCCTTGCTGCCGACGTACCACAGGCTGACCAGGGGAACGAGAGTAACGACCAGCAAGGTCAGCCACAATTTTTGAAAAATATTGAGGCTAAACTTTTTTTTACCCATGGCTGCCATCCAGGTTTGAGGTGTCACCGAATGTAACGTTTTTCTTAAATTGCCGCAAGGCAATTTTTTATGGCTGTGGCAGGCGCTGTTGCTGCGCCGCAAACGAAAAAAAACGCGCTGCCCGGGCAGGCAGCGCGTTTTTCGTGAGCGGCAAAGCGCTAGTCGACGGCCTTGACCATCGCCTCGATCACTTTTTTCGCGTCGCCGAACACCATCATCGTGTTCGGCTGGTAGAACAGGTCGTTATCCAGGCCGGCATAACCGGAAGCCATCGAGCGCTTGTTGACGATGATGCTCTTGGCCTTGTAGGCCTCGAGGATCGGCATGCCTGCGATCGGCGACTTGGGATCCTTGGCAGCCGGGTTGACCACGTCGTTCGCGCCCAGTACCAGCACCACGTCGGTCTGGCCGAACTCGCCGTTGATGTCCTCCATCTCGAACACCTGGTCGTACGGCACTTCGGCTTCGGCCAGCAGCACGTTCATGTGGCCCGGCATGCGCCCCGCCACGGGGTGGATCGCGTACTTGACGGTGACACCCTTTTCCGTGAGTTTCTCGACCAGTTCCTTGAGCGAGTGCTGCGCGCGCGCCACCGCCAGGCCGTAGCCGGGCACGATGATAACGCTTTCCGCATTGCTCATGATGAAGGCCGCATCGTCGGCCGAACCCGACTTGACGGGACGCTGCTCCTGCGCGGCGCCGCCGGCAACTGCCGCCTCGCCGCCGAAGCCGCCCAGGATCACGTTGAAGAACGAGCGGTTCATCGCCTTGCACATGATGTACGAGAGGATGGCGCCGGAAGATCCCACCAGCGAACCGGCGATGATCAGCATCGAGTTATTCAAGGAAAAACCGATGCCGGCAGCGGCCCAGCCGGAATAGCTGTTGAGCATCGACACCACCACCGGCATGTCGGCGCCGCCGATCGGGATGATGATCAGCACACCGAGCACGAACGCCAGCGCGGCCATGATGACGAACGGCGTCCAGGCCGGCTGCACGCCGTCGGCGAAGCAGAACACCAGGCCGAGCACGACGATCGCGATGGCCACCAGCAGGTTGACGATGTGCTGGCCCGGGAAGCTGACCGGCGCGCCCTGGAACAGGCGGAACTTGTATTTGCCCGACAGTTTTCCGAAAGCGATGACCGAACCGGAGAACGTGACGGCGCCGACGAAGGTGCCGATGAACAGTTCGAGCCGGTTACCGAACGGCAGCGGGAAGCCGCGCTGGCTGATCTGGAACACCCAGGGCTCGGACACCACGGCCACCGCGATGCACACTGCGGCCAGGCCGATCAGCGAGTGCATCGCCGCGACCAGTTCCGGCATCTTGGTCATTTCGACTTTTTTCGCCGCGAATGCGCCGATCCCGCCGCCGACCACGACCCCGAGCAGCACCAGGCCAAAGCCCATGCTGCCGCTGGCCACCTGCGCCTGCAGTTTGAAGATCAGGGCCACGGTGGTCACCGCGGCGATCGCCATGCCGGTCATGCCGAAGGCATTACCCTTGCGCGCGGTCGCGGGCGACGACAAGCCCTTGAGCGCCTGGATGAAGCAGACCGACGCAATCAGGTACAGCATCGTAACCAGGTTCATGCTGATGAAATTCATGCTTTGTCTCCCGCCTTGGCTGCCTTCGGTTCCTTCTTCTTGAACATTTCAAGCATGCGCTGGGTGACCAGGAAGCCGCCGAACACATTCACCGCCGCGAGCGCCACAGCGACCGTTCCCGCCACCTGGCCGATCGCGCCCTCGGTCAGGCCCGCCGCCAGCATGGCGCCGACAATGATGATGGCCGAGATGGCGTTGGTGACCGCCATCAGCGGGGTGTGCAAGGCGGGCGTGACGGTCCAGACCACATGATAGCCGACGTAGATCGCCAGCACGAAGATGATGAGATTGATAATGGTATGACTAACTTCCATGTTGCCTATCTCCCTATTGTTGTTACGACGGGGCGAGGCGCGAAGGCCTGCCTGCGGCGGGTCATTATTCTTTCATGCCGGTGATGGCGTTCTTCTCGTCGACGAACACGACCTTCGGTTTGTATTCCCGGGCCTGTTCTTCGGTCATCGGCGCATAGGTGCAGATAATGAGCAGATCGCCGATGTGGGCGCGGCGCGCGGCGGCGCCATTGAGCTGAATGTCGCCCTTGCCGCGTACCCCGGCAATGGCGTAGGTCGAAAAACGCTCGCCATTGTTCACGTTGTACAGTTCGATTTTTTCGTTGACCCAGATATCGGCCGCTTCCAGCAGGTCGGGGTCGATGCCGCACGAGCCTTCGTAATTGAGGTCGGCCTGGGTGACAGTGACGCGGTGGAGTTTGGAGCGCAGCATTACACGTTGCATGGACATCTTACTTCTTCCCTAATGTAGAAAATTATTTACGCAGCACGGCGCCATCGGCGCACACCAGCGTAGCCTTGAGGATTTCGTCGTCGCGGTCGATAACGAGCTGGTCGTCCTTGTCGATGACCAGTTTCAGGAAGTCGAGCACGTTGCGCGCATACAGCGCGGACGCGTCGGCCGCCAGCAGCGTGGCCAGGTTTGGCTCGCCGATGATGGAAACCCCGTGTTTGACCACGGTCTTGTTCAGTTCCGAGAGCGGGCAGTTGCCGCCCTGCTCGACCGCCAGGTCGACGATGACCGAGCCCGGCTTCATCGCCCTGACCGTCTCTTCGGAAATCAGGACCGGCGCGGCGCGTCCGGGAATCAGGGCGGTGGTGATGACGATATCGGCCAGCTTGGCGCGCTCGTGCACCAGTTCGGCCTGGCGCCGCATCCAGTCGGCCGGCATGGCACGCGCATAGCCGCCCACCCCTTGCGCGATCTCCTTTTCCTCTTCGGTCAGGTAGGGCACGTCGATGAACTTGGCGCCCAGCGACTCGACCTGCTCCTTGACGGGAGGTCGTACGTCGGATGCCTCGATCACCGCGCCCAGGCGCTTGGCCGTTGCGATCGCCTGCAAGCCGGCCACGCCCACGCCCATGATCAGCACGCGCGCCGCTTTCACGGTGCCGGCCGCCGTCATCAGCATCGGCATGAAGCGCTGGTAGGTATTGGCCGCCATCATGACGGCCTTGTAACCGGCGATGTTGGCCTGCGAGGACAGTACGTCCATCGACTGCGCGCGCGTGATGCGCGGCACCGCCTCGAGCGCGAACGCGGACAGGCCGGATGCGGCCATGGCCGCGATGTTTTCCGCGTCGAACGGGTTGAGCATGCCGATCAGGACCGCCCCCTGCTTCATCAGCGCACGCTCATCGGCGCAAGGAGCGCGCACCTTGAGCACCACGTCGCATCCGAAGGCGTCGGCGGCGCTGCCGATGCTTGCCCCGGCAGCGAGATACGCCTCGTCGATGACAGAAGCCATCACGCCGGCGCCCGATTGCACGACCACCTGGTGCTTCGCCGCCAGCTTCTTGACCGTCTCGGGAGTTGCAGCAACACGGGTTTCGCCCGGCCGCGTTTCAGCCGGTATGCCTATTCTCATAAACGTCTCCGTAATTTGATAAATTGTCCTCGATATTACACGGAAACATCACTCCAGATCAGCGCGGAATTTTTTTAGCACAGAATCGTCAATTTTCAAACCGGTTGCGTTCGAGAAATGGTGGAATTGGCGCATTGTTTGTGTCAAATCAATACCAGGATTCGCCATTCGAGCCGTCCGGCTCCCGCGCATCAGCAAGCCGGGCCGGCGCCATGTAAAATGGCGGCTCATTTTGGAGGACGCATGCCCCACACCTGGAAACCCTCAGTCACCGTCGCTGCCATCATCGAACGCGCCGGCCGCTTCCTGCTGATCGAGGAAGAGACCAGCGACGGCGTGCGCCTGAACCAGCCTGCCGGGCACCTCGATCCGCACGAGTCGCTGGAGCAGGCGGTGGTGCGCGAAGTGATGGAAGAGACGGCGCACGAATTCACGCCGCAGGCGCTGGTCGGGATGTACATGTCGCGCTACAGCTCGCCGCGCCGCGGCACCGACGTGACTTACCTGCGCTTCACCTTCTGCGGCGAAGCGGGCGCCGAGCACGACATCGCGCTCGACGACGGCATCATCCGCACCCTGTGGATGACGCGCGACGAGATGGCTGCCTGCCAGGAGCGGCACCGCAGTCCGCTGGTGTTGCGCTGCGTGGACGACTACCTGGCCGGCAAGCGCGCGCCTTTGGCGCTGCTGCACACCCATGCATCGGTGTTCGAGGGCGGCCTGGCGTTGGACCCGGATCCGACATGAGCAGGAAGAAAGTCGTCATTGGCATGTCAGGCGGGGTCGACTCCTCGGTGGCGGCGTGGATGCTCAAGGAACAGGGCTACGAAGTGATCGGCCTGTTCATGAAGAACTGGGAAGACGACGACGATTCGGAATTCTGCTCCTCGCGCCAGGACTGGATCGACGCGGCCAGCGTGGCCGACGTGGTTGGCGTGGATATCGAAGCGGTCAATTTCGCGGCCGAATACAAGGACCGCGTGTTCGCCGAGTTCCTGCGCGAGTACCAGGCCGGGCGCACGCCCAACCCGGACGTGCTGTGCAACGCCGAAATCAAGTTCAAGGCCTTCCTCGACCATGCGATGCACCTGGGCGCAGACCTGATCGCGACCGGCCACTATGCGCGCGTGCGCGAGCAGGCCGGCAAGTTCGAACTGCTCAAGGCAGTCGATGCGACCAAGGACCAGAGCTACTTTTTGCACCGCCTGAACCAGGCGCAGTTGTCGAAAACGCTGTTCCCGCTGGGCGAGATCGCCAAGACCGAAGTACGCAAGATCGCCGAAAAGCTGGCGCTGCCGAATGCGCAGAAAAAGGATTCGACCGGGATCTGCTTCATCGGGGAGCGCCCGTTCCGCGATTTCCTGAACCGCTACCTGTCGTACCAGCCGGGGCCGATGAAGACGGACGACGGCAAGACCGTCGGCGAGCACGTGGGGCTGAGCTTTTACACGCTTGGCCAGCGCAAGGGCATCGGCATTGGCGGCATGAAGTCGTACAAGAAGCCCGATGGCTCGAGCGACGCATGGTATGTCGCGCGCAAGGACATCGCAAACAACACGCTGTATGTGGTGCAAGGGCACGATCACCCGTGGCTGCTTTCGTCGGCGCTCAGCGCGGCCCAGGCCAGCTGGGTCGCAGGCGCAGCGCCCGCGCCGGGCGCGCTGTCGGCCAAGACGCGTTACCGCCAGGCCGACGTGGCCTGCGACATCGCCGCCGGCGCCGACGGTCATTTCGCGCTCGCTTTCACCGATGCGCAATGGGCGGTGACGCCCGGTCAGTCGGCGGTGCTGTATGACGGCGATGTCTGCCTCGGCGGCGGCATCATCGACGCCTCGAGCGCCGCCTAGCCTGGCCTACGATTGCTGCTTCCTGATCATCGCAAGCACGGTGTTGCGGATTGTCTTGAGCACGGCGTCGGGCTTGAACGGCTTGACGATGAAACCGTGCACGCCGCGCCCCAGCGCCATTTTCAGCGTCGCGGCATCGATGTCGCCGGATACCATGAAAATCAGGGTCTTGGGCAAGCTCGCGCGAACCTGCTCGACGATGTTGCTGCCGTCTTCGATCTGGTCGAGCGCGATGCACAGGAAGTGCGGCTGGAATTTTTGCAGCAGGGCGTAACCTTGTGCACTGGTGTGGGTCTGCGCGACGACGCTGTAACCCCCTTCGCTCAACACGGTATTCAAAAGATCGCGTGAAACCGCACTCGCGTCCACGATCACTGCCTTTAACATCGCCCTGTTTCCTTTCGCTCTTTCCGGCTGTTCTAAAACGTCTCGTACGCCAGCATTTTCCATGTGACGCCGAGGCGCACGTCGCTCTTGAGCTGCACCAGCTGGCGCGAAAGATACAACATCTCGCGCTCGGCGCGCAAGCGCTCCCCGAGCGGCGTCTTCAGGATGCCGGCGCCGGCCATCACCGCATCGAGGTCGCCGTAGGCGTTGAGCAGCTTGGCGGCGGTCTTCATCCCTACCTTGGACACGCCCGGCACGCCGTCGGTCACGTCGCCCATCAGCGCCAGCAGGTCGACCAGCAATTCGGGCGCCACCCCGAATTTATTGCGCACCCAGGCGTCGTCGTGCCACTCGCCCTTGAAGTGGTCCCACACCAGCGCGCCGTGCGCGATCAGGCCATGCAAGTCCTTGTCGGTGCTGGCCACGATCGCCTCGCCGCGCCCTTCGGACAGCCAGCGCAGCACGCCCGTGCCGATCACGTCATCGGCTTCCACCCCCGGCAGCATCACGACATGCAGGCCTTCGCCGGCCAGCTTGTCGTGAAAGCCGGGCAGCGCGTCGCGCAGGAACGACGGCATCGGCGCGCGCTGCTCGCGGTAGCGCGGATAGAGCGCATGGCGCCAGGTGGCGCCGCCGAAATCGAAGGCGGGCAGGACATGGGTGGGCGCATGCGCCGCCAGCAACTTGCGGAACGACGACAATGCGTGGCGCAGCGCGATCTCGGCCTTCTCGGCCGAATCGGGCTCCGGGCTGGCCTCGTACACGCGCCTGACGATATTAAGACCGTCGATCGCTAGCAGCTTGCTTGCCATGCGCCTTCCTGCTCGAGCTGTATGTCCATGTTCGCGCCTGTCCAGTGAAATCGCCGCTAGCTTAGCATTGTTGCCGGCTTTGCGCCCCCCAGGCAGGACAGATTGCGCAGCGGCCGATGCTTCTGTACCATGCAGCGGCACAACAGTTAACTGCACTCGTGGAGAAAACCCATGTCACGCCGAATCCGTTTTCAAGTGTCCGCACTGTCCCTGCTTCTCGCGGCGCTGCACGCGCCGGCCTTCAGCCAGACAGGGGCGATGACGCCGGACATTGCCACGACCGGCTTCGAGGCGTCGATGCCGGATGCCGACTACGTCAAGCAGGTCGTGATGATCCCGATGCGCGATGGCGTCAGCCTCAATACCGTGATCGTGATCCCGAAGAACGCGAGCGGCGCGCCGATGATGCTCACCCGTACCCCGTATGACGCGGCCAAGCGCGCCGCGCGCAACGCCAGCCCGCGCATGGCGTCGATCCTGCCCGAGGGCGACGACAATTTTGTCGCGAACGGCTACATCCGCGTATTCCAGGACGTGCGCGGCAAGTACGGTTCGGAAGGCGACTACGTCATGACGCGCCCGCTGCGCGGCCCCCTCAACGCCACCGCCGTCGACCATGCGACCGATGCCTGGGACACCATCGAGTGGCTGGTGCATAACGTCAGGCAGAGCAACGGCCGGGTGGGCATGGTGGGCTCGTCCTACGAAGGCTTTACGGTGCTGATGGCGCTGACCGACCCGCATCCGGCGCTCAAGGCCGCGGTCCCGATGAGTGCGATGGTCGACGGCTGGCGCGGCGACGACTGGTTCCACAATGGCGCGTTCCGCCTGAATAACTTCAGCTATTTTGCGGGGCAGACAGCTGCCCGCGGCAAGGGCAGCGCGCTGGCGAGCGGCATCTACGACGACTACGAGGGCTTCCTGCGCGGCGGGTCGGCAGCCGGCTATGCGAAGCAGTTCGGACTCGAACAACTGCCGTACACGCAAAAAGTGTTCGCGCATCCTTCGTACGACAGTTACTGGCAGGAGCAGGCGCTCGACCGTATCCTGGGAGCGCGCGCGCTCAAGGTGCCGACCATGAACGTGGTGGGCCGCTGGGACCAGGAAGACATCTACGGCGCATATGCGGTGTACGCCGCGCTCGAGAGCAAGGATACACACAACGACATGAACCACCTGGTGGTCGGCCCGTGGCGCCACAGTGGCGTCAACTTCGACGGTTCGAGCCTGGGCGCGCTCAGGTTTGCCGGCGACACCGCGGCGCAGTTCCGGCGCGACGTGATGCAGCCGTTCTTCGACCAGTACCTCAAGACCGATGCACCCAAGGCCGACACGCCGCCGGTATTCTCGTACCAGACCGGCACCGACAAATGGCAGCGCCTGCAGCGCTGGCCGCTGGCCCCGGCTCTGCAGCCGATCTATCTCAAGGATGGCTTCCGGCTCGGCTTCGACAAGGCCCGCGCCAGCGCCGCCCAGTTCGATGAATACGTGGCCGACCCGGCCAAACCGGTGCCGTTCGTCCCGCGCCCGGTACGCATGGCCGACGCGGCGGTCTGGAAACCGTGGCTGGTGAGCGACCAGCGCGCGTTTTCCGATCGCACAGACGTGCTGACCTATGTCACCGAACCGCTCAAGGCGCCGCTGCAGATCTCAGGCGCGCCCGTGGCAAGCCTGTTTGCATCGACCAGCGGCAGCGATGCCGACTGGGTGGTCAAGCTGATCGACGTCTATCCGGACGAGATGTCGCCCCAGGTCGAACTGGGCGGCTACCAGCTGGCCATCTCGATGGACATTTTCCGCGGACGCTACCGGCAGGGCCTGGACAAACCGCTGGCGATTGCGCCCGGCAAGGTCGAGCGCTACCGTTTCGCCCTGCCCAACGCGGACCACGTGTTCCTGCCCGGGCACCGCGTGATGGTGCAGATCCAGTCGAGCTGGTTCCCCTTGTACGACCGCAACCCGCAAACCTTCGTGCCGAACATCTTCCACGCCAAAGCGGACGATTACCGCAAGGCGACCCAACGCATCTACCATGCGCCGGGAATGGAAAGCGCGATCGAATTGCCAGTGGTCGCCACGCCGCCAAACTGAGCTGCGGCAGGACTGCCGGAGGCAGCCAAATCGGGCGTGTGCGTTCGCCAGCGAACGGAAAATGGCATCGCGCACGCACAAAATCGTACCCATGGGCGCGATCTACATCGGGATTTCTGGCTGGCGTTACCCGCCCTGGCGCGGCGTGTTCTATCCGCAAGGGCTGGCCCAGGACCGCGAGCTCGAATTCGCCTCGCGCGCCCTGCCCACGATCGAAATCAACGGTTCGTTCTATTCGCTGCAGCGTCCCGAAAGTTATGCCGCCTGGTACGCCGCGACGCCGCCGGGCTTTCTTTTCAGCGTCAAGGGCAACCGCTACCTCACCCACACCCTGCGCCTGCGCGAGATCGACGGGCCGCTCGCCAACATGCTCGCTTCCGGCGTATTCAAGCTGCGCGAGAAGCTGGGGCCCTTCCTGTGGCAATTCCCGCCGAACTTTCGTTTCGACCCGGAGCGGATGGAACATTTCCTTAGCCTGCTTCCGCACGACACCGAACAGGCGCTTGCCCTCGCGCTCGAGTACGAGCCGCGCATGAAAGGGCGCACCGCGCTGCAGGTCGACAAGAACCGCAAGCTGCGCCACGCCATCGAGATCCGCAACGACAGTTTCGTGGACGAGGCGTTCATCAAGCTGCTGCGCAAGTACCGGATCGCGCTGGTGGTGGCCGACACCGCCGGCAAGTGGCCCTACTTCGAAGACCTGACGGCCGACTTCATGTATCTGCGCCTGCATGGCGACAAGGAGCTGTACGCGAGCGGCTACACCGAGCAAGCGCTGCAGCGCTGGGCCGCGCGCATCCGCGCCTGGGCTGGCGGCTCGCAGCCGGACGACGCGCATCTGATCTCGGCGCGCCCCGCGCCCAAGCGCGCCGGGCGCGATATATTTTGCTATTTTGACAATGACATCAAGGTGCGGGCGCCGTTCGACGCACGGCGCCTGATCGAGTTGCTCGGCCTGGCCGAAAAGAACAAGACGCCCGTTAGCGCATGATATGCATGCCGCCGTTGCACTTTCAGCAGGTATGCGCCAATTCGGCTACTATCCTCTTGGACTCATCCTTTGTGCCATTTGTTCGACGCCCTGACACATTCTCTGTCCGGACGGGAAAAGTCCATTTCACGCTCGACGAGAACATTGCCGAACCCTTCGGCACAACGCTAACGCCGGCACGCCGGCACCTCACAGGAGAATTCCATGAAACCAATCCGCCTTTGCATTGCCATCCTGGCCACCACCTTCGCACTGTCCGCCGGCGCCGCCCCGGACAACGCCGTGGTGAAGATGTCGAACGGGGTGCTGGCCACCACGTCCGGCATGACGGTCTACACCTTCGACAAGGATGTTGCCAACAGCGGCAAGAGCGCGTGCACCGGCGGCTGCCTGGCTGCCTGGCCGGCGGTGACGCCGGGCGACGCCAAGGTTGCCGAGCCCTACTCCGTGATCACGCGCGAGGACGGCACCAAACAGCTTGCCTACAAGGGCAAGCCCCTGTACACCTACGCGTCCGACACGAAACCGGGGGAGCGTAAAGGCGACAAGTTCAAGGATGTCTGGCACGTCGTTGCCGACTGACCGAAGCCGGACAAGGCCGGCGCTGCGGCGCCGGGCGGCCCGACGGATTGACTGACCAGGCGGGCCAGCTATGCGCCTTCCTGGCCGCCCGCTCCATCATTCGCGCTGCGGGATGTGCGGTATTCGTGCAGGCCATCGGCCAACTTGATCCATCCAAGCTTGCTGCGCGTGTAGGTGTGGTCCTGCGGCGGCATCCCTTCCGGATCGTCAAGGCTGCAGGTGGTGACGTCGATCTCGTCCGGCGCGCCGTCCTGCTCGAACGTCAGCTGGGTGCCGCAGCCAGCGCAGAAGCTGCGCGTGGCAGTTGGGCTCGACCTGAACCGGGCAGGTGTGCCCTGCACAAGGCGGAACCCGGAGCGAGGCACGCTGAACCATGCCACGAACGGGGCGCCCGTGGTTCGACGGCAAATCGAACAGTGGCAATTCGTCTGGTGATGGGCCGGGCCGCTGGCCTGGTAGCGAATGGCGCCGCAAAAACAACCGCCGATAAGCATCTTGTTCTCCTTGGGTTATCGATTTTTCGAGCCGGCCGTCGAGATACTCCCGATCATCGCCCTATGGCTTCCACGATCCTTGCCCGCAGCGGCGCACCAGCTGGTGCCATAGCCTACGCTCAAGCGCGCGGACGATGGGGATGAAGCTGCCTGGCGCCAGCGCATGTATGCTAACGTCCCGGCAAGACGCTGCGCTTGGCCTTGTTCGGGTGCCTGCTCCTGAGCACAGGGTCCGGCGCTTTCAGCCGACTGGTTTTCCACGATCGCTTTTCGTCTTCATAGAAAGCATGCTGAATGCCTTGCGCTTCTTCCACAAACTTGTTCAGGATCTTGTCGCCTAGCGTCTTGCCCTGATATGCGTCGATCAAACCATGGGTAATGCGTTCCATTTGCTTGGCCCGCTCTGGGTTTTTCCAGTCGAAAAAAGCAGTGTCAAACGCGGCCTTCCTGGCAAGAGAAATAGATTGCCAAAAAGCGTACTCCGGAATCGCGGTGTTTGTGCGCAGGAGACCGATCAACTGATTGACGTGCTGGTGGAAATCCTGATAGCTGTTCAGCTTTCTTATCCAATATTCTTTCTTTTGATCCTTTTTGAACGAAAGACGGTAGGAAATCCACTGTGCCAGCAATGAAAACGCCACGCCGATGATAAAGCTGACATAGGGCCATACCTGCGTTGAATTCATTGTATTTTCCTGACTTGGGAAACGTCCTTTGCGAGGGCGCCGTGCACAACGTTGTGTCCTCTCAACTTGCTGAACCTGGTCGCGTGTTCAGGCGCTTGAATAGGAATCCCATGATATGCCTCCGTCAATGCCGTTTCCTTTTCCGGCTCGATTCCAAAGTGGCGGCAGACATCAATCGCCAAAGTAAAACAAAACGAAAATTTCCCGGGAAGCGCGATCGTGGCGTGTTCAGTATCGGCGACCACGGGACGGTAATTCCGCGGTGACCACCATGCTGTCGAAATTTCAGTCTTCTTGCCCAGAAATATAGCGCTGGTTTCCTTCGTCAGGCTCTTTCCGAATTGTTTATTCGTCGACGCCAGCAAGCTTCGATGAAGTTTCGCAAGGTCCGGTTTGTCTCTGAAGTACAGCGCATTCGCTATGACGGAATATTGTTCACCACCAAGCTCATGCAGCACATGATTGAACGTTTTCTCCCGTTGCGGATGCATATTGACGAAGTTGAAGGCCGCCAATGCCCTGTCAAGGACGAGGATTGGACTTTGAATGGTTGAAACCATCTGGTTACACAGATTGGGAATGCTGTCGCCCGATGAAACGATGATGAAGTTCGCTTTTTCTTTTCCGCCACGGTGATGAACCAGATTTCTTTCAATACTGATCACTTCGGAATTCAACACGACTCTCCCGCCGCGCGACATGAACGAGTTCACCAGATCTTGTGCGATGGCATAGGTATCCATCGTCCGGTCACGGCTCGACAGAATGTCGCTGGCGTTTTTGGATTCCAGGAGAGTTGCTGGCAGCAGGGCCAGGTCGGTTGCCCCAAAATTCTTTCGAAGAGAACGCCTCGCCATGGCTTTGGCCATGGGCCAGTAACATTGTTGCGAGAACGACAAGTCAGCGGTCGATGAATTGGCGTATAAATAGAAGAAGGTGGAATCATGAAACCACTGTCGATTACCGGAAGGCACCGTGCGTTCGCCCGAGGACAGGAGATTCATTCCCGGAAAGCCGGCGTAGAAATGCGTCAAGTTAGCGAGATTCTCCATTCCTAACTTGAGGTAATTTCGGTTGGGCAATGCCGCATACAATGCCCCCGAATGAAACCACCCCTGTTGGGCCGCACTGGACTCCACGCACAGGCGCGCGTTCCTTTCGATTACCACCACCTCTCGGCCTGATCGCTGAAGCAATTCCGCCACTGCAATCCCGGCGATTCCTCCACCAACTACAACAAAGTCACATGGCATGGCATTTCCGTGATCAGGTTGCTGCAGGGGTGAACATGACGCATCGGACTGAGCAGCATTGTGCTGAGCTTCGATGGTCGCGCTGCTGAAACGAAGCGTTTTTTCGCCTAAGATTTGTCTATAAACTCAATATGCGCCTATATTATATTTAAAAACACAGAGTGATAAAATTTTAGCAGATAATTACCGAAAATTACAACGGCGCCATGATGAATGCCATTCCACTGCTTGACGCCTGATGGTCAGCTCAGCAATCGTATTCGCCTGAGACGTCAATATGAGGAATGAAATTCTCAATATCGATTTGATTCGCCACTTTATGCATTGATTTGGATACGCCTGCGGGTGCGTCCGCGTGCAGGCGCCCGCATGCCGAAGGAAAAGCCGTGGCGTGGAAGAATTTCGTGGATGGCTGCGGCGAGGATCGCCGTGCGTAGCGGTTCAGGCCCGTGTGGCGCGCGGCCGACGACCGGCAAACATACGGCTCGACTTAACGGCGCGGGTGCAGCTTGATGACGTCCGGCTTGGGCGCTTGCGCCGGCGCGGGGTCGGCGCAGGCCTTGCAGGTGTCGCAACCGCTGCCGCAACCGGCTTCGGTGTTGAACCAGCGCGCCAGCCTTGACTGCCCTGGCGCGCCGCGCGTGAGCAGGTGCACGATGCGCCGGCGCCAGCTGGCCGGCAGGAACCTGGCGCAGGCATACAGGGTTGCCAGCGTGACGATCAGGGCGACGATGAGGTTCTCCATCATGGTCTTTATCCCAGCGCGAACAGCGCGATACGGTAGGTCAGGAACGAGGCGGCATAGGCCAGTGCGAACATGTAGCCGGCCATGATCAGCGGGTAGCGCAAGCTGTTGGTCTCGCGCTTGACCACCGACAGGGTCGACATGCACTGCGGCGCAAACACATACCAGGCCAGCAGCGACAGCGCGGTCGCCAGGCTCCACGACTGTGCGATGATCGGCGTGAGCGACGTGGCCAGTTCCTCGCCCGTCTGCGACAGCGCGTACACGGTGCCGAGCGCGCCCACCGCGACTTCGCGCGCGGCCATGCCGGGCACCAGCGCGATGCAGATCTGCCAGCCGAAGCCGATCGGCGCGAACACGACTTCCAGCGCGCGGCCCAGCATGCCGGCGATGCTGTAGTAGATCGCCGGCTGGGTGGCGCCTTCGGGGGCGCCCGGGAAGCTCGACAGGAACCACAGCAGCACCATCAGGGTCAGGATGACCGTGCCCACGCGGGTCAGGAAGATCTTGGCGCGCTCCCACAGGCCGAGCGCAAGGTTGCGCAGGTGCGGCCAGTGGTAGCTCGGCAGCTCGAGCATCAGCGGCTGCTGCTGGTTCGCGCCCATGGTGCGCTTGAAGATCCAGGCCACCGCCATCGCGCTGAAGATACCGGCGAAGTAGAGGATGAACAGCACCAGCCCTTGCAGGCTGACGATGCCGTTCAGATCGCGGTTCGGGATGAAGGCGGCGATGATCAGCGCGTACACCGGAAGGCGCGCCGAGCATGTCATCAGCGGCGCGATCATGATGGTGACCAGGCGGTCGCGCGGATTCTGGATGGTGCGCGCGGCCATGATGCCGGGGATGGCGCAGGCAAAGCTCGACAGCAGCGGAATGAAGGCGCGCCCGGACAGCCCGACCCCGCCCATCAGGCGGTCGAGCAGGAAGGCGGCGCGCGGCAGGTAGCCGCAGTCTTCCAGCACCAGGATGAAGAAAAACAGGATCAGGATCTGCGGCAGGAACACCAGTACGCTGCCCACGCCGCCGAGCACGCCCTCGACCACCAGGCTGCGCAGCATCCCTTCGGCCATGTGCGCGCTGATCCACTGTCCGACCGCGTCGACGCCGGCCGTGATCATCTCCATCGGCACCGCGGCCCAGCTGAACACGGCCTGGAACACCAGGAACATCAGTGCCGCCAGCAGGATCGGGCCGAGCAGCGGGTGCAGCACCACGTGGTCGATGCGCTCGGTCAGGTTGCCGGTGTCGTTGGCATGGCTGGTGCAGGCGTCGAGGATGCGGCGCACTTCGCGCTGGGTCGCCTCGACCGTAACGGCGTCGATCGCCGCCAGCGGCAGCGCCTTCACGCTCTGGCCCGGCGCCATTGCGTCGAGCGCGTTCAGCAGCGCTTTCTCGCCCCCGCTTTGCACTGCGACCGTTTCAACCACCGGCATCTGGAGTTCCTGCGCCAGCCTGGCGGTGTCGATCGCGATGCCGCGCTTTTTGGCCACGTCCACCATGTTCAGCGCCAGCAGCATGGGCATGCCGAGGCGCTTGACTTCCAGCACCAGGCGCAGGTTCAGGCGCAGGTTGGTGGCGTTGACGACGCAGACAATCGCGTCGGGCGCCTGTTCGTCGGCGCGCAAGCCGGCCACCACGTCGCGCGTGATGGCTTCGTCGGGGGTGGTGGCCGACAGGCTGTAGGCGCCCGGCAGGTCGAGCACGCGAAACGACTGTCCGGCCGGCGAGGTGAAGCCGCCCTCCTTGCGTTCGATCGTCACGCCGGCGTAGTTGGCGACCTTCTGGCGCGCGCCGGTGAGGCGGTTGAACAGAGCGGTCTTGCCGCAATTCGGATTGCCCAGCAGTGCGATCAGCGGCGTGCGCGCGGCAGATTGCACCTGGGGTTCTGCAGCACCCATGCCTTACTCCGGCTTGATCGAGATCAGCGCGGCTTCGAAGCGGCGCATCGCGAAGGTGGTTTCACCGACCTTGACGGCCAGCGGGTCGCCGCCCGGCAGGCCGCGCTTGAGCATGCGGATGCGCTCGCCCGGCACGAATCCGAGCTCCATCAGGCGGCGCGACATGTCGACGCCGGTGTCCGGTCCCTGCACGGGTGCCGGGGCAAGATGGATCACGGTGGCGCTCTGGCCGGCGGCAAGGGTGTCGAGGGTGGTCACGGCGGGAGCTAAGGTCATGATGTGGTGTCGTTCCGTTAGATATGGTTGCCTCTGTGCGCGGCGGGCCGGCACCTCGTGGGTGTTGTTGCCGCAAATCACAAAGCCTTAATGCATATTAGCATCAACAACGTTAATGCGAATGATTTCTATTTGGGATAATATCATTTCGGACGCCCCTTGCGATGCCCCTGCCACAAAAATAGTCAGGACGAGGGCGGTATTTGCCGCGCACCTGAGCGCAATCAATAAAATCGCGCCTCATCATGAAAGTGCTTGCAATCGGCCCCGACTTGCGACAGAATACAAATCTTAATGATAATGATTCTCATTATGGTGAAAGCGGCAACTGCCCGCCTCGCTGTCTTGACCCTCAAAGGTGCATCGATGATTGTTTGTGTCTGCAATAATATTTCCGACCGTGAGATCCGGCAGGCGGTCGATCTGGGGCTGTCGTCGATGGGCGAACTGCGCCGCGACCTGGGCGTTTCCACTTGCTGTGGCAAATGCGCAAGCTACGCCCGGGACGTGCTCGAGCAGCACCTCGGCAACAAGACCGAGATCACCGAGCTGTCGTTCCGCAGCGCACAGGCAGCCTGAACATAGCGATGGCCGCCATGAGCTACTCCACCTTGCCCGACCATGGGAGCGCGGGCGCGCTGGCGGAAACGCTGCGCGCCAAGGCAGTCCCGCTGGCATCGATCGTGCTGGTGCATCTGCTGGTCGGCTATCTTGCCTACAGCGGCACCTTGAAGCGCGTGGCGCAGGTGGCGCTGCCGGCACCCCTCTATGTCAGCATGGTCACGCAGCCGGCCAAGCCCCAGCCTGCCGCTGCCCCCGTACCGAAAACCGTCACCCTGGCCCAGTTGCCGCCGCCGCTGATCCCGCCGGTGCCGGTGATCAACATCGCGCCGCCAGAGAACGCGATCCGCGCCCCGCTCCCGCCCGCGTCCGTGGAAAGATCCGCGCCCGCGCCAGTCATCCTGGCCAGCGCGGCAGCGGCGCCGCCTGCCGTGCCGCGCACCATCACTTCCGGCGTCGAATATATTCATGCCCCGCAACCGGTCTATCCGCAGCTGTCCCGGCGCATGGGCGAACAGGGCAAGGTCATCCTGCGCATTCTTGTCAATGAGAAAGGTTTGCCCGACCAGGTGCTGGTGCAGACCTCGTCCGGCTCGGCCCGGCTCGACGAAGCCGGGCGCCAGGCCGCGCTGCGCGCGCTGTTCAAACCCTACCTCGAAGACGGGCGCGCGGTCGCGGTGTTCGTGATCGTGCCGCTCAACTTCCAGCTGGCCAGCTGAACCGGCCTTTGTCCGCACGCCTGAAATAGTCGGCAGACGGGGACGCGCTTTGCTATCATGGTAGCAATCCCGTCACTTAAGAAAGCTACCCATGAAGGGCGATAAAAACATCATCCGGCTGCTCAACGCGCAGCTGACCAATGAGCTGACCGCGATCAACCAGTATTACCTGCATGCGCGCATGTACCGCCACTGGGGCCTGGAAAAACTGGGCAAGAAGGAATACGAGGAATCGATCGGCGAAATGAAGCACGCCGACAAGCTGATCGAGCGCATCCTCATGCTCGACGGGCTGCCCAACCTGCAGGCGCTGCACAAGCTGCTGATCGGCGAATCGACCCAGGAAATGCTCGAATGCGACCTGAAGCTCGAGCAGGCGGCGCAACTGACGGTCAAGGAGGGCATCGCCGCTTCCGAACTGGCCGGCGACTACGTTTCGCGCGACGTGTTCCTGAAAATCCTCGACGACACCGAAGAGCATATCGAGTGGCTTGAAACCCAGCTCGATCTGATCGTCAAGATCGGCATCCAGAACTACCTGCAAAGCCAGATCGATTAAGCGCGGCGGGGCGCCTTGCGCGCCCCTGCGCTTATTGCGGGACCGTGTCCTTGAACGAGGCGCGCTCCGAGAGCTTGTCGAACAGGCGTGCCAGGTTCGCGTAATCGTCGCGCCAGCTTATCTCGGGAAAGCGGAACAGGAGCCAGCCGAGCGCGCAGCCGACGGCCACATCGGCCAGGGTGTAGTGGTTGCCCTTGCAGAAAGGCGACTCGGCCAGGTCTTCCGACATGACGGCCAGGCCCGCGTGGACCTTGCCCATCTGGCGTTCGATCCATGCCTCGCTTTGCTGCTCGGGCGGGCGCAAGGTTCTTTCAAGGCGCACCGCCACGGCCGCATCGAGCACGCCGTCGGCCAGCGCTTCCCAGCATTTCACGTCGGCCCGGTCGCGCCCGGTCGGGGGCAACAGCTTGCATACCGGCGTGAGGGTATCGAGGTATTCGACGATGACGCGCGAATCGAGCATGGCGCTGCCGTCCTCCATGACCAGGCACGGCACCTTGCCAAGCGGGTTGGACAGATGAATCTTGGTGTCGGCCGTCCAGACGTTTTCCAGCTCGAAGGAATAATCGAGCTTTTTTTCCGCCAGGACGACCCGAACCTTGCGGACAAAAGGGCTGGTGAGCGAACCGATGAGTTTCATAGATGCTTATAGTAGATGATTGGCTAGCAGTATAGCATCGGGCCCGTGCCGCAAGAGCGGCAAGCGTCGCTTGCGGTGCGGGCACAACATCGGGCTTGACATTCGCGCGGGTGGTAAAATCTCGTTTTGCATGCAAGGCAAGGCCGCCGCCCGGCGGACCTGGTCGCGAGGCCCGCGCCGCACAACCGATTCTTCATAAACCGCCCTATCCCAACGCCCATGACCTCTACCACTGCTTACTCCACGCTGTCGGCCCTGTCCCCACTGGACGGACGCTACGCCGCCAAGACCGACAAACTGCGGCCCATCTTGTCCGAAGCGGGCTTCATGCATCACCGCGTCAAGGTCGAGATTTCCTGGCTGCAGGCGCTGTCGCAGGCCGGCTTCGCCGAAATCAAGCCGTTCTCGGCGCAAGCGAACGCGCTGCTCGAGAAGATGGCGGCCGATTTCACGGAAAGCGACGCGGCCCGCATCAAGGCCATCGAAGCGGTCACCAACCATGACGTCAAGGCGGTCGAGTACTGGCTCAAGGAACAGGTCAAGGACGTGCCGGAACTGGTCGCGGCGACCGAGTTCATCCATTTCGCGTGCACCTCGGAAGACATCAACAACACCTCGCACGGCATGATGCTCAAGGCCGCGCGCGACAGCGTGATGCTGCCGGCGCTGCAAGCCGTGATCGCCCGCCTGACCGACATCGCGCATGCCAACGCGAACCTGCCGATGCTCTCGCGCACGCACGGCCAGACCGCCAGCCCGACCACGCTGGGAAAGGAAATGGCGAACGTGGTGGCGCGCCTGCAGCGCGCCGTCAAGCGCATCGCCGCCGTCGAGATCCTGGGCAAGATGAACGGCGCGGTCGGCAACTACAACGCGCACCTGTCGGCCTACCCCGATTTCGACTGGGCCGCGTTTTCCAAACGGGTGATCGAGCAGCGCCTCGGCCTCACCTTCAACCCGTACACGATCCAGATCGAGCCGCACGACTACATGGCCGAACTGTTCGACGCGCTCGCGCGCACCAATACCATCCTGCTCGACCTGAACCGCGATATCTGGACCTACATTTCGCTTGGCTACTTCAAGCAGACCACCAAGGCCGGCGAGATCGGCTCCTCGACCATGCCGCACAAGGTCAACCCGATCGACTTCGAGAACTCGGAAGGCAACCTGGGGCTGGCCAACGCGGTGCTGGGGCACATGGCGCAAAAGCTGCCGATATCGCGCATGCAGCGCGACCTGACCGACTCCACCGTGCTGCGCAACATCGGGGTCGGCTTCGGCTATGCGCTGCTGGCCTACGACAGCTGCCTGCGCGGCCTGAACAAGCTGGAAGTGAACGCAGCTCGCCTCGAACAAGACCTGGACGCGAACTGGGAAGTGCTGGCCGAGCCGGTGCAGACCGTGATGCGCCGCTACGGCATCGCCAATCCCTACGAGCAGCTCAAGGAACTTACCCGCGGCAAGGGCATTTCAAAGGAAGGGCTGCGCGAATTCATCCTCACGCTGGCCATCCCGCAGGAAGCGAAAGACAGCCTGCTGGCGCTGACGCCGTCGAACTACATCGGCATCGCGGCCAAGCTCGCCAGCGAGATCTGAGTCCGGCGGGGTCCGGCGCCTGCGCGGGGACGGCCTTCGTCCGATATCAGTTGCGCCACACCAGCGTCACCCCCAGGGTGCGCCCGACCTCGGTGCGGGTGGCGAGCGGTCCGTACTCGCCGTGCGCGCCGTTCAGATTCCGCCCGGTGAGCGCAAGCTCCAGCTTGGGCCGTACGCGCCAGCCGAAGCGTGCGTCGAGCGCGGTGTAAGCCGGCACGGCCGGATTGGACAGCGCCGCCACCTTGCGCAGCCCCACTTCGAACTCCTTGTCGTCGGACAGGATGAAGCTCGAGCGCACCTGCGCCGTGTGCGCAGGATCCTTGCCGGCCGTGCCCGGCCCGTCCTGGTCATTGCTGCCCGGCTTGAGCGTCATGCGCTGGTGCAGCGCCATCAGCCCCGCGCTCAGGCGCCAGTACGGCGATACCTGGTAATTGCCCCACATCTCAATGCCGGTCGCCTTTCCTTCCATCTTGTTGTCGAAAGTGACGAAGGTGCGCGAAGGAGCGATCTCCTGCGTGCGCAGATGGTCGTAATCGTTGTGGAATGCGGTCGCCGACCATGACAGGTTCGGGCGCGGCTGCCCGCGGTAGCCCAGCTCGAAGACGGTGGCCAGCTCGGAGCGCACCGTCCTGCGCGTGCTGTCGAGCAGGTAGGGCGGGCGCCCGGGCACGAAGGCGTCGGCATCGAGCCGCGACGGGGCGCGCACCGTACGCGAGGCTCCCGCCCACAAGGAATGGTTCGGCGCCGCCTTCCACGCCAGGCGCAGCGTCGGCAAGAATTCGGTGCCGGTATAGTCGTTGCGTTCGAAGCGGCTGCCGACGGTCAGGCGCAGGTCATCGCGCAGGCTGATCTCGTCCTGCGCAAAAACGCTGGCCCAGGTCTGGTTGAGCCTGGCGGGAAGGAAGGCGACGGCCTCGCTGTTGGTGACCCGGTCCCACGAATAGCGGTAGTTCGCGCCCCACACCAGGCTGTGCCTGCCGAGCGCTGGCAGGAAGTGCTGGAACTGCAGGTCGACAATATCAAGATCTTCGGCGAAGGTCGGGGGATTGGTGCGCTGGGTGTGGTCATAATAAGCCTGTACGCTCAGGCTGGCGCCATCGGCGAGCGCATGGCGCCATTGTCCGGTCAGGTTCACACCGTCCGCCGAAATGGCGCCAAGCTTGAGATCCTTGCCGGAGATCGCGATCGCGCCCGGCAGGGGCTGATTCAGGGTCGACTTGTAGGCGGTTCCGTTGACGCTGAACTGGTTGTCGCCCTGCTTCCAGTCGGCCCGAAAGCCGACCTGCCCCTTGTGCCAGGCGTCGTCGACCAGGCCGCCGTTGGCCAGTTCGGTATGGTCGCGTTCGAGGAACTTCCCGTAGACCCGCCACGCGCCGTCCTGGCCGCCTGCGCCTCCCACCCGGAACGCGGCGTCGCCGCCGCGATCCCTGGCGGCCAGCGCCAGCAGGCTGCCATGCGTATCGTGGGCGCTGCGCGTGGTGATGTTGATGACCCCGTTGACCGCGTTGACGCCCCACAAGGTGCCGCCCGGGCCGCTGATGACCTCAATGCGCTCGATGTCCTCGAGCATCACATCCTGGTTCTCCCAGAACACGCCGGAAAACAGCGGCGCATACACCGAACGCCCGTCGATGAGCACCAGCAGCTTGTTCGGTCCGCTATTATTGCTACCGTTCAACCCGCGTGCGCTGATGCCGTAAGCGAAGCCGTTGGACTGGGCCACCTGCAGGTTGGGCGCCAGGCGCAGTGCCTCGGGCAGGCTCGATGCGCCCGAACGCCGGATGTCGTCGGCGCTGATGACGTACACCGAGGCGGCCGCGTCGGCCAGCCGCTCCGGTTTCCTGGACACCGAGGTGATCTCGATATTGGCCAGTTCTTCGATCGACATGTCGGCCATGTCGGGGGCGCCTGCCGCGCTCAACGGCAACAGCAGCGGCGTGAGTGTGGCAAGCCATCTCCGGTGTGCCCGGTGCTGTGAGATACCCTTGCGGGGGCGATGCGAGTCGTCCATGAAATTCCTATGCGTAGCGATGACGGACCTGTCGGGTATATTATCAATCATAAATTCCTTGTTGTCGTCTTTTTACATTTTTGGCGGCCTCGGCTGTGCCTGTACTGCAACCATCTTGATGTAATATCATCAGGAAATTCCCGGACCCGCACACGGCGCCCTGTTTTATTTGGTATATTGGTTCTAATACGTACTATTAATCTGGAACCGGACCATGCAGCGTTACACCTCCACCGCGGTTTTGCTTCACTGGCTGATCGCTCTGCTGGTCATCGCCGGCTTCAGCATGGGCCTGGTCATGACCGATATCCCGGGCATCACGCCAACCAAACTGAAGTATTATTCCTGGCATAAGTGGATCGGCGTGACGGTCCTGGCGCTGGCCGTGCTGCGCCTGCTGTGGCGCGCGCGGCATGCGCCCCCGCCCTACCCGGCCAGCATGCAGGGCTGGGAAAAGTCAGCCGCGCACGGCTTGCACGCCTTGCTCTACGTGCTCATCTTCGCAGTGCCGCTGTCGGGCTATTTCTACACCCTCGCGGCCGGCGTGCCGGTGGTCTACCTCGGCCTGTTCCAGCTGCCCGTGCTGATCGAGCCGAACCCCGCACTCAAGCCGGTGCTCAAGCAGGTCCATTTCTGGCTCACCATGCTGCTGGCCGGCTCGGTCGCAGTCCACGTGGCGGCCGCCCTCAAGCACCAATTCATCGACCGCGACGGCGTCTTCAAGCGCATGCTGCCGTAGCGCCAACTTCATCACTCAGGAATCCCGTATGACACTTCACCGTAGTCTCCTGCTCGTCTCGCTGCTGGCAGTCACGCTGTACGCGGCTGCCGCGCCGCTCAAGACCGATGTTGCGCACAGCAGCGTGGCGGCCGTGTTCAAGCAAATGAATGTGCCGGTCGAGTCCAGGTTCAAGAAATTCAACGCGCAGATCGATTACGACCCGGCCAGGCCGGACGCTGCCAAGGCCAGCGTCGAGATCGATACGGCCAGCCTCGACCTGGGCGAGCCGGAGATGAACCGGGAGGTGGCCAAGAAGGAATGGTTCAATTCGGCCCAGTTTCCGAAAGCGAGCTTTGTCTCGACCGGTATCAGGGCGGCCGGTCCGGGCAAGCTGAACGTGAGCGGGAAGCTGTCGATCAAGGGCAAGAGCGCCGACGTCAGCTTCCCGCTCACGGTCAAGGCCGAGGCCGGCAAACAGGTGTTCGAAGGGGCGCTGCCGATCCGGCGCCTGGCTTATAACGTCGGCGAAGGCGAATGGAAGGACACCAGCATGGTCGCCGATGAGGTCGTCATCAAGTTCCGCGTCATTGCGGCGCAGTAAATTCAACTTTCAATCATAAGGACCAACATGAAACTCAAGCATTTGATCGTGGCACTGATTGCAGCGGGCGCCGGCGCGGCGTTCGCGGCCGACACCTATACCATCGAGCCGAACCATACGTATCCGAGCTTCGAGGCCGATCACATGGGTATCTCGGTGTTGCGCGGCAAATTCACCAAGACCAGCGGCAACGTCGTGCTCGACCGCGCCGCCAAGACCGGCTCGGTGGACATCGCGATCGATGCCAGTTCGCTCGACTTCGGCCATGAAAAGCTGAACAACCACGCCAAGGGCCCCGACATGTTCGATGTGGCCAAATTCCCGGTCGCGACCTACAAGGGCAAGGCGATCCGGTTCGAGGGCGACAAGCCGGTGGCGGTGGACGGCGAACTGACGCTGCACGGCGTCACCCGGCCGCTCACGCTGGCGATCAACAAGTTCAAGTGCATCGAGCATCCGATGCTGAAAAAGGAAGTGTGCGGCGCCGATGCATCGGCCGAGTTCAAGCGTACCGACTTCGGCATTGGCTACGGCACGCCGCGCTTCGCGCCGGAAGTGAAACTGGCGATCCAGGTCGAAGCGATCAAGAACTGATCGGCGCGCAAATAAAAAAAGCCTCGCTTTCCACGGGAAGCGAGGCTTTTTTCATTGCGCCAGGCGGTTAGCGGCCATCGCGGTCGAAGTCGCCGGGAATGGCGCGTTCGACCTTATCCCAGGCGGCGCGGGTGGCCGACTTGGCCTGCTGCCAGCTCAGGCGCGACTTGCCCCTGGCCTGGTCCCAGTCGGCGGCCAGATTGCTTTCCACACTGTCGAAGCTGCCCGGGTAGCGCGCCCTGCCGTT